>Ga0224527_1000718_pt1 | contig 20064 bp, 16 predicted proteins | sample CBST0metaG_FD_179882 | JGI IMG/M metagenome (GOLD analysis project Ga0224527, IMG submission 179882) | Peat soil microbial communities from Stordalen Mire, Sweden - C.B.S.T0 | ecosystem: Environmental > Terrestrial > Soil > Wetlands > Peat | place: Sweden: Norrbotten County, Stordalen Mire... | reverse complement strand
GGTGCTCTATCCATTCTTCGGCTTGTTGCTCAGCCCGATCATTGCAGGCGCGGCGATGAGCCTGAGTTCAGTCTCCGTCATTGGCAACGCCCTGCGACTACGGAAGACGAGACTGTGATTCACGTGAACCTAGCACTCTGGTTCGCCAATAACGCATATAGCCTTTCCGTAAGACACTCGGGAAGGATGGTTTCATTCTCCGAAGCCCACGCCGAAGGTGCGGAACAATGCGCAAAGCCGAGGCGGAGAAGATCAATCTGATGGAATACTACGCGCCGCCACACATACCTTGGTATATAAGCCATGCATTGACTAGTAAGCCGATGTACTCTGATTCTTGCAAGCACACAGAGAGGATTATTGATGGCAGATCAGGCTGTCGGCACGCTGATTCAGCGCTGGCGGGAGGATGCAGGCGCAACTTACCAAAGCTGGTTTCTGTGGCCGGAGCGGTTGAAGAATTTCCGCTCAATTCGAAGCGGGATACGGCAAGTAGTAAAGGGCATCGAAGGCAATACCTTTGGAGCAGCCTATAAGGGCTCGCCGCTAGAAACGGTGGTGAAGTCCATTGCGGAGCAGCGGCAGATTTTCAAAGGTGCCGATCACGCGTTTCTCTGGAAACCGAAGTTACGTATTCCGGATATTTATGAAAGCCGCGACAATCAAGTAGCTTTTGGCCACTTCCTCGACATTTGCGGATGCTGCAATACCGAATCGCAGGTGATTTCAGCCATTCATCGACTCGATGAAAAGAAGATCAAGGGACTCGGGCCAGCTGCCGCCAATCTTTTGTATTTCTTGCATCCCACGCTGATGCCGCCGTTCAATACAGCAATAGTGAAGGGCTACAACGAATTGACCGGCACCAAGGTTGCGCTCGGCAGCTGGGGTGAATACCTGGCTATGCGTGAGGGCATCCTTAGGATCAACTCCGATCACAAAGGTATGCTATCGAATGATCTAGGGGCCATCGGGGGCCTTCTATTTGACCTCGGCACCGGCCGGTACGCAGCGCCTCCCCGTACCGACGCTGTGGATACACGTGCAGCATGGGAAAGAGATTTGGCACAGGTACGTGAGGACAGCGCAAAGGTGTCAAAGGAACTGAACGCGGCACGTGAAGGGGATCGAACGCACACCGAAATACAAGCCTGGTTGCGTGATCTCGGACACGCACTTGGCTTCGAAGTTTGGATTGCGGCGAACGACCGCATGCGACCGTACGAAGATGGCAAGTTGAGCGATGGCTGCCTGGTTGATCTGCCCGAAACTGTGACTAGAATTCCGGGAGCCGACGCCGTTCGGCTCATCGATGTTCTTTGGTTCACAACAGAGGCAAAGAGTCCGGCAGCCGCTTTCGAAGTCGAGCACACGACATCCATCTATTCTGGCATCGTTCGCCTACTGGATCTTGCACTGGGAATCGGTCATGACAGTGCTTTTCCCGTATTCATTGTTGCTCCCGATTCGCGCGAGGAAGAAGTGCGCACTCAGTTGCTGCGCCCAGCATTTCGGAATATTGCTGAGTTGCGGTTGCTGTTCCTGCCCTATGGCGAGTTGGAGAAACATCGGGAAATAATGGCCCGTTTTGGCGAGGGATTAAAAGCGATCGAAGCAGTTGCAAAGCAACTCGTTTGAACGGCAGTGTTTTCACTCGGGAGGGGCGAAGTGAGAGCTGGTTTAGTGGAGGGGGAGCGGAGCAGAATCAACAACTGACCCTGGTGCGATTTGGGAGTCTGATGGAAGAACTCGTGCACAGATTGGATGCTGGAACAGCAACTGGTGATCAAGCGCTGAGACATCTCTGGAGAGAAATTGAAGGGATCGATCAAGACCTGAGCGTGCTCCCTGGCTGGAGGCTTTCGGTTCTCGATGAGGTGGAGAAGCACAGGCAGGAATAGAACGTCGCCACAAAAACGTGCGCACGTATACTCAATGCAAGGTAATAGGCAATTAAGATTGTATTGGAGGCTTGTAATCATGAAAGGGAACGAGAAAGTTATTATTGCGCTAAATAAGGCCTTGCAGGAAGAGCTCACAGCAATCAGCGAGTATTTTATTCACGCTGAGATGTGCGAGAACTGGAAATACGAGAATCTTTCCGAATACCTCAAAAAGCTATCAAAAGTGGAAATGAAGCATGCGGAGAGGCTGATCGAACGCATCCTCTTTCTAGAGGGGACTCCGAACATGGCCGGTCCCCTCGTACTCAAGATCGGGAAGACAGTGAAGGAGCAGCTGGAGAACGATCTGTCGTTAGAGCTGGGAGCGGTAAAGTCCTACAACGACTCGGCGAAGCTGGCACGCGCCGATGGTGACAATGGAACTGCCGAACTGTTCACCGCAAATTTAAAGGACGAGGAAGAGCATACCGACTGGCTTGAAGCACAACTGAGCCTGATTAATAAAATTGGGTACGAGCGCTACTTGAGCAAACAACTCCGTGAGGAGTAGCCGGACAAGGTAAAAATTTATTGCAAAAGACCTGCCTGCCACGGCAGGTCTTTGGCTATTCTGTGGCCGCCAGTAACTGCCAACATCGGCCAATTCTAATGTGTTTTGTCGTTTTTTAATGCACAACCTACCTTTCTCTTGTTGCGTTCAAGCGCCTGGTTCTGCCAGATGCTCATTCGCTTGCCAGGTCTTAGCGTCTTTCCTCGCCCGCATGCCCACGCCCATCACGCACTTCATTGCCTTTGAAATGGGCCATATTTTCGGCGTGCTTTGACGACTCGGCTTTCTCTCCACGCTGCGGCGTTGCGCCTTTATAGCCGTGTTCAGGATGAAAACTGTTATTCACGTGACCACGGAAGTTGTCGTCGCCATGAAACCATGGACCGGCACCGACGAAGACACCGCCGTTAAACCACTCCGGACCGTAGTAGCCGGAGGGAGCGCAGCCATACGGAGAGGCGTCATAGTACCCATAGGGACATTCGGGGGCGACTCCGATGTTAATGCTGACCTGAGCGTCTATTTTGGGAGCGGTTACCGTGAGGCAGATTGCTACGACACCGGCAAGTGCAAGATATCTAAGGCTGATCATTCGTTTTCCTCGCTTTGGCAAAAGCAGTCGTTACCTGTATGAGGATCCTCCAGTGAGGAATCCGCGTCTGTATCGTTTTGCTCACAGATGATGTGAGGCATCCGACCGTCACGCGCCGCCAACCCTCTCCCAAAGCCGCAGGGAACACCAGCGAAGTACTCGCTAAATGACGTAACGGCAATGCTCAGAGTCAGAGTTAATGCTGACGCAAAGAGACAGTGTGAGCTCTATTGACCAGCCTCGCACAGTTTTCTGGTGACACACTCTCCAGTGCTTGAGCCGATCATGAGCGAAGAATAGTTGGTTCGGAACTCACGAATGGAAGCAGGGGGAACAACAATGAAAGTGCTGCAACGTGTAGCTCTGATGGCAGCTTCTGTCGCTCTGTTAGCGAGCAGCATGCCTGTGCGGGCGTCCACAATGGATGACCGTATCGAATCATCTGCAAAGAACTCCTACGTATTCAAGACCTTTCTCCAGGCGGATGATATTAAGATCCAATCCTTGGATGGCGTTGTGACCCTAACGGGGACTGTCTCTGGCGAACCCCACAAGTTGTTGGCACGCGAGGCCGTGGCGAACTTGTCTGGGGTAAAGAGTGTGGACAACAAGCTGGAAATTAAAGGTGAACACCCAGCGGAGAACTCCGATGCGTGGCTCGTGATGAAAGTGAAAGCCACCCTCTTACTCCACCGCAGCGTGAGCGGCGTCGACACTGAAGTGAACGACGTCAGAGGCGGAATCGTCATCTTACGAGGCGAAGCCAATAGCCAGGCACAAAAGGAACTAACGACCGAATACGTCAAGAGCGTGGAAGGGGTGAATGAAGTAAGAAATGAGATGACAGTGACAGGAGGGAAGATATCGAAGACGGTTGGGCAGGATGTTGATGACGCTTCCATCACCGCCCAGGTCAAGATGATCTTGCTATATCATCGCTCAACCAGCGCACTCAATACTTCGGTAGTTACGGAGAAGGGCGTGGTTGCATTAGGCGGCAAGGCGACGGATGCCCACGAAAAGGAGCTCGCCACCAAACTCGTCAACGACATCAACGGGGTGAAGAGCGTAAAGAATCTTATGACCGTCGAGTAGTCCAACACGTCCCATCGTAAGAGCTCCCAGCGGAGCAGCATTATGCAAGCGGCCAATCCATTAGCGTTGCAGCTCCTCTCTTACTTCTACTCATGGTTTCGGCCAGGAACAGCAGAACTCCCGATGCAACGGTACAGGAACATGGTGAATCTATGATTGAACGTCTCAAGGAATCTGGAGGGTCTGCGTTTGGCTTTCGCGTGGTCGGCAAGTTTTCGGACGAAGACCTTAAAGCATTCGAACCGCAGCTTGAATTCTTCATTGCGCAGAGCAAGAAGCATCCAATCGGAATTCTCGCGGACCTGACGGAAATGAGCGGGTCCGAGTGGATGGCGTGTTGGGAGAACATGCGGTTTCTGCAAAAGCACACCGATCACATAGCCCGCATGGCGGTTGTAGGAGCACATGGCTGGGATGCGCTGGCGGCCATGCTGACCTCGGGAGCCGCGATTTTGGAAGCGGAAACCCGTTACTTCGATTCCTCTGAAATTCAGCACGCCTGGCAATGGGCGAGAAGCGCAAAGTACGCTGAAGAGATACCCATCCGCGTGATCTCGCCGGCAACCGGAATTTGGAAAGGTTATCGTCCCGAGTTCATGGACGTGTAATGGCAAGAGGCTTCGTGGGTCCGGCTCTCTTTTGCGACCTGATATATCGAGGTGTCTGAGAGGCCACGCCTGTAAAGGAGTTTCCAAATGCGTGCCACAACATTGCTCGCCACAATGATCATTGCTGCGGTAACTACGGATTTCGGAAATGCTCAAAAGCCTTACTCGCTTCAGCTTTGAACAGATGCCGAAAGCGTTGATCGCCGCCTCGAGCGGTGCCCCTCGGAGAATGTTCCGGCCGTGGCCATTGAGGAGGCTGTCATTGCTAGGCTTAATCTCCTCGCGAACGATCGGAAGCTGCTTGTTTCTCTTCTGAAGTCCTCCGAAGGGAGTTCCAAAGGACCAGTTCGAAGACCTCTCGGCACATTGATTGATGCGAAAAATCAGCACCGGCGACAGACTCGGAAGGCGATCGACAGTCTCGTCGCGACGCTTACGATGAAGTATTATCCGGGCCGGGGAAAGACGTTCCTTCCGGCGGACCGTCCGACTTCTTTGGACGACGAAACCGGAACACAACCGGAACACAAAAAAAACCGCCCAGTATCGGACGGCGGTTCGTTCGTTATCAGAATTGGTGGAGGCGAGGGGAGTTGAACCCCTGTCCGAAAGCGCTGAAAGCGAGGAGACTACATGCTTATTCGATTCCTGCCGTGGTCATTAACCACAACGTTCACCAGTCACGCTAAGAATCGGCAAGAAACGCGCCTGGCTAACCTGTTGATCTCGCTCCAACCCCCAGATGTAGGGTACGAAGCCAGCCTACTGTGCGACGTTCTGACCGCAGCCCGTAGGCGAAGCCGCGGAGAACGGCAACTTAATTAATTAAGCTGCGTAAGCCAGTTCTGTGTTGGCAACTGTGTTTTTTGCACTCGATTAAGGGTGTGTGCGCCCCTGCATGCCTCCTGGCCGCAACCGTTTCCGTCGAAGCCGTGACGCCCCCATAAAAACGTACCCAGCCGAGACCCCAGTTTTTGAGTCTCGGAAGGGCTCCGCGGCACCGCGCCAGTTTCGATCAGCGGTTCGCGAAAATCTTATGCGTCTGGTAACTCCTGGCCGAATTCAATCGGCGAAGCCACCGGGCCTGACTCGCTGCAACTTCGCTGCGAGCCTGAAAGGTCATTGGACCAATTTCAAAGAGCTGTTTCCACTCTACACCATTTGGTTCGGCGGAAACTACACGAACAAGTTTACTGTACTGGTAGATGCGGCCTAATCACTACAAGATTCATAATTCAGCATTAATGTTCTTTAAGAAACTCCAGCTCTGGTGCCGCCGGAATTACTCCGCACTCGGCCGCAAGTTTGAAGTACAGCGCGAGCCCGTTTCTGCATTCCGCATCCAGGGTGTAGTGAATATTCTCACGTAAGTACTTGGTGATTGCCGTCTCGCTCAATCCCATTCGAGTTGCCCATTTTGATGCGATAGACTGCACGCTCTCTGGCAGTAGTCCGTGGTCGCGGGAACGCTGGAAGATTCCAGCTAAGTCGAGTCCTTGACGCATCTCGGACAGCGCGGCCTTGCGCACCGTCCAAACAGCGAACACGAATGGCAGCCCGGTCTTCGCCTTCCACACCTCTGCCAGATCGTAGTTGTGCAGTCCGTCCGTTTTCACCATCATGGCTGGGTCGCCAATTAGCAGTCCCGCATCGCACTGCTCAAGCATCGGCCCCAGCACGGGAGCCATGGGCGTAAATTCGCGATGGCCGCCGAAGAATTTCGTTAGCAGTACCTGTGTCAGGCCCACCGAAGTCCGCGAAGACGTATCTACTGCGACGGTGCGGATTTCCTCAATTGGCTTCTTGCTCACCAACTGAATCGACCAAACTTTATTTAACGAGGCAATGGCAATATCCGGCAGCACCACAAGGCCTGGAATCGTCGCCGTTGTAATCACCGGAATGATTCCGATATCCGCCGTGCCCTCACGCAGGGACTGGGCGCACAGGGAAGGGACCGTGTATTCGATTTCGAAATTCTCGCGTAGTTCCTGTGAGGGGTCGTGTTCAAAGTCCCACATGAGGGGGACGGTATTCAAAAACGAAATTGCAGAAATTTTCAATGCACGCATATTGTCAAACCATCAACTACGATTACAGATCGTACTCTCCTGTGCAAGTCGTGTCTCCGCAACACATTCAATTTTCGTGACTCACGCTGGTGAACTCCGTTACACTCGCCTTTATCGCTTATGTCTGAAGCAATCGCCTCATCTATCTCCGCGCGAGATCGGCAGATGCTCGCTCTCACGTTTACTCCGCAGCTCGGGCCCACTCGCGTTCGACGCCTTTTTGAGCGCATTCCGCGCTTGGAAGACATCTTTCGTGCTTCGCTTACTGAACTCGAAGCCGTAGGACTGCCTGCACCAAGTGCCCAATCCATCGCTCTCGGTGAGTCGCTCCGACGTGCGGATGAAGAGCTGAAGAAGATTGCGAACACTCCGGGAACGAGCCTGGTGACCATGGGGTCGTCTCTTTATCCCGAACACCTGGCTGAGATTTACGATCCTCCGCTGGTCCTTTATGTACGCGGGGACGCTCGCATTTTGCGCGACGTGGGAATAGCCGTCGTGGGCACGCGTCGTCCTACGCCTTACGGTCTTGGCATGGCGGAGCGTTTATCTCAGGATCTTGCCAACTGCGGACTGCTGATCATCAGCGGCATGGCCAGAGGAATTGATTCCATTGCTCACAGAGGAGCAGTGCAGGCGAGAGGACGCACCGTCGCAGTATTTGGGACTGGGGTGGACGTGATCTACCCGCGTGAAAATCGCAAGCTCTCCGAGCAGATACTCGAACTGGGTGGGGCGCTCGTCAGCGAGTTTCCACTCGGTACCAGCCCTAATCCGCACAATTTTCCGCTGCGGAATCGAATCATAAGTGGGCTTTCCCGTGGGGTCCTTGTGGTTGAAGCGGGCGAGTTCAGTGGTACTCGCATCACCTCGCGCTGCGCTCTGGAGCAGTGCAGGGAAGTCTTCGCCGTGCCGGGCAATGTGACCAACAAACTTGCATGGACTCCTAATACGCTCATCAAGCAGGGAGCAAAGTTAGTAGCAACATGGGAAGATATCTTTGAGGAACTCCCGAGTGAAATTCGCCTGCGATTACAGAAACATCAGTCTGAACTTCCCGCCTCCAGTGCTGCGTCATTGTTTGATCCGCCCACCGAAGCCTCCGAACTTCCGGCAGAGCAGAGGAAGGTGTTTTCGGCTATCCAGGCTGATGAATCCATTCACATTGACGAATTGATCGAGAAGTTTGACTCTGAGCTGTCGACTTCGGAGGTTTTTTCTGCTTTGTTTGAGCTAACGTTGGACAATAAGATTCGCGAGCTGCCGGGAAAGAATTATGTCCGAGTCTTTTAGTTGGCTGCCGCATCTAGCAGGAAAGTTCCATTACTGCGGTTGGGCGTTTTTCAAAACCGTTCCCTACGCAAACTGAAAGATTTAGTGACGTCTTAGTGGCTCAGTCACTTAGAGGTTCATTTGGCACGTTTGAGCAGGGTTTCCATCGCGAGCAAATTTTGCCATGCGCCTCCCTTCGTGCTAGGTTACGTTCCAGTTTCATAGATTCAGAAGAGGTTCCATTGCCTAAAGGTTTGGTTATCGTCGAGTCTCCCGCCAAGGCCAAGACGATTCAAAAATATCTTGGCCCCGGTTACGACGTAGAAGCTTCGCTCGGTCATATTAAGGACCTTCCTAAGAAGGGGCTCGGCGTTGATGTCGACAACGATTTTTCCACCGCGTATGAGGTCATTCCCGGTAAAGAAAAGGTAGTCGCGCATCTTCGCAAACTTGCACGCTCCGCCGATGCCATCTATCTCGCACCCGATCCTGACCGCGAAGGCGAAGCCATCGCGGCGCATCTTGCCGAAGAGCTCGGCAGCAATGCTGATGGTGGCCGTAGCCACAAAAAAGAGGCGAAGCCGGTTTATCGCGTCACCTTTAATGAAATCACCAAGAAGGCCGTACAAGAAGCTTTCGCCATGCCTCGCGACATCGACTGGAACCTAGTTGATGCCCAGCAGACGCGCCGCATCCTCGACCGTCTGGTCGGGTTCCAGGTTTCACCTTTGCTTTGGGACAAGGTTCGCCGTGGTCTCTCCGCCGGACGAGTCCAAACCGTAGCTCTCCGCCTCATCGTCGAGCGCGAGCGGGAAATCCAGAAGTTCGAGAAAAAGGAATACTGGACCCTTGATGCTCGTCTCCACGGCTCAAAGGCTCCCGCTTTCGACGGCCGTTTCCTCGGAGTCAACGGCGAAAAGCAGGAGGTTACTAATGAGGAAGAGTCCAAGCGCATTGTTGAAGCTCTTGATGCCGCTGCCTGGGCAGTCAGCGCTGTAAAGAAAGCCGAGCGCCGCCGCAATCCGACGCCTCCGTTTACGACCTCAAAGTTCCAGCAAGACGCTTCGCGCAAACTTGGCCTGACCGTCAAACGCGCGATGATGATTGCTCAGCGCCTCTATGAAGGCATCGAACTTGGTTCGGAAGGCACAGTCGGTCTCATCACCTACATGCGTACCGATTCGGTTCGCGTCTCGAACGACGCGCTGGTCGAAGCCCGTACTCTCATCGAGCGTGATTACGGCAAGACGTTCATGCCCGAGCAGCCCAACGTCTACAAGACCAAGGCTCAGAATGCGCAGGAAGCACACGAAGCAATTCGTCCCAGCTCCGCTCTCCGAACCCCGGACGATGTTGCGCAATATCTTCAGGACGATGAGCTTAAGGTTTACAAGCTTATTTGGCAGCGTTTTGTAGCCAGCCAGATGACCGCTGCCATATTCGACCAAACCACCGTGGATATCGATGCCACGGCGAAAGCTTCCGCAAATGGAACCACGCGTTACAACTTCCGCGTCACCGGATCGGTCCTCAAGTTCGAAGGATTCCTCAAGGTATACGAAGAATCCAAGGACGCCAAAGATGACGAAGATGAGTCACTGAAGCACAAGCTTCCGCCGCTTGAACAAGGCGAGGAGTTGCGCCTTGAAGAACTCAAGCCCGAGCAGCATTTCACTGAACCACCTCCGCGATTCAATGAAGCTTCGCTCGTCAAGGAACTGGAAGAGCGGGGCATTGGACGACCTTCCACTTACGCCGCCATTATCAGCACGATTGTCGACCGCGGGTACGTGCAGAAGACTCCGGGAAGGGGCGGGAAATTTCTGCCCACGGAGATTGGTTTCGTCGTCACCGAACTGCTTGTGGCGAATCTTAAGGATATTTTTGATTTCGAGTTCACTGCCCGCATGGAGTTGGATCTCGACGAAATCGAAAACGGAAACATCAAGTGGACCGCTGCGCTCCATGACTTCTACGGCAAATTTGAGCAGGATCTCGAATATGCCGGCGAGCACATGGAAAACATCAAGCGCATGGAGAAGGCCACCGACCAGAAGTGCGAGCGTTGCGGTAATCCGCTAGTTCTCAAGTGGGGCAAACACGGATCGTTCTTCGCGTGCTCAACCTTTGACAAGAAGGACCCGAATTCCTGCACGTTCACCAAAGAGAATCCGATCAACCTGACGGATCTGGGTGACGCTGAAATCTCCTCCAATAACGAGGAAGAGTTTTGCGAAAACTGCGGTCGTCCAATGGTTCTCAAGCGCGGACGTTTTGGAACCTTCATGGCCTGCACCGGTTACCCCGAGTGCAAGACCACGCGCCGTCTTGATTCTGTACAGAAGAAGCCAGACACGCCGCTGGAAGAAAAATGTCCTGATTGCGGACGCAACCTGCTTCTTCGCGATGGACGCTTTGGCGAGTTTATTTCCTGCTCCGGATATCCAGAGTGCAAATATATCAAGCAGAACTACATTGGTGTAAAGTGCCCCGAGTGCAAGACCGGAGAGATCGTCGAGAAGAAGGCCCGTCGCGGCAACTTCTTCTACGGTTGCGCCAACTATCCGAAATGCGACTTTACGGCGGCGACTAAGCCGGTGGCCGAAACCTGCCCCGACTGTGGTAGCCCTTATCTGTTGGAGAAGACGACCAAGGACGGCACGTTCCTCATCTGCCCCAATAGCAAAGCGCCCGCCAAGTCTAAAGCAAAGCCGAAGACGAAAACGAAGGACAAGGGCAAGAAGAAGCCCGAAGCCGCCGAGATTGTCTGCGACTTCTCGAAAAAAATAGCCGAACCCCAACCCGAGGCCGAATCAACGGTTGCGTAAGTGATTGCTGGCAATCGAGAAATCGGGTGCCCCATCCTAACTGTGTTTTTCAGTTAGGATGGGGTTTTTGACTGTGCCTCTGCACGTGCTTTCGAGCTAAAAGCGTAAACGTCGGCACCTGTTCTACAATCCCTCAATGCCCCTGAAGCAATCCGAGGCAATCGTTCTTCGTACCTATCCTCTGCGCGAGGCCGACTTACTCGTTACGCTTTTCACTCGATCGGAAGGCAAAGTGAAAGGAGTTGCGAAATCCGCCAAGCGTTCTCAAAAGCGTTTTGGAGGAGCCCTCGAACCCTTAACCTGCGTCCGAGCCTATTGGCAAGACCGCGCAGGAAGTGAGCTCGCACGTTTGGATTCGTGTGACGTGCTCATGTCACCATTGTCGGCAAGTATCGACTACCCTCGCTGCGTCGCCCTCGCCCACATAGCCGAAATGCTCGACGAACTGATGCCAGATCGCGAAGCTAACGACGGAATCTTTCGCCTCGCCTGGGCCGTTCTTCAGAGCCTCGAAACCGGATTGATCTGGATGCCCATCACCTACTTCGACCTCTGGACCTTCCGCCTGATGGGATTCCTGCCTCCGCTTGATGTGTGCATCGAATGCGGAGATTCGCTTGTTGGGCAACGGGCATGGTTCCATGCTCTGCGAGACGGATTGGTCTGCGAACGTGACCGCCGCATCGCAAGTTCTGAAATGACGATTGAGTCACGAGCCATCGCCCTCCGTATGTTTCGCAATCCTGTCGATCACTTTGCAGAAGAACCGGTGCCCACTTCGCGCCTTGCCGACCTACGCAAATTCCTCATGCAAATCATCGACCGCCACCTTGACCGTAAACTGCAAACCTCAATGCAACTCGAACGGCTAGACTAGACAGTATTATCGATGACTCTTGTATTTAGTCGTGCTTTGCAGGAAAGAGCTCGGGGGGACTGCCTTGCGGACTTCTCCAATGCTCTTTGCTCCTATGCAGAGCTATGTCATGATTGAAACATCGCAAAGGTGTACAGACGAAGAGGCCGGTCCGTGCCTATCTCCGATATCGGAATGGAAACGAATGAGAAGGCTGTTGAAACGATTTCTGGGCGAGGACTTACTGGTGCGTCTTGCCATCTTTGCAACGCTCGCCACTTATTTGCAGACGGTTAACTTCGCTTACATCTACGACGATTTTCCAGCTATTGTGATGAATCCGTGGCTCAGCTCATGGCGAGGGCTGGTGCAAATCTTTGCACATCATTCGTGGGGGTTCATAGATGGTGGTTCAATTTCGGCTCGCCATTATCGTCCCGTCTTCCTTCTCTGGCTTTGGATGATTCAGCATGTATTCTCGCCCTCTCCGGGCTGGTACCACTTGTGTTCCGTCTTGGTTCATTTGGTAGCAATAGTTCTTGCTCATCGTCTCGCAAAGATTCTTCTACAAGACGAACTCGGTGCTGCGATTGCCACGGTGCTGTTTGCGGCTCATCCAACTAAGGTGGAAGCCGTTTCATGGATATCGGCCGCATCTGATCCGTTAATGGCGGTCTTCTTTTTTGGAACCATTCTTACCTACATTCGCGCCCGCGAAAGCGTCAGCCATCGCTCGCCGTGGTTCGTCGCCTCTTTCCTTTGCGCACTTGCGGCGCTGTTCACTAAAGAGTCTGCCGTGGTGCTGCCGGGAGTCATCTTTGCCTACGAGTGTTTTTTTCGAAAGTCCTCGCAAGGCAAGCGCAGTTTTTCGTCACTTGTGCTTCTGGTGTTTCCATACTTAGCGGCCGATTTTCTATGGTTCTTCATTCGTTCCCTCATGGTTCGAGGTTTCACCGACAGTGCCATTCCTTCTTCCATAAAAGTCACGCTCCTTACCTCGCCCATTGCTTTTTGGCTCTATATTCGTCAACTTGCTTGGCCAGTTAACCTGAGCGCGCTTTACCCGGATGTGTCGGTGGATCACTTTTCCCTAATTCATACGGTATTGCCAGTGGTGGCATTCTTGGCTATGGCAGCCATTTATTACAGATACGCGCAATCGGTCGCAGTACTTAAATTTGCAGCCACTTGGTTCCTGCTCACACTTGTGCCTACCATCGCAGGATTTACTTGGATACAGCTTCATGATCGCCATCTCTACCTGCCATCGTTCGGTGTGGCCCTGATGGCAGCAGTGGCTATTCGGAAATTGAAATGGCCCGCGTTTGAGAATTGTGAGCAATTGCAAGTTGCCTTCGTCTTGGTAATCGCTCTCGTGTTGGTCGTCATCAGCGCCATTGAGACTCGTGCTTGGTGTTCGGAACTGACCGTTTTCTCACGCGCTGTGCGTATCGCCCCCGACAATACAGAGGGCATCAGCATGTTGGCGCGAGCGCAATTCGATGCTGGAAATCCAGAACTTGCATTCCAGACGTTGCAACAGGCTTTGCAGCGCCAGCCCAATTCCGAGCGCCTGACGTTCCTGCTCGCCCGTAAATATTATGAGAGGGGCGACTATCCGCATGCTCGTCCATTGCTGGAGAAACTGGCACGGTCTCCGATAGTTCCCGAAGATCGCTCGGAGGCGTTCTTCGAATTAAGCATGATCGAGCTCAGGGACGGGCACAATGTCAGCGCTGAGTCGCTGCTTAGGGCGGCTATCCAGGTCGCTCCGAAGAACGCCGGATATAGACATGTGCTCGACCATCTACAACAGGCTCGATAAGGGCTGGACTCTGAAAAGAAGATTCCCTCGCTGGTCGTAGGCGCGGAAATTGCCGGTGCTATGAGTCTCTGCCGACTTACTCCCTTACTTCACTCCAAGTCTCTCAATCCGTGCAGAAGTGTCGACTCCGGTTTCTCCCCCCTCTTTCCCCTTGCCGCTCCAGCATTTACAATGCATTCCAGATCGGATTTCATAAATGACTGCGAAACCTCTTACGTTTCAGGAACTCATCCTCAAACTGCAGGACTTCTGGGCCCGCCAGGGCTGCGTATTGCAGCAGCCGCTCGATGTTGAAGTCGGCGCGGGAACCATGTCGCCGGAAACGTTTCTCCGTGTCCTTGGCCCCAAGCCTTACCGTGTTGCTTACGTGCAGCCCTCGCGTCGTCCCGCTGACGGACGTTATGGCGAGAACCCCAATCGTCTCTACAAGCACACTCAGTTTCAGGTGATCCTCAAAGCCCCGCCAGAGAACGTGCAGGAACTCTACCTAGAGTCGCTCAAAGCGATCGGTATCGACCTCGCGCGTCACGACATTAAGTTCGAAGAGGACAACTGGGAAGCTCCCACTCTTGCAGCATGGGGCGTTGGTTGGCAGGTGATGCTCGACGGCTTGGAGATCACGCAATTCACCTACTTCCAGCAGGTCGGCGGAATCGATCTCGATCCCATGTGCGCCGAGCTTACCTATGGACTCGAGCGCATTGGGGCTTTTCTTCAGGACGTCGATTCGATCTACGATATCGTCTGGGTTCACGGTCCTCACGGAGATGTGACTTACGGCGACATACGGCTTCCGGACGAGGAGCAGTTCTCGGTTTACAACTTCGAGAAGGCTGATGTGGACAAGCTCTGGCAGCACCTTAACGCTTACGAGGCTGAGTGCCAGGCGTTAGTTGCTGAATACGCGGCAGCTACTGCGGAGCCGAAAAAGAAGAAGGATGCGCACTCGTCTACGCGCAGCAGTGAAGCGATGTCCATCGCTCCCAAGTTCACTCCAGAGGAACGTCGTCGGTTTCCGCTGCTTCCGGCATATGATCTCTGCCTGAAGTGTTCGCACCTGTTTAACCTGCTTGACGCTCGCGGAGCCATCAGCGTTACCGAGCGTGTGGGAGTGATTCAGCGCGTGCGTAACCTCGCCGTTGGTGTGGCCCGAGCATGGGTCGATCAACAATCCGTTCGCTCGGAGAGCGTGTCAGCCGCGCAGGTGTAGTCACAAGGGAAAGTGAGTGCTGTACACGATTTTGTGACTCGGCTCACACCGGCAGCAAGCAATTGGCCTCAAAATAGACTGGGCTCAAAATAAGGAAGCATTCGACCTAATGTCAGATTTTCTTCTCGAGATCGGTACCGAAGAAATCCCCGCGCGCATGATTTCCGCTGCCACGGATGAGTTGGAGCGTCGCATCGGTGAGCTTGTGACCCGCGAGCGCCTCGTATCCACGATAGCCACGGAAGCATTCTCCTCGCCGCGCCGCATCGCCATTCTCGCTCACGGTCTCGAAGCCTCGCAGCCCGATGTGGCCGAGCAGATTCTAGGACCGGCAACGGCGCACGCTTACAAAGATGGGCAGCCGACTCAAGCCGCCGTCGCCTTTGCAAAGAAGGTTGGAGTCTCGCTGGACCAACTCACCACTACGACCACAGCCAAGGGTGAATATCTTGCAGCCAACGTTGTAAAAAAGGGAAAGCCCGCGCTCGAACTTCTCACCGAGTTAGTTCCCAAAGAAATAGCCTCGCTCTATTGGGCCAAGAATATGTATTGGCGCTTGGGCAAGCCGGAGCGTTTCGTTCGTCCCGTGCGCTGGCTCGTTGCTTTATTGGACAGCGAGGTTGTGCCTATCGAGTTCGGTGGCATCACCGCTGGGCGCACTTCGCGTGGGCATCGCATTCTTGCCCCAGCTCCGGTCGAGTTAGCTTCGCCTGCTGACTACACTGAGAAGCTGCGTGCAGCCAGTGTTCTACCTAGCTACTCCGAGCGGGAATACACAATCCGTAAAGCTCTAGACAAGGCCGTTCGGCAGATTCCCGGTGCGCGCTGGCGTGAAGACAAAGGTTTGCTTGACACGGTAGTGAATCTGACGGAAGCACCTTCGGTGATACTCGGAAACTTTGACCGCGAGTTTCTAGCTCTCCCCGAAGAAGTGCTGGTTACGGTCATGCGTGACCATCAGAAATACTTCGCGGTGGAAGATGCAAACGGCAAGCTTGCGCCCCACTTCCTCGCCGTACTCAATACCGTAACGGATACAGAAGGTGAAGCCATCGTGCGCCACGGGAACGAACGTGTTTTGCGTGCCCGCTTTAACGATGCGCGCTTCTTCTGGAATACGGATCAAAAGCTCACGCTGAAGGATCGCGTGACCATGCTTAAGTCTGTTACGTTCCAGAAGGAACTCGGTAGCTACTGTGACAAAGCCACTCGGACGCAGAAACTCGGTAGCCTCCTCTCCGCATCCGTTTCCGACTTCCATCCTTCGTTGCGTCAGGGCGTGGTCTACAAGGCCGCACTCATGGCAAAGTGCGATCTCACAACCGAACTGGTGAAGGAGTTCACCGAACTCCAGGGAATCATTGGCGGCTTGTACCTTGTGCATCAAGCGGATCGAATGGAGCTACCTGAGGTCTCAGCTCTAGCCATCGGTCAGGCGATCTACGATCAGTACAAACCTGCCTCGATGGAAGATGAAGTTCCTCGCTCGCTTGAAGGTGCTGTTCTGTCTATTTCGGACAAGGCTGACACTATCGCAGGAATGTTTGCTCTCGGAATGATTCCGTCTGGCTCGAAGGATCCGTTTGCGCTTCGTCGTGCGGCAAACGGAATTGTACGCACTCTGGTAGAACACAATATTCCAATCAGCCTCGAGCAGCTTATGGCTGATGCGTTGTTGCAGTACAAAGGTACGGAAGCCGAAACGCATTTCAAAGCCGTGGATCAATACGAACAGAATGTCGCCGCGTTCTTCCGCGAACGTCTTGAGTTCTATTTGCGTGATGCTCGTGGCTTTGCATACGACGTTACCAACGCCGTACTTGCTTCCGGTGCTGACAATGTAGTGGACGCAGTTACCCGCGCCGAGGCTGTTGCCAAGGTGCGCGGCAGTGAAGATTTCGATGCAATTGCTGCTTCGGTCAAGCGCATCAAAAACATCCTTCGACAGGCCACGGAAGCCGGAAAATGGCAACCCACGGCGGAACACAAGTTTGCGCAGCAGTCGGCAGATAACGATGCCGAGCGCATTCTGGCAGAGCACACGGCGGCGCTGGCCTCCAGCACCGCAACTCTTTGCCAGCAGAAGCAATATGACGAAGCACTCGCCGCGCTGGCCACGATTCGAAGGCCGCTCGACGACTTCTTCGACAAGGTTATGGTCATGGTGGAGGATGAGGCGCTGCGGAGCTCTCGTCTCTGTCTGCTCCAGACGGTGGCTTCCACTTTCCAATCCATCGCCGACTTTAGTGAAGTCGTCACAGAAAAGAAGGCTTCCTAAAGGAAGCCTTTTTCCTGTGGCAGAGTTGTTCTTTTCATTCGTTATGATATGCAGCCTGTTTGGCTGCGGGTACAAACGAGTACGTAATCTCTTTAACACCCAGAGAGTGAGGATATGGCTACTCCCACAATTAGTGCAGTGAAGTACGTTTATTCCTTTGGTGGCGGCAAGGCCGAGGGCAACGGCAAGATGAAGGACACGCTTGGTGGTAAGGGCGCCGGTCTTGCTGAAATGACCAATGCAGGTCTCCCGGTTCCTCCGGGATTTACCATCCAGACAGAGGCTTGCCGTGAGTACATGCGCGGCAACTTCAGCAAGAGCATTGACAAGGAAATGGACGCCGCACTCGCTCAGCTCGAAGCCCTCCAGGGACAGAAGCTCGGTGCCGGCAGCAGCCCGTTGCTCGTCTCCGTCCGTTCGGGCGCAAAGTTCTCCATGCCCGGCATGATGGACACGATTCTGAACCTCGGCCTCAACGACAAGAGCGTTGTGGCTCTTGCCGAGCAGACTCAGAATCCCCGCTTCGCCTATGACTCCTATCGCCGCCTGATCCAGATGTTCGGCAGCGTAGTTCTCGACATCGAAAAGGTCCATTTCGAAGAAGTGTTCGATGGCAAGAAGAAGCAGAAGAAAGCAAAGCTTGACACGGACCTCAATGCTGCTGCACTGCAGGAAGTTATCGTCGAGTACAAAAAGGTCGTCAAGAAGTTTGCCAAGATTGATTTTCCGCAGAACTCACACGACCAGCTCGTGATGGCTCGTGATGCCGTGTTCCGCTCCTGGCAGAACGATCGCGCCAAGCACTATCGCCGCATGAACAACATAGACGATATGCTCGGAACGGCCGTCAACGTTCAGGCCATGGTGTTCGGCAACCTCGGCGACACCTCTGGCACAGGCGTGGGCTTCACCCGCAATCCTGCTACCGGAGCCAACGAGTTTTACGGTGAGTTCCTGATTAATGCACAGGGCGAAGACGTCGTGTCCGGCGTTCGTACCCCCAAGCACATCACCGAGCTTGAGAAGATCATGCCCTCGGTGTACAACGAACTCCGCGATATCACCTCGCGCATGGAAAAGCACTACCGCGACATGCAGGACTTCGAGTTCACCATTCAGGACAACAAGCTTTACATGCTGCAGACCCGCAACGGTAAGCGTACCGGTCTGGCCGCTGTGAAGGTTGCCATCGACATGGTTGAGGAAGGCCTGATCACCAAGGAAGAAGCAATTTTCCGCGTCGAGCCCAACCAGCTTTATGACTTCCTCGTCCCGCGTCTTGATGAGAAGGGAAGCAAGGTTGAGGTTCTGACAAAGGGCCTGCCTGCATCTCCGGGCGCTGCCGTCGGACAGATTGTATTCTCCGCCGTTGACGCCGTAGCCGCCAAGCACAAGGGCAAGATCACGTCCATCATCCTCGTCCGTGGCGAAACCACGCCTGAGGACATTGCTGGAATGGAAGTTGCATCTGGCATTCTCACCTCGCGCGGAGGCATGACCTCGCACGCTGCCGTCGTTACGCGCGGTATGGGTAAGTGCTGCGTTGCCGGAGCCGGTGAGCTGGTCGTTGACGAAAAGAAGAAGGAACTTCGCGTCAAGGGTCTCACCTTCAAGGAAGGCGATTGGATTTCGCTGGACGGCACCACCGGCCGCGTGATCAAGGGCAAGCTCGGAACCCTTGAGGCATCGCCCAACAACAAGGACCTGGTCAAGTTCATGGGCTGGGCCGATCCGCTTCGCAAGCTGAAGGTCCGCGCCAATGCCGACATTCCTCGCGACGCCAAGACCGCAATCGCTTTCGGAGCCGAAGGTATCGGGCTCTGTCGCACCGAGCACATGTTCTTCGCCGAGGATCGTCTTCCTTTCATGCGCGCCATGATCATGGCTAGCAATGAGAAGGACCGCCGCCTTGCTCTGAAGAAGTTGCTCCCGATGCAGCGCGCCGACTTTGTTGGTCTCTTCAAAGCGATGAAGGGCTTCCCGGTTACGATCCGCACTCTGGATCCGCCGCTCCACGAGTTCCTGCCCAAGCGTGAAGATCTGCTCGTAGAGATCAAGGAGCTTGAACTAACCAAGCCCCGTTCGCCCAAGCTCAAGGGGCTTCGCGTAGTCCTTGCTCGCGTTGAAGAGCTTCACGAGCAGAACCCGATGCTCGGCCACCGTGGCTGCCGCTTAGGCGTTACCTATCCCGAGATCACCGAGATGCAGGCACGCGCCATCATCGAGGCTGCCCTCGTGCTCAAGAAGCAGAAGATCACCGTCGTTCCTGAAATCATGATTCCTCTCGTCACCGGCATCAAGGAGATGAAGAATCAGGCCGACATCGTCCGTCGCGTCGCAGCGGAAGTCTTCGCTGAGAAGAAGGACAAGGTTGACTTCATGGTCGGCACGATGATCGAACTTCCTCGCGCTGCTCTGCTTGCAGATCAGATTGCACAGGAAGCCGAGTTCTTCAGCTTCGGCACCAACGATCTCACGCAGACCACCTTCGGCTTCTCTCGCGATGACATCAATAAGTTCTTGCCCGAGTACCTGAAGGAAGGCATCTTCAAGCAGGATCCTTTCGCCTCGCTAGATCAGGACGGCGTTGGTCAGCTTGTTGAGATGGCTACCGAACGCGGTCGCAAGACACGTCCGAACCTCAAGGTAGGCATCTGCGGCGAACATGGCGGCGAACCAGAGTCCGTTAAGTTCTGCCATCGTGCCGGACTCAACTATGTTTCCTGCTCTCCATTCCGTGTCCTGACCGCGCGCCTTGCCGCCGCTCAGGCCGCGCTGGAAGAGAAGGGAAGCATCGGCGGAGCCACCAAGTAACTCGGCTCTCACCAGCTAATCGAAGGGGGATGCGCAAGCATCCCCCTCAGAGTGCTGACGAACCCTATCTTTTCTGGTGGGGTTCGCTTTTTAGGTACTGGAAGTGCGATTGAGCGTCGAGAGCCAGCCGAAGGTTTGTGCTAGCAGTTGTAATTGCTGT
>Ga0224527_1000716_pt1 | contig 20071 bp, 14 predicted proteins | sample CBST0metaG_FD_179882 | JGI IMG/M metagenome (GOLD analysis project Ga0224527, IMG submission 179882) | Peat soil microbial communities from Stordalen Mire, Sweden - C.B.S.T0 | ecosystem: Environmental > Terrestrial > Soil > Wetlands > Peat | place: Sweden: Norrbotten County, Stordalen Mire... | reverse complement strand
GAATAAGAGAGCCTTCTTTCGAACTCAGCGACGCACAGATCGCGTATTGCTCCGATTCCGCCAATAGGAACCAGAATGTTTCGGGGAGGACGATTGTTCTTGCGTTTGTACCGACAAACTCAACTTCCCCCGCCACGAAGTAATTAGATTCATTCAGCAGTTGCAGATAGTCCCCCGGCAGGACGGCATCAACCGCAGCAAGAAACGTTCGCTTTTCCTCTTCGCTCGGCGGCAGAAGGATGGTTGTGACTTCATATTTATCCATCAGAGCAGTTAATGCCGGGCCGGGCGTCCCAGCCGTTAAATCATCCGGCGGTGTACTGCTCATTGGATCTGCAAAAATACGAACATTCTCACATTTGAAATCCATCCCGGACAGTATGACTTTTGGCGGGGCACTGAACTCAAATCCAACAATGTGACCGTCATAGGCAATCAAATCGCACAGCAGAACCTGCCCATGGATGCCTGAGAGTGTTGCCCGGGCGATCCTGAGATCGGGAGATTCGTTCGAAAAGTATGTGAGTTGGGAAACATCGATATCCCCAAACGAGAGAACAACGAGTTTTTCTTTTGATTCTCGTCTAACAGACGGCCCGGCTTCTATCTGACTGCGCATAATCCGCGCGGCTTCTTCCCCGAGAGCATCGCAGAAACAATCCATAATCCGATTTTCGTAGGGACGAAGTTTGCCTTTGGGCCCGAATATCAGAGCATCCAGGAAGGCTTGTAAACGTGTTTTCATCTGTAGATTCTTTCACAGGCCACCGGCTAAGAGGGTGCGCGCCTCGCTTAACTAACAATAAACACAGTTTATCACTTAAAATCCCGTTTCCGAAAATGGAAGTTAAACTTAATCCTTTATAAGTGATACTATGAATGAAGCAAAGACTGAAGGGGATGGTATTTTGACTAGCACTGAATTAACAGAGGACTATTCTCTTCTGAAAGAGTTATTATCGATTGACAGCCCGTCTGGTGATGAGTATCAGATGACGGAATTTTTGACCGACTATATAACTCGGCAGGAACCGTCAGCAAAACTTATTACATTGGGCTCATCGATTATTGCTGTTCGGGGCGAAGGCCCGACAATCGCGGTCATGGCGCACACCGACACCACCGGATTCACCGCCGGCTATGACAACATGCTGATACCAATTGGAGGGCCGGTCCCGACCGATGGCGACAAGCTGCGGATTATTGGAAATTCGGATGAGGAATTTCAAGCAGAAATAAAGCATCACGAGCAATGGGTTCTGAAGGGCAGCGATAAATTGCCCTACCCAGGAGCGAGGCTGGTATATGCAGCGAAGCCGGTCTTTGACGGAAATGTTATTACTGCTCCCTATCTCGACAACCGCGCGGGCCTCTGGGCGGCACTGGGAACCCTCCATAATTGCCCGAATATTGCCGTCGCCTTTACATCCGGCGAAGAAGTTTCCGGACTGGGCGCCCGTTCATGCGCGAGGTACCTTGCGTGTAACCTGTCCATCAGCCATGTACTAATCTCCGATATCACATGGGACACACAGTATGTCCACATCGGCAAAGGGCCGGCCATTTCCCTCCGTGACACGAGTGTTCCGAACAGACAGTTTGTTGATCAAATCGCCACACTGGCAGGAAAGAGCGGCATACCCTATCAAATTGAAATAGAAAGCGACGGCGGGTCTGACGGTGCACATATTGAGGATGGCAGCTATCCAATGGATTGGGTTTTCGTCGGTGCCCCGGAAGGTTCCCCACATTCGTCACACGAGCGCCTCAGCTTGAATGATTTATCTAATATGGCGGAGATTTTGACTTATTTAGTGACAAATATGAGTTTACAGAATTTTTTCACAATTACTGGGTATTAACTTTGTGTATCTTCGAATACAACCGTTTGAGTTCAGTAAATGAATGTGAATTCAAGGAAGCCTAAAATCGATGACTATAAATAAAAAATCTCTACTTGGACTGCTCGCACTGATGCTGCTCAGCGCATTCGCAATGGCGGGGTCTGTCTCTGCAGCACCTTATAACACATCAGCTTACGGCGCGCCTACGCACCAAAACCAGGGAATCACGAACTGGCACCACCGACATCACCATCACCACCATGGCGGCGGCGGTATCAGCATTCACCTTTAGGAATCGGCGTGCAACCGGAAAACGACGATTTGCCGAAAAAACGTCATTCCGACCAAATATAACGTCATTCCGACCGAGTATATCGTCATTCCGACCGAAGCGGAGGAATCTATCTTGCTTTTTCTGGCAGTGACCAGACCGGATAGATTTCTCCACTTCGGTCGAAATGACTGATTTTTTGATGCTTTGCTGATGCCGACATGGCTCTTTTCATGGTGCTTTACCGGTGCCGAAATGACTGATTTCATAATGGTTGGCAGGTAATGAAAATTGCGTACAAAGCATAGCGAAAACCCTAAAAACCACGTCGTCCCGACCGTAGCATAGGGATCTTCTGCTCTTCTCTGCACGCGTAAGAAGGTCTTTCGACTTCGCTTAAGACGACGAATTTTGTGATGCTGTTCGTTACCGGCCACCAGACTCATCGTTATAAATTGACTTCACATCCTGATTAAAAGAATCTGCCCACCAGCCACGGAACATTAATACTTCACCGTCACCTACTGCCTTTACAAGTGCATCATGGTGCGTGCTTACATCGCCGTCCGGTATGTAATTGCACACGAAGGCTTTTGGATAAGCTGCCGTGATCAATGCCGATGGCTCGACATACCCTAATCGCAGCTCGGCGTAAGGCGCGGTGTACGCAAAGTATCGCAGTGTCCGATGTTCCGGAATCAGCAGCCCCTTGATATGTGCCGCAGTCATTTTCTCATAGAGCGCCTTGAATAGAGAGACATCGTACGGCACATTGGGATCGCCGTTCGAATCGATATAGAAAAGCGTGCATCCCCATCGTTTGTTCGCATACTGCAGCTTCGAAAACAACAGCTGGACTATCTGCACCGGATCAGCCAGTTCTGTCTGTGCTATATTCGATGTGCCGACACCAGTGAGATCCTGCGGCCGAATGCAGACTCCTGTCTTGAAGCCGGCATCAGCGAATTTTTTAAAGAATTGGTTCGCACACGAATCCATTTCCGGAGCGAGCTTTCCGACCCCGCTCCTAGACGATTTCTTGCGCGATCAAAAGACGAAGAAATCACAGAAGTACTGCCGGACGCCGCACTGCCGCCGCTGTCTTTAAAAACAATCGACTGCACAGATAATCCGCCATCCCCAAGCAGGTTATCGCCATTCCACTGCAATGCACTCAGGCCGCTCGCTCCAGCCGATACAGTTACGACCGGAACAGCAATACAAACAGAAGAGGCAGTAATCAACAAAAATAGAGCAAATGCAAAAAACAATCTAGTCAAGTGTATGTTCCTTGACTATCAGATTACCTTAACAGACATTGAAGCCCCAGGGCTATCGCATCTAAATTATCCTGTCGTAAACGTTTCAGAAAAACCTCCCCTCCAGCCCCTGTTGCAGAAACTTAGCGGCTGCTTGTGCCCACAGAAGTGCGTAATCGGCGTTTCCGCTGCCAGGGGGTAGGAGGCTTACAGCGTTGGGCGAGCGAATCACACATTGTCTAACGCACCTCTCGGAAGTGCAGTGGCCGTAAACGCTGCTGCAATCGACACAGTATAACTTGGCCACGGAGCTGAGGATAAGGGATTTAAGGGTGAGTCTGGCACTGGCAGCCTACCTTTTAGATTGAGAATGCGCGAGTTGATAAGATACGATAGCCCTGAGGTCGAAACGGGAAACATTGACGCTGGTAGTGAAACGATATATAATTCATAAGTTAAGTTGAGAAATCAGCTTTTGAACGCTGCTGGATGATGGTGGTACTAAATGTTCTCTTGGCGCCGATTATTGCTGATCTTTTTTGCGGTGTTTGCGGCGTTTTTCTTACTTTTGATAGCACTCAGACAAAACCGCCCAATCACTTGGCCCATCGCTCAATCTGTTCAATCGCAATGGATACCATTCACAACAGACGATCCCAAATGGGAAGCGACTCGGGCTTCTCTACGGGCGAGCCTTTTACCAGGCGGGAACTTCCAGGCGGTACAGTTTGCGACGGTCGGACACTATACGCTTGCCACCCGCGGCAAAACATGGGTGCAGTACGCACTGTGGGAGAATAATGCCGAAGCGGCGAAATGGCTTTTGGCCGAAGGATTCCCGCCGGACAAAGTACCAGGGAATGAATCGTCCATTGTTTTGGCCATGCAGAAGCACAATGATGCGCTTATTCCGATGTTGATAAAATGCGGAGCAAAGGCTGACATGACCATTTCAAGCGACAACCCATTGCAGGACGCCGACCCGAGCAGTAGGGACACCCCGATAAGAATGGCGTTTAGAATGGGAGATGCCACGGGCGTAGATTACTTACTTTCAGCGGGCGTTCCCCTCGATGCACCAGGAGCATTAGGAGAGGCCGCGAGAAAGGGTGATCTCCCAATGGTAAAGCTGTTACTGGCGCACAAAATGCCGATAGACGATAGGATAATGGTAGGAACGGAGAATGATCAGCTTACCTGGCGCAGGGTGTCACGCGAATATCGTCTCGTCTCACTTTCTGGCCGTCCATTTTTCGGATCGTTGCCGATGATGCCGGTTACAGCTGTTCTCGCACAGCCGGTTGTTGAGAATTTAGCCAATATCGAACAGGAGAACGCCGTGTTTTCCGACGATGCAACCCAGCCAGACAACTCCAAGGTCCTAATGGAAGCCGCTAAAGGGATTAAGATCTCACCAAATAGACGCGAAATAGTGAAGCTGTTTATTGCTGCGGGCTGCGATCCTCACCAGCGCCTTGTTTCAACACCGTACACTCCCCTTTTCTTCGCGGCTGCGTGCGATGATACAGAGATGGTCAACCTGTTGATAAAGCACGGTGCCAATATCGACACGGATGTCCCGGCCGATGTAAGGATTAAGAAAGCATGGGATACCCGTCACCCATCCGACCCACTGCCGTTGTTTCAGTTTTAGGCAAACAATTAATGCGTAAGAAATTCATAATCGCCGGTCTGATAGTATTTATCGTCGCCGCCTTTTACTGCTGGCGCTTCACCCAGATTCAGGAGGAAGACCGAAAAGCAACACGGCTTTTTCAAGCTCTTACCGAAAGTAATTACGATGCGAAAGTAGAAGAGCTGCGCTCTGTCCTTCATCAGGGAATCTCGCCGAACATTCATATCTGCTACTATGTCCAGCAGCCTGACACGGGACTGCTTTCGAATCAAATACATCGCTGCTTCCTCGGTGACGATGACTGGATGTACCCGATGAGCATACCGATTGGTTCCCACAATATCCTGGCATTAAAAGTGCTTCTGGACAACGGTGCCGACCCTCGTCTCACCGACGGGAACGGGAATACAATTTTGCAAACCATGAGCATGACGTATAGCCAGGATTATGCGAAATTAATACCGATAATCAAGCTCCTGGTCACACATGGAGCGGACTTAAATGGGCCCAACCAATACTCGAACTCAGTGCTCGATCAGGCCCTCTATTCTGGTTCTCGTGCTGGGGTTGACCAGCTTCTGGCGATGGGCGCCAAACCGAAGGCCCAAGATTACACACAATATCTGAGTATGCTGCATATCCGGCCTCACGACAGCCTGCAAGCGGATCTTAACACACGAATAATAAACGTTTTGGCTCGCAGCACCTCTAGCACTTGCGGAGGCGAGGATACCTGGGTGCAGCTGTGTTTAGTCCAAAAGAACCCGGATGGTGCAAAGCTTTTAATCGACGCAGGATTTCCGGTAGACAAGCCGGGAGGCACTAACAGCGCCATAGGCATTGCCTCATACAGCGGTGAAGAGTCGACAATTCCACTATTAAGTAAGCACGGAGCGGTCGTCGATCCGCTGGCACTACCGGGCGAACGCCCCACGGATTTCTCGCCGTTAGATCGTCCAGTGGCGACAGGGGATCTTGCAGCTGTAAAGGAGCTTGTCAAAGACGGAGCATCTATGCAAGGTTACTCTTTGATAAGCATTGCCGCCGGAAACGGGAATCTCGCCATGGTAAAGTACCTGCTCAATCTCAAGCAATCGCCGACAAACGGTTCAAGTAATATTCCAAATCCAATCTCCCCAATGCAAGCTGTTTTCGCAGTTCCGATTGAGGAAAAACTGGCTGCTTCCAAATCTTCGGGAACTTTCAATGGTGAGAACACAGACAGCTTGATTAAGGCTGCATCGGGAGTGAAAATCTCCGAGCAGCGCCACGAAATCGTGCGCGCGCTCATTGCTCACGGATACGACCCGCGACAAAGATGGGCTGACGACCAGTACTCCCCGCTCTTTTATGCGGTGATCTGCGACGACACCAAGCTGGTCAGCCTATTCACTATGTATGGTGCCGAAATGGACCCGCGCGACCCCGCAGAAACCGCCGCAATAAAGCTATGGAACAGCCGCCACCCTGCAAGCCCGTTACCTGTTAGCGCAAGCTGACGGGCGGGACGCCCATCCTACCTGAGAGAGCGGCAATAATGTTCGCTTTAATTGAGTTGTTCGCATATATTGCGGAAAGATTGGTCTGATGTTGAACTTTTTTCGTACTCTGATATGCCTCGCTTTCGTTTTCTCTGCTGCCTTCCTGCTGCAATCCCCAGCATGCGCCGGGGGTGGCGCTGTTGTATCGCTTGATGGCGCTCAGTGGAAAATTGCGCCGCAGGCGGAAACTGTTGGGCAGGGGGAATTGATTTCAACTGCGGACTATCATAGCGGCGAGTGGATTTCCGCTCAAGTACCGGGCACAGTTTATGGCTCCTATGTCATTGACAAGATTGAGCCTGAACCAACTTACGCCGACAACATCTATAAAACTGATTACTCTAAATACAACAGGAATTTCTGGTATCGGACGGAGTTTGTCAAACCGACGTCTTTTGTCTCCGGCCGAATATGGCTCAACTTTGACGGTGTTAACCGTGATGCCGACATTTTCCTTAATGGTGTCAACATTGGATCTCTGAAGGGCTTCATGCAGCGAGGGCGGTTTGATGTCACATCCCTTGTGCATCCAGGAACGAATGCTTTAGCAGTGCTGGATCACCTGCCGGATATCGGGGGCAAAAACAACCACGAAAACTATTCCAGTCCATCGTTTATTTGCTCCCACGGCTGGGACTGGATGCCGAACGTGCCTGGGCTGAATATGGGCATATATAAAGATGTCTACCTCAGTAATACGGGGCCGGTTTCTTTAATAGATCCATGGGTTCGCACCGAACTGCCGTCGAATACCAATGCAGAAATTTCGATCCAGACCGATCTATTGAACAGCGGCACAGCTCCGGCAGAAGGCGAGATCGATGGCGATATTGAACCTGGGCACATTAGGTTTTCCGCTTATGCCACCGCGGCTGCCTCCGGGATTACAACGATCAACCTTACCGATTCGACAATCGAACAGCTTCGTATTCGAAATCCACGGTTATGGTGGCCCAACGGCTATGGCGAGCCTAATCTTTATACACTGCATCTCACCTATAAGATCGGCGGGGTGGTCTCGGATTTCAAGAATATCACTTTCGGTATTCATAAATACACGTACGATACGAAGGACGATACCCTTCACTTTTTTGTGAACGGCGTGCGGGTTTTCCCGAAGGGCGGCAGCTGGGGAATGGCGGAATTTATGCTGCGCTGCAATGCCGCAGATTACGACACCAAGCTTCGATTTCATAAAGAAGAAAACTTCAATATGATCCGGAACTGGATGGGGATGACTCCGGATGAAGCCTTTTATGGCGCGTGCGATAAGTACGGCATAATGGTGTGGGACGAGTTCTGGCTGAATTCGAGCGGAGGCATGCCTGCCGATGTTAACATTTTCCGAGCCAATACAATTGAGAAAATAAAGACATTTCGCAACCATCCATCGATTGCCCTTTGGTGCGGCATGAACGAGGGAACTCCAGCCGAGCCGCTTAATAATTGGCTCCGATCCGACATACAGACCTATGACCATGGAGACAGGTATTATCAGCCGAACTCACACTCCGGAAACCTCAGCGGCAGCGGCCCCTGGTCACTGCTGAGCCTTACAAAGTATTTTAACGCAATGCAGCCTGGCTGGGGTGGAAATGGCGCGTCCTATGGCACACGAAGTGAGGTCGGCATAGCGACCGTGCCCAGTTATGACAGTATGAAAAAATTCCTTCCGGCTGCCGACTTGTGGCCGGAAAACGGCATGTGGAACCAGCATTTCTTTGTTGGGACATCAAGCAATGCCGGCCCGGAAGCGTATGTAGGCGCTATCGACAGCCAGTTTGAGCAGTCAGTGAACCTGCAGGGTTTTGCCGAGAAGGCGCAGCTATTAAATATTGAGTCGATGAAGGCCCTGTTCGAGGGGTGGGACGACCATAGCGATTCCGGGGCATCCGCGGTGCTGATCTGGATGAGCCAGTCTGCCTATCCGTCCTTGGTGTGGCAAACCTACGATTATTATTACGACCTTACCGGGTCATATTGGGGCGCAAAGAGCGCCTGCGAGCCTGTACATATTTACTGGAACGAAAACGACGATCGCATTCGCGTCTCTAATCTATCGGGAAAAGATCTCAAAAATCTCACAGCAGAAGCATCCATCTACAACCTGGATGGCGTTCGCAAATATCACAATTCAGCAAAGCTTGATTCTTCTGCCAGCGCGGTCGCAACCGCATTCACGCTCACTTATCCCAATGATTTGTCGGATGTGCATTTTATAAAGCTGACATTAAAAGATAGTGTGGGCAAAGTCGTCTCGGACAATTTCTATTGGCGCGGCAATACTTACCTTGATTTTAGTGCGCTGACCAAATTGTCGCCTGTAAAACTGGGGATCATATCACACGCCGGCAAGTTGGGTAACTCCGACACGGTTACTGCCGATATCACCAACCCGAGCAATTCAAAAACGGTAGCATTTGCTATCCGCCCGAAACTTGTTTTCGCCGCAAACGGCGAACAGGTGCTGCCGGTTTATCAAAACGACTCCTATTTCTCACTTATACCGGGTGAGACCAAGCGTGTGACAATCAATTTCAATCACAAGCTGGTTGGCGCTGCTGCGACAAAGCTGGTTGTCGAATGCTGGAACAATAATATTCCGCTCGCGCCTCCAGTAGATAAACTTAACATTGCCCTCCGAAAGCCAGCCAATGCATCGTCGAACGATGATAGTGCATCCGGCCCGAGGGCAGCAGTCGACGGAATAGATACATCGAGGTGGTCTTCGGCCTGGAGCGCAGAACCGCAATGGATAATGATCGATCTTAAGCAAAGCGCTCCAATAGGGCGAGTAAACCTCAAGTGGGAAGCCGCCTATGCCACAAGCTACTCAATCCAGGTATCCGACGATAAAACGAACTGGACCACCATCTACCACACCGACACCGGCAAAGGCGGGACAGAAGATCTAACCAACCTCAAAGGAACCGGCAGATACATCCGAATCTACTGCACAAAAAGAGCAACAATGTTTGGCTACTCGCTTTATGAAATAGCAGTATACAAGCCGGTATCGTAGTCAAATGTGAAGACGTTCGGCGGGCCAGGGATTAAGAGGTGCGCGTCCCAATCAATTGTCGCTAATACCCAGCGGGTCTGAGGGAATCATGCCCGGGTCGGAGAGGAATGCTACTTGGATTTCACCGCCGTGCCGCTGCACGACTTCGCGGATTTGGGTACCGTTAACTTCGCTCGCAATAATAGTCATTTTCAGACCGTCAGGATCAAGCCGCATATCAGATTCGCGAATGCCGCTCTCCGAAAGTTCTGCTTCGGCGGCTTCTGCCTGAATTTCTGTTTTGAATGTCGCTTTAATTGATTCGGTCATGGCGTTATTTGCTCCTACACAACCCATTTCTTCCGCGAACCAGCCGGATCTAAACCAATCACAGATCCGTAATCGTCAAATTTACGCTGAGTTTACCAACGCACCTAGTTTTGTTTTTCTTGGCACGAAAAGATTGCTCATTTTTTCGCGCATGCGGATGCAATTCATTGCAATATCGAATAAAGTATCAGCCAGACTACATTGTGCCTGGCTGATAATCCGACTTATACCAAATATCCCGTTTGTTTTAGTCAGTGGCTTTCCATTGCTATTCCGCGCTATTGCGATTGGCATACACGCTCGAATTGACGCTTCTGGCCATGCTCACCAGGTTCTGATAAACGGTATCCGTAACATCGACGAAACCCGTGTTGCCGTTTTCACCGTCAAAGCTAGTGCCGGTGACCGGCTGGTCAGTGTATTGGTACCAATGGCAGCCTACCAAAGAGGGGCAGGTCACTACTGAATTAACGTATGTCGAGAATGCTGTCGCCCTGTCCTGCTGTGTATTAACCGGGCCGCAAGTGCTCCAGAATAGGCCAGAATCAGTTGCTCCAAATTGGAATTCGGCTATCAAGCATGGCTTATTCGTTGATGCATAAGTTGCTGCTGTTGTCGGATCGAGTGAGCCCTCGTAAAGGTCAAAGCTCAGCACATCGCAGTTGGCAGCGGCCGCAGCCAAAACCTCTTTAGGGGGAATTGATCCAAACTTGCATCCCAGGTAAAGATGGTTAGGATCGGCGCTTTTTATATGCAACCGTACAACACTGAAATATTGGTTTGCGTAGAGTGTGAGAAGTTTTGAGAGGTCGGCCAGCTGCGCAGCGTTTGGCGTTGTTGGGACAGCGTATGGAGCGTTAAGCGCGGACCATGAAGAGAAGGTTGTTTTCCAGGCCGTATTCAATTTTGCTACGGTAGAGTATTCGGCCTCAAGCTGGGTGATAAAAGCCTGCTTGACGCTGCTCGCTGGTGCAGTTTGACGCAGCACGGCAATTGGTATACCATAGTTCGCGTATTGACCGGGGCCGAGCCAGCTCAATTCGCTATCAATATAATAGCCAAGCAGCATTGAGTCAGTCTGCCTGCCGCTGGCAGCATACTTGAAATCCGTCGTGCAGGCCGCAGCAAAGGCCGGGTCAAATGCGTCAGGCATTGGGCCCCAAAGGTCGGCACCAGTGTTTATGGTGTTGTAATTTCCCACTGTCGACTGAGCGACCGTGTAGGGAAGTTTGCTGTTCGTTATGAATTCCGGATCAGCCCAAGCACCTACCGTATTGAAGCCCCATGATTTGAAACGTTTGATTGTCTTGGCAACCCACGCCGACTGATAGCTGCTGCCGTAGCGCAGGGCGAGGTTATGGGTATAAAAGTTTGCTGTAGTAGCGCTGTCCATCGGGGCGCTGGTAAACATTTGAGTTCGACCAGTGACGTATGTGTCCTGATCGGCAGCAACTTCGTCAACGCCAGTAGAAAAGAAGAGATGGCCCAAGGGATCGACAAACCACCACTTATTCTGTTGGTTTACAACGCGGAAGTAATTACCTGGCGTGTCCTTCGGCCCTGCCGCCCACCCTCCGTATACATCCCACGATGTCGGCGTCGCTGGATTTGCTGAAAGATCTGCCTGCTCTGCGGCCTCTTGGGCGGCGATATTTGCATTTGAACTAACTTTGTTTGGCCACGTGGTGCGGTTATATTGACCATAGCTGTCAACAAAACCAGTTAACAGAGTCGCAGCAGGTGTCGCTTTAACAAGGCTTGCGCTGTCCACGATGATATTTTGAGAAATCGCTTCACTATTCATATAAACGAAAATCTTATATATATGGCTCGTATTGAAGCCCGAAACAATGCTGGATGTCGCGCCAGTCAGGCCTGGGAACCAGGGAGGAGCGGTCTGCATACCATCCTCACTTTGCTGCTGAGCGCAGCTGGATGAAAGCGGAAAAGCAAAATTCAATGTTTCGTCGGCGGGTATCGTGACGGTGTACCAGGCGGTGTGTGATCCCGCCGTTGACGATGTCGAGGGTTGGTCTTCTAAGGTAAAGTTGATTGTTGCAGAGGTATTAGACGTGTTTGAAAGCTGCATTTGCATGCCGTCATACTGAGACCAGTCCCAGCTTGTTGCGGGAGCCAAATACACCGTCGGCCACGCCGTTTGCTTAAAGTTGATTGCAAGTGCAGTGGCTCCAGAGACCGTTGCGGACGCCTCCTCGGTCACAACCGTGTTTGATACGGTGACTGTGGTAAGCGATGAACCAGAGCCAAACCAGTTGATTGTTGTTGCATGGATGCATGCAGCGGTGGAAATCATTGTTGCCAGGCAGATTGCTATGTGCAGCGCGAACTTGTTAAATCTCATTTGTCTTTTCCAACTAACTTATCAAAAAATCGCAACATCTCATTCGTCTTCCGAAGCAGGAAGTTGAAGGTTTGCTGTAGTTAATGTGTGTGTCACTTAGTGGGGGAGAAGTATGGCCGACTTACCGTTGTGCCGCGCTAGGTTATGCACACCTCGCGACAAATAATTGTAAGCTGCATTATAAAACATTCTCACCAGTAAACACTTCAGTAAAACACTGTGGTCATTACTATTTTCGGTGGAGAAGGACAGCAGGGGCACCGTAAAGATGCTGGATAAGGGTTAGGTACGATTGCTGGATATTCAGAAAGCATTGACAAGTCGCCGTTATATCTAGTACATTTGGTTAGGGACCGAGCTGATTAATGCATTGCATCAGCAGAAACCAAATATGACTTCGAAAACGTTCACAGCAGCAGCCTCGTGTATTTTCTTCTCATTGGGAATCTATTTGTACGCCTCTCAAGTAAGCAGCATTGCAAGTGGTGCAGGGGGCTCCAGTACCCAGAATTTTATGCACTTGGCATCGCCTGAAACTGCCCGCAGCGCTCAATCCTTTGTAGATTTTGTTGGTGTTAATTCCGGCAACGGCCAAACCGACCGCAATGCCGACGGTTCCTTCGATTACGAGCGCGGCACGAACTACCAAGAACTGCTTGATCTGCACATTACGCACGTCAGGGTGAGCGGACCATACTATATAAACCCATATAGCGCCGACGACCCAAATTTTCGGAATTTAGCGTATCTTGGTTCTGTCGGAATTCGAGGCATTATCACGACGAAGCTGGATCCGATCGACGGCTACACTATTCAGCCTGCCGATGAGGCTGCCATTGTAAAGCGAATCGATACGATGTCACCTGGCGCAGTCGAGGGTGTCGAAGGGGCGAATGAGCATTTCAATAATCAATCCGGTGTCGGATTTGACTTCAGCACGCCGGCATGCACAGGTGCGGTTCAGATACCTAATTATGGAGATGTGGATGCGAGAAAGGCGATAGGGAAAAGTTACCGAGCTGGATATACCTATCACATACCGTCGGGAACCACATGCCGGGACTGGATCACTCCGATTAGTCAATATACGCATGACATGTCAGTTGCCCTGCGCAATGACCGCGATACTCGATCCATCCCTTTTATTGGACCGTCCGTGCTTCGGTCCACGTCTGCGTATCCAACTGCCGTTAAGAATGGACAATTCGATACTGATATCGACTTCGGCAACGTACATGATTATAGTTTTCCCTATAACTCTGTCAATAGAAATGGCTCTGGAGATCCAGGAACGGGCGGCTGGATCGACATCAGAAATGAGCAGGAAGCAATATTCCAACAAAAGCTTCCTTTGGTTATGACCGAAACAGGTTTCAACACCGGCCAGAACCGCTGGACAAGCGTTACTGAGGCGGCACAGGCGAAACTAATCCCCCGGCAGCTTCTCGATGTTTTCTCTCGAACAGCCGGCGACAATCCGCTGCTTTCGAATATCGACCCCAAGACTAAACTTTATCAGCGGGCATATCTTTATCAGCTTGTCGACAGCGGCCATGATCAGGTCACCGCTGCCGGTGCCAAAATACCCTGCCGCGGTGAGGAGGGGTATCACTGGGGCTTACTGTCGGCAACCGACACATTGAACGCTAACGGACACGTGATATCGACGGTTCTTGAAAAGAAGCCTGCTTACTACGCATTAAAGAACCTCATGGATCTGTTATACGATCCTTCCACAAAGAAGGTGTCACTGGGAGCGCTCAGTTACAGCATCTCCGGCGACACCAGCACGGTCCACCACGTGCTATTGCAAAAGAGCGACGGTTCTTTTTACCTGGTGCTGTATTGCGATGTGAACAGCGATTACGACAATCCAACGCCGAGGAGCAACGATACAGAAACGTCCCCTACTCTGCCGGTTCCGTTGACTCTCACTCTCTCGCGAACAGCGAAGCATATTGAGGTCTATTCAACCGAAGAATCCAAGGACGTCCTTAAGCAGTACACAAATGTGTCCAAAATTACCATCAATGTACCGGACTCCCCATTGGTCGTGCGTTTATCTTTGTAGGGCTCTTGTCTGTAAGATTAACGCTACCGTCTGGCCGCAATTCTAATAAGTAAAAATCGAGGCTGACCTTGTGAATGAGTGATTGGCAATAGGATGCAAAAAAGGAGTGAAATATGAGTGCAAGAGGCAATATCATAGCGTATCTACGACGACACTTAAAGGAAATATGTCTTATTTCTTTAACGTACTTGATTATAACGGCTGTTTACGCTGCATGCGGTGTAAGATTCTATATTGGGGATTTTTTCGTCAATTGGCATCATATCGACGTTTACCTCCTTCGGCACGATCTGTGGAGGAGCCTTTTTTACCTTCATAGTCAGCCACCTCTTTTTAATCTCTACCTTGGAGTAGGTTTAAAGTATTTCGGCGGATCCCCATATACGTTTTACAACATAATAAACCACGCCTTTGGGTTCGCCCTTTACGCCTCTCTATACGTTCTAATGCGACAACTGGTAGTGGGATATCGTCTGTCGTTTTTTCTCGCAACACTATTTGCGGCCAGCCCATCATTTGTGTTATACGAGAATTACCTGACTTATACTCCGATTGTCGCCGCCGCGATATGTATTTCAGCGGTGCAGTTGAATCGCTTTGTTAGAACTCGAAATGCTGTGGACGGATCAGTATTCTTCCTTCTTATATCTATCCTATGTGGAACATGGGCGATGTTTCACCTGGCTTTTTTTATATTGGTAGTAGCAGGTGTTCTTTGCATGTCCCGCATTCCAACAAAAACGGTCATAACTGCAATGATTGTTCCATTACTCCTGGTGACGAGCATTTACGTTAAGAATGAGATACTTTTTGGAGACTTTACGGCCTCAAGTTGGACAGGGATGAACGCCGCTTATGGTTTAAGAAACGCGATACCTGAGCGCCTCAGAGCTGAGCTTGTTTCCGAGAAGAAACTGTCACCATTAAGTTCCCAGCCTTTCCGGCCACTCAATGAACTGAGGAACGGATGGTTCATTCCTAAGGCATCAATCGCCGTCCCTGTCGTGTGTGATGAGTTCAAATCGTCGGGCGCCCCCAATTTTAATAACCAATCGTATATCACAGTGTCCAGGCAATGCTTGAAGGATAGCGAGTATTTAGTGCTGAATTACCCAAAAGCATATTTACATAGAGTACTCTTAGCTTGCGGCGAGTACTTTATCGCTGCGGACGATTATTGGGTGGGCTCTAATAATCTTGAACGAACGCGCCTTTTGCGTACGATTTGTGACCGCTGTCTGGGTGTGATATCTAAGAGGCCAGGTATCGTGTATCAACATGATATCTGTTTTATGCTTTTGCTTTTATATCCTGTCGTATTGGGTTTCTGCGCGACTGCGGCGCTCAGGAAAACGTTCAAGCAAAGGTTTTCATCATCTTTAAGACCAATAAGTATTCTTTATCCATTATCTGTAATAATGTATATCATGGTTGTCTCGTCAACTATAAACATGTATGAGTGCAATCGCATGCGTTTTACAACTGACGCACTTTTTGTGGCGCTTCTGGGATTCGCTCTACAATCGCTAATATCAACGACCGTAAAATCTGCGAAAAGATCGCGATTAAAGTCCACCGCGGGTACTTTAGCTTCCTCTATGGCTAGTTCGGCTGCCACATCCGATTCCTGATCCGGTCAAACCACCATAGGACTCGTTAAACCTATAAGAGCAGCCATTACTGCGAACGTGCGATTGAAAACGTTGGTTTGCTCCATGGAACAATATACATTAGCAGGCAAGCTAAGGAATTAGCTTCAAGAGGAATTGCTCAAATCTATATGCGCAATTCCGGATTTAATGGAATAAAAGGTAGGCGGAAATGCCGCCCTTTAAAGGATAAGTATTTTGCAAGTAGAATCGATCCATATTGGCAAGGGTGAACTACTCGCTAAGGCTACGAGTCGCACATCCAACAACCATTTGGCCTATTTGGACGGTGTTCGCGGCATATCCGCGCTTTACGTAGTTCTTCACCATACGATGCTGCAGGTCTTCGATCCCCGTCAGAGACACAGCGGTATTATTGGAGACATCTGTACTATCTTTTCATTTGGTCATTATGCGGTCACGATGTTCATTATTCTCTCTGGCTTCTGTCTTATGCTCGGTCCGATCAAGAGCGCTCCAGAGTATAAGATTGATGGATGGAAATTCCTGATCAAGCGAGCAAAGAGAATACTGCCGACTTACTATTTTGCGCTGCTGTTCTCTCTAATACTAATCTGGCTGGTCATTGGCCATAAGACCGGGACCCATTGGGATATTGCCCTTCCGGTCACAAAAGGGACAGTGATAATTCACCTGCTCCTCCTCCAGAACTTTTTCGCAAGTTCAGTGAACAAGATCAACCACGTCATGTGGTCTATTTCGCTGGAATGGTGGATATACTTCCTCTTCCCTGGGCTTGTACTTCTATGGAGAAAAGTCGGCCCGACAAAAGCGACCGCTACTGCCGTATTGCTCTCTTTCCTCCTTGTAGGAATGTCGCGGATTACCAAGGAATACTGGGGGCTTCAGTACGTTGCTTGCTTCGCACTTGGTGCCTTTGCTGCCGGAGTTGCATACGATGGGAATTCGGAGTTCGCTAAGATAAAGGCCTTGCCATGGGGGGCAATCGCAGCAGTCATCTTCTGTTCCTGGCTAATGTTTGCTTGTAAACATCTAGTTTCCCTGACAACCAGTGACCTGCTTTTTGCGGCGTTCAGTATGTCGCTATTGCTCTATGCATCGAAACCGCTGCCAAATCCCGCGTCATCATTTTTCGGTGCCAAGCCGTTTGCCTGGTTGGGATCCATCAGCTACAGCCTTTATTTGATACATGCACCGCTCCTACAGTTATTTCAGCAGGTATTGTTGATGCCGTACCACGTAACACCGGTCACAACTTTCGTGATTCTCGCTGTGGTCACCGTCCCGCTGATCATTGCCTTTACCTATGGCTTCCACTTTCTATTCGAACGGCCTTTTATGAATACCAAACCAAATCAGGAGACAGTTCTTGCAAGAAACTAAGGCACTGGCATCAGGCCGTATAAGCCTTAAGCCGCAATGAGCCACCGAAATAGTCAGGGGGCAACCGTAGATGCGAGTCTTCTGCCTTGCTTAAATCGTTAATACTGAGATTTTCGAAGAGATGTGGATTTAACCTCATTTGCAATACGTTGTCGAGCAGATTTAGATATGAACGGCCGCTCTATCGCGATATAGAATAAATACGCCGCGCCTAATGACAGTGGCAAAGCACATGCGACAATGGTTAAAAATGAAGCTGCTTCCCCCAGGTGGAATCGGCGAATTATCTGGGATAAAACCATCACAATAGGATGGTGGACGAGATAGAGGCTGTAAGAGAACGCTCCGACCATGAGAGCCGGCTTGGATTTAAACAGCTTGGTGAACAGCATAAGAGGCGTGGCAAAGCGTCGACCGTCCGACCTAACGGACCACACAAGAAAACACGCGACCATCAGGCCTACAAGCATGTCCGATCTTCCGAAAGCCGCCAGCCAAACCGGTTTGAATTCGTTGTTTAACACAACGGCAGCCAGCAGCGCCAGAGTGACCGGCGCCCATGGCACCCTATTGGCAAACGCAGCGTCTGCGCTGCTTTTCGGAAAAGAAAATACAGCTGCAAGCATACCAAAAGAAAACAGCACTATCAAATGCGAATAATACAGAGGATGAAACAAATACGGTGCCATCCCGATCACGAGGGCAGCCGCTACAGCGGCGCAGTTTCCAAAGCGGCGCCACACAGGTATCAGCACGAACGGAAAGAAGATATAAATCTGACTTTCTGCTGCCACACTCCACATCGGGCCATCTATGGTGAATCGCCATGCGGGAATGAGGTTCTCGAATAAAAACAGGTGGGAAATAATCTGACCGGCTGTTACTGACGGAACCGTGATATGCGAGAGTATCTTAATATGATGCCTTGCCGCGCCCAGTCCTACGTATAATAACAGTGAAATAATCAATGCCACATAGTACGGCGGTAAAATTCGCCTAGCTCGTCTCTTAAAGAATCCAAGCCAACCACCTGACAGCTGTCCATTTAGAGAGCATGCAACCGGCAACATCAGGCAAAAGCCGCTAATAACAATAAAGACCTCAACACCCTCGCCACCATAATTGAATAATCCAAAAACATGCATAAAGATAAAAGCTTGGAGATGATGATGTGCTGGTGATATACTGAAATTTGGATCCTTTTTTGTCGCGTTATATGCATGGTATAAAAGGACCGAGAGCGCCGCAAACCCACGCATTCCTTCGACAAACATGATATTTGGCCTTGGACTTTGGTTAACTTCGCGGGCAGACTCGACCAAATTTGGAGCATCTGAGCCGGATTCTGCGGTTTGCATATTGCTTTCCATAGCTAATTAGCTGCCTTGGTCTCGAATAGCTGCTTCTTGCGAAGAAAGAAGCCCTCGTAATAAACAAAACTTATCCGCGATACAAAGTACGTGACGATTAAAGTAATGATGAAACTTACTGCAGCGTAACCTAACGCCGGCAGTCTGCAAACATGGCGTAATAGAACAAGTACCGGGTGGTGCACCAATAGGTGGATTAAATACATGCAGTAGCTTACTATTCCAATATTTGCAATTGGTCTGAATTGTAAAAGTTGCGACAGTGCGTGGCTTTCGCATTGGACACAAGTTAATACTAGTAGAGCGCAAAGTATTGCAAGTATGAAGTAGCCTGTTTGAAATGCTATTGCAGCGCCTAATAGCGTTAGGACAATCAACGAATTATACGGCGTCCACAAGCGAGCTACTCTCCTGAACCCTATAGGTGAATTCAGGATATGGGCGATTCCTACACCAAGACAAATTTCCAATGATAGTGAATCGGCGACCGAACGCCAGAAGCTGTGAATAGAGCCCAAAAACTTATCACCGCCCAAATATAGGAAGGAAATGAATGTAACTGTCCCGAACAATAGAAACTCGACTCTTCGATGGGTTAAAGTCTTTTCGATAAATGGCCACACCGAATAAAACTGTTCTTCTGTTGCAAGCGACCACGCTAATGCAAACAATATTGTTTGCTGTGGTTTCAACATAAGTACCAGTACATTCTGGGCGTAAATCAGAAATAGCGGAAAATATTTCAGCAGCAATCGCGCGCTTGGGTCAATTTTTTGCGTGTGCAACGCGGTAATAGTGTACGCAAACAACACCAAGAAGTATAGCGGAAATATCCGTAGCACTCGCCGAATGTAGAACATGCGCAGCGAAATGGCACCAGAGCTTCTTTTCTCCCTTAGCAATAAGGTTGTTATTAAGAAGCCACTAATAACGAAGAAAATACGAACACCGACGGGACCGAACTTGATTGCCTCTAGGTCCGGCGTAATACCTGCTACTGTATGAGAAAAAAGAACCAGCAGAATGCATAAACAACGAAGACCGTTTAGGGACCCAAAATATTTCGTATTCAAATATGACGCGTAATCAGGCATACCGCTCCTTCAGTGTCCGTTCAGTTCCATGCAACAAGAATAAGTATTCGGTCATTAATCGCTGACGCCTTCGAGTTTCTGAGGGGGATCGGCACTTATATTTGGCCCGAATAGTCCGCGAGACGACGGATTGGACACACGTGAACCAATCTCATTTGCAGCGCCGCCAGCAATGATCAGAGTGAACAACATCCAGAACCCGGAATGATCTTCGTACGTTAATGACGAAATGCCCACGGCCATCATCGCCAGTGTTGCAATAAAAGCATGCTTCAGAT
>Ga0224527_1000715_pt1 | contig 20110 bp, 16 predicted proteins | sample CBST0metaG_FD_179882 | JGI IMG/M metagenome (GOLD analysis project Ga0224527, IMG submission 179882) | Peat soil microbial communities from Stordalen Mire, Sweden - C.B.S.T0 | ecosystem: Environmental > Terrestrial > Soil > Wetlands > Peat | place: Sweden: Norrbotten County, Stordalen Mire... | reverse complement strand
GCCTCGCAATTTGCGTGAAGTGATTTGCTTGAGGGCCTTCAGGAATTGCGCCAGGAGGATGAGCGGCGGCTCGTTGATGAGCAAGTGGATATGTTCAGGCATCAGGACGTAAGCATAGACGCGGGCCTGGTGACGGGACCGAGTCTGTTCGAGAACGACCTCAAACGTTTCCTTGGGTGCCGGCGCTTCAAGAAACGGAAGACGGTGGAAGCAACTGAAGGTAATGAAGTGAAGGGCTTCGGCGTTCTGGAACCGCTTGAGGCCGTAGGGCATATCGTAACTCCGTAAAGACCTTGCCGAAGACCCACTCATCGCGATAAAGCCGCGATGAATGGGGCACAGTCTTCGATATCATTCGCCGATATCAGTCTTCGAAGTCAGTCTTCGATATCAGTCACCGATAGCGGTCTTCGATAGCGGGATGAAAGGGCTGCCTGCCGTGCTCAAAGCCTAATAGGCTTTGAGATCGACGATGGCTTTGAGGATGGTGTCGGGTTGGGGCAGGATGGCGTCTTCGAGGATGGGCTGGTAGGCGACGAAGGTGTCCATGGAGCCGATGCGCTTGACGGGGGCGTCGAGGTCGTCGAAGAGGTCGTCGGCGATGCGGGCGGCGATTTCTGCGCCGTAGCCCCAGCTCAGCATGTCTTCATGAGCCATGATGACGCGGCTGGTTTTGCGGACCGAGGTGGCGATGGCTTCCCAGTCGTAGGGGCTGAGGGTGCGGAGATCGAGGATTTCAACGTCGATGCCGTGCTGGCGGTGGGCTAACTCGGCGGCCTGCATGGCGCGCGGTACGATGGCGCCATACGTGACGAGAGTGATGTGCTTGCCGGGGCGAACGATGCGGGCTTTGCCAAAGGGAATGGCGAAGTCGGGACCGGGATAGGGCGCGCGGCCGTAGGTTTCGCGATAGAGGCGCTTGTGTTCAAGAAACAGAACCGGGTCGTCGCAGCGAATGGCGGTGCGTAGAAGGCCGTTGGCATCGAGGGCGTTGGACGGGAAAACCACGCGCAGGCCGGGGATGTGGGTGAAGATGCTCTCGCCAGATTGCGAGTGATAGATGGAGCCGCCTGTGAGGTAGCCGCCGATGGGCACACGGATGACGGCGGGCGCGGCCCAAGCGCCGTTGGAGCGCCAGCGCATGAGGGCGAGTTCGTTGTGGATCTGGTGGACGGCGGGCCAGATGTAGTCGAAGAACTGAATTTCGACGACGGGCTTCATGCCGCGTACGGCATAACCGACAGCCCGGCCGACGATGTTGGCCTCGGCGAGGGGCGAATTGAAGACACGCTCGGAGCCGAATTCAGATTGCAAGCCGTGAGTAAGTTTAAAGACGCCGCCCTTGCCTTTGACTTCAGCGAGCGCGGCGGCGCGGCTGGCGTCGGCTACATCTTCGCCATAGACGACGATGCGCGGATCGCGGCGCATTTCATCGTGGAGGCAGGCGTTGATGAGGTCGGCCATGGTGCGAGGAGCTGCGCCTTTGGAACTGGCGGACTTGCCGGGCGCGGCGCCGGGCTGGCCGGGCTGTTCGGAGGCAAAAGCGGAGCTGGTGGGGTCGAGGTCTTCAGAGTAAACGTGTTGACTGATGCTGGAGATCTCAGGCAGAGGAGCTTCAAGAGCGCGATCGGCGGCTTCGGAAGTTTCGCGATCGATGGATTGTTCAAGCTCGTTGATCTGTTCAGCGGTGAGGATGTTTTCGCGCAGCAGGCGCATCTGCCAGCGGACGAGTGGGTCCCTCATGCTGTCGGCTTCGCGCTCGGCGTTGGCGCGATAGAGCTTGTCGTCGTCGGAGAGTGAATGCGAGTAAGGCCGGACGACGTGACCGTGGACGAATGCGGGACCTTTGCGGGCGCGGCAATGCTCGGCAGCGGCCTGGAAGGCACGCAGGCAGGCTTCGGGGTCGGTGCCGTCTACCTCAGCGAAAAAGAAGTTGGGAAAGTTGGCGACGAGGCGGGAGATGTTGCCGCCGGGCGTGTTGACCTCGACGGGAACGCTGATGGCGTAGCCGTTGTCTTCAACGCAGAAGATGACGGGCAGCTTCTGGTTGGAGGCGGTGTTGAGGGCTTCCCAGAATTCGCCTTGCGAGGTGGAGCCTTCGCCGAGGCTGGTGAAGACGACTTCATCAGCCTTGAAGGTGACGTCGTGAAAGGCGCGATAGTCGCCGTCGGCTTTGGCGGCGGCTTCAGGATGATGGGCGAAGTAGCGTCCTGCCTCGGCACAGCCGACGGCATGGAGCAACTGGGTGGTCGTCGAGGACGATGTGCTGACGATGTGCAGGGGACGGCTGCTCCAATGAGTGGGCATCTGGCGTCCGCCGCTGGCGGGATCTGTGGCCGCGCCGACGGCCTGGAGCATCATGTCATCGGGGGTAACGCCGACCGCGAGACACAGGGCGCGATCGCGATAGTAGGGGAAAAACCAGTCGTAGCCGGCACGCAGGGCCAAGCCTGCTCCGACTTGAAGAGCCTCATGACCGGCGCCGGAGATTTGGAAGAAGATCTTCTGCTGGCGTTTGAGAAGAATTTCGCGATCGTCTATGCGGCGAGAGAGATACATCAACCGATAGATTTCGATCATGGTTTGCGGGCTGAGGCTGCCGGCTGAAGCCGTTGTCTCGCTCACGCGGGCGCTGGAAACCGCAACATCCATTGCCGTCACCCCCTGTTACGGTTCCGGCGGATCGTCCGGAAAACCAAACCTGATTGTATCAATGGAGGCTGCTGGAGGGTAGAGGCGGAAGCGCTGGAAAACCACATGAAGGGATGAGCGAAAACGCGACAAATTGCATTGATGGGATGGAGCGCAATGGACCCGGAACGGCGTGATCGGTTTCGACTCAGCGATTTACGACGCTGTAGGGTTCATTGCTGAAGGTCGGTGCGGCGCCGAGGGCGTTGCTCATTTTATCTTTCACGCTGTGGGCCAGTTTTTCAATCTCGGCCAGCTTGCGCATTTGGGCAACGGTTGGCGCTTCGGCGGTTTCACTCTGCGCTTCTTGATTTAGCTCGCGAGCCAGCTTGAAGAGCTTTTCGGTGTCAGAGACGATGTTCTTTTGGCGCTCGGCGTTGAGTGAGCGCACGCGCTTGCGCTCCTCGGCTGGATCGCGGGATGGGAATTGGCTTTCACTGCCTGGAAAGTGGCGCGGAGCGGGCATGCCTGGTTCTTGAGAGCGAACGCGCGTGGAGGGCGATAATCCGCAGAGGATGAAGAGCAGGATCAGGCTGAGAGCGGCGCGTCGTGACGCCGGTCGCCGGAGGTATGTGGGATGCGAAGACTCCATGCTCGAGTCACCCACAGCAGTGCGCTCCAATCCTGATAAAAAGCGGCGCTTTAATCTCGACAACACAAAGGCATTCCCGTTGAGATATGTGGCATCCGACCCATCGGACAAACAGCGCCCGATGGATGGGGCATCCGCTTAATTGGGGAAATCCGGCAATCGCAGGTTTCGGACACTAATTGGAGCCCACGGTAAGCTTCATTTTCTCTTTGACGCTGCGTGCCAGCCGTTCGATCTCATCGGCCTTACGGATGACGGCAAGCGAGAGCGTGTCTTTGGATGTTTTATCGACTTCGATTTTGAGGTCAGCGGCCATTTTCAGGAGTCGGGCGCTGTCTTCATTGAGTTGACGCTTGCGCTCGGCGTTGGCGGCATCGAAACTTTGCTTTTTGGACTGCTGGTCGTGCATGGCCATCTGCGCGTTGGCGTCGGGCGGGCGATTGACCGCCGGCAAGAGCACTGATTTGGTGCCTGTCTCGGGTTGCTGCTGGCTGTACTCATAGGTTGTCGCCAGGGTCGCAAGGGAAACGAGGCAGACGGTCGCACGCAGCAGCTTGAGCCTGGTGGAGCGGAGTTCGTTCGGTCGGTGTGGGTTCGTCCGGATCAGCATGGGGAACCTCCTGGTGGCTTGTTTGCGGGTACCTTGATTGTGGATGAGTTGCTTATTGCTTATTTGACTCCCAGACCACCTCGACTGTAAACCACATTTTGTCGACGACGCCCTGAAGAGATTGAAGGCCCGTCTGGCCGGCGGCGATCGGGCGACGCGATCATTTGGCTGAGACTGTGAGCTTCATCTTCTCCTTTACGGCATGAGCCAGCTTCTCAATGCCATCAATGGCAAGAAAGGCATCGGACGAGGTTGGACTCTTGTCAGCATCGGTCACCTGGGCTTTGAGGGCGACGGCCAGGCGCAGTAGCAGGGCGGAGTCCGAGTCCAACTGTCGCTTGCGTTCGGCGTTGGCGGCGGTGAAGAACTGTTCCTGAGTCTGGGTTTTCTTCATTTCCATCTGCTTATTGGGGTCGGGAAGGCGATCGAGAGCGGGGAGGGTAGCGGGCCGCGGGGTGTGCTGGGTAACGGGAGGGCTTTGCGCATGGCCGGTTAGAGTGACGACTACCGCGAAAGCCCCTGCCATCGCGATGGAGCTTGCGATGTTTAGAAAATTGGCGCGCAACTGATTATGTCGGCTGCAGGACAAACACCTGGCTTCGTACAGCATGGGGAAGACCTCCTCAGAGCGGGATCTGGAGGATGGATCGCGAAGGCGGGTGGCACGATCGGATTTCAAATTTATCAGCGGCTGCTGAGTGCCGCCTGGAGTGAGCGGTCTTTAGATCGAGCAGTGATCACATTCGTCGTGCAACAGGAGCCCCTTCGAGACACATCTATAGGATAGCGCTCAGGAGATGGAGACCTGCTTCAACGGGTCCAGCACTGCGATCTATCTCCAACCTTTGAGTGTATAGATTAGGAAAGAGGTAAGACGGGATGCACGTATTTTTACTATTTGTTTTGCGTACGGGAATTTTTGCTGAAGGTCGATTCATGGGCCGGGTGTTGGACGAATGGCTCAACGACGTGCAGGAATTTGTTCGCACGAAACTGCCTCATCTGATTCTCGTAGCGATTATTGGGATTGTGCTGGCCCGCTTGTTGAGGCTTGTCACGGGGCGGATGATTGCGATCGCGGAGCAACACGCCGCGGGACAGACGCGGGTTTCGCAGGTGAAGACGATGGCGGGCGTGGTGCGCACGACGGGCCTGGCCGTGATTGGCGCGATCGTGAGTCTGCAATTTTTGGCGGCGGTGGGCGTGAACTTGGCGCCGCTGCTGGCTTCGGCGGGAATTGCGGGCGTGGCGATCGGTTTGGCGGCACAGAACATCGTCAAGGACATGTTGAATGGTTCGCTGATTTTGATCGAGGATCAATTCAATGTCGGCGACGTGATCACGGTGGCGGGATTAACGGGAACTGTGGAGGCGATGACACTGAGGAAGACCACGGTACGGGGCGGCGATGGGACACTTTTCGTGGTTCCGAATTCGCAGATTACGACGGTGGCGAACCAGAGCAGGGATTTCTCGGTAGCGACGATCAACGTGAGTGTGGATTTCTCCGCGGACCCGAATAGAGTGGTGGAGATTTTGACAACGATCGCGAGCGAAATCCGCAACAGCGACGATTTCAAGAGCTTGTTCCTGGCCGATCCGCAGATCCTGGGCGTGGATTCGATGAAAGGCTCGCAACTGATTTTTCCCGTGGTTTTCAAGACCAAAGCGACGCAGCAGTATGGGCCGATGCGTGAGTTTCAGCGGCGAGTACGAATTGCGCTCGAAGAAAATCATATGCTGCCGGGCGATCCGAATCGAGTGTTCAACTCGTTCGTAGCGGATGGACGAGAGAGTCAGGGCAGGGCGATTTCGACGGCGGAGCATGAGGCGTCGGCACCGCGCGATCCGACGACGATCAAGCCGCAGGAGAGCAATCCGTTTACAGGTGAGTGAGTAGAGGCGGTCGAGAAGGTCAGACCGGTTGAGACTCGGGGACGGTCGGACCAGCGATCGTATCAAGGGGAAGGAAGAGGCGAAAGATGGTGCCAGTTCCCTTGCGGCTACGCAGCGCAATTTTCGAGTGATGCTTGTCGAGAATGCCCTTTGAAACCCACAGGCCGAGGCCGGTCCCGGCTTCGCCTTTGGTGGTCATAAACGGATGGAAGACTCGATCGAGGGTGAAGCGATCCATGCCGGCGCCACTGTCGGCCACGATCACCGTGACGCCTTCGCGACCTTCGCGGTCATGGCTGGGGTGAACGCGCACGAAGAGGCGAGCGCGCTCGTTTACAGCGTCGAGGGCGTTCGAGATCAGGTTCGTAAAGACCTGTTGGATTTCGCCGGCCAGGCACAGAACTTGAGGGGATGACCGGTAACGGCGCTCCAAATGAATGTGACGGAGCTTGATGTCGGTCTCATGAAAAAACAACACTGAGTCGAGGAGTTCCTCAAGCGCGGTAAGGCTGGGGGCGGTACGCTGACGGTAGAACTTAAGGCTGCGCGCAGTGATATGCGAGAGGCGCTGCAGTTCCTTGTCGGCAATCTCGAGCAGGTCTTTTGTATTCGCGCTCACGGACTGGTCGAGTCTCGCGAGGAAGAGCAAATTGGTGACGGCTTCGAGGGGGTTGTTGATCTCATGAGCGATGCTTGAGGCGAGTCTGCCCGCGGCTGCGAGTTGTTCGGAACGCCGCAGCGCCTGCTCGGTACGGCGCGTTTCAGTGGTATTCCGCATGTAGACGATGACACCTTCGCCGGGCTGCGGATAGATCTGGAAATGGAACCACATCTCCCCCTCAGCATCGCGGAAGTAGTGCTCGAATTCGACGGGGATACGGTCGACCATCGCGCTCTGAAACTGCGCTTCAATGACTGTTCCTTTCAATTTCGGATAAACGTCCCACAGACACTCACCGAGCAGTTGTTTGCCCAGCTTGGACGTGACCTTTACGGCGGCAGGATTCAGATACGTGATTCTGAATTGGCGGTCGAGTATACCGAACGATTCCGGAATGTGTTCGAGAGCTTCCCACGCAAACTGGCGCGCTTGTTGAAGTTCGCGCGTGAGTGCGTCCTGGTGCTCTTGAGCCTCTTTGCGCAGGCGGGCCATCTTGAGTTGGGCTTCAACGCGAGCGAGCAGTTCTCTGGCGGTAAAGGGTTTAGTAAGGTAGTCGTCGGCTCCGGCGTCGATCCCACCGATGCGCGCTTCGTCTCCGGCACGCGCGGAGAGCATAACCACCGGAATCAGGCAGGTGGAGGGGTTTTCGCGCACGGCACGGAGCAAGCCAAAACCGTCGAGTTCGGGCATCATTACATCGGTGAGCACGAGATCGGGCTTGCGCCGTTCCATGGCTTTGAGGGCGAGTCGGCCGTTCTCCGCAGGAATGACGTCGAAGCGTCCACCCAGCAGACCTTGCACGTATTCGCGCATATCGGCGTTGTCATCGACGAGCAGGATTGTCGGCTTGGATTCGGAGGGAGCTGGAATCAGGTTTTCGGAGCGGTCATTGACGGCCACGGGAGCCGCCTCTGCACGAGGACGTTCCTGGCCGGGCAGCCAGCCGAGTGCCTCACGCACATAGGCAACGGCAGATCCGGGAAGCACGACCGGGCTCACGGCTTGAGAAACGATGCGGTCCTGGGACAGATGCCGTTTTCCTAAAGGCAGTGTGACGGTAAACGAGGTTCCCAGGTTCAAGGAGCTCTCGACGGCTATAGATCCGCCATGCATCTCGACGAGTTCCTTGACCAGCGCCAGACCAATGCCGCTACCCTCGTGGCTGCGGCGGCGGGCGCCTTCGATGCGCCGGAATCGTTCAAAAAGACGCGGCAACTCGCTTTCGGAGATTCCCGTGCCGGTGTCGGCAACGGTGAGATGCACGTCAGAGCCATGAGCGGCGAGCGAGACCTTGATTTCGCCTTCGAAGGTGGATTTGATGGCATTGGAGAGAAGGTTGAGCACCACCTTTTCCCACATGTCGCGGTCGACATAGACGGGTTCGGGAAGCGGCGGGCACTCGACCACGAGCCGCAGACCAGCGCGCTCGACGGCGGAGCGGAAGACGCTGGCGAGTTGCGCGGTGAGCACCGATAGGTCGGTCGGCTCGAAGGAGGCGCGCATGCGGCCCGCCTCAATGCGCGCGAAATCGAGCAGTCCATTGACGAGCTTGAGCAAGCGGAGCGCGTTGCGGTGGAGCATTTCGAGAGTGGACGGGGAGGGTGGAGTTGCGTTGGTGATGGCGTCTTCGATGGGGCCCAGGATCAACGTGAGGGGGGTACGCAACTCATGGCTGACGTTGCTGAAGAAGGCGGTCTTGGCGCGGTCGAGTTCGGTCAGCGCCTCAGCCCGCTTTTTCTCCTCCTCATAAGCCCTGGCGTTGGCGATGCTAGCCGCGATCTGACCAACGACGAGATCGAGATAGCCGGCATAACTCGCATCGAGCTGGCGATAGGGGTTAAGGGCGGCAATAAAGACGCCGGCGGGCGTGTCGAGACCTTTGCGGGCAATAGGAATGAGGCGGGCAATTGTAGGCGGCTTGTCCCAGCTTCCATAGGGGAGGGTTCCAAAGCGCATCGCGAGATCGTCGATTGTGACGGCGCGGCCCTCTCTGAGAACCTTGTCGATCGGCCACGGACAATCGCGTTGCGTGGTTTGAATCTGGCTGCAGGCGGCGGGATGGTCGGGGTCGATTCCGCTGCTGGCGAAAAGTCTCATGCCCTCTTCATCCTGAGCGAACAGGTAGGTCAGCGCGAAGGGGATGTCTTTCTGGTTGGCGAGCCCGGAACCGATGGCGCGGAAGACTTCTTCTTCGGTGTTGGCGTCGACGAGGGTTGCGGCGAGGGTGCCGAGTGATGCTAGTTGGCGTTCACCCAGCACGCGCAGAGTATCTTCAATGACCACACATAGCAATCCAGCATTGGTGCCATCGGGGCCGACCAGCGGGCTATAGGAAAAGGTGTGGTATGTCTCTTCGCGATAACCGCTGCGCTCCAGAATCAGGGGAAGGGTTTCGTCCCATGAAGCCTCGCCGGTCTCGAGAACGCGATGGATGCGCGGGCCGATTTCGTTCCAAATCTCGGACCAAACCTCGGTTACGGGTCGACCTAACGCCCATGGATGCTTTTTGCCGAGAGTGGTGCGGGCGTAACCATCGTTGTAGAGAACGGTGAGTTCGGGTCCCCAGGCCATCCACATGGGAAAGCCGGAGGTGAGCAGGATCTGCACCGCGGCTTTGAGGCTGTCGGGCCACGCGACGGAGGCGCCAAGCGGCGTTTTGGTCCAGTCGAAGTCCCGGACCAGCTCGCTCATTTTGAGGGGCGGCGCGATTTCGAGAGTGGCTTGGCTGTCCGGTACAGCTAACTCATCCTGCATCAAAATTTGTCTCCGCGTTAGAGCTAAAAGGACCTTGCGCGGCCGACCGGAAGACCATCCGCCGTCCGATACCCTCGCATTTCAGGGGCGATGTCATGAGTAAGCGTCGTGGGCAAAGTCTACCAGAATCGCGCTATCGGGCGCGCGGACATTTTGGCTGGAGCGATGCGGGCGAGTCCCCTGCTGCCGCGAACGCGATGACCCTGGGAACTTATTTGTCTTCTTCATTTGTCAGCTTGACGACGCCCGTTTATCCTCAGGCCATGTCCGAGGAAGTTTACCCACCTGCGTTTGCTCCCAATCCGCTGTTTAACGCGGCTTCGTCTTACCTGCGTTCAGCCAGGCATCAGCCGGTGCAATGGTACCCGTGGGGTGAAGCGGCGTTTGCACTCGCGCGGGCCGAGGATAAGCCGATCCTGCTCGATGTGGGAGCAGTTTGGTGCCACTGGTGCCATGTGATGGACCGCGAATCGTACGAAGACCCTGAGATTGCGGCGGTAATCAACGAGCATTTTGTGGCCATCAAAGTTGATCGCGATGAGCGGCCCGACGTGGATGCGCGTTACCAGGCTGCGGTGTCGGCGATCAGCGGGCAGGGTGGTTGGCCTCTCACTGCTTTTCTGACGCCGGACGGGCGGCCGTATTTTGGAGGCACGTATTTCCCGCGACAGGATCGCTACGGGCGGGCTGGCTTTGGGCGCGTGCTGCTGACCATGGCCCAGGTGTGGCGGGAAAAACGCGAGGAGGCGCTCGAATCGGCGTCGAGCGTGATTGCGGCAATCGAACATAATGAAAGCTTTTCGGGGCGCGGGGGCGAGTTGTCGCTGGCTCTCACCGAGAAGATCGCCGCCTCGATCGTTTCTCAGTTCGATCCGCGCAACGGAGGATTTGGGTCGCAGCCGAAGTTTCCCCATCCGGCGGCGCTTGATCTGCTGCTGCAAATGGCGATGAGCCGAGAGGACGAGCAGGCACGGGCGGCGTTTGTGACGACGCTGGAGAAGATGGCGCGGGGTGGAATTTACGACCATCTGGCGGGCGGATTTCATCGCTACAGCGTGGATGAGCGGTGGGTGGTGCCGCACTTTGAAAAGATGCTGTACGACAATACCGAACTGCTACGAAACTATATTCACGGTTATCAGAGCTTTGTACGCGAAGATTTTGTTAAGACCGCCAGGCAGATTATCGGATGGCTCGACACGACGATGACCGATCGCGAGCGAGGCGGATTTTTTGCTTCGCAAGACGCAGACATCGATCTTGACGATGACGGCGATTACTTCACATGGACCGTGGAAGAGGCGCGGGCGGTTCTCAATCCGACGGAGTTTGACTTTGCTTGCAGGTATTACGACATCGGCGAACTGGGCGACATGCATCACAATCCGGCCAAAAACGTGTTGCATGTGAAGCAATCGATTGAAGAACTGAGCCAGGAGACGGGCCGAAGCGCGGACGAACTGCGCACCCTGATGGAGGCGTCGCGCAGCAAGCTGCTGGCGGCTCGCGAGCAGCGGACAATGCCGTTTATCGACCGCACGCTTTACACCGGTTGGAACGCGATGGCGGTGACAGCTTATCTGGAGGCGGCGCGAGTTTTGCGCCTGGAGTCGCAGCGCGAATTTGCCCTGCTGACGCTGCGACGTCTGCTCGATGAGGCCTGGGATGGGAAGCAAAATCTTTACCATGTAATCGCGTATCCGCGGCTCAAAAATGCTGCCAGCGTGCCTGCGGAGGAGCGGGTTGCGGGAACGCTGGACGATTATGCGTTCACGATTCACGCTTGCGTCGATGCATGGTTCGCCAGCGGGCAGATGGTGTTCTATTACAACGCCGTGACGCTGGCGGATGCGATGATTGCACGGTTTTACGATCGGACGGCCGGCGCGTTTTATGATGCGGCTTTGCCGGAGGGAGGTGCGGCCCCGCTGGGTGCGCTTTCGGCGCGGCGGAAACCGTTGCAGGACAGTCCGACGCCGGCGGGTAACCCCACGGCGGCTTCGGCGTTGCTGCGATTGGAGTTGCTGACGGGGCGGGAAGATTTTCGCCACGTGGCCGAAGACACTTTGGAGAGTTTTTCGGGAATTGTGGGCCACTTTGGCCTGTATGCGGGCAGTTATGGGCTGGCGCTGGAGCGATTGCTGCAGGACCCGATGCAGGTAGTCGTGGTGGGATCGGGGCCGCAAGCCGGGCGGCTGGAGGCGATCGCGGTGGCCCGCTACGCGGTCAACAAGACGGTGACACGGATTGCGCCGTTCCGGCTAATTTCGGGAGGCGTGCCGGAGACGTTGGGGGAGATTTTGCTGCAGGTACCTCCCCCGTCTGGCGCCGATGTGTGGGCCATCATTTGCCGTGGGCGGACGTGCTTGCCGCCGGTCACAAATGACGAAGATCTGCTGGCGGCGCTACAGCCCGATTCGGCGGTGTAAGGACTAGGCCGACGCCAATTCGGACTCGATGGCCTCGACCAACTCGGGGTTTGAGGGTTCGGTGTCGGGCGAGTAGCGCTGGACGATCTGGCCGGAACGGCTGACGAGGAACTTTTCGAAGTTCCATAGGATTTCGGGCTCGGGATTGGGATCGATGCCGTATTTGCGGAGCTTGTCAGCGAATGGTGCACTGCCGGTGCTGACGGCTTTGGGCTGGGCGGCGACGAGCGCCGCATAAAGCGGGTGCTTGCTTTCGCCGACGACCGGAATCTTGTCAAACAAGGGAAACTGAACGCCGAAGGTGCCGGTGCAGAAGGCTTGAATCTCGTCGTTGGTGCCTGGCTCCTGACCGGCGAAGTCGTTCGACGGAAAGCCTGCTATGACCAACCCCTTGTCGCGGTATTGCTCGTAGAGTTTTTCCAGGCCGTCGTACTGGGCGGTGAGACCGCACTTCGAAGCAACGTTGACGATCAGAAGGGTTTTGCCCTTGAACTGGGCCAAAGAAGTTTCGTCGCCGGTGATGCTGCGGACGGGAATGTCGTAGATGGATGCGGTCATGGAGGTTTCCTCTGGAGGAGATGATAACGGGTTCGAACTGGCCGGTGCGAGTCAAAGTAGGCGCTTACTTCAAGAGTTGTTTGGCGACTTTGATGTAGAGCTCGACGGCTTCGAGCAGCTCCTTCTTGGCGAGCTTTTCAAAGGGTGTGTGGGCGACGTGGATGGAGCCTGGGCCGAGCAGCAGCGGCTCACCCCAATTGGTGAGTTGGGGAATGTCGGTGGTGAACTTGGCGATCATGGTGGGCAGACCGGGGACGGCGCGGAGACGGACGAAGGGAATTTCAAGGGCAAAATCTACGTTGGCAAGGTCGCCCACGGCTTCAAGAACGGCGGCGCGGACGGGAACCGAATCACCCACCAGGCGGATGAGTATGTGCGCCTCAGCCTTGTCAGCGATGACATTGGGGGCGTGGCCGCCGTGAATCTGTCCGATGTTGAGGGTGGTGGGACCGATGTCTTCGGTGATGGGCAGGTCGAGGGCGAGCAGTTTGGCCAGCGCCTGAACGAGCTTGTGGACGGCGCTTTCGCCCAGCTCGGGATAGGCCGAGTGGGCCATTTTGCCGGCAGCGCGGAGAATGACGCGAAGGGCGCCTTTTGAAGCCAATGCCAGGCGATTGTCGGTCGGCTCGCCATTGATAAGAAAGCGGCTCGGCTTGGGATTGTCGTTGGCGACCTTGGCGCCGGCGGAGTCGCGCTCTTCGCCGGCGACAAACAGCAGCCCGACCTTAAATCCTTCGGCACGAAGGGCTTCCGCAGCGGCGACTTGGGCGGCGACGATGCCTTTGGCGTCGGAAACGCCTCTGCCGTACATGAAATCCGCATCTTCGCTGAAGGGAATGTAGGGTGGAACGGTGTCGATGTGGGTGGAAAAGACCAGATCAGGGTTTTCGGCCGACTTTCCCGCGTAGATGTTCCAGCGGGGACCGGCGGTGGGGCTCTCGTCAGGTTGCGGAACGGGCGTCTTTTCAATCTGCCAGCCGCGTTTGGCGAGGAAATCGGCCAGGAAGTCGCCGACCGCGCCTTCGTGATAGGTGGTGGATTCGATTTCAACCAGATCACGGGTAAACCGTATGGGATCAAGCGCGGGAAGACTGGACATGATGCCTCAAGGATAAATCACCAGGTGGTTTGTGAGGCGACCACCCGTTTGGCTGATTTTGAACATCCAATTCATAACGATGACCGATCGGTGGCAAGACGCGCATTCCCGGAACGCCCCGCCTGTGGGGGCAATTTTGGCAATGGGCGTAGAATGGTGGGTGGAATGAACACCGCCTCCGCACTCTGTTCACCGGGCCATGTTGCCGCGACCAAAACGCTGCGCAGCGTGGATTTGAGGGGACCGGCAGGACGGCTTGAAGCCGTTTTGAATGAAGGGTCCGCGGACGCGCCTTTTGCTGCGCTGGTCTGTCATCCGCACCCGTTGGGCGGGGGAAGTCTGCACAACAAAGTTGTTTATCACGCGATGAAAGTCCTGAATGCTTCGGATTGGGGCCTTTGCTGGCCGGTTCTGCGGTTTAATTTTCGCGGGGTCGGATTGAGCGAGGGCGAGCATGACGGCGGTGCGGAAACGGACGATGTGCGGGCGGCAGTCGATTGGCTTGAAAACGCATACAAACGGCCGCTGGTGGTGGCTGGGTTCAGTTTTGGCGCAGCGATGGCGCTGGCGGCCTGCTGTGGGGATTCGGACGTGAAAGCACTCGTGGCGCTGGGGCTGCCAACGCACGCCGAGGGTCGAGATTATCGCTACCCGTTTCTGGGGGAGTGCGGCATTCCCAAGCTCTTTTTGAGCGGCGACTGCGACCAGTATGCCCCTGCCACGGAATTGCTCAAGATAACCGACGCTGCCGCGGATCCCAAGAAAGTGATACAGATTCCGGGCGGCGATCACTTTTTTTCAGGTCAACTAAGACCGATGCAGACCGCATTGGCGGGCTGGCTGAAGGAGCAAGTGCAATGATACCGGTCAGCGATTTGACGCTTGAATCCCTACATGCAACGGCCACCGGAATTTTTACTGGCGCGTTAGCCGGATGCAATATCGAGTCGGCTTTTGACCGGCGAATCCGCATTGAAGGCAACATGCTGCACCGGCTTTTGCCCGATGGCAGCGGTCCAGACACCATCGATTTGTCGAACTTCAAACGCATCTTTGTGATTGCGCTGGGCAAGGCAGCAGGGCCGATGCTCGATGTGCTGATGGAGCGGATGAAGCGGCGCAAGGGACTGCGGGGTATTTGCTGCACCAACCAGCAGCCCAAAGATCGCAATTGGCGCTTCCGTTATTTTGAAGGTGGGCATCCCCTGCCCAACGAGGAGTCTTTTGCTGCGGCGCGGGCGACTCTGGCGATGCTGAAGAAGGCGCGGAAGGATACGCTTGTGATCTTCCTCATCTCAGGGGGTGGTTCGGCGATGTTCGATCTGCCGCTGGCGGCGGAGATCGGGCTGCACGACACGATCGCATTTCACGAGACGTTGCTGGCTTCGGGCGCTCCTATTGGGGAGATCAACACACTGCGCAAGCATTTCTCGGCCGTAAAGGGCGGGCGGCTGGCGATGGCGGCGCCGGATGCGACCAAGGTCTCGCTGCTGCTGCCGGATGTGCCTCTGCGGTCGCTGGATGCGCTGTCGTCGGGGCCGACCTCGCCTGACCACTCGACAGTGGACGATGTCCGCGCGATCCTGGCGAAATATGACATGGCGCCCAAGCTGCCGGCCAGTGTGCGAGCGTTTTTTGAGCGAGAGGATCTGCCCGAATCGCCGGGAAACAAGAGTTGGAAGCCACCATTTTTGCCCCGCATTGCGTGGACGGTAGGGAGACGGGTAACGGCGGCAGCGACCATGAACAACGAGGACGGCGCATTTCGCGATTCGGTGTTCGAGATCCTGCTGTCGGGTCACGATTTGGTCGAGAACGCACGTGCGCTGGCGCAGAAGGCGGGTTATTACGTGGCCGTCGACAATAGCTGCGACGACTGGGATTATGCCGACGCAGCGCGTTACTTGTTGGAGTTGTTTCACTCTTTGCGCGCGGCGCATCCGAAGTTATGCCTGATTTCAGGAGGCGAGGTCACGGTGACTTTGAGCCGGAGCCCTGGGGCTGGCGGACGGAACCAGCATTTTGCACTGGCTTGTGCGATAGATCTGGCCAAGTATGCCGGCGAACCGCTGACCGTGCTGAGCGCGGGAACCGATGGAATCGACGGCAATACACGATCGGCAGGGGCGATTGCGGATCCCACGACGGTGGCGCGCGCACAGGCGTTTGGGTTTGACCCGGCGCAGTCGCTCGCCGCGTTTAATGCCTGTCCTCTCTTCACCTCGCTGGGAGATGCAATCGTGACGGGACCAACAGGGCACAACTTGCGGGACTTGCGATTACTAATCTCAGACGGGCCTGAGAACCCATAGCGCGAGAATGCTGAAAAAGCACCGCGATTCGCTGCTGCTTGAGGACTATCGTCTTAAGTTCTTTTCACTCGGCTGCGTTATCTGCTTTAGGATGAGTGTGTGGCCCGCAGAGGAACTCGCAGGACCGTCGCCAAAGTGGCGGACATTCGCACAGTCGCGGCGTTGGCGAAGGTTTCAATCGCCACGGTATCGCGCACCATCAACGGCTCGCCTGCCGTAAGCGAGCGTTTGAGCAAGCGCGTCTGGCAGGCAATTGAGCAACTCAACTACTTTCCTAATACACACGCGCGCAGCCTTGTCTCGGGGCGCAGCCGCATTCTCGGCATCATTGTAGAAAACATAACCAACCCGTTTTTCCCGGAGCTGATCCAGAGCTTCGAAGAGATCGCGGTGGCGAACGGATACGAGATCCTGGTCAGTTCATCGAACAGCGACCCCGTGGTGCTGACGATGTGTGTGCGCCGGATGCTGGAGCGGAAGGTCGAGGGCGTGGCGGTTTTGACGTTTGGCGAGGAAGAGCCGGTGCTGGACCAATTGGCACATCATGACATCCCGATGGCGCTGGCGGAGTTCAGACTCGACGACCCGAAGACGAGCACGATCCTGCTGGACTACACGACAGGCATGCGAGCGGCGGTCAATCATCTGGCGGAGTTGGGGCACCGCAAGATCGGGTTCCTGGCGGGACCGCACAAACTGCACTCGGCCATCACGCGCGAGAACGATTTTCGTACAGCGATGAGTGACGCGGGGCTGCCGGTAGAGAAGGCGTGGGTGATCGAGTGCGATCACACGCTGCGCGGCGGCGCGGCCGGATTTGGACGGCTGCAGTTGCTGGGGAAACAGCCCACGGCGGTGCTGTGTTCGAACGACATGACGGCGATCGGCGTGTTGCGGGCAGCCTATATTGGCGGTTTGCGGGTGCCGCAGGATTTGTCGGTCATCGGGTTGGATGACATCGATTTTGCTGAGTTCACGCTGCCGCCGCTGACGACGATCAGGCTGTCGCGCGTGGAACTGGCGCGGGCGGCATTCGATGCGCTTCGGATTCAAGCCGAGACCCTGGATGGTGTGGAGAAACAGCGGGAGTTCCTGGTGTCGACGAGCCTGGTGGTTCGCGGTTCGACAGCGGCACCACCTGCAGGGGCTTAGGCCGACACGATTGCGGTCCTGGAGTTATACCTCCTGCAAAGTGATTTGGTTTTCGGGAATCTGTTGCGCGGCACGCATGGCCACCACTTCATCATGAGTGGCGAAGGCGGCGGTGCGGCGATCGGGATAGATATGCGGCTCTCCGAAGGTGACCTCCGCAGAGAAGCCTGCGGCTCCGAGAGCCTTCCAGAGATGAGTGAGGAAAAGCTGGTCGTCGAACCAGCATAAGTCGCGTTCCGGCCTGCCATCTTCAAAAACATAGCGAACGGCAGCGGCGGTAACAGGCACTGCTGCGATGGCCGCAGGCTCAAATAGCGACGGGTGAAAGCGCAGGACATGCGCGCCGTCGGAGCTGGTGCCTTCTGGAAAAAACAGCACCGGAACAGGGAGCGTGAGGCGGTCGGCGATTTGTTCGGCTACCTGGGCGGCGCTGGCACGGCTGGAACGATCGATGAAGATCGTGCCGCCGGTGCGGGCTGCCTTGCCGAAAAATGGCCATCGATCAATCTCTGTTTTCGCGACAAAGACACACGGCATGGCGGCACTGAAAATCACGATGTCGAGATAACTGAGATGATTGGCTGCGACGAGGCCGCGCGCTGGCGGACGCCCTTTGATGTGGCAATGGATGCCGAGGGCGAAGAGAATTCCGTGCGCGGCGGATTGCATCCACAGGGCACGCTGCTCGAATGTGAGCGGTCCGCGGATTCGCATCAGCCAGTAGCGAAGAACACAAGTTGCGAGAGCCAGAGCGAGCGCCACAGCGCGCCCGACAGCGCGAAAATTCATTGTGTAAGCGGGGCGAGGAAGCGGTTGCGCGCGGACGACGAGAGCAACCGAAGATCGAGCAGAGTAAGGAAGTCGATGGTGCCGAACTCGCGATCCCAAGCCGGCGGCGCGGCGATGCGGGCACCGATGGCGAGATAGGTCTTGAGTAGCTTGGGCACCTTGACCGCGGGCGCGACGGGCTGCTGCGCATCGGGCAAATCGACTTGATCTTTGAGAATAGGCGACGGCTGTGACTGCGCGTCCTCATGCTCGATGGGGCAGGCATACGCAGCAGTCGGATTGGTCTCAAACTCCTGTGAAACCCGATAGTGCTCGAGCTGGCGATACATCTGCCAGCCTTCGGCGGGGTTCTTGGAATTCAATGACGAACAACCGATGAGGTAGCGCAGTCCCATGTCAGTAGCATACTGCGCGATGCCGCGCCACAGCAGAGTAAGTACTTCGGGAGTGCGATGCTCGCGGTCGATCGAAGCGCGGCCGAGCTCGAGGATTCCGGCGCGAAGGGGCTCGTATGGCGCGAAGTTGAATTCCTGCTCGGAGTAATAACCTAAGTTGCGGGCCGCGGTTTCTCCCGACTGCATGCGGTAAGTGCCGACGATGCGTCGAGCGGGATTGTCTTCCTGCTTATCTTCGACGAGAAGATGTTCGCAGAACAGATCGAACTGGTCGGTGTCGAGGCCGGTCAGATAGGAACTCTCCAGGCCCTCGCCCAACTCGATATTGAATACTTTGAAGCGAAGGCGGCAGGCGGCATCGCGATCTTCAACTGACTCTGCGAGGCGGAGGCGATAGCGGCCAACTTCGGCGTGCACGCGCGGGCGCGTCGATGGCACAGGAGACGCGGGTGCAAGAGCGGAAAAGGGCGGATTGCCCAGTGCATTTGAGCCTACCGCTAACTCGACGGGTGCCTTGGCAGAGATATGTGGGATCACGCGAGTAGTATCCCGCGAGCATTGTAAGAGGACGGTGAACAAGCTGCAAATACGGTGCAAAAACTTTGTTCGATCTTTTACCCTCAAGTAACATGGGCGACGTTGGGCGGATATCATCCCAAGTTACTTGAGGTTATTCATCTAACTGTAACTTCTAAGGAATGCATTAGTCATTTGACATAGCGGCGGTCAAGCGCGGGCGAGAGGGATAGCTTCTTCCCAGCGGCCTTGTGCCTTGAGAATCAACTCAACGACTTCGCGGGCGGTTCCGCGGCCACCTGTGGTCTCTGTCACATAATGACAAATCGCTTTCAGCTCCGGAACCGCGTTGGCGACGGCGATGGCTAGACCTGCACGACTGGCGACAGACATGTCGGGCAGATCGTCGCCCATGTAGGCAACTTCATCAGCGGTGACGTCGGCGAGGGCGAGGATTTCCTCAAAAGCCGCAACCTTGGTGGCTTGGCCGAGATAGACGAATTCAACCTTGTTTTCGTGAGCGCGCTGCAAGACCGCCGGAGATTTGCGCCCGGTGATGAAGCCGGTGCGGATGCCCATGTCTGCGGCAAGCTTGATGCCGACGCCGTCGAGGGAGTTGAACACCTTCAACTCCGCGATGCCGCCATCGTTGGGCAGGGCAAGCAGGCAGACGCCGCCGTCGGTGATGGTGCCGTCAACGTCCATGAGGAAGACTTTGATTTTCTTGGCGCGCTCTAAAACATCTGGAGAGATCGTTGCGATATCGAACATGTTTCGATTTTAATGGTTGGCCTTCAGAGTCGAAGTAAACGAAAAGGCCCACGCCCGAAAGCGATGGGCCCATTCGTGCACCTCTGGGGGAGGAACTTAGCGGCAACCGCCGGCGATGGAGGGAATGACGAGCACTTCGTCGCCATCCTGGAAGCTGTATTTGTCGTTGCCGAGAAAGCGGATGTCCTCTTCATTGACATAGAAGTTGATGAAGCGGCGCACCTGTCCGTCTTCAGCGCGAAGGTGGGGGCGGAGGGCCGGGAAGCGACCCTCTATCTCGATCACAAGCTCGGGTAAGTTGGCGGCGGCGCTATCGATTTCGCGCACGTTGTTGGTGTGCTTCTGAAAGGCATTGGGCAATAGGACTCTAACGGACATAGCTTTCTCCTGCGAGGCTGAACCCCTGGCTGGCTGCGGCACGTTCTGCAACGAAGTTTTCAAAGTCGGCGAGACGCGGACGAATTGCATGGCTTTGGTCATAGGCGCCATTGAGCACATCGGTGGTTTTGAGGCCGTTGCCGGTGATGCAGGTAACGGTGAGTTCGTCGGGCTTGATGCGGCCATGCGCATAGAGGCGTGCCGTGACTGCGGTGGTGACACCGCCCGCGGTTTCAGTGAAGATGCCTTCGGTCTCCGCGAGCTCTTGAATGGCGGAGACGATCTCGACATCGGATACGTCCTCAGCCCATCCGCCAGTGTCGCGAATGGCGCGCACGGCGTAGAGGCCGTCGGCGGGATTGCCGATGGCGAGCGAACGCGCGATGGTGTGCGGGCGTTGCGGCTCGATGATGTCGGAATTGTTCTTGACTGCCTTGGCGATGGGCGAGCAGCCGGTGGCCTGCGCTCCGAAGAAACGAACCGGCTTGTCATCGACAAGACCGAGAG
>Ga0224527_1000712_pt1 | contig 20145 bp, 23 predicted proteins | sample CBST0metaG_FD_179882 | JGI IMG/M metagenome (GOLD analysis project Ga0224527, IMG submission 179882) | Peat soil microbial communities from Stordalen Mire, Sweden - C.B.S.T0 | ecosystem: Environmental > Terrestrial > Soil > Wetlands > Peat | place: Sweden: Norrbotten County, Stordalen Mire... | reverse complement strand
GGCTAGCAAGGGACTACGAACGACTCTCCCAAACACTCGCCGGACTTCACTACCGGGCCTTCGCCATCCTCATGCTTGCCAGTTTGGCTAGACTACTTACGCAAAGTTCATAACAGGCTCTAGAGCGAAACCAGAGCCACTGTGTCCTGACGGAGAATGTGCAAGGTCGCCGCTCCCTGGTGGTCGCGTCGACTTGAGAGCCTTGCTTTCGGGATACTTCTACTCTGGTTTCGCTATAACTCATATAAGTCCTGTTCCGCCCAGGCGAGTTACCGGCAAAAAACACAACGGCATCGGCCGCAGAGGCCGATGCCGTTGTAGAAAGCCTGAACCTCTAAGCTACGAGATCGAAGACCAACGTCTGTTTCACCACCGAGCCGTCCGGATTGGTGATGGTGTAAATCCAGGTGCCCCGCGTGTTTTTGGTGGCGGGCTGCACAACCGCCTTGGCGCCCTTGGTGGTTGTGGCGCTTTTAGGAGCAGGTGTGCTGATGACGGTAACCGTAAAGTCGCCCTTGGTGAGGGTGCCGTCGGTATCCTTCTGTGTCTCGTGCACCACGTCCGGCTCTTCTGTATAGGAGTAGATGCTGGAACTGCCCACGATGGGATACGGCTTACCATCGGCTGCGCCCTTGTAGCTATACGAGACATTGAAGCCGCTGCCCACGGTCTCATCCACCGAGAACTGGATCAGTTCGGGAGTATCGGAAGTGACCTTGACGGTCATGGCCATGACTTTGGGTCCATCGCCGAAGTCGCTCTTGGCGACATTCAACTTCCAGGTGCCGAACATGATGCCTTGACCGGCCGTCTGGGCTATCAGCGCGCCTGGCGCCAAAGCGAGCATCGCCAGGACGATCCAGATGCGCAAGGAAAGGTTCTTCATTGCAATTCCTCCTTGCAGGCGCTATCTCTTATGCCAGCAAACAGCACGCACAACAGTATCACCGTAGCCGTGGAAAGCGGAATGGGATGTGACCCGGGTCACGGGGTGGGATGGCAGGCGGAGAGGCAAGCTGAAGCAGGGAAAGGACGTAAGACAAGGGTAGGTGGGCGGGAGCGAGTCGTGCGACTCCGTCGACCGGTTGTCCCACAGATGTAAGACGGTCGTAAGACAAATGGTGGACGCTGTAAGACAAAGCCAGTTTCGGGCCGGAACCCGTCCTGCATCGTGTCTACCTGTCTTACAGAGGGCCGCAGACCTGCCTCACTTCTCTGCCGGCGGCTCCCATAGCTCTACCCGGTTCCCTTCCGGGTCCCAGATCCACGCAAAACGGCCGTAGGTATAGTCCTCCCGGTGAGGGTCGATGCGGACGCCAGCGGCCGTCAGTTGTGCCAATAACTGGTCCAAATCGTCGACCCGAAAGTTCACCATGGATTGTTGCTCTCCCTCTCCGAAATAGGACGTATCGAGGGGAAAGTGAGCAAAAACCGTCATTCCGGCCGGCTCCGGGTCGCTTTCCGGGCTGTTGAAGGCCAGCGATCCGCCGTCCTGCAGCGCAATGCCCAGGTGAGTTGCATACCAGGCAGACAACCCCTCGGGGTTCCTGGCCTTCAAAAAGATGCCGCCGATGCCAACTGCACGGGCCATGGCTACTCCTCCTGTTGAATGATCTGTTCAAGCTGGGGCTTGTGTTTGGCCTCGCGGCCGGTGCGCGGTTCGGTTTGAACCACGCGCGAAGGCTTGGGCTGCCCCACGCGTTCGCGGGCATTGGCCTTGACCGCCTTGGTTGCAGAAAACTTCTCTAGCTTGCGTTTCGTCATGGCAAAGACGAGTATGGAATAAAATCTGCCGGACAGGAAGAGCCGGCGAGCCTTGCGACAGGTTTTCTGCGCAAGGATCAGAATTCGGGAGTAGCCAAAGCAATGGAAGAGCGCGATTTCTTCATCGAGACAACGGAACAGCGGACCCACACACTGGTTTGCCCCAAATGCGGCCAGGAGGGCGAATACAAAGTGACCTGGGTGGTGCGGCGCAAACGCGCGCAACTGCCCCGCGGGGCCGATGAGCGCGACCGCGCCCGCTTCGCCAAAGCCCAGTCCTATATGGTGCGGCGTGACGACAAGTTGGCCTGCACCAACATTCGTTGCCGCAAGCCTTTTGACATCACGCAGTTGCAGTCACTGGCATTTTTGACGGAGTAGCACCGGAAGCGGCCCGTGCGCCGCGTTTGAACCGCCAGGAGACTTGGCATTGAGGCTCCTGGCGCGCCGGTGACCTGTCCCGGCGGAAGTTGGGTTCTGTTTCTTCCCCTGTTCCGCACACCCGGAGGCCGGCGTGCCTAGAGCAGTTCCTGGAGGAACCATGCACTTGCCAGCCCGTTTTGACTGGGGCCGAGCGGCCGCTTTGTTGGCCCTCGCGGTCCTGTTGGTTGTCCCTTCCCTTTCCGCACAAGAACTGAAACCCATCCAACTGCCGCAGCCGCAGAAGACCGGCGGCATGCCGCTGATGCAGGCTTTGGCCCAGCGTCAGACCACGCGAGCCTTCCGCGACCAGCCGCTGCCCATGCAAACCCTTTCGAATCTGCTGTGGGCGGCCTTTGGCGTGAACCGGCCGCGCACCGCGAAGCCGGGACTGGGGCGCACCGCGCCTTCGGCCATGAACAAACAGGAAGTGCAGCTCTATGTCGCCCTGGCCCAGGGCCTCTATCTATATGAAGCGGAGGCCAGCCGGCTACACCCGATTCTGGCGGGCGATGTCCGCGCCAAAATCGGCTCGGGAGGCCCTCACGCTGCGGTGACCATCGCCTATGTGGCCGACGCCAAGCTGGACTACGCCCAGGTGGACACCGGCTTCATCGGCCAGAACGTCTACCTGTTTGCGGCGTCGGAAGGGCTTAACGCGTGGTTCTATGCCTTTCACGGGCCGGAGCAGTATGCGGCGCTGAAGCTGCCCGAAGGCATGAAGGCGCTCTACGGGCAATCGGTCGGCTATCCGGCCAAGTAACGCAGTGCGGGTGCGGTTGAACCTCCCAGGCCTCGGCAACGAGACCTGGGGGCCCGGCTCTTTGCCGTTTGAACGTGCTTGAGCCTGAAAGGCACACATGAAGACCCTCACGCGTACGGCTTGGCTCGTTCTTCTGGCCACATTCCTGGCACCCGCACTGCAATGCAATGCGCACGCCCAAGAGGCTGGACAGACTGCCGACTCCGATGCCGACGGCATGAGCGATGCGCTGGAGCAGGCTCTGCTGATGCAGTTTGCCCCGACGTTCCTGGTTGAGCGGCAGGATTGCTCCAATCTGCCCGCGGAGTTTGAGCCCAACCGTCAAGCTCCCACGGTGAAGGCGGAAGACGGAACCCTCTATGGCCAGGTATTTCCGGCAAAGACCTCCACTGCCGCTCAGCCGGCGGCGGAAATTCACTATTACCATCTGTGGCGGCGCGATTGCGGGCTGCATGGGCATCCTCTCGACACGGAACATGTGGCGGTGCTTGTCAGCGCATCGCAGAGCCAGCCTTCCCAAGCAAAATGGAAGGCCGACTATTGGTATGCGGCGGCCCACGAGAACACGATATGTGACGTGAGCCAGATTGCGCGCGCCTCCACGCTCCATGCAACGGAACACGGTGCCCGGGTGTGGATCTCGCAAGGCAAACACGCTTCCTACTTGAATGCGGAGCTTTGCCGCACCGGCTGCGACGCGGACAGGTGCACCGGTACAGTGGCCATGCGCCCCGCCAAAATCATCAATCTGGGCGAACCTGGCCATTCCATGAACGGTTCTGCGTTTATCGCATCGAGCCAATGGCCGCTCCTGGACAAGATGAGCCACACAAACTTTCCGCCGGATCCAATCGCCCGTCTCAACCGGCTTCCGGATACCGACATTGCCTGGTTCAAGGCGGGGAAACATCCCGCGTATCAAATCGTCTCCATCAGCAGTTCGACCGAGCAAGCAATTGCCGGTGGAGCCCAAGCCGCCACCTCGGCACTCTCCACTGCCGGAACCTCCACGGATACGGCCATTTCCGTTGCGCAAGGCAATACCAGCAATGCGCTGGAAAAGAGCTACCGGCACACGAAACATGCGTTGGGCGTCTCGGCAAAACACACCGGCGAGGCACTTCACTTGACGGAAAAACCCGCGAAGCCTGAGTAGACGGAGCTTTTGGGGGGCAGGAGTGCTCCCACAGCCCGAGCCACGCCTCAATACTCCAGCGCCATGACCAAACAACTGCATTGGCGGTCACATCCTGTCGCATGGGGCCCTCATTAAAATCGGACTGATTCACAGAATCAGTCCCTGGAGGCAGGGATGTCAGGGCAGCCGAATCGGCACGCCGCAAGGATTTGTGCGGACTCCGGAAGAGACTGTTTTGAATGACTACCCCGAACGAAGAACAGGGGACATGTGTTGGCGCCGTGGGCAAAACGTTCCCCAAAGCGCAACCTGTCCAATCGACCTTCCGGCGCCGCAAGGCTCCATGGAATGGATGAAACGCTTTTTCTTAACCCAACCGAATAAAGGAGCGCAACTCCAGATGCATACGCATGAAATTGAACAGATGTGTGTAGTTGCCAAGGGACCGAACCACGGCCCGGCACCTATTCCACAAGAAGGCCGTTGGACCAAGGTCAAGGAAGTCACCGACGTCTCAGGCTTGACCCACGGCGTGGGTTGGTGCGCACCCCAACAGGGCGCCTGCAAGCTGACCTTGAACGTCAAGAACGGCATCATCGAGGAAGCGCTGATCGAGACGATCGGCTGCTCCGGAATGACCCATTCCGCCGCCATGGCCTCTGAAATCCTCCCCGGCAAAACCATTCTCGAAGCGTTGAACACCGATTTGGTTTGCGATGCGATCAACGTGGCAATGCGCGAACTGTTCCTGCAGATCGTCTACGGCCGCACCCAAACTGCATTTTCTGAGGATGGGCTTCCGATCGGCGCCGGCCTCGAAGATCTGGGCAAGGGCCTGACCAGCGTGACCGCCACCATGTACGGCACCAGCGAAAAGGGCGCGCGCTACCTTCAATTGGCTGAAGGCTACGTGACCGAACTCGCTCTCGATGCAGACAACGAAATCATTGGCTACAAGTTCGTTCGTCTCGGCGTCATGATGGACTCCATTGCCAAGGGAGTGGATGCACAGACCGCGCTGAACAAGGCAACCGGCACCTACGGCCGCTTTGCCGACGCCGTCAAAACGATCAACCCGCGCAAGGAGTAAGGAGAAGATTATGGCTTTGTTTGAAGGATACGAAAGACGCATTGCGCAGATCACTCCCTTCCTTGCCGCTTCTGGCATTGATTCGCTTGAAAAAGCGGAGAAGATCTGCCTGGACAAGGGTGTCGATGTCCGCAAGATTGTGAAGTCCATCCAGAATATCTCGTTTGAGAATGCTGGCTGGGCCTACCTGATTGGCGCAGCTGTCGCCATCACCAAGAAGCAAACCGTTGCCGCGGAAATCGCCGAGACTCTCGGCACCGGCCTGCAGGCTTTCTGCATTCCGGGCTCCGTTGCCGACGACCGCAAGGTGGGTATCGGCCATGGCAACCTGGCCGCCATGCTGCTGCGCGAAGAGACCGGCTGCTTCGCTTTCTGCGCGGGACACGAGTCGTTTGCCGCTGCGGAAGGCGCCATCGGCCTGGCCCGTTCGGCGAATAACGCCCGCAAGACCCCGCTGCGCGTCATTCTCAACGGCCTGGGCAAGGACGCGGCCATGATCATTTCGCGCGTCAACGGATTCACCTATGTCCAGACCGAGTTTGACTACAAGTCGGGCAAGTTGAAGGTCGTCAAGGAAAAGGCATATTCCAAGGGCGAGCGCGCTGCGGTTCGCTGCTATGGCGCCGACGACGTGCGCGAGGGTGTTGCGATCATGCACCTCGAGCGGGTCGATGTAGCCATTACCGGCAACTCCACCAACCCGACCCGGTTCCAGCATCCGGTGATGGGCATCTACAAGAAAGAGCGCCTGCTTGAAGGGAAGAAGTTCTTCTCAGTCGCTTCCGGTGGCGGCACAGGCAGAACGCTTCATCCCGACAACATGGGCGCGGGCCCTGCCTCCTACGGCATGACCGACACCATGGGCCGCATGCACTCCGACGCCCAGTTTGCCGGGTCGTCCTCAGTGCCTGCGCACGTTGAGATGATGGGCTTGATCGGCATGGGCAACAACCCCATGGTCGGCGCATCGGTTGCGGTCGCGGTTGCGATCGAACAGGCGATGAAGGCGTAGTTCAAGCCAGAGCCGTCTCTTGCGGCCTGCTGTTCATCTGTATACAACTGCCGGCGTTCTCCTCTCCAGTTTCCGAGGGGGACGCCGGCAGTTCCATTTGCGGTGCGCTGGTCAGGCCACTCCGCTTTAGACAGCCTCCGAGCGGCATCCAGTTGGATCGGATGTGCCACCCAGCGCTCCAACCTGAAGGCGAACTCAGCATGTCAGTTTTGCTCGTTCATGTGGTCGCTGATCTTGTACTCGGCTGGGACCTCGAAGAAGCTTGGTTCGGGCTCCGAGGTGGAGAGATCCTTCACGGTAAAGACCTGCTTGCCGCTTTGCGGATCATCAACTGTTGAAATGAGGTTGAGACCCAGGAGCGTGGAATACCAGAACTCCCTGATGGCAACCATGGGCTTGTCGTTGCCCAGGACGCCGGCATTGATGGTCGTGGTTTCACGGTAGCCGTGCGTGTCCAGGCCTTGGGTACTGCCGAGGCCAAGATCTTCGTGCAGACGAAAGCCATTGCCGTCGGGCAGCGCCCCGGATGCACCGATTGCAGGTTGGAACTTGTCTTGGGTTGTCAGGCGGTACGGGTACAGGTCGCATACCTTGGTCGCTGTGATGCAGTTGTACCAGGTGTGCTGCTCGGGATCGGTAATTTGAAAGACGTCCATATGGGATTTGATCTTGCCGCCCTTGGGGACGAGAATCCAGCGCTCCTGATAGATGCGCCCTTTGTTGTCGCGCACAATGTGGCGCTCGTTGGTCAGGGTGAAGGTACCGCCATTGCCCAGGGGGCGCGTCCACTCCGTGGCCAAGGTCAGGCTGAACGGAATTCCGGCTTTGGGTGGAATGAAGATGCTTTCCATCCGGCCGCTGGCGCCGCCGTCTGGGATGCGTACGACGGGTGGCTGGGACGGGGATTGTGCGAATATCGCAGGCACAAAGGCCAGCGTGGTCACGACGAGAGGAAGGAACTGCCGGAAGCGCATGGGGACCTCCAACGTTGCACACAGTATAGGTCCTGTTCGCCGGACTCTTCCCCTGGGACCCTCTTCGATGGGCGGCGGAGCCTGACAGACAAAGACTCCTTTTCCTCCGACTGGCGGAGTCCGCACGGCATGTGGTTGAATCGAATGCAGGAGCGGCGCGGAGGTCAACCGCGGTGCCGCCAGGAGAAAAGTATGGCAAATTCCCTTCTTCCCCCCGAAGAGCGCAACCTGACCCCCGACCAGGTGGAGGCGCTGGACAAACGCCGCGACCTGGGCCACACGCTGCTGGTTATTGCCGGGCAGTTTGCGGTCATCGCCGCCATCTTGCTGCTGTGGGTGGGCCAGGACCTGAGCTACTCGCCGGGCTGGGCGCACCCCATCGCCTACTATTTCGTGGTCGCCGTGGGCATCATCGCGGTCTGCGGCGTAACCGGAATCGTACTGCGCAAAGGCACGCCGCGGCTGGACTGAGGCAAGGTGTAGCCTAAAGCTTCCAATGGATGATGCTTCTCCAATTCTTTCTCCCCCCCTGGCGCAGAACCCGCGGCTGACCGACAGCCATGGGCGCGTCATCCACGACCTGCGCGTCTCCATCACCGACCGCTGTAACTACAAGTGCATCTACTGCCGCACCGGCGAGTTGGGCGCGCAGTACCCCGAACTCGGAATTCAAGAGTATCTGCGGCTGATCCAGATCTTTGTCGGCCTGGGGATTACCAAGGTGAGGCTGACGGGCGGTGAGCCCCTGCTGCGCCATGGCTTGGTAGAGCTGATTCGCGAACTGGGCAGGTTGCGCACGCTCGACGGCGAACCGCTCGAACTGGCGGTAACCACCAACGGCCACCTGCTGGACTCGCTGGCCGTGCCGCTCAAGGCCGCCGGTCTGAACCGGGTCACGGTCAGCATGGACGCCGTGGATGAGCCGGTTTTCGAGCGCATCACCCGGGTTCCGGGCAGTTTCAAAGCGGTGCTAGGCGGGATTCGCGCCGCCCGCGAGGCGGGACTGACGCCGCTCAAGATCAACTGCGTGTTGCTGCGCGGCTTCAATGACGACCAGATCGAAGGCTTTGCCCGGTTTGCGCGCCAGGAAGACGTGGTGGTGCGCTTCATTGAGTTCATGCCTCTGGAAGAAGGCCGCCTGTGGACGCCGGAGATCGTGGTTCCCTTGAACGAGATTGTGGCACGGCTGGGCCGTGTGCTGCCGCTGGTCCAGATGCCTCCACGCGAAGCCAGCGAGACGGCGCGGCGCTACACGTTTGCCGACGGCGTGGGCGAGATCGGCATTATTGCGCCGGTGAGTCAGGCATTTTGCGGAGCGTGCAGCCGGGTGCGGCTCACCTCCGACGGCAAAATCCGCACCTGCCTCTTCTCCCAGGTGGAACACGACCTGTATGGGCGGCTGCGCGACGGGGCCGGGGACGACGACCTGCGCGCCTACATTCTGCAGACCATTCATGGCAAGGAAGCCCGCCACCACATTGGTGAACCCGGATTCCTGAAGCCTTCGCGTTCCATGGTCCACATCGGCGGCTGAGCGCAGATCCATACCGCACGCAAATCCGACTCCATCCTTTTGTATCCTGCGGTCAGCGCATTTCGCCTATCGCGCCTCCAGCTTAATGTGACAAACTTCTCAACAAGCTTCATTCCATGAGATCAACAATGGCGCACGAGATGGAAAACCGCATGCCGCTCGACGATCTGCTGGTTTTCCACCAGTTGACGCGCTCACTCACCTCGAGCTTCGAGCTGGACACGATTCTGCGCACCATTCTGGAACACATGGAACGGATGGTGGATGCGGACCTGTGGACGCTGCTGATGCTGGACGAGGCTAGCCAGGAGCTCTACTACGCCATCGCCGCCGGCGGAGAGCAAGCGGCGCTGCGCGACCTGCGCGTGAAGGTGGGCGAGGGAGTGGCCGGCTGGGTGGCGCAGCACGGCGAAACGCTGATCGTTCCTGAAGCAGGGCACGACCCGCGCCTCCAACAGGAGCGCACCGGCACGCACAAAGTGCGCTCCGTGATTGCCATGCCGCTGCGCGGACGCAAGGGCACCCACGGCGTCATCGAGATCTTCAACCCGCGCCCCGGTCAAATGACCGACTACACCATTGCTTTTTTGCATATCCTGGCCGACCACGCGGCCATCGCCATTGAGAACGCGCGCGATGTGGCCCGCATCCAGCAGTTGACGATTACCGATGACACCACCGGCCTGTACAACGTGCGACATCTCTACGATGTGCTGAGCCGCGAGCTGGAGCGCTCAAGCGAGAAGGCGCTGCCGGTGAGCCTGGCCTTCCTTGACCTGGACCACTTCAAGCTGGTGAACGACAAGCACGGCCACCTGGTGGGCAGCGAACTGCTGGCCCGCGCCGGGCAGCGGCTGCGGGAATTGAGCCGCAAGCAGGACTGGTGCTTCCGCTACGGAGGCGACGAGTTCGTGATCCTGATGCCTGAGACCGGGCCGCAAGCCGCGCTGGTCCAGGCAAAAATACTGCACCGGGCGCTCATGGAAACGCAGTTTCAGATGAAGAACGGACTCAACCTGCGGGTGAGCGCAAGCGTGGGGCTGGCCACCGCCCCTGCGGATGGAGCCACCGTCCACACCATCATCGGCTCCGCCGACATGCGCATGTACGGGGTGAAAAACAGCGGGCGCGGCCAGGTGCGGGGAGCCTGAAACTCCCCTTGTGCCTGCCCCAGCGGCCTTATTCGTCGTCGCCGATGTGCTTTTCCACGATCTGATCGCCAGCCAGCCGCTCCAACTGGTTGCGCCAGTCCAGCGATTCGATAAAGGTCTTGGACTCGCGCCAGTTGGGCTCGACAATCACATGCAATTCCAAGTAGACCCGTGTCCCCAGCAGCGACTCGATCTTGATGCGTGCGCCGGTGCCAATCTCCTTCAGCTTGGAACCACCCTTGCCGATCAGGATCGCTTTTTGTCCGTCGCGCTCGCAATAGATGGCGGCGGCGATGCGGGTCAGTGGCAGCTTGGCCGGCGGGGCGTTCTTCTTGCGCGGACGGGAGGACGCGGGGGCTGGCTCCTCAAACCGCTCAATGACCACGGCCGAAGCATAGGGGACCTCTTCGCCGGTCTCCACCAGGATGCTTTCGCGGATCAACTCGGCCACCATGAAGCGCTGCGGCTGGTCGGTGTACTGGTCCTTTGGGTAGTAGCGCTCGCCGGTGGGCAGCACCTCAATGATCTTGTTCGTCAGGATGTCGAGCCCGTCGCGCTTGCGGGCGCTGATGGGGATGACTTGGGCAAAGTTGAACTGCTTGGTCAACGTGTCCATGAGCGGAAGGAGCTGATCCTTGGCCACCAGGTCGATCTTGGTCAGCACCAGGAAGACCGGGCAATCCACCTTGCGAATCAGGCCGAAGAGGAATTCGTCCTCGCTGGCCCAGTTGGTGCGCTCGTTCCGGGGAGCGGCGGGAACCTCGGCGGCCCCAGGTCTCGATTCCGAGACCTGGGAATCCACAGTACCATCCGTTACGACAACCGGCGCGGCAACCGGCGCCACCGCTTCCAACTGCACACGGCGGGTGGCATCCATCAGCACCAGCACCAGGTCACGCGTCTCCAGAGCCTCGTAGACCTCCTGCAACATGCGGCGGTCCAGGCCCGAACCGGGCTTGTGCACGCCGGGCGTATCCACAAAGACGATCTGCGCCGCGGGATGCACGCCTTTGATCGCCTCGACTTCCACGACGCCGGCGAGGCGGTTGCGGGTGGTTTGCGGTTTGGCCGAGACAATGGCCACCTTTTCGCCGGTCAGGGCGTTGAGTAGCGTGCTTTTGCCGGCGTTGGGCCGGCCCAGAATGGCGACAAATCCAGATTTCAAAGGGGGTATTGCTCCTAGCCTTCATTATCGCGGATTTCCGGATCAAGCGTTGCTACAATCTGCGCATGATCCCGGAAGGCACAACCGAACGCCTGACCCTCCGCCCGCTGGAACTGGCCGACGCGGCTCCGATTCAGGAGCTGTTTCCGCGTTGGAAGATCGTCCGCTACCTGCTCGACCGCGTGCCTTGGCCCTACCCACCCGACGGCGCGCTGCGCTTTTGCCGAGACGTGGCGCTGCCCCAGATGGAGCGCGGCGAGGCCTGGCACTGGAGCCTGCGGCTGCGCACCGCGCCGGAGCAGTTGATCGGGACCATCAGCCTGGTCAAGGACGGAGAAGACAACCGGGGCTTTTGGCTGGGTCTGCCGTGGCAAGGCCGAGGGCTGATGACAGAAGCCTGCGTCTGGGTTAACGATTTCTGGTTTGAGACGCTCGGGCTTCCAGTTCTGCGGGTAGCCAAGGCCACCGCCAACATAGCTTCGCGCCGCATCTCGGAAAAACAAGGAATGCGCTTGGCGGGCGTGGTGGAAAAGGACTATGTCTCTGGCCGCCTGCCTTCGGAGGTTTGGGAGATCACCGCGGAGGAGTGGCGGAAGTGGAAGGCGCGGGTAAGATGAGCGCGGGAGGTGTTGTGCTTCCCTTTTCCCTTGGTCCCAAAAGTGGAATCTGGGGCACCCGGCTGAGAATTATTGCCCCATAGTTCCTTCAATTTTCGGAAGGTCAGTAAGTGCCCGGGGCTAAAGCCCTCTTGAACGAAGCTCATTTTCAGATGGCTGAAGCCATCTGCTCCCTCCGAAGAAAACCTACAAAGATGAACCCAGAAGATGAGCTACAGAAATGCGCTCACTAGTTAGCCGGCGTTGCATCGTCGTCTTCGGCGCGCGGAAACACCCGCAGCCGCTCCACGCGGCGGTCGGTCGATGCCACCACTTCGATGCGCAGGCCAACGGACTCCAACAACACCACTTCGCCGGCCAGCGGGATGCGGCCTTCGATTTCGCTGACCAAGCCGCCCAGGGAGGTGGCTTCGTACTCCTCGCCTAGTTCGATGGGGCCGCCGAACAGGTCGTCCAGCCGGTCTACGGGAAAGCTGCCGGACACCAGCCACGCGCCGCCGGGTTCCTGCTGCGGATCGCCGTCCGAGGTGTCTTCCTCGTGCTCGTCGCAGATGTTGCCCACGATCTGCTCCAGCAGGTCCTCAATGGTGACCAATCCGGCCATGCCACCGTACTCATCGATGACGATGCGCATGTGCTGCTTTTCGCGCTGCATCTCGCGCAACAGTTCGTAACCGCGCTTGGTCTCGGGAACAAACGCCGCCGGGCGCTGCATGCTGGCCACGGTACGGGTGCTGGCCTCTTCGTCGGTAATTTGCAGCAGGTCGTGGGCAAAGGCGATGCCGGTGATGTTATCCAGCGAGCCCTCATACACGGGCACGCGGGAGTAATTGTGCTCGTGGAGTTCGTTGAGGAAATCCTCAAGCGTAATGGAGCCGCGCACGGCGAACACCTGCGGCCGGGGCGTCATGACCTCGCGCACCAGCTTGTCGCCAAACTCGACGGCGGAGCGGACCAGGTCGCGGTCGCTCTCTTCGAGAATGCCCTCTTCCTCACCAGCTTCGAGCAGCGCCTCCACATCGACGGCGCTCTCTTCCTCGGGGCTGGCCGGCTCCTCCGCCAGCGACGCCACGGAAAAGAAGAAACGCACAAAGACGGTAACCGGAGTCATGAGCCAGAGCAACAAGCGAATAGGCCAGATAATCCGAATGGCCCAGCGGCCGCTGGTGCGGTTGAAGAGCATGGCGGGCAAAAGCTGGTTGCAGAAGACCACCACCAGCACCAGGCTGAGAACGGCCTGGGCAATTTCACCCGCCGTGGGCTGAACAACCTGCGAGCCGCGCTCGAACAGGACGACGCTGAACACCAGCGCGATGGCACCCAGAGTAAGCTGCTGCAAGACAGCGGCGGAGAGGGCGGCGTGGTCGCGGGTCAGTCCCAACTGCGGCTCGACATGCTCTTCCCAGGCATCCAGGTTTTCCTGCTCTTCGCGGGTCAGGATGCGGCCGAACTCGGCATAGACGCGGCAGATGTACGAGGCCAGCGTCTCAACCACGACCAGCAGCAAAACCACCACGAGGACAGGAGTGCTCATGGCCGTTTGGCCTTGGGCGCGGGTTTTCGGACTGGGCGTTTTTTGGGGGCGCTCTTGGCGGCCTGCGGCTTGGGATCAACCGCACGCTCGATCAAGCCTTTGGGCAGGCCCAGGCGGGCGCGCAGCACCTGTTCGCGGCGGGCCATCTGGCCGTTGTCGGCCTCATGGTCGTAGCCATTCAGATGCAGCAAACCATGCAGCATGAGCACTTTGACTTCCGTCGAAAGCGGGTGCCCCTGCTCCTTGGCCTGACCCAGCGCCGTGGGCACACTGATGGCCAGATCGCCGGCAATCTGCTCGGCAACAGGCATCCCAGGAAAGGCGCCTTCCGCCGGAAACGACAGAACATCGGTGGCCTTGTTTTTGCCCCGGAACTGGCGATTGAGGCGGCGAATGGCCGGATCGGTGGTGAGCAGCACTGTAACTTGGCCCTTGAGACGCACGGCGGTCTGCGCCAGCGCAAGAAAACGGACTAGGGTGCGTGTAGTGGGCAGACGGAAAGCGCGGGGGATGCCGGAGACAGCCGATGTCGTCGCCGAAGTTGCCGCCGGCGCGAGGTGAGGGTCCAGATCTGGGTCGAGAAGGATCATCGTTGTCAGGGCCGCATCGTACGCGGCCCCGATTCATCTTCAATTCTACGCGAAACTTAGATTTACTGTGGTTTGGGCAAATGAAGCGCCTGTGCCGCGGGGCGCTTTTCGTCGGCCGGGGGCGGAATCTGGATGGGCTCGCCCAGGGCCAGCGGCAACTCCTGCTGCTGCGTCTTGGACTCGTAGGCCCGCACAATGCGCTGCACCAGGGCATGGCGCACCACGTCCGCGTCTTCGAAGTGGCAGAAGTGGATGCCCTCCACCCCGTCCAGCACGTTGATCGCGTCCAGCAGCCCGGATCGACGCGGATTGGGCAGGTCGATCTGGGTGATGTCGCCGGTGATAACCGCCTTGGAGTTGTTGCCCATGCGGGTCAAAAACATCTTCATCTGCTCGATGGTGGTGTTTTGCGCTTCGTCCATGATGATGAAGGCGTCATTGAGGGTGCGGCCGCGCATGAAGGCCAGGGGGGCCACCTCGATGATGTTCTTCTCCAGCATCTTGTCGACCTTTTCGGGTTCGAGCAGGTCGTAGAGGGCGTCGTAGAGCGGGCGCAGGTAGGGGTCGACCTTCTCTTGCAGGCTGCCGGGAAGGAAGCCGAGGCGCTCGCCGGCCTCGACCGCAGGGCGGACCAGGACGATGCGGGTCACCTTTTTGGTATTGAAGGCGGCCACGGCCATAGCCACGGCGAGGTAGGTTTTGCCGGTGCCGGCGGGGCCGACGCCGAAGACCATGTCGTTTTGCTCGATGGCCTCAATGTACTTGCGTTGATTGGGGGAGCGCGGCTGGACGGTGCGCTTGACGCCGGTGGAGCGCTGCTTGCCGGCATCGCCCAGGGAGCGCAGGGTGATTTCGGGGTCGGCGACGACCAGGCGCAGCATCCCGTTCAGTTCCCCGTTGTGGGGATGGACGCCCTGGCGGCGGAGCGCCTCGAAGTCCTGAAAAATTTGCTGGACCGTGGCCACGCCGTCTTGCGGCCCCTGCACATGCACGGCGTCGGAGCGGAGATCGATGCGTACTCCGAGCGAGTCTTCCATCAGCCTGAGATTCTCATCGCGAGTCCCGAACAGGGGCTCAAGGTTGGGAGTGATCTCCAGAGCGATCTTCAATGGTTTCGATAGCCTCCAGGATGGCGTTGTGGGAGTGGAAGGAGCAGGGATGCGGCGCGGCAGGAAGGCGCACCGCTGCGAATCGGGCGAGGTGAGGGTTTGGATTGTAAGCGGAGATTCAGGGCGCAGGACAGGTCCAAGCCTAAGCTCAGGGCTGCCTTGCAGAACCGCGGGTTGGCGATGGCGACCAAATCCGTTATCTGGGGAGAGAGTAGCGCCGCCGGGCTCAGGAGTCAATGCGGCAGAGCAAAGATTTATATGGAGAGTGCTGCATTGCACAGGCACCCGGGGCGGCTAGCTGTATAAACCTATTCATCGATGAGTGTATGAAATGCGCATAAGGCGGGCTTATTTGGTGGAGAGTGCAGGCCCGAATACGTATCCAATGTTAGATGCGCTGAACTTCTGGCAGGTTAAGCGCCAGGATTATTGATTTCAGTTCGAAGGATGGACACCCTGAAATGGCGCAATTGATACAAATTATCTACGCGAGCTGCGCGACACAGGCCTTTAGCCCCGAGGACCTTACCGACCTTCTGCAGCAATCCCGCCGGGACAATCAAGGTTTGGGCCTCACCGGGATGCTTTTATATTCCGATGGCAATTTCTTTCAGGTGCTGGAAGGCGAAGCCGCAACGGTGGATGCCCTGTACGAGAAACTCCATCGCGATAAGCGCCATCAACAGTTAACGCTGATTATCCGGGAGCCAATCGCGCGGCGGTCTTTTGCAGACTGGAGCATGGGATTCTCCAGCGCCACGCCGGAAGAGTTGGCGAAGATCGATGGGCTGAACGACTTTTTCGAAGCAGGCTCGTGCTTTACAGATCTCGACAGCGGCCGCGCGAAGAAGCTTTTGGCTGCCTTTGCAGAAGGCAGCTGGCGGGTGAATCTGCTTGGGATCGAGCAACAGGCGGAATGAGCATGGAGCCGCAGAGCCTTTCCTACCCGAGCTTCACCTTCGCGTTTCAGCCCATTGTCGATGCAAAGGCGCGCGAAGTCTTTTCGTACGAAGCCCTGATCCGCGGCCCGGCCAATGAGCCCGCCTATCAAATCCTGGGACAGGTGCCAGCGGAGGAAATGCTTCAATTTGACCAGGAGGCGCGCATTGCAGCCATTGAGCTTGCAACGCGGCTGGGAATCGGCTGCCATCTCAACCTTAATTTCATTCCGCAAAATCTCCAATCGCACTCAGCGATTCTGACGACCCTGGAAGCTGCAAATCGAACCCATCTGCCCATTGACCGCCTGGTCATCGAGGTGACGGAGGGGGCAGTGATCGACGATCATGCTCAATTCTCCGAAACGATCAACAGGTTTCGTGGCCTTGGGCTCATCGTGGCCATCGACGACTTTGGCGCGGGATATTCCGGGATCAACATGCTCGTCGATTTTCAGCCCGACCAGATCAAGCTGGACATGAAACTTGTACGCGGCATTGAACGCCACGGCCCGCGCCAGGCCATTGTTCGCGCCATCTGCCAGGTCTGCAAGGACCTTGGGATTGACGTGATTGCCGAGGGGGTTGAAACCGCGGGGGAGTACGCTTGGCTGGCGCATGCCGGGATAAACCTGTTTCAGGGATACCTGTTTGCAAAGCCTGCTTTCGAGGCCTTCCCGCCGGTCCATTATCCAGGGAAACTGGTGAAACTACGTGCTGCCAAACCAGAGACATCGACGCCCGGAAGCTCCCGCACATAGTCCAGGAAGTGAACCGGACCCGCGCCACGATTCGGCGTTCGCATTGACCCGCCGGGCGCTTTCCCGTAGACTATGAAATTGCGAGGGGTGCGGCTCAAGCTTGCATTCTGGCCCGCATTTCACCACTAGATAAGGAAGATCAATGGCAAACCATGTATCGTCGCTGAAGCGTGTCCGCCAGACAGTGACCCGCACGGAAGTAAACCGCGCCAACCGCAGCCGCGTGCGCACCAGCCTGCGTGCATTGCGCGAGGCACTGACCAAGGGCGACGTCAAGGTAGCCCAGGAACAGTACAAAGAGACCACCTCCACTCTCGACAAGAGCGTGCAGAAGGGTGTCTTCCACAAGAACACGGTTTCCCGCTACAAGAGCCGCCTGAACGCGCGACTGAAGGCCCTGGTTCTCGCCAAGGCGTAGTGCGAGCGGCCTGCAAAGGCTGCAAAGAGATTGGATTGACCAGGAACAGCCGGGGGCAACCCCGGCCGTTCTTGTTTATGCCCCCTGCCATGGGGCCGATGTTCTGTCGTGCCACCCCTACAGCAGCTCGAAAATTCCTGCCGCGCCCATTCCTCCACCCACGCACATGGTCACCATGCCGTAGCGAACCTGCCGGCGGCGCATCTCGTGCAGCAGCGTGGCGGTGAGCTTGGCTCCCGTGCAGCCCAGCGGATGGCCCAGGGCTATGGCCCCGCCGTTCACGTTGATCCGCTCCGGATCGAGGCCCAGCTCCCGCATCACGGCCAGCGCCTGCGCGGCAAACGCCTCGTTGAACTCGATCAGTCCGATCTCGTCCAGGCGGAGCCCGACTCTCTCAAGAGCCTTGGGAATGGCCGTGATGGGGCCGATGCCCATCTCTTCCGGCAGGCAACCGGTAACCACATACGTCATCAGAGATCCCAGGGGGTGGAGCCCCAGCTCCCGAGCCCGCTCGGCCTCCATCAAAACCAACGCCGCTGCGCCGTCCGAAACCTGCGACGAGTTGCCGGCAGAGACCGTTCCCTGCGCATGAAATGACGGCTTGAGGCTGGCCAGGGCCTCGGCGGTTGTGTCGGCGCGGGGGCCTTCGTCAACGGCAAACAGCGATTCGGTGACCTGCGGCTTGCCGGCTTTCGCGCCCGGAACGGCCGTAGAAACCGGCACCGGGATCAGTTCGTCGGCAAAGCGCCCAGCGGACTGCGCGGCCACGGCTTTCTGGTGGCTGGCCAAGGCAAAGGCATCCTGATCTTCACGGGAAATGCCGTAATGGCGGGCGACCCGCTCGGCGGTCAGGCCCATGGTGAGCAACGAGGCCGGGTAGTGCTCGGCCAACCATGGATTGGGGCTGGGCTTGCTGCCGCCCAGGGGAATGAGGCTCATGGATTCCGCCCCGCCCGCCACCACCACACGGTCCTGGCCCGAACGGATGCGCAGGTCGGCCAAGGCAATGGCCTCCAGGCCGGAGGAGCAGAGCCGGTTGACGGTCACCCCGGGCACCTCCACCGGCAGACCCGCGCGCAACGAGGCAAAGCGGGCAATATTCCATCCCTGCTCACCCTCCGGCTGCGCGCAGCCCAGGATCACGTCGTCGATGACGGCCTTGTCCAGGCCCGGAACACGGTCCAGAGCGCCGTTCAGGGCAAGCGCTGCCAGATCGTCCGGGCGGGTGGTGGAAAGGGCGCCCTTGGGGGCTCGGCCCACCGGGGTGCGAACAGCGCTGACGATAACGACATTGGGCATGGGGAAATGCTCCTTTGAGGATCGGTGCCCCTGATCGAGGGCCTTACATCAGTCCGGCACGTCCAGCAGAGTCCAGACGCTTTTGGAATAAAAATGGTAGGCGGTGCGGTGGTCAATGACCGAGTCGGCCAGGGCGTCGTGGTCCAGCCGGGCGGGGCGATGCTCCATCCCGATCTGGACTTCGTGGATGTGCTGCGGCGAGGCCGGATCGATGCCCCAGTTGAAGCCCAGAACCTGGCTCGGATCGTGGGATTGCAAGCGCTCGGTTTCCAGCGCCGAGGCCAGCACCTGGGGCTGGTCCAGATCGCCCCCAAAGAAGACCAGCAGCGAAACCATTCCCTGCGCCGAGCACAATATCGCCCAATCGGATGCACCTGGCCGTTCCAGGCTGGCATGCACCACGTTCTCCGGTCCGTGCGCCTGGTAGGTTTGCGGAATCAGGCAGCCGCGCCGGTTGAGAAGCTCGGCAATGGGGGCGGGCAGGCCGGGAAACGAGCTGACCGGCAAATGGCGAATGGTATACGTCATAGGTTGCCCTGCGACAACGATGCGGCCGGTTTCAGTGAGCTGCGGCGGCTTCCGCTCCGCGGAAAGCAGGGCGTTCTGGGCCCCTGCCGGGAGGACTCCCAACGCCGTCGATGCGGCCCAAAGCAGAATTGTCGCCGTTCGCTTCATCCTCGTGTCGCCGTTCGCATCATTCTAGTTCCGTAGAGGCTTGCCGGTCTTCAGCGTAAATGCTATGCGCTCCTGTGTCTTGCGTTCGCCACAAAGCGACAGAAACGCTTCCCTTTCAAGGTCCAGCAGGTGCTGCTCGCTCACCGGCGAACCCGCCGTCACCCGGCCCCCGCAGAGGATGTAGGCCGCCCAGCGCGCCACCTTCTGGTCGTGTTCGGAGGCAAAGCCAGCCTCGCCCATCAGGTGGATGCCCGTCTCCAGCACCGCCAGCGCTGCTTTGCCGGGAGCGGCGATCCGGGTGCGCGGCTGGGGTGGGGTATAGCCGACACCTGCCAACACACCCGCCTGCGCCTTGGCATCGAGCAGCAGCCGCTCGCGGTTCATGGTGATGCCGTCGCCCGGAGAGAGCAGCCCCATTGGCCGTGCCTCGGCTGCGGAAGTAGACACCTTGGCCAGGGCGATGGTTTCCAGCACTCTTCGCAGTGCCGTGAGCAGTTCTCCCGACTGCGCAAACTTCGAAAGCGGATCTTTTGGGTCCGGCGGGGCCAGCGCGGCGGCCTGATCCACGGCGCGGAGCAGCATCTCCTTGGTGCCGCCTCCAGCCGGAATCAGGCCCACCCCGGCCTCGACCAGCCCCATGTAGGTCTCCGCATGAGGCTGGCGGCGCGCCCCATGCAGGCAAATCTCGGCACCGCCGCCCAAGGTGAGGCCAAACGGCGCCACCACCACCGGGCGCGGGCAAAACTTGATGGCTGCGGTCATCTGCTGGAAGCCGCGGATCACCGACTCCAGCTCCTCCCACTCGCCCTCCTGCGCCACCAACAGCAGTTGCAGCAGGTTGGCGCCCACGGTGAAGTTATCGCGGTCGCCGCTAACTACAAAGCCGCTAAAGTCGCGCACCGCATCGGAGGCGGGATGAAGCACCGAGGCCACCAGCGACAGCATGTCGCTGCCGATGGCATTCTTGAGCGAGTGAAGCTGGATGCAGCCAATGCCATCACCCAGATCGACCAGCGAAGCGCCGGGGTTGGAGCGAACCACGCCGTTGGAGCGCCGGAAATCCTCCACCCGCGCGTGGCCGGGAACAGCGGCGACAGGCTCCAGTTGGCCCGTCGCTGGTTGAAAGCACTCCCGGCCGTCTCCGGCATACCAGCCCGATTGGCCGGCAGCCAGCAGAGCCTCGATCTTTGGGC
>Ga0224527_1000711_pt1 | contig 20168 bp, 11 predicted proteins | sample CBST0metaG_FD_179882 | JGI IMG/M metagenome (GOLD analysis project Ga0224527, IMG submission 179882) | Peat soil microbial communities from Stordalen Mire, Sweden - C.B.S.T0 | ecosystem: Environmental > Terrestrial > Soil > Wetlands > Peat | place: Sweden: Norrbotten County, Stordalen Mire... | reverse complement strand
TCAACCAGATGCTGGACCGAATCCAGCAGCGGGATTTGGCGTTGCAGCAGGCGAACGACGAGTTGGAGATGCGGGTTCGGGAGCGTACCTCGGAATTGGAGCGGGAAGTACAGGAGCGCAAGCAGGCCGAGAGCGCAATGCGAGTGGCCAAGGAAGCAGCCGAAGTTGCCAACCGCGCCAAGAGCGAGTTTCTGGCTAACATGAGCCACGAGATTCGCACGCCGCTCAATGGCGTAATTGGGATGACGAGTCTCGCACTCGACTCCTCTCCAGAAACCGAGCAGCGCGGATACCTGGAAACCATCCGGTACTCGGCGGATGCCCTGCTCACCGTCATCAACGACATCCTGGATTTCTCCAAGATCGAAGCCGGAAAACTGGAGTTGTTAGCTGTTGATTTCAACCTTCGTGACTGCCTCGAAGAGTCTCTGCGGCCGCTGGCGGTGAGCGCCGACGCGAAGCAAGTCGAACTCCTGTGTGACATCTCGCCCGAGGTGCCGGAGATCTTGCAGGGCGATTCTTCGCGGCTTCGCCAAGTGTTTGTAAATCTGGTGAGCAACGCTATCAAGTTCACTGCTGCGGGAGAAGTAAGCGTGCGCGTCGAACTGCGCGAGGCCGTTGCATCCGATGGGATTGGAGACTTGCATTTCACGGTGTCGGATACCGGCATTGGTATCCCTGAGGAGAAGCGGGAGTCGATCTTTAAACCCTTCATGCAGGCCGATACCTCGACCTCGCGTAACTACGGCGGGACCGGATTGGGGTTGACGATCTGCAGGCGCCTGGTATCGATGATGGGCGGAGATCTCTGGTTTGACAGCGAGGTAGGTCGCGGCAGTCAGTTCCACTTCACGACGCGGATGAAGGTGCTGGAGGGAGTCGCGGAACATGCGGAGGATTTGTCGGCGGACGCTTTGCGTGGAGTGAAGGTCCTGATCGCGGATGACAATGTCACCAATCGCAAAATTCTGCAGGGCTTGCTGCATCGTTGGGAGATGCGAACGCGCGAAGTTGAAAGCGCTGAGCAAGCTGTGGCGGAGCTGTTCGCTGCAAAGCAAGACGGCATCCCGTATCAGTTGATTCTGACCGACCTGCACATGCCCGGCATGGACGGCTTCGGGATGGTCGAAGAGATCCGCGACAGGCCGGGATTATCAGCGGCGGTCATCATGATGTTGACCTCGGCGAACTATCGCGAAGATGCCGAGCGTTGTCGTGCCCTTGGAGTGACCTCCTATCTGCTGAAACCGGTTCAGAAGGGGGAACTGCTTGCCGCTATTCTGAGCACGCTCGGACAGATGAGCAGTCGTCCTGCTGCACCCGTGCATCGCAAGCCTGCCTTCTCTGCTCTTAGTCTCGAAATCCTGTTGGCGGAAGACAATCGCGTAAACCAGGTGGTTGCGCGGCGTATGTTGGAGAAGATGGGGCATACCATCACCGTCGTCGGTAATGGTCGCGAGGCTCTGACGATGCTGTCGCAAGAGAGCTTCGATCTCGTGCTGATGGATATTCAGATGCCTGAAATGGACGGGCTCACGGCAACGCAGGAGATTCGCGAGATTGAGCAGCATAGCGGTTTCCATATGCCGATCATTGCCGTAACGGCCCACGCCATGACCGGAGACCGGGAGCGATGCCTGGCCGCGGGAATGGATGAATACATCTCGAAACCAATCGATGGCAGGGAACTGGAAAGGGTGATTGCGGGCATCCTGCCCGCTCGCGCTGGCTATCGGTTGAATGCACCCACCGCCCGGGATGTCCCCGCGCCTGCGATCACCTGGAACATCTCTCAGACGCTGGAGCGACTCGGCGGCGATGAAACGCTGCTGCATGAAGTGGCAGATATCTTTCTCGACGAGTGCCCAAAACAAATTATTAATTTGCGAACAGCTATCGCTGAAGGCAATGCTGCCGATGTAGAGATGACAGCCCATAGTCTGAAGGGTGAGTTGGGATATCTAGGAATCTCCGAAGTTTCGCAGAAGGCACGTGAGTTGGAGGAGTTGGGTCGGAGCCGCAATCTGCAACACAGTGCTGAGATTTTTGCCGATTTCGAAACAGATATCCTCTGCGTCCTGAACGCAATGAAAAATATGAACGGCGTGAATCTGGATAGCCAGATGGATGCCGGGCAGTGAGCAACTGCCGCAGTACCGCAATGAACCGCTTAATCGCGAGGGAGGTTTTAAATGAGAATTCTTGTAGCTGACGACAGTGGGGTCTCGCGCTACATGATCTGCACGTACCTGCGTGATTGGGGACACGATGTGATCGCGGTGAAAGATGGCGGAGAAGCTCTGGAGGTCCTACAACGCGATACCGGGATCTCTCTTGCTCTGGTTGACTGGATGATGCCCGGCCTCGACGGAATAGAGGTCTGCCGCCAACTGCGCGCCACTTCCGATCGCGCCTATACGTATATGATCGCGGTCACGTCCAGGACAGAAAAGCAGGATCTCGTGTGTGCTTTGGAAGCCGGCTTCGACGACTTTCTGACGAAACCCGTGCAGCCCGAGGAGTTGAATGCCCGCCTGGTCGTTGGACGAAGAATCGTCGATCTTCAGCAGAAGCTCATAGATAGCAATGAGGTTTCGCAGTATAAGGCTACTCACGACTCGCTGACAGGACTGTGGAACCGGGGAGCAATCCAGGAGTTTCTTCGAGCCCAGCTCGCAATGACGGTCCGCAATTCAAGGAATCTCTCCCTCATCATGCTGGACGTTGATCACTTCAAGAAAATCAACGACACTCATGGTCATCCGATCGGAGATTCTGTGTTGATTCACATTTCGCAGCTGCTGAATTCCGCGATTCGTGCGTCGGATTTACTCGGTCGATATGGGGGAGAAGAGTTCTTGCTCGTTGCTCCTGAGTGTCCGGCTGAAAATGCAATTCGTATCGCGGAACGTATGCGACTAACCGTTTTCAATAATCCTTTAGTTCAGGGTGAACTCACCGTAAGCTCCACAATCAGCCTCGGCGTTGTGAACTCCAGCTCAATAGAGTCGCCCACCTTGGAGGCTCTGGTACGGCTTGTCGACGCAGCTCTCTACAGAGCAAAAACAAACGGCAGAAATCGCATTGAAGTGGATTCCAATCAGACGCCTATTCCGAGGTCTGGTGGATACGAGGACTTAGAGATTGATCCTGTTTCCCATTGAGAGTTCGAGTCTGTTCAGAAACTTGGTCCACCTGCTATCGTCTTCCTGTAATCGACGTGGCATAATGAGATTGCAAGTCGAGTGGCCCCGTAGCTCAGATGGATAGAGCAGCGGTTTCCTAAACCGGAGGTCGGCAGTTCGAATCTGCCCGGGGCTACCATAACTCCGCATTCTGTCAGCCTTCATCGAAACTCTTCAGACGACCATGCTGAGTTCGTGATGCAGTTTCTTTCCTTCCAGCGTAATTTTTCGTAGTAAATCTCTTTCAGCTATTTACCTTTCGGTTAGTATCAGTGAACTAATCGCTTGGAGCAGAGGTTTCTGTCCGGATGACCCGCCAACTCTTCGCTGTGCTGTTGGTTGTGCCACTACTTTTGTCCTCGCGGTCGCTGGGTCAGACTCAGACGACGCTTTCAAATCAATCCTCAAACAACACTTCCGCGTGTTCGGTCGCAAGCGGTCGTTGTCTAGGGGGATTTTCTGGAATGTCCGATTCGACGAGCGGACTATATAATGCGGTTCCTGGAAACGTGAGTCATCAGACAATGAATTCATTGGAGTACAGCGGGGCCAACTCAGCAATCTACGCAGACTTTCAGCCGTGGTTTTGCATGCAGAGTGGTTCTAGCGCGACGGGGCCCGGTACAAGTTGCAACACGCACATACAGGTTGGCTACAACTCCAATGATCCCGCTACGGTCAAGGCACAGATGGACGACATGCAAGCGCGTGGGATCAGTGGCCCAATCATCGATTGGTATGGGCCTAACAGTACCCTGGAGGAATCGACATCCGAACTGGTGAAAAGCGATCTCGAGGGACGATGCTCTGGCGGGAGTTGCGGAATGCAACTGGCTCTCATGGAGGATCAAGGGGCGATCACGCAGACCTGTCCGATGAATGGGGGCGGCACCGATCAAAGCACCTGTATAACAGGCGTTTTAGAGCGCGACCTCGATTACATGAACGCCAATTACTTTCCCAGTCCGGCCTACTTGAGGGTAGATGCATCAACGATGTCTCTATCTTCACAGGGATATCCAGTGGTTTTCTTCTTTATCTGTGAGGAGTGTTTCACAAACCCGGTCCCGAACTGGACAAACATATTTCAAGTCTTGCAGCAGCACGTCGCTTCTTATGCCAGTGGTGATCCATATGTCTGGTTTATCTTCCGAAATGCGGGCGCCTTCAGCCACGTTGTCAGCGATGGTGGGTTTGCTTGGGAGAATCACTATGGCTCGAATGACCCTTATGGACTGGTCTATCTCGACAACTTCTACGATTCTTCCTTGTCCTATCCGAATTCGGAGACGTGGGGGGCAGCATGGAAGGGCTTCGACAATACTCTTGCACCATGGAAGCCCACGACGAGTGTGACCGGCCAGCAGTGTGGCAACACTTGGTTGCAGACCTTTGGGGCAATGACTAACCACAACGATTACGGTCCGTCGAACCAGTTGCCTTTCCTGCAACTCGTAACCTGGAACGATTACGAAGAGGGAACTGAAATTGAGACCGGAATCGACAATTGCCTCAGTTTACAAGCAAGTTCCGATGGCACAAACCTAAGCTGGACTCCCACATTTTCTACCTCCGGCAGTGAGAACACCGTAGACCACTACAACATTTACCAGAGTACAGATGGGCAGACTCTATCATCGGTGGCCACCATACCTGCTGGAACTCATGCCATTCCGATTAGCTCACTCAACACAGTTTCAGGTGAGCAGAGTTTTTACGTCCAAGCCATCGGCGAAGCTTCCATTCTTAATAAAATGTCGGGTGCGGTGACCTACACTAATGCCCCGCAAACCGCCACGGTTTCCGGCGTCTCGCCCACGTCTGGCGCCACAGTCGGAGGGACTGCCGTGAAGATTTCGGGGACTAACTTCCAGACAGGTGCAACGGTAAATTTTGGAAGCGCCACTGCGAAGGTAACCAGTATTTCTTCAACTACGATTTCCGCGATCACGCCCGCTCACGCCGCGGGCGCTGTAAACGTCACTGTTACCAACCCCGGAGCGACTGGGGTGTCTCTTGCCTCTGCGTTTACTTACGTGGCACCGGCGCAATCTTTTGCACTCAGCGCATCGCCGAGCGCGAAAACGGTAACGAAGGGGACTGCCGCAACGTACAGCATCACGGTTACTGCGCATAACGGATACACTGGTGCGGTCGCGTTTACCGCATCCGGACTTCCGTCTGGGAGCAAAGCTTCGTTTTCTCCGTCTTCGATTACCACTTCCGGATCGACGAAACTCTCCATAAAAACCACTTCCTCAGCTCGCGGGACTTTCACACTTACCATAAACGGTGCGAATTCCGCGAAGAAGCTGACGAGCACCGTGAAGGTTTCTCTGACCGTGAAATAGCGCGTAATCTTCATCTCACGACCTCTCGTGACCCATATCACCGCAACCCTTCCGTGCAAGAGGTCTAATTTCTTCGCACGAAAGGGGCCTCTCATGCTTGTCATTGAGAACGATGCTTCCACTACGCTTATCTGTCAGCTCTGCGGAGGCCCGATCCTTCCGGAGCAGCCTTTCATCACTCGCGACAATCATCCTATTCATTCCGAGTCCGGGGACTGTCGACCAGACGAAGGCTGGAACCCACACATGGATACTGAATAGACTCAAACTGAGGATGTTGACCTGCTCGTAACCGTGGTTGTTGCTCCAAGCTGGTAGCATAGGAGGTGACACTCATTACGGGAAATGTGACTTGGACGTTCTAACCAGTACCACATCGCGCCGATTTGCTTGGGCTGCGGTCTTTGCGCTGTTTCTAGCCATCTATCTTGGCTCTGCCTTTTCACCTGCATTGCAGGATGACGTGGACACCTCTCACGCCGAAGCTGCCCGCGAGATGCTGACACGGGGTGACTTTGTAACGTTGCATATCAACGGCGTGCGCTATCTGGAAAAAGCGCCGCTCATGTACTGGCTGGTTGCAGGATGCGACAGTATTTTCGGCGTGAATGAGTTTTCTGCTCGCCTCCCGACGGTCACAGCCATGTTCCTCCTCGTCCTGCTCGGGATCGTTTGGGGAAGTCGGGCCTTTGGTACCCGCGCCGGACTCTACACAGGACTGTTTACGGCTACCGGCGTCGGATATTTTCTCTTCACTCGTGTGCTTATCCCCGAGGCAATACTCAGTTTTCTTATTGCTGCGGCATTCTATTGCTTCGTTTCCGCATTGGATACTCGTGGAGCACGATGGACTTGGCTTGCGGGATACGCACTGCTGGCGCTTGCTGTTCTCACCAAAGGCTTACTGGCTCTGGTCGTAGTAGGACTTACCCTGCCCGTTTATCTCGCCATTACCGGCGAATGGCGTCGCTGGCGAGAGTTCCATCTGTTCTCTGGACTAATGCTGTTTTTTGCCGTTGCAGCACCTTGGCACATCCTCGCAGCCTTGCGCAACCCTGCGGTGGGGGACCATCACGGTTTTCTCTGGTTCTACTTTGTCAACGAGCATTACCTGCGGTTCCTCGGCAAGCGCATTCCCAAGGACTACAACAAGCTGCCGGGCTATCTCTATTGGACGCTGCACCTGGTTTGGCTCTTTCCCTGGAGCCTTTATCTTCCTCTGGCCATTCGGCGCCTCATCGCAGATTTCAGGCGGAGACGCCGGGAACAGTTGCCGCTTAATTTCAGTGGCCGTACGCGCCTGATTTGTATTCTGTGGGCTTCGGTCACGTTATTGTTCTTCTCCTTCTCTACCAATCAGGAGTACTACACGTTCCCCGCCTATCTAGCGATCTTCATGCTGTTGGCGACTGCTATCGCTGGGGAAGAACTCGATGAGGAAGCAACGCACGAGGGGAAGCCGTGGCTTCTTGGCACGTCGGCAGTCAGTGTTGCCGTGCGTCTCGCGTTCGCCGTGGTGCTCATCGGAGGTCTTTGGTCTTCGCGACATCTCCCATTTGTGCCGGACATCGGTGAGGTTCTAGCTCAAACCAATCTCGATAACGACACGCTCTCCATGGGGCACATTCTCAATTTGACAGGGAAATCATTCGCTGCGCTGCGCTTTCCGGCCATCTTGGCCGTCATTGCGCTAGTTATCGGATCGCTCACAGAGATCGTCTTGCGCGTGAAGCGTAAACACTTCGCCAGCACCTGGGCGCTCGGCGTTACCATGATGGTCTTCTTCATCGCTGCGCACGTGGCTCTGATCCGTTTTGACCCATTTCTCGGCTCGCATGTTCTGGCGATGCGCATCCAGGAGAAGGTTCAACCGCAGGATCGCGTTCTTATCTATGGGGATCAGTCTTTCGGTTCGTCCATAGTCTTCTATTTGCACCACCCGGTTGAACTGGTCAATGGCCGCAGCAGTTCTATGTGGTTTGGCTCAACGTTTCCGGATGCGCCCCAAATCTTTCTCGAAGACGCGGATCTCGTGAGCCTCTGGAATTCCAACATTCGCGTCTTCTTGTTTGTGCCCCAGCATGAGCAGAACAAGGTAAAGGCTCTCCTCCCAAATCCTCAAGTCTTCACCGAGAGTTCGGGTAAGGTTATCTACCTCAATCATTAAGTTTTCTTCTTCACGCAAAAGAATGGCCGGAAGCATTCCGCTTCCGGCCATTCTTTGTAGCTTCAAAATTCGTCTAGGTATTCTGAACGGCCACGATGTTTCCATCCCGGTCCCGCATTCTGACCCTGCCATCTCCGATCAGTTCGAAGCGTCCATCGCGCCAAGTGATCTTGCGACTGACGTAGCTGGCGGTCCATACCGTAAAGCCCAGCAAGTCTCGCACCGCATAAATCCACGGACGCGTTAAGCATTCGCGGTCTCGCGTAATGCCCCAGCCAACAACCAGTGCTTCAATCATTCGATTCAGCACCGACCAGCCTAGTACCGCCGCACCCAGCGCTGGATGACCGAGCATTGTCCCAGCCAGCAAGGCGAATATGCCAAAGGGAACCGCGTATACCAGTCCAGAACCCAAGTGTCCCAGCGGGCGAGATCTCCGCGTGCCCGCCGCCCAACGAACCTGCCTTTGCCACATCCGCTTGAAGGTCATTGGTGGGACCACGTGCGAAATTATGTGCCGGGAGATGGCAATATCGAAGCCCTTATCTGCGATGAAGCTTCCGATGACGAAGTCGTTTGAGAAGTATTCGCCGATTGCTTCATACCCACCGATAGCTTCCAGCGCGTCGCGTCTCACCACGATGGTTGGTCCGAGGCCAAACCTCATGCCCTCCATCCAGTTAGCGATCATCACCCCCGCAGTCATCTCCACGCTCATGCCGATTGCGTCCATCAACGACCAGAACCCTCCTGTGTTCAATCCTCGATAGACGCAGGTCAGCATGCCTGTCTTCGCATGCAGTAGTGGCGGAACAACTTGTCTCAGATAATCATTCGCTACGATCACGTCGCTATCGCTTGTCACCAGAATTTCGCCGCGTGCCAACTGCGCCAAGCGGAAAAACGAGTAGGCTGGAGGATTTGGCCAAGGAGGCTCGCCATTGACGAGGATTCTGGAGTCCCGCTCTGGATGACGGTCCATTACCCGGCGAGCCACGGCAACTGCCGCGTCATCTTCCGTATCGACCGCAAACATGACTTCAAATTCCGGATAGTCCTGGGTAAAAAAGCTCTCTAGATTCTCTTCGAGCTGAGGCTCTAACCCATGCAGGGGCTTCAACAATGAGACGAATGGAAGTTGCGCATCGCTCAGAGTGGTGTCGAAACTCTTCTGAGCTCGGGCAATCGCATGAAAACGGAACGCGCCAATCAGGGCAAGCACTAGAAATATCGTGGATGAGACGGTGCCCACAGCCGCAACTACCGCCAGGAACATAGCGAACGAATGCATAGATTCTATCTTTCGATTGCTGCGGACTTCGATTGCACAATGAAGCGTGCCGCTGATAATAGGTCATCAAAAACATAATCGGGAGTGGCATCATAGCGCTTGTCCCGGCCACCAATGCCAGTGCGCAGAAGAATTGAGCGAACTCCGCATTTGTAGGCGGTCTGCACGTCTCCTGTGCGGTCGCCAATCAGCCAGCTTGCGCTGAGGTCGATGTTCAACTCGCGCTGGGCTTGGCGCACCATACCGTCGCCCGGCTTCCGGCAGTCGCAGTCTATTTTCAATTCAGTACGTTCACCCGCAAAACCCTTATGTGGATGATGGGGGCAGTAATAGATTCCGTCGATAAAAGCACCTTCGCGGCTCAATTCCATCTCCATGTAGTCATGGACGTGCAACAGGTCTTCCGGCGTGCAATCCCCACGCGCAATGATCGGTTGGTTTGTAATTACAGCAATTCGATAGCCTGCGTTACGCAACGTTCTGATCGCTTTTCCGGCACCAGGAATGAGCTTTAACTGCTCAGGCCGGGAAATGTAAGAAACTTCTTCATTGATCGTTCCATCTCGGTCAAGGAAGATAGCCGGACGTTTCACGTCGAGACCTCCTCTCTCCACCGCTCCCGAGCGCAGATCTGCTTCCACTTGGTCCAGACGCTCCGGCGTACCAGCGTCCTTTACGTATTCACCACTGCGATACCCATGCAGAGAAACATTCCTTCGGAGTAGTTCGGGAAACACATGCTTCGCAAAATCCAATGGCCTTTCGGGGATGGCAAAGCCACTCAGGGCGGAGGCATTCAAAACATAAAGTGCTGCATTCACCTGATTGGGCAGCAACGCACCCTCGGGGTGCGGGTAGCCATGGATCGCAACGACACGTCCATCCTCATCGCTCTCAACCAGGTCTGAATCCTGCGGGTGGCCGTTCGGATGTAAAAACAACGTTGCGACCGCGCCATTCGCAGCGTGAGCAGCTGTGTGCGCTGCATAGAATCGCCGCAAATCCACATTCACCATGGTGTCGCCGTAGAGCACCAGAAACTCTTCGGGCAGCTGATCCAATGCGGCAATTACAGCGCCGGCAGTACCCAACGGAGCCGACTCATCAATGCACTTTGCGCGCAACCCCCAGCGTGAACCATCACCGCAGAACTCGCGTATCGCAGTCGCGCCGTATCCGCACAGGATCGCAACCTGCTCGACCCGGTGTCGCGCCAGTAATTCGAACTGATGCTCCAGCAACGACTTTCCGCCCACCGCAACGAGCGGCTTCGGTAGTCCATTGCTGCGAGTGGCTAATCGGGAACCTTTGCCCCCGGCCAGAATGACTGCATTCACGAACTCTGCCTTTCTGCTGCGTTGTCTCTTACAGCCCAGAGTGGGCTGAGTACTCTTGTTCTGCGCGCTCTGGATCCAGCGTGGTCGGATTGTAATAAACAATCTTGCTTCCTTCACGCTCGAAGTGGAATGGGATTTGCCGCAAATGGCTCAGAGCGCGTTTGACCTCGCCCTGCTTTTCGACCGGCACATACAACAGCAGAAAACCGCCGCCGCCCGCGCCAAGAATTTTCCCACCCACGGCACCAGCCTTGCGCGCCGCCTCGTACCAGCTATCAATATCTGAGTTTGAAATTCCGTTTGAGAGAGTGCGCTTTAACATCCAGCTCTCATGCAGAATCTCGCCAACCCCGTCCGGGTTGCCGTTCTCAAGTTCGTGTCTTACTGCGTGAGCATGCGCAACCATGCGGTGCATCTTCTCGATGGCGGATCGCTGCTCGCCCAAAACCTGAGTCTGTTCCTTCAGTATCTCTGCGGCGCTGCGGGTGATTCCCGTGTAGAACATCAACAGATTGCGCTGCAGTGCGTCTAGCGTCTGCAGACGGCAAATCAGGGGCTCTACCTTGACCGAGCCATCTTGGAGGAAGTGGTACATCCGCAAATCGCCGAACGCTGCTGCAAATTGATCTTGTTTGCCGATTGGGTCGCCACAAAGCTTGATCTCGACATGGCTGGCCTCTTCTGCAAGTTGCTGCGGTGAAACATGCCGCCCTTGATAAGCGTAAAGCCCGTTCAATAATCCCACCGTAAACGAACTGGAGGAGCCGAGGCCGCTGCCACGAGAGGGAATGTCAGAGTGAGAGGTAATCTCTAAACCCTGTTGCGGTCCGAGCATCTCCAAACAATGGCGGACAATCGGGTGCTGTATCTCATCGACCTTCTCAACCTCTTCAGTACGCGAATACCCAATGCGAATGCGATGGTCGAATTTTTGCTGAAGAGTTAGGTAAACGTACTTGTCGATGGTGACACTGACCACCGCTCCACCATGTTCCCGATAATAGCTCTCGATATCGCTGCCGCCCCCTGCGAAGCTCAGACGGCATGGAGTCTTGCTAATGATCATGGGTTTAGTCCGCAGCCTCTGAGACTGGCTGCAAGGAACAAATGCGCTTGAGGTCCACTACAGCATGGATCAGCGCTGTGTGCGCTACTTCCACAATTCCGTACTCGCTTAGGCCTACATGAAAATTGACTTCGCCCATAGCGCGTAAGGGATTGTCTTTCAGAAATCCGCTCATGGTGATCACTTGACAACCGATGTGCTGTGCAACCTCCACCGCACGTAAAATGTTTGGGGACGAGCCCGAACTGGAGATTGCGAAGAGCACATCGCCTCGACGAGCATGGAAGCGTAACTGCTGTGCGAAAACTTCCTCGTAACCAAAGTCGTTACCAAGACACGTGAGTGCCGCTCCGTCGTTAAAACATAGCGCAGGCATCCCGCCATTCTTACTGAAGTCGATTGCCATATGGCTGGCAATTCCTGCAGACCCGCCATTGCCAATGAACATCAGTTTGTCGCCGCGTCCTGTAGCATCGAGCGCTATCTGTAATGTTTGCTCATACGCTTCCGTGCGACTAAGCGAGACCCCATCCTGCCCCGTGCACTGAACGTTCTGTAGAGCGTCGGCAAGATCCTGAAAATACGAATCGATAGTTGTTTTCAAACGAAGCCCTCCAGTGGGCTTTTAGGCTTAAATTTCCAAGTCGTCCTGTGTCCGTATTATATCGTACGGGCCCGTTTCTCTAGGAGTGGATGATCGCCCGCAAACTGCAGCTCTTAAGAATAGCCCAGGCAAAACAAAACGCCAGAGGCGGGCCTCTGGCGTTTTGTGCACCTCAGCGTTTACGCGAAAATCTCGCCAGGCAAGCTATTCAGCGTGCGGGATTTTAGCGTATTCGTGTTCTTGTGAGCCTTGTTAGTGATAGGAATAGGCATGTTTTGCGGAGTTGTTGACCGCATCTTGCTCATTTCCTTGCGTTCGATGCGCAGCTTGAGCGTGCGCTCAAAACGACGCAACTCAATCATCTCGGCACCGCTTACGAGTGTCGTCGCTAGGCCCGAGAGTCCTGCGCGTCCCGTGCGGCCAACGCGATGGATAAAGTCTTCCGCGATTGCAGGCAGATCGTAATTCACCACGTGTGCAACGTCGCCAACGTGAATGCCGCGTGCGGCAACATCGGTCGCCACAAGTACCTGGAACCTACCCGCTTCAAATCCTGCCAATGCTGCTGATCGCTGGCTCTGAGTGCGGTCGCCGTGAATCATTGACGCGGCGAATCCGTCGCGCATCAGATCCTTGGCTAGCCGTTCGGTGCCGCGCTTGGTGCGGGCGAAGATCAGAGTCTTGCCGGTCTCTGCATAAAGCAGTTCGCGCAAAACATTTCCTTTTTGCATTGCGGGAACTTCATAAGCCTGCAACTGCACGGTTTCCGCAGGCTTAAGAACATTTCCTAGGGAGATACGGACCGCAGATCGTGTGCATTTCAGGAGTAGTCCATGAACGGACTTTTCCAGAGTTGCCGAGAAGCACAGAGTCTGTCGCTCAGGCGGTAGCGAGGCTAAGATGCGAGTGATCGCGGGCAGAAATCCCATATCCAGCATTCTGTCGACTTCGTCCATGCAGAGTACGCGGACCGTTCGCAGATCGACAATCTTGCGACGCATGTAATCTTCCAAGCGTCCTGGAGTTGCGACGACCATCCGTGCTCCCGCGCGCAACGCGCGGATCTGAACCTTCTCACTCAATCCTCCGATGACCAAAGCCGCCGGCGGAACCTTCTTGGAACGTAGTGCTTCATACTGCTCGTGTACTTGGATCGCGAGTTCGCGCGTGGGCACAAGCACAAGCGCGTTGATCTTTCCTGCTGGCGTCTTAGCCAACATTTCCATTACGGGGATCAAGAAGGCCAGCGTTTTACCGGTTCCGGTCTGCGCTGTCGCAATCACGTCTTTGCCTTCAAGTGCCGGCGGAATTGATTGAATCTGAACTGGGGTGGGGTTTACAAAATTCTTTGCCGCAAGCGCCTGATGTAGTTGCGCTTGTAGCGGCATTTCTTGAAATGTACTCATTCTATGGTTTTCTTCTTCTCTCTATACTGTGCGCGCGAGTCGGATGTGTGCGCGCGGAAACACATATCCTGCATTTTCTGTCGGGAGGAGATCTTGAGATCGAATCGCAGTTATTACTCGGCGGGGTCAACTCAGAATCGCGCATCCAACTTCGCGAGATACTTTTAAAATATTATCACAATGTAGTGTGATCTGGACCGGTATTCTCGATCTGCTACAAACAATGTTGGTAGAGCTACACACTGCGCCTCCATACGGTTTAGCCCTGGACGGCTTCTCTTGTTCGCAGGAAATGAGAGCAGAAGTTAGAAAGGATTAATGAACTTATTGACTCTGCGGCCATTCTTGGGTAATCTTAATTACCAATTATGATTCACATGGCTACATCCCCGCTTACAACATCGGTATCGCTGCATGTACGCACAAACGGCGTACCGAAGCGAATTACCGCCGGCAGCGGGGGATAGACCAGGCAATCTTAATCAGCCCGAGTACTACTCACCCGCCAATTACAAATCAGGCGGGTTTCGTGTTTTTTGCCTTATGTTTCAGCGTTTCATGCGCAGCGCACGGGAGACCAATGCGAGACAACAAAGAACTACACGATCCGGATCACCAGCAACAGCACGTCGGCGGATTGCCGCCAGCGCAGGGTCTTTATGATCCTGCCAATGAACATGATGCGTGCGGTCTAGGTTTTGTCGCGAGCATTCGCGGTGAGAAGAGCCACTCCATTGTTGAAAAGGGAATCGAGGTGCTTACGCACCTGGAGCATCGCGGAGCCTGCGGTTGCGATCCTGAGACGGGCGATGGTGCCGGCGTGCTACTTCAGATTCCGCATGAATTCTTTGAGCGCGAGTGCGCGACCCTCGGCATGACCTTGCCTGAGCCCGGTAATTACGCGGTTGGAATGGTTTTTCTCCCGGTGGGAAAGCTGGAGCGTCTGCAGTGTGAAGGCGTAGTCGAGAAGATCATTGGCGAAGAAGGATTTGAGGTGATGGGCTGGAGAGACACTCCAGTTGACGGTACAGCTATCGGCCGAGTGGCTCGTGGATCTCAGCCGTACATTGAGCAGATTTTTCTGAAGACCTTAAGTCCCCTGGAGGAACCGGCGTTTGAACGAAAGCTCTATGTAGTTCGTCGGCGTATTGAGAACGAGATCGCACACGCAGAAATTGAAGGTCGCAGTAACTTCTATATACCATCGCTCTCCTGCCGTACGATCGTTTATAAGGGACTGCTTCTTGCTCCTCAGATTACGAAGTTCTATCCAGAGTTGAGCGACCCACTTGTGAAGAGCGCTCTCTGCTTGGTGCATCAGCGTTTTTCCACGAATACCTTTCCTAGCTGGCCTCTCTCCCATCCCTATCGCCATGTAGCGCACAACGGCGAGATCAACACTGTGAAGGGCAACGTAATCTGGATGAACGCTCGCCAGAGTTTGCTTGAGTCCCCGCTTTTTGGAGAAGACCTGAAGAAGATATTCCCGGTAATTACCCCGGGAGGCAGCGATTCCGCCTCATTGGACAATGCAGTGGAATTGCTTTTGCATTCGGGGCGTGAATTACCGCACGTAATGGCGATGCTGATTCCAGAAGCCTGGTCGCGTAATCCGCACATGGATCCGGCCAAGCGTGCGTTTTACGAGTACCACGCGTCACTCATGGAACCGTGGGACGGACCCGCATCAATGGCCTTTACGGATGGACGGTTGATCGGTGCAACGCTGGATCGCAATGGTCTTCGTCCTGGCCGGTATGTCGTAACGACCGATGACTTGGTAGTGCTTGCCTCCGAGGCAGGCGTCTTGGAGTTCTCGCCTGAGCGTGTGAAGTACAAAGGACGATTGCAGCCGGGACGGATGTTCCTGGTAGATACGGTGGCTGGACGAATCATCAGCGACGACGAGATCAAGGCGCAGCTTTCATCCCGACAACCTTACGCCGAATGGATCAAAGAGAATCAGGTCACGCTGGACCAATTGCCTGAGCCAACGCGTGTTCACGGCGCCAGTCACGGGAGCATCATTGCGCGACAGCGTGTGTTTGGTTTCACCGAAGAAGATATAAAGATCATCTTGGATCCAATGGCGCGAAACGGGGAAGAGCCAACCGGATCGATGGGCAGTGATATTCCGCTGGCATGTCTCTCTGATCAACCGCAACTACTATTCAATTACTTCAAGCAGTTGTTTGCGCAAGTCACGAATCCACCCATCGATCCAATTCGCGAAGACCTCCTGATGTCGCTGACTAGCTACATTGGAACCGAGCGTAACATTCTCGACGAAACTCCTCTGAACTGCCACACGCTTAAGTTGCCGCAACCAGTGCTGACGAATCGTGATCTGGAAAAACTGCGGCGTGTTTCGAGCGGTGATCTGCTGGCGACTACACTGTCAGCCGCTTTCCGCGTGGACGAGGACGGGGTGGGGCTGAAGCGTGGGCTGGATTCTCTCTGTCGTCGCGCATCGCTTGCCGTAGAGTCCGGCTACACACTCCTTATTCTGTCCGATCGCGGAGTAGACAAGGAGTATGCGCCGATCCCTTCACTGCTCGCGTTGGCTGCGGTACACAATCATCTAGTAAAGGAAGGGTCGCGGACCAAGATCGCCTTGCTGGTTGAGAGCGGCGAACCGCGCGAAGTAATGCACTTCGCCCTGCTGATCGGGTATGGAGCGAGTGCGGTGAATCCATACCTTGCGCTGGAAACGCTGGAAGATATGGTTCAGCGTGGACTACTGCCGCCCGATATAACGCCAGAAAAAGCAGTGAAGAATTTCATTAAAGCTATCGACAAAGGTCTCCTCAAAACCTTTTCGAAGATGGGTATCTCAACGCTACAGAGTTATCGAGGTGCGCAGGTCTTTGAAGCAATCGGCCTTAGCCGCGAGCTTGTTCGCGAGTACTTCTCCGGTACGGTTTCGCGAATTGAGGGCGTCGGATTGGATGTCATTGCACGCGAGTCCGTCCTTCGTCATGAGTATGGCTTCCGTCCGCGTACGTCTTCCGAATTGGATTTGGAGGTAGGGGGTGCGTATCGGCATCGGATCGGCGGTGAGTATCACCTTCTGAATCCGCAGACGATCAGTAAGCTTCAACATTCGGTTCGGCAGGGTAGCGCTAAGACCTTTCAGGAATATACGGATTTAATCGACTTGCAGAATAAGCAACTCTGTACTCTGCGTGGGTTGCTCCAATTGAAGGAAATTGATAAGCCTGTGCCGCTCGAAGAAGTGGAGTCGGCAAAGGAGATTGTCAAGCGATTCGCCACCGGTGCCATGTCTTACGGCTCCATCAGCAAGGAAGCACACGAGACGCTGGCGATTGCTATGAACCGCATTGGTGGACGCAGCAATACAGGTGAGGGTGGTGAGGATGCATCGAGATTCAAGGCGGATGAATCCGGTGACCTGCGGCGGAGTTCCGTAAAGCAAGTAGCTTCGGCGCGCTTCGGAGTCACCGCGCACTACCTGGTGAACGCAGACGAGTTGCAAATCAAGATGGCACAGGGCGCAAAGCCTGGCGAAGGTGGACAACTGCCGGGACACAAGGTGGACGAAGTCATCGCCCGCCTGAGGCACTCGACCCCAGGCGTTACGCTGATTTCTCCTCCGCCTCACCACGACATCTATTCCATTGAGGACTTGGCGCAACTGATATACGACCTCAAGAACGTAAATCCACAATCCCGCATCAGCGTGAAATTGGTTTCTGAAGTGGGCGTTGGTACGGTTGCTGCCGGTGTCGCTAAGGCGCATGCGGATGTGGTTCTAATCAGTGGAGACAACGGAGGCACCGGTGCCTCGCCTCTGAGTTCGATTAAGCATGCTGGCATTCCCTGGGAGCTTGGATTAGCTGAGACACAGCAGGTTTTGTTGCTCAACGATCTTCGTAGCCGCATTCGGGTTCAGACGGATGGAAAGCTGCAGACCGGACGCGATGTCGTAATTGCAGCCCTCCTAGGGGCAGAAGAGTTCGGGTTTGCCACGACGCCTCTGGTTGCCTTGGGCTGCATCATGATGCGCAAGTGCCACTTGAATACGTGTCCAGTGGGCATCGCTACACAGGACCCGGTACTTCGTGCACGATTTGCCGGACAGCCTGAGCACGTCGTCAATTTCTTCTTCTTCCTTGCCGAGCAGGTTAGGGAATACATGGCCCGACTTGGCTTCCGCACGTTCGACGAAATGGTTGGACGCGTGGATCGGCTTGAAGCTCGATTAGCAAGCGATCACTGGAAGGCTAAAGGCATCGACCTCTCCACAATTCTCTATTCACCTGCGCTACCTACTCGCGTTGCACGGCACTGCATTCACAAACAGGAGCACGGGCTGGAACAAGCGCTGGATCATGAACTGATGAGTGCTGTACGTCCTTCGCTCGAAGAAGCGAAGCCGATCGATGTGTCATTCAAGATTCGAAACATACATCGATCAGTGGGAACCATGCTTAGCGGCGAAGTGGCCCGTCGATATGGCGCGGAGGGATTGCCGGACGAAACGATTCGGTTGAGATTCAATGGTTCGGCCGGGCAGAGCTTCGGTGCATTTCTCGCTAAGGGCATTTCGATGACACTGGAGGGCGATGCCAATGACTACGTTGGCAAAGGGCTTTCGGGTGGTCGAATCGTTGTGTATCCTCCGCGTGAATCTCGTTTCCGTGCGGAGGAGAACATCATTGTGGGTAATGTGGTCCTGTATGGCGCGACGAGTGGCGAAGCGTACTTCAGTGGAATAGCCGGGGAGCGGTTTGCAGTTCGCAACTCAGGCGCGACCGCAGTGGTGGAAGGCGTGGGCGATCATGGTTGCGAGTACATGACGAAAGGCGTGGTTGTCGTGCTCGGTCCATGCGGCAGAAACTTCGCGGCTGGAATGAGCGGCGGTATTGCTTACGTGTACGACGAGCGTGGCGATTTCCACGAAAAGAGCTGCAATCTTGCATCAGTTGACCTTGAACCTTTGATGGGCGCGGAGGATGTGCGAATTCTGACTGCACTGGTGGAAGAGCATGCTCGACGTACGGGCAGTGTCCAAGCTAAGCGGATTCTCGCTAACTGGACTTCTGTGCTTTCGCATTTTGTAAAAGTCTACCCACACGAGTTGAAGCGAGTTTTGGGCGTGGAACGAAGATCGATACAGTACAGCGGAGCGCGCGAGCTGGTGGCCGCAGCCGCCGGGGAGGTGCAGCGTGGGTAAGCCAACTGGATTCTTGGAATTTGAACGAAGCCTGGCGACTCGACGTGCGGCTGAAGAGCGCGTTAAGGATTGGTTTGAGATCTACGAGGAGTTTCCGCGTGCCAGCGTGCAGCAACAGGGTGCACGATGCATGGAGTGTGGCGTTCCGTTTTGCCATAGCGGATGTCCGGTAAGCAATCACATTCCGGACTGGAATGACCTCGTTTATCACGGGCGCTGGGAAGAGGCCGTGCGGCGCTTGCATTCGACAAATAACTTTCCGGAATTCACCGGTAGGATATGTCCCGCGCCGTGCGAGGCATCTTGCGTTCTCGGAATTAACCAGCCTCCGGTCACAATCAAGCAGATTGAAAAGACAATCGTCGAGTGCGGGTGGGACGAGGGATGGATTCTTGCTGAGCCTGCCTACGAAAAGAGCGGCAAGAAGGTCGCTGTCATTGGTTCGGGGCCGGCTGGGCTGGCGACAGCTCAACAGTTGTGCCGCGCCGGGCATGACGTGACAGTGTATGAAAAGGCTGACCGCATTGGTGGCCTCTTGCGATACGGGATTCCGAACTTCAAGCTTGAAAAGCATGTGATCGATAGGCGTCTCGCGCAGATGGAAGCCGAAGGCGTGAAGTTCGTAACAAACGCACACGTGGGTGTAAACGTCGATGTGGCTCAATTGCGCAAAGACTATGACGCCATCGTGTTAGCTGGAGGGTCAGAGGGACCACGCGACCTAAATGTCCCAGGCCGGGAGTTGAAGGGAATTCATTTCGCGATGGAGTTTCTGCCTCAGCAGACAAAACGTGTCCTTGGCGACACCGTTCCTGCGGAAAAGACCATCCTCGCGACTGGGAAGAAAGTCGTCATCATTGGCGGTGGTGATACGGGCGCGGATTGTCTCGGCACAAGTTTACGTCAGGGTGCGACAAGCGTTCGTCAGTTTGAGATTATGCCCAAGCCTCCGGAGAATCGCTCGGAGCAGACGCCTTGGCCGCTGTGGCCTCTCCAACTGCGCATAGAGAGTTCTCACGAGGAAGGTGGTACGCGTGAGTGGAGTCTCGGCACTGTTCGCTTTGAGGGCGATGCGGATGGAAACGTTGCAAGGCTACATGCTGTTCAGGTAGGCGCTCCTCCAAAGTTCGAGCCTGTCCCAGGTTCAGAAACCGTGATTGAAGCAGATCTTGTGCTGCTCGCCATGGGATTCACGGGCCCGGTGCGGAATGGAATGCTGGGACAGTTGGGAGTTGTTCTTGACGGACGCGGCAATGTAGCAACGGATGAACGCAGCATGACTTCGGTGGAAGGAGTGTTCGCTGCGGGCGATATGCGGCGCGGTCAGTCGCTTGTCGTGTGGGCAATTGCCGAGGGTCGCAAGGCGGCTGCTGGAGTGGACACTTACTTGAGACTCGCCAAGGCTGCTAGCGCATAAAAACAATTTGTTTTTTCATGAAAGGGGACGGCTCGCGAGCCGTCTCAGAGTGCTGACGAACCCCATCTTTTCTGGTGGGGTTCGCTTTTTAGGTACTGGAAGTGCGATTGAGCGTCGAGAGCCAGCCGAAGGTTTGTGCTAGCAGTT
>Ga0224527_1000707_pt1 | contig 20265 bp, 23 predicted proteins | sample CBST0metaG_FD_179882 | JGI IMG/M metagenome (GOLD analysis project Ga0224527, IMG submission 179882) | Peat soil microbial communities from Stordalen Mire, Sweden - C.B.S.T0 | ecosystem: Environmental > Terrestrial > Soil > Wetlands > Peat | place: Sweden: Norrbotten County, Stordalen Mire... | reverse complement strand
GCTCTTCTTTGATGCGATAGAAGAAGGCAGTGGCTGCGTTTTCTAACGTTATTATCAGTACTTGTTTTAAGAAGCAGCTCTAAGGCTTCAATCTCTTCTGTTTTCAGTGTTATATATCTCATAGTGACACAAATGTACAACTATTATTCCATAGTACCAAAGAATTGCGACATTAAATAGTTCCTATTACTTATTATAAGTATGGAGTGTCTGTCGTATATGAAAATGTGGATGAATCTCGATTAGCTTTCTATGATAATATCTTCAACAATATCAAAATTTTCAGAGTAAATTCTATTCCTAATTATGTTTTGGATAAGAGATTAATAATAGATCGTTATTCTGAATATAGAGGAATAACTGTCAAAGAAGGATTTGTTCCTACCGCTGATGTTGCAGTTGCAATTGCCGATATTGTTTTGTCTAATATTTATGGAGAAGCTCAGATAAGAAAAGAAAAGCCATTTTCCATCATCTTAGACAATGATATTTGGATTATTGAAGGTCATTTAGAAAAAAAACATGGTTGGAGGAACAGCATGCATTGAGATTCGGAAACAAGATGGAAAAATATTAAAAATAACTCATGGGAAATAAGATAAAATCAGTAGTGTAAAACAAATTGTAATGTACTCACTATCTAAAAATGGCATTTGTTAAATGTGCACAAAAATAGAGAATAATATATTTCATAAAATATTTAAACAACAAAACAAGTTTGTATTATATATTATATCTTTGACTCTTCTTAAGAGAAAAGGGGAAATCTATACAAGTTATCCTTATAAAAGGCAACATAAAGCATAATTCAAAAATTAAAGCAGCCTCATGAAAAAAATTCTATCTATTCCTTTGGCAATTTTCTTACTTTCTTCTGGCCTTTATGCACAGAATGAGAAATCTCCTTTTGGAGAATTGGGGTATAAGAAAAAAATAATGTATACTTCCTCTAAAGGGGAATTTGATGAATTTCATGATCAAACCAACATTGTTGAAATCGGATCTGTCTACTTTGATACCAAAGCTAATAAAATAGTAGGACTTGTTGCTGACGGAAAAGAAAATAGTGATGTAGCTCCCGCAACTACGGCGACATCCATTGACCCACACTGCGAAAAATATTATTGGATCACACCTTACGCCTACTGCGCGGATAACCCCGTAAGATTAATTGATCCTAATGGGAAGGACTGGGTTATGAATAATGATACGAAAAAATATGAATGGCAGGATAATGTAACAAAAAAAGGAAATACACCTAAAGGATATACTTATGTTGGTCATGAAAACAACGACATACTTAAAAGTTTAGGCGTGAAATCTTCTTATTCACAAGATAAGACAAGGAAGTATTTTTCTTTGGGTGGAGATAAAAGTAATGTTGATCCTAAAAATAGTCGTGCCGGAGCCGCTATAGCCACAGCAATTCCTGCGGCTGAAGGTTTAACAAAAGGGGAAGACGCAACGGGCAATATACGTATTACAACAAATGTCTCATATAACAAAGGAACCGAAAACAATAAATTAGGAAGAGCTTTTGATGGGGTGACAATAACAGGTTTATTAACACAGTCTAAGTCTGAATTAACAGCAATAGGAGGTGGATTGGATGTGGTAAGTGGAAATACAATTTACAAAAGCGGGACTTTAGTACCTGCAAATGTGGATGATAATTTTAAAATGAAAGATGATATTACAACTTCTGCATCTGTTGGCATTCCAGCTATAAATTTATATCCAGGATCTTTGCAAAACGCAAATATAAGTGCAGGTACAACTGATAACAGCATCATATATATTGGGCCGGTGTCAATAGATTTTGATTTACAAGATGATAAATGAAAAATGAAAAATGAAAAATATAAAACTCTATATCTTAATAATATTAGCATTATTTTCCATATCGTCTTGTCATGGAGAAAATTCTCAAGCAGATGAAGCTTGTGGCAAACAGGTATCAAAGGCCTTAGGGCATATCAATAACTTTTACTTTACAAAGCAAACTGCCTATTTAGATAGCGCTTTGCAAATTCTTAAAAGCATTGAAAATAAGTCACTTAAATATAAGTATACCATTTTTAGTGATGAAGTTCATGCTTATTTTCTCAAAAAAGATTTTGCTACAGCATTAATTACCTTAGATAAAGTCCCAGATTCTCTCTATGCGTTTCCTGCTTTCAAAAATATTCTTGAGAATAAAATACGGGCTAAGGAAGCTGAAAACAAAGGAGATTCAATAAATAAAAAGAAATTTTTCCGAGCTCTTATTTCTATTTATCAAAGTTATATTGATGATAACTACCAATCTTGTGAGGCAGCTTTGAGACAACCTGAAGTAAAAAAAGTCAATAACACTCAAATTGATTTTATTTTAACAGAATTATATTATTATATATCTAAAACAGAAGGTATAAATAATGCCGTAAATAAATTGGAAAATTTCCAACAAAAAATCAATGGCAATTCATTATATTTCAACAATCTAAAGAAATTAATAAAAGAAAACAATGCTAATTCAATGAATATATTATTATACTGAATAGGTAATATCGATATTTAAAAAACATCCAAGAAAAAATATTTCTGATAATAAAAGTTAAATAATATAATCAAAACAGCCATTGTTTCTAAATGAAATTCAGATTATTACTATTGCTCTTAGTAATAGCATTTTCCTGCTTGATCAAAGCACAAAACATTGATCCCCACTATACAAATGCCTACGGCGTGCTGGATAGCATGTTGATCGGAACGCAACCGTTGAATTTTCAAAAAGCGGTATTCATCACTGAAAACGCCTATCTTGAGAATCGGTTAAATGAGAAAGCTTTTAGCGATGTAATCCATTATTATACCTCTGTATGTCGGGGTATAATAGCTTCAGGCGGCATTATCTATCCCGAAAAAGACACACTAAGAGCAGCATCACAATGTGCCGTCTTTTTATTTATGACGGATTCCATTCCTATGGCAACAAAAGAGGGTACTGTCATACATACCCCGTTTCAATACAACTTCGACGATTTTGCAGGAAAGAAAGCTTGGTCGAGTATGTTTGTCTCTACTTTAATGCAAACAAAAAAAGGGAATTGCCACTCCTTGCCCTACCTCTATAAAATGATCATGGATGAGTTGGGGCAGAAGGTTTATTTATCGTTAGCTCCGAATCACATCTATATCAAAGCACGGAATACGCGGGTCGGCTGGTATAATATAGAGCTAACTTGTGGTGATTTTCCCACTGATGCCTGGCTGATGGCTTCCGGATATGTACATACGGATGCATTGCGCAATGGAATATGCATGGACACCCTGTCACAAAAACAATCCGTTACTCTTTGCTTAGTCGATTTGGCACAAGGATATCAGGCTAAGTTTGGCATACAAGATGGTCGTTTCATACTAAAGTGCTGCGATACGGCTTTATTCTATTTCCCGAACTATATCAATGCTTTACTCTTGAAGGCGGAAACGCTGACCGCTTTATACAAAAAGGCTGCTCCGAAATCGAAAGCAAGCAATAAGCTGCTTGCCGATATGAACGAAATTTACGCCAGGATTCATCAATTGGGATACAGGAGAATGCCTCCTGACATGTATCTGAACTGGTTGAAATCGGCAGGAACACAAACGACCGATTACAGGATGAAATCATTGATTCAACATAAACGTGATATGTAGGTATTTATGAGAATTCATTTATTAATTCCACTTGTCGTTTTTGTATTCGATTTATCGGCACAAACCATTCCTGCCGTAGGAAACTCTCAATTGCCGGTTATTGAAGCTCCACAGGCTCCTAACCCCATCCAGTATCAATCACAAAGTCAACCCTCCGACCCCTACAATCCGAATGAAAGTACGGATATCCGCAGAAGAAACGAGGCGCTTATCAATGAAGCAACTGAATACCAACGCCGGATCGACAGCAAACTTCAAAAGGAGGCAGATATTCGACTGCTCACTACAAAAGGATTCCCTTCACAGTCTTACCAGAACGGGACTGCCTGCTATTACCAGGCTTTTGATGAAATACAAAACATGCTGCAAGGGAAACAGTCTATGAATCTGGGAAGGGCTATTTTTGTTGTTGAAAACGCGTACTACGACAACGCTTTGAATTATACCGATTTTCGCAAAACCATAAAGGACAACGCCATGTTCTGCTATCAAAAGATCAGGCAAGAAAAGCTGAACATGAACAGCAATATGGTAAAGAACATGATGATTTTCCGGTTCATTTCCGATACGCTAAAAATCAAACAACAAGGAATGGAAAAAATGATCACACATCTTCCTGTAAAGTACGATTACGACGATTACAAATCGGAAAAGAACTTTGATAGTCACTTTGTAACCAAATTATTGAGAAGCCAAACAGGTCAATGCTATTCAATGCCTTTGTATTACTTGATTTTGGCTGAAGAAATGGGATCAAAAGCGTATTGGTCATTTTCCCCTATGCATTCTTTTGTAAAAATACAAGATGATAACGGCGGATGGTCTAACCTTGAACTTACCTGTAATGGCATTTTGAGTGATGCCCATTATATGAACAACAGCTATATTAAAGCAGAAGCAATACGGCATCGCATTTATCTTGAACCAATGGATAAAAAGGAAATTATTGCCGATAGGTTATTAGAATTGGCCAGAGGATATTATAAGAAATATGGGTTGGACGATTTTTACTTAAAATGCATAGATACAGCCACACAATACTTATCGAACCATGTGAACGCGTTAATTTTGAAAGATTTCTATGAAGAAAGACTGACCATGACCTTAGCCTATTTGTTGGATGCAAAGAAACCCGAAATAATGAAAGAAAAATCACCTGAAGCATACAAGCACTATGAAAAGATGCAGGAATTGAATAAACAAATAGATGACTTAGGATATGAAGATTTGCCTGCTAGTGTATATGCCACATGGCTGTCATATATTGCCAAACAAAAGGAGAAATCAGAGAAACAAAAATCGATTTTGATAAACCAACAATAAATATCTCTACCAATATATTCCCTGTTAATGCAAGTATTCCAGTAGTTTAATCCAAGATTTACGAAGTGTATCTTGAACTGAAAATAGAATCAGTTTATCGTTCCATCGGATTGCAATTTGCAATCATGACCAGAGGAAATAAATTTGATGGGAAGGGAATGTTTGTCAAAAGCGTGGAAGAAGAGCGTAGGCATTGTTTTTTTGTTAAATAAATTTACGTACAATAACTTATTGCGCAAAATAAACAAATAAATTATTATGAGAAGAATAGTTATCCTTATCGGAATTTTATTATGCTTCAATTTTAGTTCATTTACAAATGAAACTCTAGCAAGAGGGCATCGGAGCTACACAAGTCATCATACATATACAAGTCACTGTACTTCATATCATTCAGGATATTATGCTGGAGGAAAAGGGAGCTCACACAAAGGTGGACATTATAAAAACTCATCAACCCATGACCATTTTCGAACAAGACGATAATCTCTGATATGCGTGGCTTATGTTGACATATGGTTCTGCCAACAGCGAAGCTCTTACAAAGAATAAATATAGATAATGTCTGCATTCAATAAGGTTGTTCTTTAAGTATAAATTGCAAAATGAGATCATTCACATTAATAATAAGTTTATTTTTAGGAGTAACGGTAAATTCCGTTACCTATACTAATCATGAAAAAGGGTGTAAGGTTGACTTTCCATGTCAATATGAAGCCGATACATTATCAAATGATTATCCTAATCTGAAGGTAAATACCATTCGTTTATCTGCTGATGAGCCTGTAGTCACTACCCTTATCAAATTTCATATCATCTACCGTTTTATTTGCGCACAGTTTTATCCTATACCTAAAAATGTGAATTCAGCAGACCTGATGAAAGCAATGAAGTTTTATAGCAAAAAAATGAATGAAGATTCTTTTTTTGCAATGAACGAAACTATTTTAGAACAAAAACAAACCACATTTAGAAATCTTCCATCAACAGATTATAAGCTCGAAATGAAAGATAAAGGTTTAGTTGAATATCGGAAAGTGATATTTAAGAAAGATAAAATTTATGCTCTTTCTTACATGTGCCTTAAATCATTTTTTGACAACGACAGGATGAATACGTTTTTCAATTCATTAGATATCCAATGACCCGCTGGGATAGGCTGAAAATTGAATCATGTTACCTCAGTTGGCGCAAGTGTGAAAAATAGGACATATTTAATTTATCAACTTAAATAATATTGTTATGAGAAAACAAGTAACAGCATTTATTTGGGGTTTGACACTTTTGTTAAGTCAAACTTATGGACAAGATTTTAAGTAACAATTTAGTGGTCTTTTTTCAAAAAAAGATACAGTGGGAAAAATCGAAAACGGATGACCCGGAATTATATGTTGCTTACTTCAATTATTATGTCATGAAAAGCATGACTGAGCAAATAACAATCGGAAATAATCCTAAAGGAGAAAACGTGCTTCAAATTATGGATAGGGACTCCACAAAAAAAGAACCAGTCGGTTACATTTATGGAGACACTTACTACAATACCAAACTTCTAAATAATGGATTTGACTATATAGATAAAGGAATAGATAAATATCCAGCCCGACTTGATATGCGTTTTGGAAAAATCTATATGTTAGGAAAAATTGAGAAATATGAGAATTTCACTCAAGAAATTATAAAGACAATTGATTATTCAGCTGTAATTAAAAACAAGTGGACTTGGACAGACAACAAACCTGTTGATGACCCAGAAAAATTCATGTTAAGTGCCATTCAAGACTACGTTCTACAATTATATAAAACAGAGAACGATGCTTTATTAGACAACATGAAGAGAATTGCGGAAACCGTTCTTAAATATTATCCAAATCATGTTGAGAGCTTATCAAACCTTTCCATAGTTTATCTTCTCAAAAAAGAATATGATAATGCACTGGAACTATTACTGAAAGCAGAAAAAATTGACCACAAAGACTATATTGTATTGAATAACATTGCTCAAGCTTACAAACTCAAGGGTGACTTCAAAAAAGCGATTGATTATTATAAACTGACAGTAAAGTATGGTGACGATGCGGCTAAGAAATATGCAAAAAGTCAAATTGAAGAACTAAAGAAAAAATAAAATTACAGGTGCTAATACCTAAGAGCAATTGGAGGCTGATGGAAATCTAAAAATACAAGTAACAAAGAAATTGGACAGTTGTGTTTAACAATACAAGAAGTTGCAAACAACAATAATAGATAACATAATTAGAAGATGAGTAAAGAAAATAAGCAAAGAGTATGCCCGGTTGAAAAAGCAGGAGGACTTGATAATTCACTAAGGAGATTATTACAAAATCCAAATAAGATATTAAAACCTTACATCAGTAAAGGAATGACAATTCTTGATTTAGGGTGCGGGCCGGGTTTCTTTTCAATAGAGATTGCAAAATTACTTGCCGATTCCGGCAAAGTAATTGCTGCTGATTTGCAAGAGGGAATGCTTGAAAGAGTAAACCAAAAGATTGAAGGAACAACATTAAAGCAAAGAATTGAAATACATAAATGCGACGCAAATAACTTAGGTATTACAGAGAATGTTGATTTCGTTTTGTGTTTTTATATGATTCATGAAGTACCAAACCAAGACAATCTGTTTAGAGAGTTGAAATCAATTCTTAACCCCAATGGGCATATTTACATAATCGAACCAAAGGTTCATGTTTCAAAAAAATCGTTTGACAATATGATTAATCGATTAAATGACCTTGGCTTTGAGATTACAGATACGCCAAAAGTATTTTTTAGCCGAACAGTGTTACTGTCTAAAAGGTAGTTTGATTGTCATTCCCTGGATTATATACTTAGCGTAATGAGATAAGTATGGACAAATTGTGAGTCAGCTTCTTTGAATGACTTCCATTAACCGAAGCTCTTCGTTTTCCCAACAAAACTCTTCAATAGCATCGTGAAAGCGTTGCGCTTTGTCGGGCAACGTAGCCCATTGAAGCAATATACGTTCGATAGTTTGTGCCAGGAAATCCGGTTCGTAATGATTTATCAGTTCTCCTGTATGGTATTTGTCAACCACTTGCCTGATTTCGGGGAAATCTGTAGCTAAAACAGGAACACCGACACGTATAAAATCAAAAATGCGATTAGGCAACGAATAATAATAGTTCTCATTTCCTTCAGAAAGCAAACATAAGCCAAGATCGGCACATCGTGTGTAGTGTTCCAAATGTTCAATGTTTATCGTACCCAAAAACATTACGCGATCGGAAACATTACGCTCCACAACCCGTTGCTTGATAACTTCCAATAAATCGCCATCACCACATACCCACAACATCACATTGTCCAACAAAGGCATCGCATCAATAATCCATTCCAAGCCCCGTCCACGATTGACAGCTCCTTGATATAATATGACTTTTTTATCCTGTTTCAGGTGAAGATAGGGAGTCGCCAGAGGGACACGTTGCGATGGCACATTGCGCACAGCAATCATGTTGATATTATATTTCCGGTTATAAATATCGGCAATGGATTGATTGACAGTGATGGAATTTTTTAATTTCGGAAGGATACCTTGTTCGATGGTCAACCATACCTTGCGTGCAAAAGGATGCTTTTGTAGTTCAGGAACTTCAGTAAAATATTCGTGACTGTCATAAATTAAGCTCTTATGGAGAATTAAAGATGCGAGAAAGCCTGCAGTTAAGGTGTCCAAATCATTGGCAAAAATCAAATCGGGTTTTTTGAAAAGAAGCAAGAAAAAGAAACGGATATTCAATTCCGCATAAAAGAAGACCTGTGCATTGAACCAAAGCGTCAAACGACGAACGGAATACGATCGTGTTTCCATCGGGAGGCTATTTTTGCGTAAACAACCAACCAGCAAAACATCATAGCCACATTTTTGCAAGGTAGAACATGTTCGCTCCACCCGATGATCGGTGCTCAGGTCATTAGAAACAAGTACGATGGCTCGCATAGCATCCATTTTAGACAAAAAACAAACAATGAAAATCCTATTCGTAGCGGATAGCCGATACCGGCGAAATCTTCGTAATTAAATAAGACGGGCCAACCAACATAAAAGAAGACACCACAAACACGCCAAGATTTAATAAAAGAAATGTTGCCAGATGTAAATCAACAGGCACTGCAGACACATAATAATTGGCAGGGTCAAGAGGAATCAGTCCTGTAGTATGTTGAACAACGATAAAAATAAGCGCCAGAAGATTACCCCAAAACATGCCTTTAAGAATTAAGAATCCGGAATGATAAAGAAATATTTTTCGGATATCCCAATTGGAGCATCCCAAAGCTTTCAAGATGCCAATCATTTGAATACGCTCCAAAATTAAAATCAATAAACCCGAAATCATCACAAAACCAGAAACAGCCATCATCAGGATGAGAATGACCCACACATTCATATCAAACAAACCCAGCCATGCAAAAAGTTGTGGATTCAGGTCTTTAATCGATTGCGAATAATAAGCTATACCATTCCGATCAATGTGATTCGCTACATGAAAATAGACTGTATCACTCATGGCATTCAGCTGGCTAAAATTCTGAATGGAAAGCTCAAGTTCACTAATTTCATCAGGTTGCCAATCGTTTAATTGCTGAATGGTTCGGATATCACACAAAATATACAACTTATCAAAATCGCCGAAATTGGTAGAATAGATACCCGACACATGAAATTTACGTGCTTGCAGTCTGTTTTGCAGAAAATAGGCAATAAAACTACTGCCAACCTTTAAATGAAGTTTATCGGCAATATTTTTTGAAATAACCACCTGATTTGATAGCAACGAATCACCCTCAACAAAATGATTCCCGGCTACCATATTTTGTTGAAAAAAATGCCAATCGAAATCATCACCAATGCCTTTAAAAATGACGCCTTGAAATTGATCATCCGTTTTAATGATGCCAGGCTTTGAAGCCACACGTTGGACATGACGCATACCGGACAAACGAGACAATGAAGCAATCATGGAATCGGAAACAGCAATGGGACGGGTTTCATATGTTGAATTGTTATCAAAACGCATAACCTGAATATGCGAACCAAACCCTACGATCTTATCACGAACCTCTTTTTTAAATCCCATCACAATAGATATCGTAATCAGCATGACCATTAACCCAACAGCAATACCTAACATGGCGATACGCACGGCAGGACGAGAGACACGTCGTTTGCCATCGTCGATGAAATGAATACGTTTTGCTATAAAAAAAGGAAAATTCAAAGTATAAACAGATTAATCGATACAACAAGGAGAATTGATGCAAGTTATCACAACGTGCGATGAGGGTACTGTTCGAGCGCCACACGCAACACTTTCATTGCTTTTGCCAGGTCTTCAATATTCAACACGTACGCCAGACGTACCTCGTTACGCCCTACCCCTTTGTTGGTATAAAATCCCGAAGCAGGAGCCATCATTACCGTCTGACCTTCGTAATCAAATTCAGATAACAACCATTCGCAAAACCTGTCGGAGTCGTCAATTGGCAACCGGGCTACAGTGTAAAACGCACCCATTGGGATGGGAGAATAGACACCCGGGATGCGATTTAATTCGTCGATCATAAATTTACGCCGTTCGACATATTCATTGTAGACATCCAACATATATTCCTGAGAAGTATCCAGGGATGCTTCGGCAATAATCTGACCAATCAAAGGAGGGCTTAACCGTGCCTGACAAAATTTAATAGCACTTCGTTTCACATCCTCGTTTTTCGTTACCAAAGCACCGATACGAATTCCACATTCACTATACCGTTTCGAAACAGAATCAATTAACACCACGTTATGTTCTATTCCTTTTAAATGGAAAGCTGAAATATAAGGAGCTCCCGTGTAACAGAATTCCCGATAGACCTCATCCGAAAAAAGGAAAAGGTCGTATTTTTTCACAATATCCCGTATTTTATTCAATTCGGCATGTGTGTAGAGATAACCAGTCGGATTATTCGGATTACAAATCATAATCCCTTTCGTTCGCGGTGTGATAAGCTCCTCAAACCTTTCCACGGGAGGCAATCTAAATCCTTCATCAATGGAAGACACCACCGGTCTAACGATAGCACCGCTACCAATTGCAAATGCCGTATAATTAGCATAAGCAGGTTCAGGTACAATGATTTCATCATCGGGGTCAAGACATGATAAAAAAGCAATATTAACCGCTTCGGAACCACCGGTAGTAATTATAATATCTTGTACTGAAACATTGATATTAAATTTGGCATAGTATTTCACTAACTTCTGACGCAGACTCAGCAATCCATCACTGGGAGAATATTCAAAAATCTTCAGATCAATATTCTTCAATGCTTCAAGTGCAATAGGCGGTGTCGCCACATCAGGTTGTCCAATATTGAGGTGATAAACTTTAATGCCCCGTGCTTTTGCTTTATCAGCTAATGGGGCTAATTTTCGAATTGGTGACTGAGGCATAGCAAAACCTCTTCCTGAAATTTTTGGCATTCTTCTTCAATTTTATGGATGAACCCATGCAAAGGGATAAAAACAGACCAAAACAAGCAACAATTGCTTTATTTCTTCATTTCTCTGTCCATTTGTCGTTTATCTTCTTTCGCACGAAGCGATTGACGCTTATCGTAATTTTTCTTACCACGAGCAACAGCTATTTCTAATTTTGCCAATCCACGATCATTAATAAACAATTTGACAGGTACAATTGTAAATCCTGTCTCTTTCGTGGCGCGGGTGAGTTTCGATAATTCACGTTTGGTGAGTAATAATTTGCGATCACGACGCACTTCGTGATTGGCAAAGTTACCAAAAGAATATTCCGAAATATGCATATTCTTCATCCACAACTCACCATGTAACATCAAACCGTAAGCATCTGAAAGGCTGGCTTTTCCTTCACGAATAGCCTTAATCTCAGTTCCATATAATTGCAATCCGGCTACAAAACGTTCCACTAATTCGTAATCGAAAGTGGCACGTCTGTTTTTGATGTTTACAGCAGAAGCGCGATGCATCGTATTATTTGAGTTTAGCTAAAAATAAACCGTTAAAAACCAAGCTAATGAACCAAGGAACACCGGCTACTAATGCACTAAGGCCAAGCACGAACACACCTCGTGCATCGGATTTAATTTGAAATACCACATCGGCAGCAATCCAGATTAAATACGGCGTATAGAGAAAAAACACCCAAAGGAAAAAGAAACTAGGTGAAAGGGCAGTTAAGATATAAATAATATAAACGATCGAAAATGAATAGCCTGTTACCAAAGTGAGTTGGCCTTTCGTGGCAGTAATATTATACCGTTTATCTAACAAAATTGCTAAAACATAGCGAACAATGAAAAAAGAGCTGAATAAAGTAATAAAATAGACCAAGCAATGCACAAGCAAAACATGTACAGGAGCGCGACGAAATAATGCTTCACTGATTAACAAGACACCAGCGGACATAGACATCAACGGATAACAAAACTTGTTCATTACTTTGTCATTAGGGCTTCCTTCAGCAACAAAATCCACCCATGCAATTTCTGGTTTAGTGATCAACAAAACCAATTTTCTGAAAATAATTTTCAACATACGGTATACATTCTTTTTAGACACTGCAAAAGTAGGGTTTTACGCTTGAAATCGCAAATTCAAATGAAGCAAAAAAGGATGTGCTACAAGTCGATGAGGTACAAAAATTGTAAAATAGCTTTCCTGACTTTGAAAAATAAAAACTATCTTTGTCCCCAGGAAAATAGTTTATACAAACAAGATAACTCATTCTCAGAAAGAAAACATCGTTATGAACAAAGCATTATTTTCATCCCTACCATATAAAGTTGCCGACATAACATTAGCCGATTTTGGCCGCAAAGAGATCATTTTAGCTGAAAAGGAGATGCCGGGTTTAATGGCGTTACGACAAAAATATGGTCAGCAACAACCTCTCAAAAATGCCCGCATAACAGGATCGCTTCACATGACCATCCAAACAGCTGTGCTTATCGAAACGCTGGTTGCCTTAGGAGCTAGCGTACGTTGGGCAAGTTGTAATATTTATTCTACACAAGATCACGCTGCCGCTGCAATTGCTGCTGCCGGAATTCCCGTCTTTGCTTGGAAAGGTGAAACTCTGGAAGAGTATTGGTGGTGCACCCTGCAAGCGTTGATTTTTGATGGACATAAAGGTCCGAACCTCATTGTGGATGATGGTGGTGATGCCACTTTAATGATTCACAAAGGATTGGACGCTGAAAAGCAAGCTTCGATTCTTGAACAACCTACTGAAGGAGAAGACGAACGTCAGCTTTTTGCTATTTTAAAGCAACTCCTACAGCATGACAATACATTATGGACAAGTATATTACCTGAGATTCGTGGCGTTTCCGAAGAAACCACTACAGGCGTACACCGACTTTATCAAATGTTGGAAGAGAAGAAATTACGGTTCCCCGCATTCAATGTAAATGATTCAGTCACTAAATCAAAATTTGACAATTTATATGGATGTCGTGAATCGTTAGCTGACGGAATTAAACGAGCCACAGACATTATGTTGGCCGGAAAGATTATTGTTGTCTGCGGTTATGGAGATGTTGGCAAAGGATCTTCACACTCCATGTGTTCATACGGAGCACGCGTCATCATCACTGAAATTGATCCTATTTGCGCGCTTCAGGCAGCAATGGAAGGATTTCAGGTAACTACAATAGAAGATGCATTGCCGGAAGGAGACATTTACGTCACTACAACCGGAAATAGGGATATTATTCGTATTGAACATCTTGAAAAGATGAAAAGTGGTTCAATAGTGTGCAATATTGGCCATTTTGATAATGAAATTCAGGTTGAGAAATTAAAAACATACCCGGGAATTGTACACGAGAACATTAAACCTCAAGTAGATAAATATACTTTCCCAGACGGTCATTTTATTATACTTTTGGCAGACGGTCGTTTGGTAAATTTAGGTTGTGCCACAGGTCATCCTTCATTTGTAATGAGTAACTCATTCTCAAATCAAACCTTAGCACAAATCGAACTTTTCACTCATCCTTACGAAATAAATGTTTACCGATTGCCTAAAAAGCTTGACGAAGAAGTGGCCCGTCTTCATTTGGACAAACTTGGAGTTAAGCTTACAGAGCTTACGCCTGAACAATCGGCCTATATCGGTATAGCGAAAGAAGGACCTTATAAACCAGATCATTACAAGTATTAATTTACGCAACAACCCATTAGTAATCAATACATTGTTATCACTTTTAATTGCTAACTTTCGATAAATTGACTATGTTTAGTACACTTTGTTCCGAAATTTTTGAGGCTTCCACTGTAAAATACCATGAAACAAATGATGTCGATGCCCCAATGCCTTTGATTTATCCTGATCAAACAATTGAATATTTTTTGTTTAAGAAGAATTGGATTGACGCTGTGCAATGGCATTTGGAAGACATCATACGAAATCCTAAGATTGATCCTGTTGAAGCGTTAACTATTAAAAGACGTATCGACCACTCGAATCAGGAACGCACCGATTTAGTAGAATTGATTGATTCTTATTTTTGGACCAAATACCAAAACATACTCCGCTTACCGGAAGCAACTATTAATACAGAGAGTCCGGCATGGGCAATTGATCGTTTATCTATTCTGATATTAAAAATTTATCACATGAAGCAAGAAACCGAAAGACAAGAGGCAACATCTGACCATCGGTTATCTTGTGAAAAAAAATTGCATATATTATTGAAACAGAAGCAAGATTTGTCAATAGCCATTGATCAATTGTTGGACGATATTGAACATGGCAAAAAATGGATGAAAGTCTATAAACAAATGAAGATGTACAATGACCCGACTCTCAATCCAGTACTATATCAGAAAAAATAAACAACAATAATAAATTCATAGGTATTGCAAGAATGTTTATAAGATAATTAACTGATCTATTTATAGTTATTTTATTATCATAAAGAGCCTTACGTTGTGCAAATAGTAATCACCCGGTTTTCAGCTTTAGGAGATGTAGTGATCGCCGTTCCAGTTGTGCGTGAAATTGCGATTCAAAATCCTGAACATCATTTTTACATGGCATCAATGCCAATGGTTGCGCCGTTATTTCGTGACTTACCCAATTTAACATTTATAGCATTCGATAAAAAAGGACGACATAAAGGATGGATCGGCATTTGGAGATTTTTTGAGGAACTACAGCATTTAAACATTGATGGCATAGTTGATTTACACGATGTGCTGCGTACTAAAATATTACGTACTCTTTTTCGAGTCACTGGCAAAAAGGTAGCTGTTATTGATAAAGGAAGACGAAGTAAAAAATTATTGATAAGAAAGGGATATCAAAATACAACACCTTTAATTCCTACTACTGAACGATATAAAGCGGCATTTGAGATCTTTGGGTTAAACAAGATTGATTTGCGCAATTTTGTATTTAGCATTACCTCTAAACAAGCTGACAGAGAACTTTACAAGCTCTTCGGGGAAAAACAAGGTAAATGGATTGGAATTGCTCCTTTTGCTCAACACAAAGGGAAACAATTGTCTATCATCACATTAGAAAAAGTGATTGACTATTTTAGCCAACAAGAAGATACCACGTTGTTTTTGTTTGGTGCCGGTAAAACAGAAGGTATGCAACTTCAAACATGGGAGCATTGTTATACACATGTTATATCCATTGCCAATCGATTTGAAATAGATGAAGAAGTATTGTTAATGAAACGATTAGACATGATGCTAACCATGGATTCTGCAAACATGCATTTAGCTTCATTAGTTGCCGTGCCGGTTCTATCCATTTGGGGAGAAACACATCCTTACGCTGGATTTTATGGTTTAAATCAATCGAAAGATAGTATTGTTCAACGTGATCTGGCTTGTCGTCCATGTTCTATTTATGGCAATAAATCATGTCGATTCGGCACTTATGAATGTTTGACAGGCATTGATGCAAAACACATTATTTCTCAGATAGAAGCTATGATGAAATCACAAAGAAAGATTTCTTAAAAACTAAACAGTGAAGATTGAACATTAATAGAAAATTATGGGAAAAATCATTGCATTAGCAAATCAAAAAGGAGGCGTTGGAAAAACCACTACCGCTATCAATTTGGCAGCATCATTAGCTACACTCAATAAAAAAGTATTGTTAGTCGATGCTGATCCTCAGGCAAACGCTTCTTCCGGTTTGGGTGTCGATGTGCGAATGGTAAAAAACAGCATCTACGAATGTTTGGTAGAAGAGATTCGACCTGATGAAGCCATTATTACCACCGATATTCCTAACTTATTTATCATTCCATCACATATTGATTTGGTGGGAGCAGAAATTGAAATGCTTGAAATAGACGAACGGGAAAAAATCATGCGTCGTCAGTTACAGCCCTTAAAAGATGACTACGATTATATTTTAATTGATTGTTTACCTTCACTGGGATTAATAACAGTGAATGCACTCACAGCATCCGATTCTGTGATCATTCCTGTACAATGTGAATATTTTGCATTGGAAGGTATTAGTAAATTACTCAATACCATCAAAATAATCAAAACACGTCTCAATCCTGAATTGGCTATCGAAGGATTGTTACTTACCATGTACGACAACAGATTGCGCCTTGCAAATCAAGTATATCATGAAGTACAAAAACATTTTGGCAACCTGGTATTTACCACTGTCATTCAACGTAATGTAAAGTTGAGTGAAGCACCGAGTCATGGTAAACCAGTAATTTTGTACGACAAAGAATCCAAAGGAACACAAAACTATTTAGATTTAGCCAAAGAATTAATTGGTAAACAGCCACTCTCAACAAAAGAAAAGCACTAATAAATCCAAGCACTATGGTACAAAAACATGCTTTGGGTCGTGGATTAAGCGCACTCATTGATACAGAGCCGATTTCGACAAGCGGCTCCTCGTCGATTAATGAAATTGAGATTTGCCAGATACATCCTAATCCAAATCAACCACGGACACACTTTGATGAAGAGTCTTTGGTAGAATTAGCAGCTTCAATAAAAGAAATAGGTATTATTCAGCCTATTACGTTGCGTAAAATCAACGAGGAAAAATACGAAATCATTGCCGGGGAACGTCGATACCGAGCATCTAAACTGGCAGGATTAACAACCATTCCAGCTTACATTAAAACGGCTGCGGATGATTTAGTAATGGAGATGGCACTGATTGAGAATCTCCAACGTGAAGATTTAAATGCTATTGAAATTGCTTTAACCTTCCAACGATTACAAGAGGAATATAAAATGACTCAGGAACGTCTTAGTGAACGCGTTGGGAAAAAACGAGCTACTGTGGCAAATTACCTTCGACTTCTTCGTTTGCCGGCTGAAATTCAAATGGCAATCAAAGACAAGCAAATTGATATGGGACATGCACGAGCGCTCATCACAGTGGAAGATCCTGCCAAACAATTATCTATATATGAACAGATCATAAAGAATCACTTATCCGTTCGTAAAGTCGAAGAGTTAGTTCGTAACATCGATCAAACAGGGGATAATAAACCAAAAATAAAAATACCTCTTCCTCAAGAACATATGCAAATTGAGAAACAATTGAATGAAAGATTTCATGTACCTGTAAAATTCAATTGTAACGAAAAAGGACAAGGAAAAATAACGCTTTCCTTTCGTTCAGATGAAGAACTAGAACATTTGATGGAATTATTTGACAAATTGAATTAAATCAAGCAATTGAAACAACTTAATATCATATTGTTGACATGCTTTTTCGCCATTGGGCTTTATGTCAGTGCTCAAACTGAACCAACCAAAACGTTTAGAGATACCATCACGCTACCGTTATCAAGTCGTTCATTGAGTAAAAAACTAACAGCTGACACGATAAGTAAACCAATATTTACTCCAAGTCCAGCTCGTGCCGTTTGGTTAGCAGCCATTTGTCCAGGGTTAGGTCAGATTTATAATCGAAAATATTGGAAATTACCTATTATATACGGGGGGTTTGTCGGATTAGCTTATGCCATCACGTGGAATAACCGCATGTATAACACTTACAAACAAGCATATCTTGATTTGATGGACAATAACCCGAATACTAATAGCTATCTAAATGTATTTCCGAAGGGATACATAACAAATACAAATCAAATTGATAAAGCATGGCTACAAACTGCATTAGAACAAGAAGTAAATATATTTCGCAGGTACCGGGATTTAAGTATTATTTCGGCCATTGGTCTTTATGCAGTTTCAATGGTAGATGCTTATGTTGATGCACAATTGTCTAATTTTGATATCACGCCAAATCTTTCACTAAGGGTGAGCCCATCCATAATTCCAGAACAACAATTAGGAGCTTCTACTTCTTATGGGGTGAAGTTACACATAACATTTTAATTTCTATGCGTACAATCCACCCCGTATTAACTTTTTTGTGGCTAATAATGTCAACAACCATTCTTTGTGCACAAATACCCAATGACGTAAGACCTGTAGCTGATAGTGTTCAACACTCGACTACTATATCGCCCAATATGGAACCTTTAGTTATTCCGGAAGGAATGGATATGAGTTTCAATGGCTTATTAAATCAATGGTATGAAAACAAAAATATTAACACCAACTTTCCTACAGATACCATCAACCCTTTTGTATCGGATAGCACGATCATTACGCGTCTCTCCAAGCTGCCTGATATTATTGAAATGCCATTCAATGAATATGTTCGCACCTGTATTGATTTTTACACAATAAGACGCAGAAAACAAGTATCTTACATGCTAGCCATGGGTCAATATTATTTACCTATTTTTGAGCAGGAATTATTAATAAATAAACTACCCGACGAACTTAAACACCTTCCGATTATTGAATCTGCCCTTAATCCAACAGCCTACTCTCGTGCAGGAGCAGGCGGACTTTGGCAATTGATTGTGTCGACAGCACGTAGTTATGGACTTCAAGTGAATAGTTTAATTGACGAACGCATGGATCCCGTGAAAGCGACAAAAGCTGCAGTACATTATCTCAAAGACTTATACCATGTTTACGGCGATTGGGATTTAGTAATAGCGGCTTACAACTGTGGCCCGGGAACTGTGAACAAGGCCATTCGGCGTTCCGGTGGAAAACATGAATATTGGCAAATCTTTCCCTATTTACCTGCTGAGACTCGAAGCTATGTTCCGGTTTTCATTGCTGCAAACTATGTTATGCACTATTACAAAGATCATAATCTTGCAATAGCACCCATTTGTATGCCATTGACTGACACAGTCATGGTGACTGACAAGATACACTTTATGCAACTATCCAATTTATTGAATATACCAATTGCTGAAATTCGCACACTCAATCCACAATATCGACAAGATATTATTCCCGGAAATATAGAGCCCTGCCCGCTTCGCTTGCCTCTCAACGCAACCAGCACTTTTTTGGAGAATAAGAATAAAATCATTGCATATCACGCTGATGAACTATTTCCAAATCGTCTTGTTGTAGAGCCAGTTAAAGAAAAAGCAACTCATAAAAAAAGCAAAAAAAATCATCACCATATAGCAACAGAGAAGCATCATCACCATGTAACAGTCGGAAAGCATCACCGCCATACAGCAGTTGGTAAACATCATCACTCAGTTCTTAAAAAGAAAACAGCTCATAAAACTAAAAGAAAACATTAATAATACATGACATAATAGATCTCCCAATATAATTTTTTACCTATGGAACGCCTTTATTATTCAATTAAAGAAGTTGCCGAACAACTCAATGTCAATCCTTCGTTGTTACGATTTTGGGAAAAAGAATTTCCACAAATCAAACCTCGGAAAAATGAAAAAGGCAGTCGTTTTTACACACTGGAAAATATTCAACTCATCAAGGAAATTCATTATTTAGTAAGAGAACAACATCTTACCCTGGAAGGTGCTCGTCAACGATTGAAATCATCAAAAGACGAAGTTGGGAAAAAACAAGAAATAGTGGAACGACTCACAAACATTAGGAAAGAATTGCTCAGCATAAGGAAAGCATTAGTAGCAACTGCTAAAGAAAATTCATAAAAATATCATATATCCTTTAACGGGCAAATGAACATTTAAAATATTATGTATATCCTCTTTGTGTCATATATTTTTCGTACCTTTATGTGAAAATAGAAACAAGCTATGAATTTACTCAACTTCAGCGAACATTATCCGGACGAGGCGAGTTGTATTGCAAAGTTTAAG
>Ga0224527_1000704_pt1 | contig 20339 bp, 14 predicted proteins | sample CBST0metaG_FD_179882 | JGI IMG/M metagenome (GOLD analysis project Ga0224527, IMG submission 179882) | Peat soil microbial communities from Stordalen Mire, Sweden - C.B.S.T0 | ecosystem: Environmental > Terrestrial > Soil > Wetlands > Peat | place: Sweden: Norrbotten County, Stordalen Mire... | reverse complement strand
CGGAACGCCAGTCGGTGTTGGCGGTATGCAATAGCGCGCGTTTCGACAGCGTTCCGCCGAGTCAGATCGTACCGATCCTGGCAGACGAGGGTTGTTACATGGCCTCTGAATCGACGATGTATCGGGTATTGAGAGAGGCCGGACAGGTGCAGCATCGTGGACGGGCCGCCAAGGCTGTGCGCGTGGCAAAACCGACCAGCTTTACCGCTACCGCCCCTAACCAAGTCTGGATGTGGGACGTGACATGGTTGCCGAGTAGTGTTAAGGGACTCTATTATAAGCTGTATTTATTTGAAGACTTGTTCAGTCGCTACCCGGTGGGTTGGGAAGTTCACGATGAGGAGACCGGCGAACTGGCGGCAGATCTGCTGCAACGATGTGTTCTGGGGCAGCGCTGTGCTATGCAACCCTTGGTACTGCACTCGGATAACGGTGCGCCGATGAAAAGTTATACGCTGAAGGCCAAGATGGAAGCCCTGGGTATTACGTCATCCTTTAGTCGGCCGCGGGTGTCAAATGACAATCCGTACGCAGAATCAATCTTTCGCACATTGAAATATTGGCCGTCCTGGCCGCGCAAAGGATTTAGCTCGATTGATGCTGCACGGCAGTGGGTGAAGCGCTTCATTGATTGGTATTGCCACGACCATCGCCACAGCGGGATCAAATTCGTGACGCCGGCGCAGCGCCACCAGGGCAAGGATAAAGCCTTGCTGTTGAAGCGCCACCAAGTCTATCAAGCCGCTCGCGCTGCGCGACCGGAGCGGTGGCGAGGAGAGACCAGAAATTGGGGTTGGGACAAGGAAGTTCAGCTCAATCCAGATCGGCCGTTGACACAAGAAAACACCGAGAATTTACAGGCTGCATAAATCGCAATTTATCTCAACATCTTTGACAAACACCGCATCATTGGCACTATGACTATGATGGGAGTTATAGTCGATTTCAATTTCATAATAACATCCGTCCGTACTCATCCTCGCCTCTGATTTTTTGTCTTGCAGTATATTGATTTAATTCTGCGAGCAATATCGGCCACCTTATCCCGTATGCACAATGATATAGCAAGACTTTTTATTCCCTTCAACACCATTTAAAATGCATTACAGGCCAATTTTCCATTATCTGTACGGATGTACGGAAATGGACCAATCTGTTTTAGACTATGGTTGCGCTTTGTACTGATTTTCAAAAACTGTGTTGCACGTGCTTTCAATATTTCATGATGCAACAGACTGCACTCGCTTGTTTTGAGATCCCAGCTAAAATTGCTTCACATAAATCTAACTCGGGCCACGTTACGCGATAAAGCTGTTAAGCTAGACAAAATTCGGCAAAACTTGCGCGTCGATCGGTCGGAAGTTTGTAGAATTTATTGGCGAGTTGACGGCTGTCTTTGACGCGCCGGCTCAGCATGGATACCACTGCGTTAGATGTACCAACACACACTCCACTATAAATACCTTCAGTATTGCCATATTTATCATAAACATATCCTCCATTTAAGGTGCATAGCGAAGCGTATGGGTACTTTTGGGATTTATTTTTAACCTATGTTGATTTCGTCGCGAATCACTTCCGTTGGTCAGTTAGTTCACAAACAAGTCTCTGTTTGTAGGCATGCTCTGTAAAGTGATGAATATCTGAGGCTATAATGTATTAGTTGCTAGATTTGATCGCTGATGAGGAATCGAACAGGCAAAACGATTCATTTAGGAAAATTCTTATATTTCAGTCAGTTTAGCACAAATTAAGTCGAAAACAAAAACGAAAAGAGTGACATAAACTGCATTGAAGATTAATATGTCACTCTTTTATCAGTAATTGGTATTTTTTCATTATGGGAAATAGCTCAATATTCATCGCATTTTCCGATATAGTAGCTTCGACAAGACGCTATTCTCTTGTTGGCATGCTTGGATGGCAGGATGTTCGCCAACGCTATAGACGCTCTTCATTGGGGCCGTTTTGGTTGACCATCAGTATGGGTGTTATGATCGGAACAATTGGTTTAGTGTTCGGGGGTATCTTCAACACCCCGATGACTGACTTTTTCCCGTTTCTATCAATAGGATTAATCCTATGGGGTTTCATTTCTTCAGTCCTTACTGAGGGTTGCTCCGGTTTTATTGGTGCTGAAAATATCATAAAACAACTACCTATTCCATTATTCGTACATATTTTGCGAATGATGTGGCGTAATATTCTGATCTTAGGACATAATATAATAATATTACCACTTGTTTTTATTTCTGTCGGCAGGTCTCTTCATTGGGTTTCCCTTCTTAGTATCCCTGGAATAGTTTTAGTCATCATTAATTTGATGTGGGTTGCCTTAATATTAAGCATAGTGTGTGCAAGGTACCGGGATCTTCCTCAGATGATTATCAGCATCTTGCAGGTTGTTTTCTATGTTACACCAATAATGTGGATGCCGAATCTTTTACCGAAACGAATAGGTCTGCATATATTGAACTATAACCCTTTGTATCATTTATTACAGATTGTTCGTGCACCCATGCTCGGAGATTTTCCGACGATGACAAATTGGATTGCATCATCTTGTTTCGCCGTGATCGGATGGTTTTTTGCACTTGTAATATATGGGCGTTATAAGCGTCGTATAGCATATTGGCTCTAATAAAAGAAGATAAAAATATGGCTTCTATAGAATTTAACAATGTCTGTGTTGACTTTCCTATCTACAATGCCAGTGGTCGTTCGTTAAAAAAAAGGCTGATACAAGTTGCTACGGGTGGTCAGCTTGGTCAGGATACACAAGGTCGAGTCATTGTTAAGGCTCTGGAAGGTTTGAATTTCATCTTGAAAGATGGCGATCGTGTTGGATTGTTAGGTCATAATGGTGCAGGAAAAAGTACATTACTTCGTTTACTTAGTGGTGTCTATGCCCCCTCATCAGGAACAGCTAATATCCAGGGACAAATAGGATCTTTGATAGACATCTCTCTCGGGATTGATCCTGAAGCGACTGGGAGGGAAAATATTTACATCCGAGGAGGATTACTCGGCTTGGCGAAATCGCAAATCACGAAACAACTAACTGAAATAATAGATTTTTCAGAATTGGGTGATTTTGTTGACATGCCGGTTCGAACCTACTCGAGCGGTATGCACCTGCGGTTGGCGTTCTCTGTGTCGACAATAATGCGACCAGAAATTTTGTTGATGGATGAGTGGCTTTCCGTGGGTGATGAGAATTTCAAGCGGAAAGCAGAAGAGAGAATGTTTGAACTGGTGAAGTCTACTAACATCCTGGTACTCGCAAGTCATTCGAAAGAGTTGATATGTGATTTGTGTGATCGTGCAATTTGGCTTGAACATGGCAAAATAAAAGCCGATGGCCCAGCTGATATTGTTGCCAATCAATATTTTTCGTAAATAAATGTCATAACAATAACGGTTTTTTTTTAGGCACACCAGTGAGCCTTTGAACTGTGGTAATTTAATGTAAAGATCGAGTCAGTGGCTAAAATAGTCTCTATGAATTGCTGACAGTTAAACTGCAAGTGGAGGCAACAAACTAAAGTTGACGATATGAACTGAAAATGATGCCATTTTGGTTGATGCGTTGGACAGCAGGAAATAGATAAGACTATAGTTGCTGAAGCTCTTAAACAATGAATTTATTTATAAAAACATAGTAATTATTGAAAAATAAAACCGATGATAGTAAACACACTGCAAATCAATTATTTTGGTTTTAGCAAAAACAAGAGCAATAAATGAGTTAGGAATAATGTATAAGATTATTCAAATAGGTGTGCTGTGGCTTGAATTATAACAATATCTTTTACAGAATCGTAATCATATACTTGACATTTTTTTGATACAAATCCCACACTATGATTGAAGGTTTGTTAGTATTTATCCGATAAAAGGTTTTTTTGATAAATTAACATTGGAGATTTGATTATGGCTTTTGTATCCTTCGCGCAAAATTATGAAGATGTTATGTTGTGGCGTGCTCTAAATCGTTTTGGCCCAGGATTTTATATCGATATTGGGGCCAGTGATCCCGTGATAGATTCCGTAACAAAAGCATTCTATGAGCATGGATGGCATGGTATCAATGTTGAACCAATGAAGGAACCTTACAACAATATATGTAAAGATCGTACAAGAGATATAAATCTAAATATAGGAATCGATAAGCAGAATGGTACAAAAATATTTTACAGTATTGATGCGGGAAATGGTTTATCGACTTCGGTGAAAGATTATGCGGATGAATATACTTCGTACGGGAAAGTCGTAAAGACATTAGAAATAGAAACTAAAACACTAGCGTTTATTTGCAATGAATTAGTGAACGAAGATATACATTTTTTGAAGGTTGATGTAGAAGGCAGCGAGCAGTCTGTTCTTGAGGGAGCCGATTTTACCAAATATAGACCCTGGATTGTATTAGTAGAAGCCACAAAGCCCAACACGACTATTTTGGCATTTCATAATTGGGAACATTTACTTCTCATATCAGATTATACTTTTGTGTATTTCGATGGTTTGAACCGTTTTTATATTGCAAATGAAAAACTAGAACTATTACAGCAATATTTTGCTGCGCCACCTAATTATTTTGATTTCTTTGTTTTATATAAAGACAGCTTGACTTCGAAGCAATTAGATATGGTTACTCAGGAGATCAATGATATTGCTGAATTTATTCTTCATAACTGTTCTCAAAATATTAGTATAATAAATGAAAAAGAAAATGCTGAAGCGAAAGCAAAGACTATTAGTATGATAAGGACTGGTATCGAATCTCTGGCTTCTGAATGTGTACATTTAAAAAATCAAGAGGGTGTTTTTACCACAAATATCGATTCTTTAACCTCAAATATCGATCTTTTAACTTCAAAAAATGATGCTTTAATCGCAAATGTTGAAGGTTTGAACATTATTATTGGCAATTTAACGATAATTATCGACGATTTAACCGCAACTAATAAAGTTTTAACAACAAGTATAAATATGTTAGAACAACAAAAAACAGCATTTCTACAAAGTCATTCGTGGCGTATAACAAAAATATTGCGTGCAGTTTCCGAAAAATTAAGAAGACTTCATATATTCATTAAATGAATTTATAGTATAAAAAATTATCTTTATAAAGTATTTATACAGATTATTCAAAGGTAATGGAATAAGTAATAGTGAAATCTAGCTATAACTTGTTTTAGTAAAAAGGAGTAACTAGTTTTTTTAAAGCTTAAAAATTAATTTTTAGATTAAATATATAATGGTTGCCAATTTTTAATATAAACTGAAAGAATTTCTGGTAAGATGCAACATCAGTGACCGTGATATTTCTACAATAAACTGTTTTTATCTGGCGTAGGTCATTTTCAATAGTGATTGTGGCTCATAGGACTGTTGCTTGCCGTACGCTGAGAATGCTTAACGTTATAGTGTTTTTTTGATATAATGACAAGATACGAATGTATATTTGAACTAGTAAAATTTGCCCACAAAATGAACATAGCAAGGCTATTGAAAATATTCATGTGATGTGCTGCAATTAATCATTGTTATACTTTAACAATTTATTAGCACTCGCTATAATTTTTAGACATAACTACATTTTTTGACCATGTAATGAGAACTGAAAAAGTTAAGTACGTTGGTAGCTCCAAGCCAAGGGCGGTAGCGTGCCAATTTTTTTGTAATAATTGGTAACTTCTATAGTACCGAGAAATAGTGCTTGGTTCTTAAAATTAGAAGAAACAATAAATATTTTCCGACTATATTCATTTAAAATCAATGAGATATGCATATATAGTTTCTATGACTGACTAAATCAAAATGACAAATTTTACTCATCTGCTTGTTTACTATTCACTCGGATGGCTAGCCGCTTAAGGCTAGGAGCACTTCTTATCTTTCAATGCTAGTTGTCGTAATATTCTTGCTTATAATATGATAAATATTGATGTTGATTTAAGACTTATCTCTGATGGTAATTTACCGTGTAAAAATAACTGATAAGTTTCACCAATGCTGGTTGCTAAATTGTCGTCAATTAATACATCTCGTTAAATGATTTTTATCATAATAACATGCGTCTATCAAAAATTGATTCCAACCTTGGATAATCAGAAAATTCTGTATGTATGCTGGTTTATTATATGTGATAAAATATAATTTATCTCCTCTGCTGATCAATGATTTTGTCGTCTAAGATTTTTTGCGATATTCACATATCGCTTTCATATATAAGTAAAATAATATGAATAAATCAGCAGTCGTTTTTTTATTTGTTTGCAAATCATATGGTAAAGTAGAATGAATCTGAATATCGAAGAACATAAATATGTTCAGGAAGACGATGCAATTCATGACTCATTGATACAAATTCGCATTAATGGATGTGAAAAAAATAGAATTTGCGATAGAACAGAAATTTGATCAGTTGCATCATTCAGTTGTTTCAATGAAGTTGGTTGTTCCAATTATATTTTTAATTGAATCTATGAAGGTCCCAATGTTTCTTCAAAAAATTAAATATAAATTCAGAATGTTCTGTAAGCATAGTTTATTTTCGGTCTTTTCCTATGTGTTGCGGCATCAAAAATTAAAAAATGCCCTGGTCATTATCGCTAATAAAACCCAGTTACGCACAATATTAAGTTCTTTGTACGCTCGTGTCGGTACTTCTATAACTAGTTCAAATGGTAACGTTAAATCTCTTTATAAAGAAGAAGAATTATCTTTATATGCAAAAGACATTTATAATCAATTGACCAAAAAATATCTACCATGAAAATACTAATTGATTTACAAGGCTGTCAATCTTCTTCTCGTTATCGTGGAGTGGGGCGATATGCATCTGAGTTAACGAAAAGTTTGATACGACTGGATAACAAACATGATTATATCTTGCTTTTAAATGGCGCATTAGGTTTCGTTGATGAGATTAAATCTGAGTTTGCTGGCTTAATTCCGGAAAAAAATATTCTTTGCTGGGTGCAATACTGTGGAATAAGTTCTGCTTCAAATAATAAAAAAGAAATCTTCATATCAGAAATCATACGCGAAGCCTTTATTTATCAACAAAATGCAGACTTGCTTTTCATACCTAATTTCCAAGAAGGTTGGGATGATGCTTCAGTCACATCGGTTGGGCGCTTGAAGAAATTTTCTACAAGCTTAAAAATAATTGCAACTTTGCATGATGTCATCCCACTATTGAACGAAGATGAATATATTGGCTTGCGAAGCCCTATAAGACCGTGGTATCTCGAAAAATTATCCTATCTGAATGATACAGACTTCCAATTAACTGATACTTTCGCTTCCAAAGCTGAAATTTGTTCTAAATTGAATTTGCAGTCTTTGCATGTGGTTCCTTGTGGTATTAATCAACAAAAATTTGGTTTTTTGTCTCCAGACAAAATCAGGCTTACTTTACAGCGATTTAATATAACCAAAAAATTCATTCTTTATACGGGCGGAACTAATCCTCATAAAAATTTAGATAATCTATATTCCGCTTTCTCGCGTTTGCCGAAAAACATCCGAGAAGAATATTTTCTCATAATTGCAGGTAAGACACCCTCGAATTTTGAAAATATTATCTTATTTTTAGATAAGCAAGGAATAACCAAGAATGTTTTCTTCACTGGATATGTTTCTGATATTGAACTAGCCGCGTTATATAGCAGCTGTGAGCTGTTTGTTTTTCCTTCCTATCAAGAAGGTTTTGGCATGCCTCCATTGGAGGCAATGGCTTCAGGTGCTGTAGTTATTGCTGCTGATATTCCTGTTATGCGGGAAGTTATTGGCGATGAAGTGAACTCGTATTTTGATCCTTTTAATGTTTCAGATATAGCTCAAAAAATTGAATTAGCACTTCAAGACGAGACATTTAGAGCTCTTTCTAAAACGAATGCATCAAAGAGAGCTGAGCTTTATACATGGGATAAAGCGGCTAAGAAATTTTTAGAAATTATATCTTCTCTTGATGTAAATAACTTTGATGTAACCACGAAATTATCATCGCACGATATTTTGGTTGAATCGATCGAAGTCATTACTCATTCTAAATTTAATTTTTCAAATAATGATTTATCAAAAATAGCGTTATTGTTGAGCAAAAATATTCTACCAAGCCATAGAGCCCCAAAAATATATATAGATATTAGCGCAATGATACACGATGATGCCAAAACCGGGATACAGCGTGTTGTCCGTGCTATATCAAATGAATTAGCTAGATTAGTTGATAATGTTGAAGTGGTTTACTCATATCCTTATCAACGTACTTTTCGACAAGCGAAGCGCAAAGACAGCGGTTATTATTATTCTTCTGACAGTGATGATGTAGTAGATTTTTATCCACACGACAAGTTGATATATTTAGATTTACATCCTTCATTAGCCATTTCGCACCGTGTCATAAATAATGAACTCAAGGATCGTGGCGTGGAAGTGTATTATGTGGTTTATGATCTTATTCCTCTTCATAAACCAGATAGTTTCGTCGCACAATTATCTTTAGAGTTTGCTGAATGGGCTAAAACGACTAGTTATGCGAATGGTGTAATTTGTATTTCACGCTCTATTGCTGATGAATATATAACATGGATAAGTCGTCATGCCCCCACTAGAAAAACTTCACTTAAAGTTGGATATTTTTATTTGGGCGCGGATATCAAGAGTAGCATTCCCACGTTGGGTAAGCCTGATGATGCAGAAAAAATATTAAACTACATTGACGGTAAGCTTAACTTCATCATGGTTGGTACCCTGGAGCCAAGAAAAGGGCATTTACAAATAATCAAATGTTTTGATGAATTATGGCGGCAAGATGTTGATGCTAATTTATTAGTAGTCGGGCGGCAAGGATGGTTGTCCGACGATCTGGTGGTCTTAATAAAAGAACATCCTGAGTTTGGTAAAAGGCTTTATTGGTTCAACGCTATATCAGATGAATATCTTGATGCATTATATAAAAAATCAAGTTGCCTAATCGCAGCGTCTGAAGCGGAAGGCTTTGGTTTGCCATTAATCGAAGCGGGGATGAAAGGTATGGCAATTATTGCCCGTGATATCCCGGTTTTTCGAGAAGTTGCGGGGGAACATGCGTTTTATTTCAGCGGCACAACCCCTTTGCAGCAGTCAAAAGAAATTAAGCAATGGATAAATTTATGGAATGATGGGACGCATCCCAGTTCTTCCGGTATGAAGTGCTTAACCTGGAAGGAGAGTGCTGAACAATTCTTGAATTGTCTCAATAGTAACGTTTGGTATCATATGTGTAAGTTTGATGAGGGAGATTTAGTGTGAGTAAAACTGCGATCATTACCGGTATCACAGGGCAGGATGGCGCCTATTTGACGGCATTATTATTAGATAAGGGTTACACCGTTTACGGCACGTATCGCCGTACCAGTTCGGTTAATTTTTGGCGTCTTAAAGAACTTGGTATCGACCAGAATCCAAATCTGCATCTGGTGGAATATGATTTGACCGATTTGTCCACCAGTATCCGCCTGCTTCAAAAATCGGGCGCCACAGAGGTTTACAATCTGGCAGCGCAGAGTTTTGTGGGTGTTTCCTTTGAGCAGCCGGTCACTACTGCCGAGATTACCGGTATCGGCCCGCTGAACCTGCTCGAAGCCATTCGAATTGTTAATCCTAAAATACGCTTCTATCAGGCATCGACATCAGAGATGTTCGGCAAAGTCCAGGCCATACCCCAAATGGAGAATACGCCGTTTTATCCACGCAGCCCCTACGGGGTAGCCAAGCTTTACGCCCATTGGATGACTATCAATTATCGGGAAAGTTACGATATTTATGGTTGCTGCGGTATTTTATTCAATCACGAATCTCCCTTGCGCGGGCTGGAGTTTGTCACCAGGAAGATCACGGATTCTGTCGCTAAAATCAAGCTTGGTAAGCTCGACGTGCTGGAGTTGGGGAATATGGATGCCAAGCGTGATTGGGGTTTTGCCAAAGAATATGTTGAAGGTATGTGGCGCATGTTGCAGGCTGATGTGCCGGATACTTTCGTTCTGGCTACCAACCGTACCGAAACTGTGCGGGATTTTGTCTCCATGGCATTTAAGGCTGCGGGGTTCAATTTACGCTTTGACGGGCATAATGAGAGCGAAGTAGGGATTGATGTCGACAGCGGCAAGACGCTTGTGCGTGTTAATCCTAAATTCTTCCGTCCGTCCGAAGTCGAATTGCTGATCGGTCTCCCTCAAAAAGCTAAAGATGTTTTGGGCTGGGAACCTAAGACCTCGTTGGAGGAACTGTGCAAAATGATGGTTGATGCTGATATGTTCCGTAATGAACAAGGTTTCTCTTTCTGATGGCTGACATTGGCAAACGAGCCCTGATTACTGGAATCAACGGGTTCACCGGCCTTTATATGGCTGCGGAGTTAGCTGCTGCCGGATACCAGCTATTTGGCCTGGGTTCAATCGCGTCGGATGAACAAAATTACTTTCAGGTGGACCTGACGGATTTGAATACCCTGTCCGCTGTGGTGGCGCAGGTGCAGCCACATGTGGTCATCCATCTGGCCGCTATTGCTTTTGTCGGTTACGGCGATGCCAATGCGTTTTATGAGATTAACCTGATCGGTAGCCGAAACTTGCTTGAGGCGCTTAGTCACTCGGGATTGGTCCCCGACGCGGTGTTGCTGGCCAGCAGTGCTAATGTTTATGGTAATAGCCGTGAAGGCCAGCTTGATGAGTCCACTCCACTCAACCCTGCTAATGATTATGCCGTCAGTAAAGCGGCGATGGAATCTATGGCACGGTTATGGCTGGATAAATTGCCGGTAATCCTGACCCGGCCCTTTAACTATACCGGTATTGGCCAGGGGGTAAATTTCCTGTTGCCGAAAATCGTTCAACATTTCAAAGAAAGAAAACCAGTGCTTGAATTGGGCAACCTGGACGTATGGCGTGATTTTACCGACGTCCGCGCCCTGGTTAAAGCCTATCGGGGATTGATTGAGTCGCACGCGATTGGGCAGACAGTGAATGTCTGTTCCGGACAAATGTACTCCCTGCGGGAAGTGGTGGCAATGTGTGCGGCAATCACTGGTCACCAGCTGAAAATTACCGTCAATCCGGCATTTGTCAGGGCCAATGAAGTGAAAACGTTATGTGGCGACGCCAGCAAATTGCGGTCCATTATTGGAAACTGGAGTACACCTTCGCTAGAGGATACACTGCGCTGGATGCTGGAAAGCTGATAATATGAAAGTTATTTTTGGCACGGATCCCATTAAATATCCTTTAACAGGTATCGGACGTTATACCTACGAATTGGCTAAGGGCCTGCAGTCACATGAAGGCTCGGAGATAACTGAGCTTTTATTTCTTCAGGGAAGGCATATCAGCCAGATTATTCCGTCTGCAAGTGAAACTGCCCCCGGGATTACCGGCCTAAAGCGCATGGTTCAGCGCAGCAAGCTCGCTTCCGAGCTTTATAGAATAACCTCGCCCTGGCTAAAAACCCAGGCATTGAGACCTTATCCTCAGCATATTTACCATGGTCCCAATTTTTACCTGCCTCCAAAAGTGGATAATTGTGTAGCAACATTTCACGATCTTTCTGTATTTAGTTTTCCAGAATGTCATCCAGCAGAGAGGGTTCGCTACATGCATAAAGAGCTGTCTTTGACATTGCGGCGAGCTAAGGTATTAATTACAGATTCGGAGTTCACGCGTCAAGAATTAGCCAAGTATTTTAATTACCCTCTTTCGAAAATCGTGACCGCCAGTTTGGCTAGCAGTGGTGACTTTTTCCCGCGCGACGAAGAAAAGATTAATCTGGCATTGAAATCTTTACATTTGTCTGCTGGGCAATACTCGCTGTTTGCCGGCTCAATTGAGCCTAGAAAAAACATCAAAACGCTGTTAGATGCTTATCAACAGTTGCCGATGCCTCTTCGTCAGCGCTATCCGCTGGTGATTTGCGGTTTCAAAGGATGGGACAGCGAATCGTTGCATAAACGTTTTAAACACGCTGAACAGGAAGGGTGGTTGCGTTATCTGGGTTATACACGATCTGATCAGTTGCCCTGGTTATTTGCTGGTGCCATGACCTTTATTTTTCCATCGCTTTACGAAGGATTTGGCTTGCCGGTGCTTGAAGCAATGTCATCTGGTGTCCCCGTTGTTTGTTCTAACAGCTCATCGTTGCCCGAAGTGGTTGGGACGAGTGCATTAATGCATGATCCGCTTGATGTTGATGGGTTTACATCCTCAATCCGAATGAGTATCGAAGACGCGGATTGGCGAAAGATGGCAATTTCAAGCGGTTTGAAACGGACAAAACTTTTTTCGTGGCAACGTTGCGCGCAAGAGACAATCAATGCCTATAACCAGGTGTAATATTTTACATGCTAAAAGTTCTTCATTTTTATAAAACATATTATCCCGATTCCTTTGGTGGTATTGAGCAAGTTATTTTTCAGTTGTGTGAAGGTGGTATTGAATATGATATTCATTCCGACGTGCTTTCCTTAAGTCCGCGTGGACACATTGAAAATCAACCGATTGGTTCACATATGACCCATTGCGAGCCAGTAACCTTTGAATTGGGTTCCACCCCTTTTTCTTTTGCTGCAATCAATCGGTTTAAAGAATTGGCAAAACAAGCTGATATCATTCATTACCATTTCCCATTTCCCTTTATGGATATGGTCCATTTTATTACTGGCATCAAGAAACCAACTGTGGTTAGTTACCATTCCGATATCGTCAAACAAAAAATACTGCTGAAGTTATATACACCTTTGATGAATAGTTTTCTCGCCAATGTAGATCATATCGTAGCTGCTTCACCTAATTATGTAGCTACTAGTCCAATATTGCAGAAATATATCAAAAAAGTCAGCGTAATTCCCTATGGGCTGGATAGAAAATCATATCCGAGGGTGAATCAGGATAGCCTGGATGCTTGGCAGACAAAAATAGGCGGTCCCTTTTATCTATTTATTGGCGCTTTTCGCTACTACAAGGGTTTGCATATCCTTATCGAGGCGATGATGGGAGCGCCTTACCCGGTAGTGCTTGTTGGTGCCGGGCCTATGGAAGATAAACTTAAGCAGCAGGTAAAAAAGATAGGGTTAACCAATATCCATTTTCTGGGGGCACTGTCGGATATGGATAAAGCTGCACTGTTAAGGCTTTGCTATGGCGTGGTTTTTCCGTCGCATTTACGTTCAGAAGCATTCGGTATTTCGCTGCTGGAAGGAGCCATGTCACAAAAACCTCTTATATCTAGTGAGATTGGTACTGGCACGAGCTATATCAATATTCATAATGAAACCGGCTTGGTAGTCCCTCCGTCTGATGCCTGCGCGCTGCGTGCGGCAATGGATAAATTATGGAATGAGCCGGAACTCGCCAAACGATTCGGCTTAAATGCCAGCGCCCGATTCGAATCGATGTTTACTTCTAGCCAAATGATTAAAAAATATAGTGAAATTTATGAAAGTTTGTTACTCCAATCATCGCATCAGCCGTAGACAACTCGTTAAAATACGTTAGCTATCTCATATATACCAAGGAAAAAAATGTTACTTCCTATCATTATGGCTGGTGGCATAGGCAGCCGTTTATGGCCCATGTCGCGAGAGCTTTATCCCAAACAATTTCTGACATTACATGGCAAGCAGTCGATGCTTCAAGAGACGGTGACACGTCTTGTCGGTCTGGACACCCGTGCTCCGTTAGTTATTTGCAATGAAGAGCACCGTTTTTTGGTTGCGGAGCAGATGCGGCAGATTCATCAATTGGCTGGCAATATCATCCTGGAACCGATAGGACGTAATACCGCCCCGGCCATCGCGCTTGCAGCGTTGAGTGCGGTTGCTACGGGCGATGATCCCATTCTGCTCGTGCTGGCGGCAGATCATGTTTTCCATGACGTTGATGCTTTCCATCATGCAGTGAATCAAGCATTACCTTATGCGGAGTCCGGCAAGCTGGTGACCTTTGGTATCGTCCCCACCGGTCCAGAAACCGGGTACGGTTATATTCAGCGCGGCAATAACGCCAAGGGTTCGGATGACGAAGTTTTCAACGTAGGCCGTTTCGTTGAAAAGCCGGATCGTATCACGGCAGAAAACTATATCGCCAGCGGGGAATACTACTGGAATAGCGGGATGTTTATGTTCCGCGCCAAACAATATTTGGCTGAATTAGGTAAATTTCGCCCCGATATCCTGGCTGCCTGTGAACAAGCGATGATCTCACACCAGCCTGATACGGGGCAGGATTTCATCCGGGTGGAAAAAGAGGCTTTCTTCGCCTGCCCTGATGAGTCGGTGGATTATGCTGTGATGGAAAAAACCGCCGAAGCAATCGTTGTTCCGATGGATGCGGGCTGGAGTGATGTGGGATCCTGGTCCGCCTTATGGGATGTCAGCGATAAAGATGACCAAAATAACGCTCTCACTGGTGATGTTTTTTTATACAATACGTCGGATTGTTATATTAATACCGATGAGAAACTGGTGGCGGCGGTAGGCGTTGAAAATCTGGTGATTGTTAACACCAAGGACGCCGTGCTTATCGTAAAAAAATCGCAAGTCCAAGATGTCAAAAAAGTTGTCGAATACCTTAAATTGCATCAACGCAGTGAGTATCGTCGCCACCGTGAGACATATCGCCCTTGGGGACGTAGCGATGTTGTTGTCAATGAAACACGTTATAACGTTAATCGTATCACGGTAAAACCGGGCGGTATGTTCTCATTACAGATGCATCATCATCGCACCGAACACTGGGTGATCCTATCAGGTACCGCTAGGGTAACTGTGGAAGATAAAAGTTTCTTGATTACCGAGAACCAATCTACCTTCATTCCTGTGGGATCGATGCATACCCTCGAAAATCCCGGCAAAATTCCCTTGGAATTACTTGAAATTCAGTCGGGGTCTTACCTGGGAGAAGACGATATTGTTCGTATCAAAGATCATTACGGGCGAGTGTGACACTAATTCGCAACGAAATTCAGATTGGGTACTTTAGCAAAAACTGCATCTTTAAATGAGGGTGCTTTGTCCGACCTTTGTAGATGGTGCAGTTCAATTAGTTCCTACGAATCATTATTTCGTTGCCACTATGACTAAAGAGCCTTCAATAGATGATGGCTCTTTGTTGGTGAAAATACAGGCCGAATTAGGAGAGGAGGCAATAAACAATCTAGTCTCTTATTGCCGCAACATAGCCATAATCTCGTTACTTTTAGCTTGCATCAGCGCAATATCGCCTCTGGATTCAACATTCAGGCGAACCACAGGTTCTGTATTTGATGATCGCAGGTTAAAACGCCACTGGTCAAATTCCATACTGACGCCGTCGATATAATCAATATTTTTCGCCTGTGCCCGATAATGTTCCTCGACTTTCGCGATAGTCGCCGCCGGTTGTTCCAACATGATATTTATTTCGCCGGATGAGGGGTAGGCGGCAATGCGTTCCTTGACTAACTGACCAATAGATTGGCCTTTTATACTGACTAATTGGGCTACCAGCAGCCAGGGAATCATTCCGCTATCACAATAGGCAAAATCACGGAAGTAGTGATGTGCACTCATTTCCCCGCCATAGATAGCGTCTTCGGTACGCATGCGTTCTTTGATAAAAGCATGGCCGGTTTTTGACATGATCGGCGTGCCGCCCGCCTTTTTAACCATATCAATCGTATTCCAGCTTAAACGCGGGTCATGTATAATCTTAGCTCCCGGCTGGAGTTGCAAGAATGCTTCCGCCAAAAGTCCAACGATATAATAACCTTCTATGAATTGCCCATTCTCATCAAATAGGAAGCATCGGTCAAAATCACCGTCGAAGGCAATTCCCATGTCGGCCCCGTGTTTGCGAACCGCATTTGCGGTATCAGCCCGGCACTGAGGTAACAGCGGATTGGGGATGCCATTCGGGAAGTGGCCGTCTGGTTGATGATGGATTTTGATAAACTCAACTTGAACACCGTTTTGTCGCATGATGTCTTCGATGGCATCGATGACATGTCCGGCAGCGCCGTTGCCTGAGTTGATCACGAGTTTAAGCGGGACAAGGCGGGCCATATCAATATAAGTAAGGATATGTTTTACGTAATCATTCAGCACATTTTTACGTGTATAGCTACCCCGTTGGAGGGCCGGGGCTCCGAAGGCATTATTTTCAGCGAGACGCTGAATTTCATGTAATCCGGTGTCACCGCTGATAGGGCGGGAGCCTTTGCGAACCAATTTCATTCCATTGTAATCTATAGGATTATGACTAGCGGTAACTTCGATGCCCCCATCGGTCTGCAGGAAAGAAGTTGCAAAATAAATCTCTTCAGTGCCGGTCATGCCCAGATCGATGATATTGGTACCAGCATCCTGTAAACCCTTCGCCAAGGCTAATTTTAGTGCTTCGCTGGTGAGGCGTACATCGCTGCCAAGGGCAATAGTTTTAGGCTTAAGGTATTCACCAAAAGCCCGACCAATTCGGTAGACAATATCCTCATCCAATTCTTCACTCAATTTCCCACGAATATCATAGGCTTTAAAACAGGTCAACTTTGTCATCTCAAAATCCCATTACTCATGTTTTTACGTTGTATCTATATGATTTTAAATAATTATCAGTTATTTGTCGACTCTGTATGTGGACTTGCCAAGTATTATCAGGCCTTTGCGCCGACTTGTGTAACCCCAAAAAAACACCTTTTCTCTACTGCATTCTGTGGGCAAAGCAAACCAACTTTTTAGCTCCGAAAACATATCGAATGGGTTTACCTGTCGTTTCCGGTCTCAATCTTGAGTACTTATCCTGCCTAGACGTCATGGACAATTAACATTGTTTAATCGTGCCATGTTATCACCCCAGGCGATTATTTTCTTTCGGAAAATTCGCTAAATCTGGGGTTTTGATCAGTTAATCATTTTTTTAACATATCTTGCTGCTCAATAATTCGACATGAAACTGCAGTATAGTAATGGCGGTTCGGCTGGTATTCAAAATGTGAAGAGAATTTGAGCCTTGTGGTTGTTTTCTTAATCATAAAGACGCTACAGCAAAAAGATTGATTGTATAAATATTATTTTAAATTAGCAGTCATGATGCTAATTTTTCACGCAATTGATAAGGCAATGATAAAGATAATTGTATTTTGATGTTCCTGCGCTCAATAATATAATTCTAAATTATTCTGTTTGGATAATAGACATTATCAACACATTGGTCTATTTTTTTTAAAAACTTCCAGTGGTGTTTTCAGTGAATATTGTCGCCTCTTTGGTTATTTTCAAACATAAATATGAGAATATCAAGCCTGTTTTATTTTCATTACTTGCCGAAGAAAGTATTTCGAAAGTCGTTATCGTCGATAATGGTGCTTATTGTTCTTGGCTGCATACCTTTTCGCATAAGAAAGCTGAGATTATCATAAGACGAACCAATAGGGGGTACGGTGCCGGTCACAATACCGTTTTTGCCCGTTACGCCCATGCAGCTAAATTTATACTGGTTTGTAATCCAGACATCAACTTCAATGCAGGTGAAATCGATAAACTCTATCGATTCTGTTTGTACCATGAAGTGGGTTTTTCCACACCCAAAGTGATTTATCCTGATGGCACTTTACAGCACTGCTGCAAATTACTGCCTTCACCTTTTCAATTGTTTATACGTCGATTCTTGTCATGCCTAGCTGATTTAGTCAACCGAGATTACGAATTGCATCGTGCTGATTATAGCAGGCCATTTTTTGCTCCTTCTGTTTCGGGTTGCTTTATGCTTATCAGTCGGCAGGTCCTGAAGGATATTCAGGGATTCGATCCCCGGTTTTTTCTGTACCTGGAGGATGTCGATTTGTCCCGGCGTGTCTGTGAAACGACACACAGTGTTTGCTATTGCCCGGATGCGGTGGTGGTACATGAGTCACAACGCCGTTCTTATGCCAATATCAGATTTATGTGTTATCACATTGTCTCTGCTATCCGCTACTTTAATAAATGGGGTTGGTTCTTTGATAAAGGACGTAAGCAATTAAATCATCGATGTTTATCGAAGCTACCTCGGACTTGAAATCTGTGCTGATTGAAAATTAAAGTTTATTTTACAATCAGATATCATTTCGGCGGTCTAAAATATGGCGGTAGATTATGTTTCACATATTTTACCTCATGTATTGCTATAGGTGAGAAAATGGTTAGTTTTGCTATCCCGACCGCACCATTTACTATCCTTATTGTGTTGGGCTGAGTTAACATATCATCCACATTTTGATCCTGCATGCTTTTAGCATAACAGCAGGGGAATCTATCAGACAGGAGTTGCTTGATGTCCACACAACAGATCGGCGTAGTCGGTATGGCGGTTATGGGGCGCAATCTGGCGCTGAACATTGAGAGCCGCGGTTACAGCGTTTCTATTTTCAATCGTTCGCGCGAGAAGACGGAAGAAGTCATCGCGGAACATCCCGATAAACAATTGGTGCCTTATTACACGCTGGAAGAATTCGTCAATTCCCTGGAAAAACCTCGTCGCATCCTGCTCATGGTCAAAGCCGGCGAGGGGACCGATAAAACCATCGAATCACTGAAACCCTTCCTTGATAAGGGCGACATTTTGATTGATGGCGGCAACACGTTCTATCGCGATACTATCCGCCGTAATCGCGAGCTTTCCGCTGAAGGTTTTAATTTTATCGGTACTGGCGTTTCCGGTGGTGAAGAGGGTGCCTTAAAAGGCCCATCAATCATGCCCGGCGGGCAAAAAGCCGCTTATGATCTGGTCGCCCCAATCCTGGAAAAGATTGCCGCACGCGCCGAAGGCGAAGCTTGTGTGACCTATATTGGCCCCGACGGTGCCGGTCACTATGTCAAAATGGTGCACAATGGTATTGAATATGGCGATATGCAGTTGATTTCGGAAGCGTATTCGCTGCTGAAAAACGCTTTGCATCTAAGCAATGAACAATTGGCCGCCACGTTCAGCGAGTGGAACAAAGGAGAACTGAACAGCTACCTTATCGATATCACCAAAGATATCTTTACCAAGAAAGACGAAGAAGGTAAATATCTTGTTGATGTCATTCTCGACGAAGCAGCCAATAAAGGCACAGGGAAATGGACCAGCCAGAGTTCACTGGATTTAGGTGAACCGCTGAGCTTGATAACCGAGTCGGTATTCGCCCGGTATCTCTCCTCATTAAAAACACAGCGTGTTGCGGCATCTAAAGTTTTGACGGGTCCCAAGGTCGAAGCTTTTGCCGGGGATAAGGCTGAGTTTACAGAAAAAGTTCGCCGGGCGCTTTATCTGGGGAAAATTGTTTCTTATGCGCAGGGTTTCTCTCAGTTGAAAGCGGCTTCTGAAGAAAATAACTGGAAACTGAATTACGGTGAAATTGCAAAAATTTTCCGTGCCGGTTGTATTATCCGCGCCCAGTTTTTGCAAAAAATCACTGATGCTTATGCCGACAATGCTGATATAGCCAACTTGCTATTAGCGCCTTATTTCAAAAAGATCGCTGATGATTACCAACAGGCTTTGCGTGACGTGGTGGCTTTTGCTGTGCAACATGGCATACCAACACCGACCTTGTCTGCTGCTGTTGCCTACTATGATAGTTACCGTTCTGCCGTGTTGCCTGCTAATCTGATACAGGCGCAACGCGACTATTTTGGTGCTCATACTTATAAACGAACCGATAAAGACGGTGTATTCCATACCGAATGGTTGGAATGAGATAAAGATAAGCGCCCCAATTGACATCGTAAATTGGGGGTCAGCATGATCTGAAATCAAACCCGGCCTGCAGTCTGGCCGGATTGTTGATCTAATAAATTAGTATATATCTGCTAGCTATCATATCGTAAAAATTAGTTTTTATATCCATAACAGGAATGACACCTAAAAGCGTGTTTTTTAGTCGATAGTTTTTTAATTATATTTTTCTATTTAATGCCAAATGAAATGTTTCAAAGTATGGCATTTTATTTTTTTGTTATCTGTAATCTGTACAGTAACGTTATGTCTCATTTTCCTAACACAGTAGTAATTAAATTTGAGATAATCAGAACAATAGCATAGACTACGTGCAAAAATTTTATATCCATTGCTAGGGAAGTCTAAGATGCCATATATATTATTGATAGATCATGTACAAGTTAGAATAAATCATGCAATTGAACCCGCTGTCCATTTGTCAAAAGCAGATAAGCTATACAAATTAGAGAATAATATATCTAGTGCATCTAATAATCTTGTCAGGTTAATTCTATGTCCATGCTGTGCTACAACCGTTGTCAATCTGAACAATTATGTTTGTTCCATCAGACGCAGTAAAAC
>Ga0224527_1000703_pt1 | contig 20375 bp, 15 predicted proteins | sample CBST0metaG_FD_179882 | JGI IMG/M metagenome (GOLD analysis project Ga0224527, IMG submission 179882) | Peat soil microbial communities from Stordalen Mire, Sweden - C.B.S.T0 | ecosystem: Environmental > Terrestrial > Soil > Wetlands > Peat | place: Sweden: Norrbotten County, Stordalen Mire... | reverse complement strand
GACGATCTCGCGCCTTGAGTTCAATCTGAAGCCGGTTCCCTCTGCCCATACCTTCAGATATACCGCAGCAAAAGCCTCACCACAAGTATCTACTATGGTTACCTATACATGCGGTCACGGCACTAGGGGGCGCCACGGTCGTCATTCCCCAGGGCGCTACTCCAGTTTCAGTCCGATTTCGCCGCGGAAGAGTACTGCGAGGATTACGCGGAGGCGTGTCGACGGCCCAATGGGTTCATTTATCCTAGCTGCGGTTATGACGTGCCTATGAGTTGATGTACCTGCGGGAAGAGACCACGCGCTTCATCGCTTTCCTCTCGCACCGGGCTTCCAGGCGGAGTTCTGCACGCCGGGCGAGAGCCACGAGAAGGGTGGCGTGGAAGGCGCTGGCGGGATCTACGGCTCTGGAGCAGTGCGGGGGCGCAGGGCCACTGGCCAGCCAGTTATGATCGCTTCAAGGCCAGAGTCAGCGAGCGGGGCTGCTAGCCTTCGCGCAGAACAAGCCACAGCCCATGGGCCGGATCTGGCGAGAGGCTGCTGTGGATTTGAAGCAGGAAGTTCGTGAGCGGTACCTGAACTCCATTGCTATGCAGGCTGTGCGGCCGAGTTCCGAAGGCTTTGAAGATGTGCGGAGTTGCGTATCTTCCACTGGTCCGGCAGCCACGTGTGTAGTTGGCTGATGGTAAGCATAGGAAGGTTGACCAGCAGTTGGGTGAGATAGCGTTGTGGATCGATGTCATGTCGACGGCAAGTGCTGGTCAGGCTGGACAAGATAGCCGCCGTTCTTCCTCCGCGCGGGTTGCCAACGAAGAGCGAGTTCTTGCGATTTAACACCACGCGCTTCATTTCGCGTTCGCTGACGTTGTTGTCGATCGGCACAGCGCCATCTGTCGAGAAGACATTCAGCTCCTGCCACTGGCCCAGAGCATAGTTGATGGCCTCGGCCATGGGATGCCTGGGCAGCAACTGTTCTTTCCACTCGAGAAGTCGATCATGTAGCTCCACCAAGAGCGGTCGAGACTTTTCGCCGCGTAATTGCAGGCGAGCTTCTGTAGATGCGTCCTTGGCCAGACGCTCGACAGCATAAAGCGCACGCACTCGTTCGACAGCTTCGCGTGCGATCTCGGGCGCGGACTTCTCCGCCTCGACCAGTTTCCTTTTCATATGTGCCCAGCATCCGGCACGCATAATCGCATTGCCGACAACGACACCGTTGTAGCCGGCATAGCCATCCGCCAACAGAACCTGGTTGTAATCTTTCAGGAACCGTGTCGGCCCATTGCGACACCGGTCCATGGTGAAGTCGAAGACGTTGTAGGGATGCTCTTCGTCGCCAACGTAGACCCGCATCCGCGCATTCGCGACTTTATCTTTGCTCTGCATGGGCATGATGGTGTCATCGGTGGCCACTACATGCGAAGACCGTACTCGATCGGCCATCAGCGCATAGAGCGGCTCCACCAGGTCCGCCACATCGCCGCACCACACCGACTGCGTGGCCCGCGAGATCTCGAAGCCCTGCCGTGTGAAGATGTCTTCAAGTCTGTAGAGAGGGAGGTAGTCGGAAAATTTGCTGGTTACGATGTAAGCCAGAAGCCCCGGACCGGCGAGACCTTTATCGATAGCTGTTTCTGGCTTCTTCGCCGCATGGATATTGGGGTTTTCGCCATTCGTCTCACAGCTTGCGCATGCATACTTTTTGCGTACATGATGGATGCGTTCGAAGTGGCCGGGAAGATACTCAACCTGCCAGCTTTCATCAGAGCCGATCTCCTTGCGCGTCAGGCCACAGCAAGGGCAGGCGCGTTCCGCTTCGCTCAGCTCGTAGACATGCGTGGTGACAGGAAGATTTTCGAAGTTAGCAAGATTGCGCCTGCCCTTGCGACGCTTCACGCGACGCAACTCTTCGGCTGGCTCTGTCGGATGCGGAAGGTCGTCTGCGTTGATCGGCTTTTGACCCAACGCTTCGGCGAAGTTGAGCAGCATCTGCGCTACGTCCTGGTCGGATTGCAAACGATCCGCGCGTGGACCGTAGTACCACTTCTTGTAACGCTCCAACTCAAGATTTACGCGAACAAGCTCGACCTGCAACGACTCCGTCTGCTTGCGCTGTGCATCACTTTTCGACAGCAGTTCAAGTACAAGCGAGCGCAACGATGCGCTGTCTTCAGGCAACTCGAACGCGTTGAAATCGCTCTTCGACACTTACAGAAATAGACGGTTTCAACCTGCTGTGAGTCGCTTCATGCAACCACTTTTTTAGGAGTTTTAATGCTATCCTTCGGCACACGCTCATAGCGCGGAACGCGCTTCAGCTTGGCCATGTCGATGCCGTCAAGCAACATCGCCAACTCGCTTGCACGCAGCTCAATCGAGTTGCTGCCCGGCACGATCCGGGGTAGCTTGAACACACCGACTTCGAGGCGTTTGTACCACAACACGTAACCATCGCGATCCCATGTGAGGATCTTCAACCGGTTGCCATTGCGCGATCGAAAAAGAAACAGATGGCCACTCAGAGGATCTTCGCCAATCACCGTCTGCACGCGTTCGGCAAGACGATCGAACCCACAGCGCATATCCGTAGCTTCGGCCGCAAGCCAGATCCGCGGCCCTGGCGCACCATCCAACGCACGAAGACTCGGGAGGCCAATCACGACTCCTGCTCCAACACAGATAGAAGCCGGTGCAGGTGAACCGCATCAAACCCCGGCTCTACCATCAAGCTCCAGCCACGGCTATGACGAAGCTCGATCCCCACGGATCGCATCGGTGCTGGCGCCGGTGCCGAGGAAGCTGCTACCTCGACCGCGACAAATGATGTTGCTTCAGACTTACGCAAGCGCTTCTTCCACTCATACAATTGCCACTCCCGCAAACCGCGTTCACGACAAAACGTTGCCACGCTCTTGCCGCTGGATACTTGCTCCGATACAACATCCCGCCAGCGCGACAAGTCTTCTTCTCTGTAACGTCCCATGACTTCAGAATCATGCCCCAACCAGACATCCACAAGATGGCGTTTGCATACCGCTCACGGAAGTTCGATATTTGCTTTTTTCGGGAAGTTCGAAAAATTGCCTAATAAAGGAAATATCGAACGAATATACCCATTTCGTTTTCAATCAATTACGGGCTTTTGGCCTGGAAATGTATGTATGGTGGACGCGGTAGGAATCGAACCTACAACCTGTCGGTTAAGAGAACATTAACCAACGAAATATCAACGACTTACGCGGAACGGCTGGCAGCCTATAGTATTGACAAGAAACGATGAGGAACGGTGAGGAACTTGTACTGTGGGGTTGATGTGGGGTTGATCCAGGGTTAAAAATCCGCCACGTGGCACCAGTTGTTCCACCGATCATTCACCGACTGCTGGCTTCACAAGTGCAATGGGCACGCCGCTGGTGAATCAAATGCCCTCCACGATCATGCACGTGCCGTTCTGACTAATGCTCGTATACGGGGAGCGCTCGCGTGCCAAAACTCCATCTTGATGGAGTCGCCTTTGGCTCCGCACCGCGATTTCTCTCGTTTGCGGATTTCTTTCTGTAAGGCCCGCAAATAGCTGCTCCTCGATGCCCGTGAAAACCTTGACTCGATTCCTTCCCAGTTCTGGAAATGAGCTATTTCGCATACCCACAAAGACTCCGAATTCCGTCTCTTGTCTTTCCGGTTCGACGCTCTCGGGGATTTCCCCTCTTCGTTCGGCGTGAGGCTCCAACTCCGCATCCCGTTCGGCTGCTTGTCGGAATTGTCCCGCCCATTTCAGTAATGCGGATTCTTGAGCGAGCCATGCGCGCCCCGCGAATCGCTCAGAATTCGGGATTCGCCAGCTTCGTTTTCCGATACGCTCTGATACCTTCTCAGAATTCAAGTCGTCGCCATCTTCGAAGTCTGGCGGGTCCGGAGGTGGGTCGATAACAAACACTGATGTACTCGTCTCCCCCAAATAGGTAGCGACAACTAGGCTTGTGACCTGTCGGGTACCGGCGCCGAAGACAATCGACGGAACCTGTTCCAATCCTCTGTGCAACTGATCGAGAGAATATCCCTTGCTACTTTGGCTCCCTTTACACTCGACGACGTAAAAAGGCGAACCTGGTGCTTCGTCCCATATCAGATAGTCAGGCTGAGCCCGACCTTCCTGCTGAATTTCCTGGAAACTCTGGGGATCTTGAAGTGCCTTTGAAATATCAACAAAATGCCCAGCTCCAAATCTGTCTTCGAGCAACAGGCCAGCGAAGCCAATTCCAAATTCATCAGACAAGAGTGCCTTCTGGTGGAAGTCTAACCCTCTGGCGTCTCTGCTTAGTCGGAAGTTGTTCCAAATCCCGTGTGGCTCCGCAATCGACCAAAAATAGCGACGGGTGGCCCAACTTGCGCTCAGTGCTGCCAGATTTGCGTCCACAGGCGTCGTCAAACTGCCTATTTTGTGCAGAAGATCGATGGGGCGAACTAACCAGTCGCGGGCACCGCGAATATCAACTTCGACGGCCTGCTTGGTGGGTATGGGCACGCCGCCTCTATTGGTGATTGCTTGATTTTGTCTCTGCGTTCTTCGATTCAGACCTGCCGCGAGCGCAGGCGTACTTTCCACGCTAACCCGATAAGTCGATTGAAGGACCGCCCGCAGTCTAGTTAAAGACATTTCTCAGCTCCTTTACGCCGTGGCCCAAGCCGCCGACAATTCCTGAGCCTGCTCCAGCACCGTCTCTGTCGCCTTTTCTTGTCCATCGGGTGGGTACTTGTATTTCTTCAGGATCGTCTTAACCATCAGCCGCAGCTTGGCGCGAACCGACTCCCGCACATACCAGTCCACGGAATTGCTGGCCCGCAGTTTCTTCGTTAGCTCCCGTGCGATCTTGCGCAGAATGTCGTCGCCGAACGTCCGCACCGATGCCTCGTTTGCCGCCAGCGCATCATAGAAGGCCATCTCGTCGCGGGACAACCCAAGCTCTTCGCCACGGGTTGCCGCCGCCTGGAACTGCTTGGCCATGGCGATCAGCTCTTCAATCACCTGTGCCGTCTCAATGGCGCGGTTACGGTAGCGGGTCAGCGAGTCTTGCAGCAATTCTGAGAACTTCCGGCCCTGCACCACGTTCGTTCCAAACCGACTCTTGATCTGCCCCTTCAGTAGGCGCTCCAAAACCTCCACCGCCAGATTCTTCTCCTTCAACTTGCGCACGTCCTCCAAGAACTCATCGGAGAGGATGCCGACGTTGGGCCGGTCCAGTCCCGCCGCGGCGAAGATGTCCATCACCTCCGCCGAGACCACCGCACGCGAAAGAATTTGCCGCAGCGCGTGTTCTTTAGCGTCATCGCTCAGAGACGTGGTCGGGTCGCGTTTGGTCAGGATAGTGCGCACCGCTTGCATGAACGCAATCTCGTCCCGGTAGTCAAACGCAGCGGGCAGAGTGCAGCACAGCGCGAAAGCCGCCGTCATGCGCAGCACGCAGTCGGCAAACCGGCGCTTCCCATCCTCCATGCCGAGAATATGGTCCGCCGCCAGCCGCATCGGTCTCAGAGCGTTCACGCGGAAGCCGCTATAGTCCAGCCCGTGCAACATCCCCCGCGCCACTTCCATCTCTTCGCGCACCTTCAGCAGCATCTCCGCCGCCGGAATGGTGGGCCGCCCGTTGCCTTTGCTCTCTGTGTACTCCTGCAACGCCTTCTTCAGGTCATTGGCAATGCCGATGTAGTCCACCACCAGCCCGCCCGGCTTGTCCTTGAACACCCGGTTCACCCGCGCAATGGCCTGCATCAGGTTATGGTCCTTCATCGGCTTGTCCACATACATTGTGGTCAGGCAGGGAACGTCGAAGCCGGTCAGCCACATATCCCGCACAATCACCATCTTCAGCGGGTCCGCCGCATCCTTGAACCGCTTCTCCAGCCGCTTCTTTACCTTGTCTGTGTAGACATGGCGGCGCAGCGCCTCACGGTCCGAGGCGGAGCCGGTCATGATCACCTTGATTGCGCCCTTCTCCGGGTCCGGATCGTGCCACTCTGGCCGGAGCGCGATGATCTCTTCGTAGAGCTGCGCGCAAACCTCGCGGCTCATGCAAACCATCATGGCCTTGCCCAACATTGCTTCCTGCCGGGTCTCGAAGTGCTGCACAAGATCGGCGGCAACAGTCTTGATGCGTGGTTCCGCGCCCACCAGCTTCTCCAGCGCCGCCCACCGGCTCTTGGTCCGCGCCCTCGCTGCCTCTTCCTGGTCTTCGGTCAGCTCATCCACTTCTTCATCGGTCTGTGCCACAATGCCGGAGTCCAGTTCCAGCTTCACCAGGCGCGACTCGTAGTAGATGGGCACCGTCGCCTTGTCCTTGACGGCCTGCTCAATGTCGTAGATGTCCACATACTCGCCAAAGACGGCGCGGGTGTCCTTTTCCTTGGCAGAAACCGGCGTTCCGGTGAACGCCACAAACGTGGCATTGGGCAAAGCATCGCGCAGATACTTGGCAAAGCCGTAAATCATCTCTCCGGCTTCATTGATCCGCGCCTTCAGTCCGTACTGGCTGCGGTGCGCTTCGTCGCACAGCACCACCACGTTGTCCCGCTCGGTAAGCGTTGGAAAGGTGTCCTCGTCCTCGCCCGGAGCAAACTTCTGGATGAGCGTAAAGATGATGCCGCCCGATGGCCGCTGATTCAACCCCTCGCGCAGCTTGGTCCGCGTATCGGCCTGCACCGGCTTCTCGCCCAACACCTCTGCGGCCATGTCGAACATTCCGTGAAGCTGACCGTCCAGGTCGTTCCGGTCCGTCACCACCACCAGCGTTGGATTCTTCATCTGCGGATGCGTCATCAACTTGCCCGCAAGGCAAATCATCTCCAGGCTCTTGCCCGCGCCCTGCGTATGCCACACCACGCCCCCCTTGCCGCTGCCGCCAGGCGCTGAGGCCACCAGAACCCGCTCCACGACTGCGCGCACCGCATGGAACTGGTGATAGGCGGCGATCTTCTTCACCAGCCCGCCGTCATCCTCAAACACGATGAAGTGGCGCAGGTAGTCCAGCAGATGCTCTTTTTTGAAGACACCGCGCACCAGCGTTTCCAGTTCGCCAAACTGGCCCAGCGGGTCACGTTCCTTGCCGTCGATGGTCCGCCAAGCCATGAACCGCTCTTCATCGGCAGAGAGCGAACCCATCCGCGCATAGATGCCGTCGGAAGCCACCAGCACGCCGTTGGTGCGGAACAACTCCGGGATTTCGTCCTTGTAAGTTTGAAGCTGGTGATAGGCCGCCGACACGTCCGCCGTCTCGCTGGCGGCATTCTTCAGCTCGAAGACGGCCACTGGCAGGCCGTTCAAAAAGACCACCACGTCGGGTCGGCGTTCGCGGCTGCCGCTGGCGGTTGTTCCGGTCACGGTGAACTGATTCACCACCAGCCAGTCGTTCTGCTCAGGGTGGGCAAAGTCGGCAATCTGGACGCGATCGCTCTGGGTTTCGTTCTTCTCCTGCCAGAAGACCTGCACGCCGCGTGTCAGCCAGCGTTGAAACTCGCGATTGGCGGCCAGCAGTCCCGGCGTAGCGGCATTAGCCAAAACGTCCACGGCATCGGCGATAGCGGCGGCAGGCAGGCCGGGATTCAGGCGGTGAAGAGCATCCCGGAGTCGCCCTTCCAACAGGACATGCTTGTAACTCTTCCGTTCGGGGCTGGCTCCATCCGGCGAAAGTTCCGGCCCAAAGACAACTTCGTAACCCAGGTCTTCAAACCAGCCAAGCAGTTCCTGCTCCACATCACTTTCATGGATGCTCATACCACCGCCTCGATCAGTTTTTCCGCGTCCGGCAAACGCAGCTTGCCCGAAATCAGGCGGGGCAGGAGTGTGTCACGAATTGACGCCAAGAGGCGGACCGTTAGTTGATTGGAAGCAATCCTGTCGAGAAGCGGACTCGCGACTTCGTCAAATCGTTGCGCCACCTCTGCCGATGGTTTGCAGACCATCAGACGCTTCATGTCGGCGATTGTGACATGCCCAAGGCCAGTCGTTTGCTTATCTCGCGCTATCTCGGCGAACGCGGATCGCAACTCCTTCAGCTGCACGTAGGCCCATGTCAGCGACGCCGTCCCGTTCTCGCGTACGCGGAATATGTGCTGATTCAGCCACGCTGGTCCACCGCTCCAGATGAACGTATCAATCGATGTGTCAGGGTTTCCTGACCACGAAAATAGAACCTCGTCTTGCTCAATTCGGTATCTCTCTCCAAGATCAACGACAGTGAACTTCGTGCTTTCCGTGACGCCGGCCTTTAGTTCCGCGATCTTGATGATTGGCAGCCCTTCGCTTCGCGGAGAAAAATGGATGTCTTTATACGCAGCACCATTCGAGAATTCCGCAATCCCATACAAAGGCATTGGAGTCCAGTCCTTGGGTAAGGCCCCAGTCTTGGAGTCTACAAATTTGCAGGGGAATAGCGCGGCAGTGTCAGCGTCCATGCCCTCCGGCACGCGGCCTTCCGCCTTTGCCCGCACCGGATCAAAATCAACAAACCACGACTTGAAGATCGCCCGCGTTACTTCCTCCAACGTGATGTTCTGTTTCTGATGGGTTCGGATTCGCTCGTCAATGCAAAGCATGGTCTGAGCGATAGACTTCTGCTCAGGAATTGGAGGAAGGAAGACCTTCGCTTGATGAACATCATTCCTGTTGATTCCGGGAACGGCTGCCTTATCCAAGTAGTCGCTGTAGCGAATCGTCTTCAATAGGTAGTAAACAAAACGAGGGTAGTTTCCTTTGAAGTCTTGCACGTAGAGCGTCGTATTCAGCGGCCAGAATGGAGTTTCTACGTAATGGACAAGGCCGATTGTGCCGTAACGCCCAGTTACGACTCCTGGGCCATCAACCATGGCCTTCGAGTGCGTTCCCGTCTCTCCTGAAGAAGAAATGATAGGCACCTTACCCTGCTCGCGCTCTCTGGCTGCGAGATCATATCCACGCTTCAGGTTAATTGCCTCTCCCAGCGAAATCTCAGGCCACTCAGGCGCCATATCCAAGCGCCCCCAGCTTCTTGCCTAATCGCGCCGCCCGCAGCGTGTTGCACGCATGGTTCACTTTGGCTCTCCTTTGCGAACGCGCTTGGGGCTGCCTGCGCCAAGCTTCTTCACTTCTTCTATGGTCTGATCGAAGTCGCTGATGGGAGTTGATTCCTCCAGTTCGCGCTGTTGCTCTTCATACGCGGCAAACTGGGCGTGGGCGTATTCCTCCGCCAAGGTGTGGGAGACTTTGCCTGCCCCGGTGAGAATGTCGCGATCACTGAGGCGGAGAAAATCATCGAGTTTGGCGGCCCAATCGCGCATATGCATGGGCCGGTGGCCACGCGCCTGTAACTCGGCAAAGTCCAGGTAGGCGGAGACGATCAGGTTCAGCTCCTCCAGTTCCTCGCGGTTCAGATAGTTCTTGGCGACCGCCACATCGGCTTTGCGCACGGCTCCATGCGGCGCGTTCTTCCAGGTAGTGAGCCCCATGTGCGGCTGCGACGCGTCGGCACGCTGCCGAACCACCTCTGCTGCCGTATGCCCGTGAGCCGCCCAGTGCATCTTGTTCTGCACCGCCTTGAAAAACTTCTCCGTCAACTCCGCGCTGCGGTCATAGTCGATGCTGGTGGCGTAGATGTCGGTGATCTTCTGATAGAACAGCCGCTCGCTGGAGCGAATATCCCGAATGCGCGCCAGCAATTCGTCGAAATAGTCCTGTCCCAGCGTCCGGCCGGCCTTGATGCGTTCATCGTCCAGTGTGAAGCCTTTGACCAGCAGTTCACTCAGCCGCGCCGTGGCCCACTGCCGGAACTGGGTTCCGCGCAAAGAGCGGACACGGTAACCAACGGCCAGAATCATTTCCAGGTTGTAGTGCTTGAGGCTGCGCTGAACCTGTCGCTCCCCCTCCTGTTGAACTAGTAAGTAATCCTTACCAGTTGCCTCCGGGGCCAGCTCATTCTCGGCGTAAATGCTTTGAATGTGCATGGTTATATTTTGTGGGCTGGTCTGGAACAGCTCTGCCATCTGGACGCGGGAAAGCCAGACAGTCTGCCCATCGAGCCGAACCTGAAGGTTGAGTCCGGCATCCTGATAAATGAGAACCTGTCCCAGTACGGAGTCGGAAGGCCCGGTTGATTTGCCTCTCTTGCTAGATGCCATAACCCAATGCCCCCAGTTTCTCGCGAATCACAGCATCCAGCTCCGCGCCCTTGGTCATCTGCTCGGCGAGTTGCGTGGTGAGCCGGTCCATCTTTTCCGCAAAGGCTTCGTCGTCGTCCTCGACGGCCTCTGCACCCACGTAGCGGCCAGGGGTGAGCACGTAACCGTGCTCCTGTAGCTCTTCCAACTTCACCGACCGGCAGAAACCGGGCACATCCTCGTAAGCTCCCTCGGCCTCGCCATCCTGCCGCCAGCGATGCGCGGTGTCGGCAATCGTGGCAACGTCGGCTTCGGAGAAGATGCGATGAACACGCGTCTCCATCTGTCCAAGCTTGCGGGCGTCAATAAACAGAAACTCCTTGCGGCGGTCTCGGCCGTGCGCCGTCTTGTCGCGGGTGAGGAACCACAGGCAGGCTGGAATCTGGGTATTGAGGAAGAGCTGCGGCGGCAGCGCCACCATGCACTCCACCACGTCGCCCACCACCATGCTGCGGCGAATGTCGCCTTCGCTGTTCTGGCTCGAACTCATGGACCCGTTGGCCAGCACCACTCCGGCCTGGCCCGTGGGCTTGAGGTGCCAGAGAATGTGTTGGAGCCACGCATAGTTTGCATTGCCCGCTGGCGGCGTACCGAAGGCCCAGCGTTTATCGGCTTCCAGCTTCTTGCTCCACCAGTCCGAGATGTTGAACGGCGGATTGGCCAGCACGTAATCGGCCTTGAGGTCGGGGTGCTGATCGAGCGTGAAGGTGTCGGCGGGCTCCTTGCCCAGGTTGAAGCCATAGCCGCGAATGGCCAGGTTCATGGCCACCAGCCGCCAGGTGGTGGGGTTCGACTCCTGCCCGTAGATGGAGACATCATCGGACTTGCCGCCGTGCGACTCGATGAACTTTTCAGACTGCACGAACATGCCACCCGACCCGCAGCAGGGATCGTAGATGCGCCCCTTGTGCGGCGACAGCATGGCCACCAGTACCCGCACCACCGACCCCGGCGTATAGAACTGCCCGCCCTTCTTGCCCTCGGCGGTGGCGAACTGGCCCAGGAAATACTCGTAGACCTCGCCCAGCACATCCTTGGCCTTGTCCTCGGACGTGAAGCCGATCTTGGAGATGAGGTCGATCAACTGGCCCAGCCGCGTGGGCTCAATCTGCGTGCGGGCAAACCGCTTGTCCAGAATGTTCTTGAGGGACGGGTTCACGTCCTCGATGCCCACCAGTGCCTCGTCGAGGAGCTTGCCAATCGTCGGCTGTTTGGCCTGATTGCGCAGGGCCTCCCACCGCGCCTCCTGTGGCACCCAGAACACGTTGGCGGAGGAGTAGTAGTCCCGATCCTCCAGCGCCGTGGCCTGTTCCGCCGGGTCGTCGGAAAAGAACAGCTCAGAGGCCGGATCGGCCAGCAGTTTGGCAACCTTGCGCCGCCGCTCATCAAAAGAGTCGGATACGTACTTGAGGAAGATCAATCCCAGCACCAGATGCTTGTATTCCGCCGCGTCCATCTGAGCCCGCAGCTTGTCCGCCGCCTCCCAGAGTGTCTTCTTCATTTCCTGACTTGTCATTCCGTGGTTTGCCTATACGCTTTCACTGTTTGCCTAATTGAACGATGGTTTAACTCTACCGCCCGATGCGATCAGAAGCCACGATAAAGTGGACCTTCCAACTGCGGCCGAACACGTCACTCTCCTCGGGTGAGAAGACTAATCGCGTCCGCCATCGTCGGTTTATCCTCCGGGATCGAGCCTCGACTTGCACACAGCCTGTCTATAGTTCGCCTGCTGCAACCGAACTTTTGACTAGCGCGGAGTTTGGCCCCATCCATCGTCGCTCCTTTACGGGACAATTCCCAAACGTAGTCCACCACTTCTGTGGATTGCTGAGCAGTGAGGGCAGGCTGGCGGCCTCCCGGAGGCGCAGGAAGGTCAATGGCGGCACTCTTCGCAGCCATCTTGAGGCAGACCCTCACTACCGACGGAAGGTTTTGCAGCGTAAAGAGCATCAGTTTTTCATCTTTCCAGGAAACCTGTTCACACGTATCAAGCACAGATCGAAATTCATCGGGTGTCTGGATGGATCGAACTCGATCGGTGACAAACTCCAGCAGTTTGACGGCCTTCTTCATTCCCTCTTCGTAGGTCGGTTCCCCAAGACTCAATATTGCCTGTTCAACTGCCGCAACCATCTCCTCACGCGTCTTTTCGTTCAATCCATCCCCCGCCAAAACCCTACACCCTATTTTGGCACCTCCCAGCCAATACCCTCGTGTCTGATCTGGCATTGCCTGCGCCAAAATCCCATCGGTCGTAGTGACGCCAAAACGCCACAATAGAGCGTTGTTGTTGATGCAGTTGGACCGTAGCAACTTGTATGCATGGACATCAGGTTTGCAGGATGCGACGAACAACAGAGCGGGCAACGGTTCCTAGACAGCTCCGACCCGCGACTTATACGGCACGCTCCGGCATCCTGCGAAACGGCAGGCGGGGATGACGCTCCTTTAGTGTGGGACACCTATCCCCTGCCTGCCGGTAAGGAACAAAAGATGTCTCGGGAGTTTGAGGGCAGAGCCCTCATCGGGAGCGAAGCGACCGTGCCTTCTTCACTTGACTCATTAACGAATAATCGACACAACCGCGAGGTACCGGACTATTACGTCCGCCCGGTAGGGCGCGGAAAGTTCTGCGGGCGCTGGTCGATTCAAGGGACGGACCCAAAATGCGGGCGCAAACTCTTCAGGCGGGTAAACTGCGGCTCGTGGACGTGCTCGTATTGTGGACCGCGTAAGGCGAGAACGGCACGCCACGCGATCCGAACGGTCGCGGAAGGGCTGGGGCTCCGCTATTTCCTCACGCTCACCGTCGACCCATCCAAGCTCAGTAACCATAAATTGGCGGTGGCGTATCTGCGGCAGTGCTGGAACAAGTTTCGGGAATACCTGAAGCGAAAGTTCGGCGTGTCTCCGTCCTTCATCTGCGTGCTCGAATTCACGCAGAAGAATATTCCCCACTTGCACATCTTGCTTGACCGCTACATCGATCAGCGCTGGGTTTCCGGCACTTGGGCGCGCCTGGGCGGAGGGCGGATTGTGTTTATCAAGCGGGTGACGGTGCAAAACGTGGCGCGCTATCTCTCGAAGTATCTGACTAAAGAATTGTTGCTCTCGGCTCCCAAGGGCACGCGCAGGATTACAACGGCGCGGGCAATCAAGCTCTTCCCAAAATTCGCTTCGGAGATTTCCTAGGATTTAATTAAATCGTCGATCTGGCAATCGCTCGAAAATGAGCGGGCAGCGTGCGGTGATTTAGCGCGGCAAACCGACATTTTCCGGCGTGTCTCGATGGAGTTTGACGAAGAAAAATACCTTAAGGCATTTCAAATCGTGGTGGACGCATGATCGGAACCCACATCTCTTTAATGCCATTGCGCCGTCGATGGGCGAGGCAACCGTGCTCGGCGTGGGGGGGCACGTGTGCGAAGAAATGCCGGGATTTTCTGAACATGTGTTATTTGACAATAATCCGGGGGTACGTACCAGGGACGTGCTTCGCATTATTCGACTCACGGCACCCTTTGGGAGAAGGCGAAGTCCTGGTGCCGTGCAGAGGAATTGGCCGCAGCTCATCGAGTATTTCAGACAGCACGCGGGGTACGTATGGCATTAATTGAATTGAATTCGGGTTTACTGGCGGTTGTAGAGACAGTACGTGTGCCGCACGTCCCTCGAAAATATGCGGTACGTCCACCCGAGCGGGTATTTAATTCGACGATTAGCGAATTTTTCAGAGGACCATGGGGCCGGTATGGGCATGAATAAATCGAATGGCGGTTTAATGAAAAATACGCTCCCCGACTTCGAGCCGATCTTGACAGCGGAAGAAGCGGCAATTCATTTGCGAATCCACCCAAAGACTCTTCAGAAATTGGCCCGTGCAGGCGCAGTCCCCGGAATGCGGATGGGCAAATATTGGCGATTCCATTTGTCTGCGCTTGACGCTTGGGTGCGGTCACTTGAGAATGATTGCAGCCAGCCGTTCCGCGTGAAGTGATCAGGAGACCATCTTGAAATTCACGCGTGTTCGGTATCAACAAGGAAGTCTGCGAAAAGTGCGACGCAAATCTGGAGCCGAGGTTTGGGAATACAGGTTCCGCGACCATGCGGAACCCGGTAGCCCGATGCGCCAGATAACGCTCAGCGCACTTGAATATCCAACCGAAACCAAAGCCCTCGTCCGTCTGCAAGCCGAGGTGCTAAGAATCAACGACCCGAAGGCCTTCCGGGAGAACAACAAGCCGACGTTTGGATTGGTCATTGACCGATTTACAACTGAGGAGCGCCTGGAGGAAATCGTCAAACAACCCCCTGGGGAGGCCACCATCGTGGACGGGTTTTCCTGGAGCACTGCGCACGGTTATCGCAGCTACCTAAAGAAGCACGTTCGGCCTAAATGGGAGGCCATGCCAATCGCAAATGTCAAGGCACTCGAAATCTCCGATTGGCTGAAGTCCCTGCCGTTGTCACCGAAAACGCGGGGGCATGTGGGTGCGCTTATGCACCTCTTGTTCGAACGGGCAATGCTTTGGGAGTTGATGGACGTACAGCGCAACCCGATGGAGCTTGTGAAGTTGAAGGGAACCAGCAAGCGCCTAAAGAAGCCTCAGATACTCACACCTGAGGAATTTCAGGAGTTGGTTTCCAAGATTCGGGAGCCATATAGGGCAATGGTTATTGTCGCGATGTGCACCGGGATGCGAGTATCCGAGGTTCTGGCACTCCGTTGGGAGCATATCGACTTCGAGGCCGGAGCGATGCTGATTCAACAGGGTGTCGTCAATGGGAGGATCGGCAAAGTCAAGACCGAGGCATCCAACGATTACATCCCCCTTGATCCGGAATTCGCTCAAGTCCTCTTGGATTTGAAGGAGACAAAGACCAGCGGGCTTGTCTTCCCTTCGCACGTCACGGGCGGTTGCTACTACGCGGGGATGATCCAACAGCAAATCCTGAAGCCTGCCGGTGAGAAGATCGGCCAGCACTGTATCGGCTGGCATGTTTTCCGGCACACGTACCGTTCACTTTTGGACGAAACGGGTGCACCTATTGGCGTCCAGCAAAAACTCATGCGGCACAGCAACGTAGCCACAACTATGAACGTCTACGGCAACGCGACTTTGAAAGCCAAGCAGAAGGCCAATTCAAAAGTCGTTCAAATGGTGATTCCGCAACCGAGGCCGCAGCCTGGGCACCACGCTGTAGCCGTCTAAGGAACTGTGGGGTTGTGTGGGGTTCGTTCGTCTGTCTATATTCTGTAAGTTATTGATTCTTTGGTGGACGCGGTAGGAATCGAACCTACAACCTGTCGGTTAAGAGCCGTCGAATTTGCCGACCCTCCCGCAGATATCGGTTGCTATAAGCTCCTATCCTTTGTGCACTTTGCCGATTCCCCCCTTCCCCCCAATCGTTACCCATACATCCCAGATTATGCCCTATTTTGAAGTAGGGTGGGCACAAAAATGGGCACAGTGGAATGGGGTGACCCCCTCGGTTGAGACAAACTGCAATTGGGACACTCAGAATCCACCGCCGCAAAGCCATGGAGACCGCCGGGTAAGCGCGTCGGCGTCGCGCTGCGATGTCGCCCGGAGCGAACGAAAGTAACTGAACACGATTAGCCCTGGCGCCATCATAACTCCCCTAGCGAACGATGAACTGAAGGGGGCCGCGCGGACCGGGTTATCGGCGCATGATCGAAGCATCTGCGGCAGGTCGAGCGGGCACACCTGACGAGGTCGGAGCGGTCGGAGCGCTTCTTATGGGCTCTGAGGGCGCGTTCATCACCCGAAGCCACTTCCTTATGGATGGTGGCGTGACGGCAGCATATTGGTTCGGTGACCTTGCTCCCAAATAGGGGACCGCAAGCCTGATCGTTGCCCAAAGATGAGCGGATTTCTTGATCTCGTTGAATTGGTCGGATTGCGCTTCTAAAGTGTCGCTATCTGCACAGCATGCTGTTTGCCGAAGGGCTAGCATGGTCCAGTGACTTCCGGATACGACTGTGTATATGGTCCGTTTATCGGCGGTTGACGATGGGGCAAGCATGACAGACAAACTTGAAGGCCGAAGTTTTCCAGTGGGAAGCGCCCTTGCGGCTGGTCCCGCGACCGCAGGCTATCTCGGCACCACAACCGCTCTTGCCGCCACGCAAGGAAACAAATCGCACGTTTTCTTTACTCGGGACCTCAGTGGCGATGGGCTGCTCAGAGTCTATTCGAAGATCAATGCAACAATCGGCGGCAAGGTCGCCATCAAGCTGCATACCGGCGAACCGCACGGCCCCAACATTGTCCCACGCGAAATGGTAATGGCCTTGCAGCGGCATATCCCCAATAGCTGCCTGGTCGAAACCAACACGTTCTACAAGGGCCAGCGCAACACGACGGCCGAACACCGCGAGACGCTCAAGATCAATGGCTGGGATTTCTGCCCGGTCGACATTATGGACGAGGACGGAGCGGTGATGATTCCCGTTGAAGGCGGGAAGCACTTCAAAGAGATGTCGGTCGGAAAACACATGTTGAACTACGACTCAATGGTGGTGCTCACTCATTTCAAGGGGCATCCGATGGGCGGGTTCGGTGGTTCGCTGAAGAACATCGCCATCGGCTGCGCGGACGGGGCAATCGGCAAGAAAATGGTGCATGCCGCCCCGGATGATGAAGACATTTCGAAGTGGTTGACGGGCGAGCCGTTCATGGAAAACATGGTGGAGTCGGCAAAAGCCACGATCAATCATTTCGGCAACAGAATCGTCTACATCAATGTGCTCCGCAATATGTCCGTGGACTGCGACTGCTTAGGCGTCAGCGCAGCGCCGACGAAGGCACACAACCTCGGCATTCTGGGTTCCACCGACATCCTGGCGGTGGACCAGGCTTCCATCGACATGGTGTATAAGCTGCCTGAAGCGGAACTTCACGACCTCAAGGAACGCATTGAATCTCGTCAGGGCCTTCGCCAACTGTCCTATATGGAAGAGATGAAAATGGGCAAACGCGACTACGAATTGGTCACGGTTTAGGAGTGAGGGTCGCTGTTAATTAACAGCACGCCGCGCTTATAGGCTGCAAAAACCAAGAGAGAATCATAATGTTCTGCTGAAGATAGTTAACACCTGTCGCTTCGTTTGTGGTGTCGGATAATGATCTCCGCTAATTGGAATAGCCGTAATCGCGGCGGTGAAACTTTTGCGTTCTGCAGGGGTGAGGTCAAATTCCGAGTACTACAGGTTTTCTTGTAGGCGTGCCAGCTTCGTTGTTCCCCGAATGGATACCATCCACGATATCTGACGCGCTAGCCAAGCTGCGGAGCCATAGAAATGACCTTCGAAACGAGCCATAATGTCCGCCCCGCAGAAGTCCACTTCTCATTTCTCCACATCGATCTCCGGATACTTCCGCTTGACCGCCGCAACGACCGCTGTGTGTTCCGGCTTTCCGCTGGACCGTGCCAGCGCATCTCGCGCGTGCGCAGCATCCTCAATCGGGTAGCGCCGCGTCTTCGGATAGACAAACTCCCCTTGGGACAGTCCCTTCCGCTCCTCATACGTAAGCTTTGTCATCGTAATTCCTCTCGCCCTTCCTGTTTCAAGCTTGCTCGCCGATTGGATGAAGGAGCCTAATTCTGATTTGCTTCTGCGGCCCGGACTACTTCGTCTTCCTCTTCCGACTCACCGTCTTCCTCTTCTTCCGCGGCTTCATTTTCCTGTGCTTCGTCGAGAGCGTCCTCCGCACTCCTGTCCCTGTAGATTTGCTTGATCTCGTCTTCTTCCAGGATGTGAGCGACTACAGCTTTATTTTCATGCCCTTCGGATGTTGCCGGAACCACTCTGAGTTGCCGTGTACTAGCCTTCATGAGCTTGCCTCCTGGATGTCACTGGTTTCTTGCGGATAGAACGTTTTCGAAAAGAACGGTATGAATCGGACTACTTCATGCCGCGAAGAAACTCAGAATCCAGTTTGGGCATTTTCGAGCGACGATGTTGTTCCCAATTGCACAACCGATCGAGATCGCATGGCGTGCGGTTCGCCTCTCGGATGGTTGTCTTCTGTGACGGGATGCAAGGTAGTGTCGGATTGCTCAGCAGTGGCAGAGGGCAGCTGTCAGACTTTAGGGGGGAATGACGCCTTATGCCGCAGTTCGACGGCCAGGCACGTCAATCGAGCATTGCTCGAACGAATCAACTGCAGTGCCCTGGAGAACTCCATCTCCACGCTCCAGCAGTTTAGCGGGACGAAATCAAACAACTCAAAGGAGTAGATAAGCGTTTATGAAGGCTGCCATCTTCGATCCAGGAAAAGGGAGTGCCGCGTTCCATTTGAGGATTGAGGACGTGCCTCGCCCGCAGGTGGCGCCGGGCTACGTGCTGTTGCGAGTGCTCGCGTGCGGCGTGTGCCGCACAGACTTGCACATCGTGGAGGGGGATCTGCCGGAGCTCCACCAACCACTGATACCTGGCCATCAGATTGTGGGAGAGGTGATTGAGGGCGCCAGCGCCAGTTTACCTTTGGGGACTCGCGTTGGCGTTTCGTGGATGGGTGGCACAGATGGCGATTGCTTCTTCTGCCAACATGGAATGGAGAACCTCTGTGACCAACCGATCTTCACCGGCTATTCAGTCGACGGAGGGTATGCCGAATATGCGCTCGCGAGAGAGGACTTCACCTATCCTCTTCCGCAGGAGCTCGATGCTACCCACGTGGCGCCACTGCTCTGCGCTGGCATTATTGGGTTTCGCAGCTTGCGGGTTGCGGGTGTAAAGCCTGGAGACCGCGTCGGACTCTTCGGCTTCGGCAGTTCCGCGACGCTCTCGATTCCAGTGCTGCAATCCTGGGGATGCGAAGTGTATGTGGTCACGAGGGGCGAAATGCACCGTGCGGCGGCTGTCAGACTCGGCGCGACTTGGGTTGGTAACGAAGATGCCAGACCGCCAGTGGCGCTGGACTGTGCAATCACCTTCGCGCCAAGCGGCAAGGTGGTAGTTGATGCGCTTTCGAGCCTTCGAAAAGGTGGGGTGGTGGCAATCAATGCCATTCATCTGAACCAAATGCCGGCCTTCGACTATGACAAGTTGCTGTGGGGAGAAAGACAGATACGCAGCGTGGCGAACATGACGCGAGTCGACGCACGCGATTTCCTTGCGCTTGCGCACAAGCTCAACATTCAACCGCGCGTTTCCGTCTTTTCACTGGATCAGGCCAACCAGGCACTGATGGCCGTGAAGGATGAAACGGAGAATGGATCGGCCGTCATTGTTCCATGAGCACGATGAGAGGCGCAGAAATGCTTTACGCGCAGGTACCGACCGCTACGGAGAATAGGATGGAAGCAAATTGACGACGGGCACCATTCTTTCAGTGCAGGCGCTGAGTATTCAGTTCGACAATCGCAGTGTCATCCACAACCTCAGTTTCGCCGTGGATGCGGGTGATAACGTTGCGATCATCGGGCCTAACGGCGCGGGCAAAACCGTCCTGCTAAAGGCACTGCTCGGCTTGCTGCCCTTCCGAGGCGAGATCCGTTGGTCGCCCGGTGTGAAATTGGGCTACGTTCCGCAGAAAGTGGCAGCAGACCGCCAAATGCCGATTCGCGTTCACGATCTGCTTGCTGCAAAGGCGCATGTGCTCAAGTTGGCTGCCGGCAGCGTGGAAGCGGTTGCCACTCTGGTCGGCTTAACACCTGAAGTCCTAAACGCGAGCATCGGAATCATCTCTGGCGGACAGTTTCAAAAAGTTCTCATCGCATTTGCATTACTCGGCAAACCCAATGTGCTTCTTTTCGACGAACCGACAGCGAGTCTCGATGAGCTGGCACAAGAAAAAGTTTACGAGTTAGTGGAACGGTTACAGCGAGAGCAGCATCTCACGGTGCTTATGGTGTCGCACGACCTCAGCATCGTCTACCGAGCAGCAAACAAGGTACTATGCGTGAGCAAAGACACGGTCTGCTTCGGCCCTCCGAGAGAAGTATTGACCCCTGCAACACTCGAAGCCATGTACGCTGCACCGCCGAAGTTCTTCTTACACCAGCATGGTCAAGAGGCCGTGACGCCACCCGAGGCGGCCACGCATGACTGAGTCCGGAACCGTCTATAGCATCATCCTGGCGTTCTTGTTCGCTGTCGCTGCCGGCTTGGTGGGCAGCTTCGCCCTGATGAAGCGAATGATCCTTGCGGCCGACGTCAT
>Ga0224527_1000702_pt1 | contig 20383 bp, 13 predicted proteins | sample CBST0metaG_FD_179882 | JGI IMG/M metagenome (GOLD analysis project Ga0224527, IMG submission 179882) | Peat soil microbial communities from Stordalen Mire, Sweden - C.B.S.T0 | ecosystem: Environmental > Terrestrial > Soil > Wetlands > Peat | place: Sweden: Norrbotten County, Stordalen Mire... | reverse complement strand
AGGGAACCTTGCACGCCATGGCCTCCAGAGCCGCCAGCCCAAACGACTCCAACTCGCTTGGCATCAGCATCAGGTCGGCCAGCGGCAACAGCTCGTTCACCCGGTCCTGCTTGCCCATGAAGTGAATCTGCTTGTGGATGCCCAGGTCGTGGGCCAGCCATTCGGCCGACGAGCGGTCCGGTCCGTCGCCCACCAGAACCAGTTGCGCGGGCACTTCTTTCACCACCTGCGCAAATACCTTCACTACGTCCAGAACGCGCTTGACCGGTCTGAAATTGGACATGTGCATCAGGATCGCCTCGTCCGGCTCGGCCAGTTTCTTGCGCGCACAGGCCCGCGCGGCCTCATCCTTGATCGGCGCGTAGAGGTCGCAGTTGACGAAGTTGGGAATCACCTCGATGCCCCGCGTCACGTCGAAATCCTGAACCGTTTTTTCCTTTAGATAGTTGGAGATACTGGTTACCCCGTCGCTCTCTTGGATGGCGTAGCGGGTAATCGGCAGGTAGCTGCGGTCCAGTCCTACCAGGGTAATATCGGTGCCGTGCAGCGTGGTCACAAAGGGCAGCCGCCGCCCCCGCGCGGCCAGCATCTGCCGTGCCAGCAAGGCGCTCACCGAGTGGGGAATGGCGTAATGCACATGCAGCAAATCCAAATCGCAAAATTCTGCGACTTCGGCCATCCGCGAAGCCAGCGCCAGGTCGTAGGGAGGAAACTCGAACAGCGGATAGCTTGAAACCGGAACTTCATGATAATAAATGCCTTCGTCGCGTCCAGAGAGACGGAACGGTTGCGAGTACGAGATGAAATGCACCTCGTGCCCCATCGCCGCAAGCTCAATGCCCAGTTCTGTTGCCACAACGCCCGAGCCGCCGTACGTGGGATAACACGTAATTCCGATCCTCATGGAATATGTCCTTTATTTCAGTCTCTTATGGGACGCTTGGGGGCGCCGGGAAGATGCAGTTTGCGGCGAAGCCGGCCGCTGTGATGGCTCGTCAGTCGCTCTTAACCGTTAAGGCACTTCGGAATACGAGCCTCGATTGCGTCAGGGAGCGACCTGGGTACCCTCTGGTTTGCGTGCCGCAAGTCGCATGAAATCAACGTTGGCTTGATCCCCTGAGCAAACGTCGATACGGCCTGGTACGACACGTACAGAGAGCATTTGCGGAGGGAGCAGGGGGATTCATCCCCCTGAAAATGGGCGGAAAGACAAGAGCCTTTAGGCCCGGAGCAAGGGATTCGGCACAAAGACAACTGTAGTGCTAAAGGGCCAATGCAGAGTCCCTATTGGCCGTCAAGCCAGCGAACGACATCAACTCGATCTCCGGGAAGTGCTTCAACTCGTGCAGCGCATCCCGTTCGGTCTCGCGCGAGGCCAGCAATCGGGTATGCGCGTGGGCCAGGTCGGCGTCGTTGTAGCCGGGATGCGTCACCAGCTCCCACGTGCCAGGAGGCAGGTTCTGGAGCAGGGAACCGACGGTTGCGGCGTCCAGGGTTCCCGTGGCCAGTACGCCGATGGCGCCATCGGTCGTGGCCAGCCCCGCCCGGGCCACATGCTTGCGGAAGCCCGGCAGGAACTGGCGGAGCAGATGCACCTCGACCCGCCGCATCCACGGCGCGCCGGGTGTAACGCGCAGACTCCATGCGGGTTCAAAGGGATTGCGAATCGAGCGGATGCCGCAACCGGCCGCCGCGCGCAGCACGGGTTTGAGCACGGCAGGAAACATGTGCACGTGTTTGTGCGTGTCGATATGGGTGAGCGAAACACCCGCGGCCTGCAGGTGCGCGATTTGTGCGGTGGCTTCGGCCTCCATCTCGGCGGCGCGAATGCGACCCGTCATCAGTCGCTGCAAAAAAGCGCCCAGCGTCGGCATAAAGCGTCCCGTCCGCTGATCGATCAACGAAGGAATCTCGTTGGCTGGCAGTACCGACTCGCCATCCACCAGAACAACGTGGCAGCCCACCCCCAGGGTAGGTGTAGCGCGCGCCAAGCGGACGGCCTCTGCCGTCGCCCCAGCCCGTGCCATCAGGGTGGTGCTGGTCAGCACTCCGCCAGCGTGCAACTCCACAATTGCCCGGTTGACCCCGGCAGTCAGTCCGAAGTCGTCGGCGTTCACAATAAGAGGATTCACAGCCTGAGTTTATCAACTCCGGAGTGTCGCCATTTCACTGGCCCTACAAGTCGTCATTTCGCTGGTATGATGGAAAAGTCGTGTTGTTTTACCGCCACCGTGGGCGGTTAGCTCAGTTGGTTAGAGCGCCTGCCTTACAAGCAGGATGTCGGGGGTTCGAGTCCCTCACTGCCCACCAGTCAATTTTAATTGCGCATTGAAATCATCTAAATCGCATAAAATAAATAACTTAAGTGGTTATGAAGGCTTTCCATATGGCCCATTTTTCCCACGAAATACGATGTCTTCTGCCAAATTGTAGTAGGAAGATGAAAATGTGGTAGGAAAGAAAAAACCGGCTCTTGAGCCGGGTCGAAGGGGTCCGCAGCGGGACTTCAAGCCGTCTTTGACCGGATCCACTGAGCCGTAGAAGCTGGATCAAAACGGACCGAACTGGCGATTCTGATCGAGGGAAGGTTTCCTCGCTGGGCAAGGTTGTAGATCTGCTGTTGAGACAACGCCAGCATGTCCGCTAGTTCGCCAACCGTTAGGGCCTTTCTCCGGCGCTGAATTCGTGTGGCGAGATCAACGGCTGCGTCCGCGAGAGGAGGCTCGATCTTGGAGTCCACTCTCCCATCTCTCTGGACGGGCTTCTTGCGAAAACCAGTAGTGCCGGACTCCTCTTGCGGGTGCTCGGCAAACGATCGCCCTGCGCTCGTACCGCTTCGGTTCGATCTGCCCCTGTCAAATATCGTGCAATTCAGCCTACCGGTCATCTGCCGCGCTTTCCGAGCGCGCTTGTTGCCCAAATCATTGATGTCTTGATGAAGGGCACTTCGGACTGGCGGGCATGGAACCCCATCGGGGTTCTGCGCGCCAACTTTGACTACGCGAAGCAGGGGCCACTCGGGAAGCGGCTCGATCTGGTCTTGTCCAGACTGCATCAGGTTGTAGCTATCAGCCAGTGGATTGCTGACTGCATCCGAGATTCCTGACTTATCTGTGTGTAAGCTACTCTTCGACACATTACTTGTAGACATGGCCACCTCCCGTGTCTTTCTTCCCAGCGTCATGCGAATCAGCTTGTTTGTCCATTACATTTTATTGAACAGGTGTTCAATGAAACCGAACAAGTCTTGGCAGATTGGCGACGAATTGCAAGTAGCGAGAACAAAACAGCCAGTGGAAGTCAAGGAATATTTGTGAAAAAGTGTCGGTTTGTTGCTAAACTGTGTTCCCTTTAGGGGCTTTTTTATGGCGCCCAGCATTAGCGCCACTGCTCTCCTTCTACCTGTGCCTTGGGCAAGAACTCTCCTTGACTCGAACAATGAGGGCAGGTGATCGTTGCGTCAGCCCTTTGTGCCCTTCAGGAATTTCGTTTTCGCGGAGGATTCCCGTATGAACGAATGGGCTGAGTTCCGACATATCCGGTACCTGCTGGAGATTTTGAAGCAGCGAGGGGTGCGTCCCGCAGCGGAGAGCTTGCATACCTCTGCGCCGAATCTGTGCATGCAGGCGAATCAATTCCAGGAACATTTCCATATCAGGCTCTATGAAAAGGGTATAGACAACCGCTTCGTGCCAACCGAAGCTGGCGAGGCTTTCCTCGTTATGGCCCCGGGCCTGTTTGATGCGCTGGATGATTTTATTGCTGCTCTGATTGCCATCGACAAAGGAGAACTATGTACTCTGCGCCTGGGAAGCGGAACCTTTGTCGATGAGGAACTGTTTCGCGCGGCCTGTGAGCTTCACAAGCAGTTCCTTCCCTCCTGCACAATCCGCCCATCTCACGCCGATACTACGCAGCTGATCAGCGAGATTGCTTCCGGAGAAATCGACGCGGCGCTTGTGACGTTACCAGCGGAGCATTCCGAGTTGTGTGTGGAAGAGCTCAAACGGGATCGTCTTGTAGCCTGCCTTCGTGCGGATCATCCTCTTGCAGAAAGGGCGGCGGTTCGCCCGTCAGACCTGCAGGACCACCTTCGCGTCCTCTACCACAAACAGAGACATCCAGAAGCCCACGCCAAGCTCATGGAACAGTTGCGCGAAGTGGGCGTTCGCGTCGGAGATTATTCAGGCGCATCTCACCCGAGCGAAATGCAGCGGCTTGTCAAGGACGGCTATGGGCTGACTCTGATGCGGGAAGGGACGGTCCTTGACCCTGAATTAACCACTCGTCCGATCCAAGGTGTCGATTGGACCGTGGACACAGCCTTTGTCTACCACAAAGAGCGCCACCCGAAATCAATTCCGGTGCTGGTCCGGCACCTGAAGAGACGCTATTCTGCATCGCTACACAACACCGACTCGGCCGTAATTTCGATTAAGGGCCGGACGAAGAATATCGGCCGGAAGCGCCCACTACGGTCCGAAGACAATGGACCGGAACAACTGTGGCTGCTGGGGTGAGGCAGTAGCATTTCAGATCCCTGGTGTTGTTTTGTCCTTGCAGTGGCGTTCGGCGGTATCGAGATACAAGGGTGCCGGGATTCGGCTCCCGCAGCGACGGCTACGCCGACGCCATCAGCGGTGCGCCCGGCCCCTTCTCCTGAACCCCAGGTGGGCAGCCCAAAGCCACGACACGATAGCCGAGAAGTGGCAAGAAATGACGCCCAACATGAGCGATAGAAATGGCTTGTATCGATCATAAATTAGGGGTATACTGAGCGATAGAGAGGCTAACTATCGCTCATGGCATGGAACTGGCAAAGTCCGGAATGGCCGAATTTTAAGTGGGACCGCTCTCGAATGATCGCTGCGGAAGAGCAGTTTCTCCTTGGTGCGGGCGTTGTCATCGGCACGGTCAAGCACCTCGGAGAAGAGGAACACAATCAGCTCCTCGTGGAAGCGATGAGTGGTGAAGCGCTGACGACCTCTGAGATTGAAGGTGAAATCCTCAATCGAGCCAGTGTTCAATCCTCTGTCCAGCGTCAGCTCGGGTTGGTTAAAGATAAGCGGCGCGCCACGCCGGCCGAACAAGGGATTGCCGAAATGATGGTCGATCTTTTTCGATCCTCCGCGGAGCCTCTTTCAAGCGAGGTGCTCTTTCGCTGGCACGGGATGGTGGCCTCTGGCAGAAAAGACCTCATCGACGTCGGAAGGTACCGCACCGGGAAGGAGCCAATGCAGGTGGTTTCTGGCCCGATTGGTGCTCAGAAAGTATATTTTGAAGCTCCTCCATCGACGCGAGTTCCGTCAGAGATGAAACGGTTCGTCTCGTGGTTCAATCGAACAACGCCGCGGGGTGCGGAGTCCTTGCCCGCCATTACCAGAGCGGGCATTGCCCATTTGTATTTTGAGTCCATCCATCCCCTCGAGGATGGTAATGGCCGGATCGGGCGCGCGATCGCTGAGAAGGCGATGGTACAGAGCTTTGGACAACCGCTGCTCGTCTCATTTGCCACGACCATCCTCGCTCATCAGAAAAGCTATTACGAAGCCCTCGAAAGGGCCAATCAGAAAATTGACATAACGCTGTGGCTTGCATGGTTTGCGGACATTGCCTTGGAAGCGCAGCGCCGGACCATCTCACAAGTTGAATTCCTGATTGCCAAGACAAAACTACTCGATCGGCTGCGCGGGCACATTAACGACAGACAGCAGAAGGCAATTCTACGGATGTTCCGGGAAGGCCCCGACGGATTCGAAGGTGGCTTGAGTGCAAGTAAGTACAGCACAATCACCGGCGCGTCTCCGGCAACAACAACCCGTGATTTGGCGGACCTTACGGAGAAGTGCGCTCTTCTTCGCACGGGCGAGCGTAGACACGCTCGCTATAAGCTTAATGTCTAAAGTGCTGTGTACGACCGATCATTTAGTCCTCCAGGACTTCGTGACCCCCCGACAGTTTCTACCCGCATCGATGGTGTGAAAAGTCCAAGTGCAATGCTCCTTCCACCGCCCCGGTCGGTTCGGGTGGAAGATGCGCATGAGCCTGTCGGAACGCAGGCAGTAGCATGTAGGGATAGACGCAGCTGAACTCTCGTATGAGCTTACGACCGTCTTCTCGGTTGCTCGTCTCGATTTGAGTGACACTGGCAGGGATCTTCGCCACAGTTCCGCGACCTTCGTCGCGACCAACTGGAACGCGAGGCGGAAGCCCGCAAAGCCGCCGACCTGCGCCGCGCCTTATTACGCTCCCATCTGCGCACCGCGGCTGCCCTGGGCGTCGCCGTCTTCACCCTGGCCTGCGTCGGCTTCTGGTGGTTGGCCTATGTCCATCCGACTTCGTCCTACTACAGGGGTTTTTTCCAAGCGCTATGGACGTCCAGCGCCTTATGGCCCCCTTTCCAGCGATGCCGTGCGCCACCGTAATGCTTCGCTCAAGGTCATCAAAAAGGGATTTCGGGGTCCAATCTTGGAGATGGAAGCCGTCGACAGCGCCGGGCGCCTCACCATGAACAACAACGTGCGAACCTCTCTGATTGGCGTAAGCGACAGCGATGCGTTCAAATCATGCCGCTGGGAGTATGTCTACGACAACGATCAGCATGTCAGCTACGAAACCGGCTGGGATCAGCATGGGCGCATGGTTTGGGGGCTGGTTTACTCTCCGCCTGGTTCCGCCGGTGATCCGAAACACATCCGGCGTGGCACATTTGTAGGCCCCGATAATTTGCCCTTGCCACAGCGCAACAGTCGCGCTGAAGTCATCGAGTTTGAATATGACGCCAATGGCTAGGAGAAGCGTCAGCGTTTTCTCGATCGCGAAGGCAATCCAGCTCCCGCTCTGTATGGTGCCTTCGGGAGAGTCTTCGAACACGACGGCAGTGGACGAGAAACGAAAGACACCTCACTGGACAAGTATGGTCAGCCAATGAACGATCAGGCGGGCAATTCCAGCAATATCAATGAATTCGACCAGGATGGCAATCTTGTCACCAATGTTGTCGTCGACAAGGATGGCCAGCCCACCATATTGAATGAGAGTGGTATCAACCGTCAGCGGTTGTCCTATGATCGCTGGGGGAATGAAATCAACAGAAGTTTTTATGGCTCCAAAGGTTGGGATGATCCCGTTATAGATCTGAAGAGCGGTTCCCACTCCATCAAGATCGCTCACGATGAACATGGGAACATCGTGGAATACCGCTACTACGACATTCACGGCCAACCCATGGACAGACAGGCTGAGTTTGCCTATCACCGAGCCGCGTACATATTTAGCAATGAGGACCTGCAAACGTCAGAAGCATACTTCAACCGGAATGGACAGAGTGTTTCCGGGCCGGGTGGATGGCATGAGGCCCGCTACCTCTACGATCAGAACCGTTATATCTCTGAGGTTGCATTTTTTGATAACAACGGACATCCCGTCAATACCGTAGACGGATACCACAAATTTGTTCGGAAGAACGATGCCCAAGGCAACGCAGTCGCGGAAGCGTACTTTGGGGCCGACGGGAAGCCTGCCTCGGACAAAGATGGCGGGTACCACAGCGTTCTTTCCAGCTATGACGGTCGCGGGCGCGTAACAGAAAGGGCCTATTACGGCACCGATGGGACACCGTGCTTGGACAACTCCGATGGAACGCACAAGTACAGAGAAAGGTACGACCGTTTTGGCAACATGACTGTAATTGAGTACTTCGGTCAGGTTGGTGCGCCTGTCAACAATAAATCCGGATACCAGCGTGAAGAAGATCTCCACAACGAGTTCGGCTCGGTCACCCAGGAAACCTATTTCGATGCGCATGGAAACCCCACCCTCACAACATCCGGGTATCACCAGACCAGGTACAAATATGATGACTCTGGTTTGCTGACGGAAAAAGTGAACTACGATGTGCGGGGAAACATACACGCCAACACACGGGGCATTGCGCGTTTTGTATATAGCTACAACGCGAGGCGTCAACGCATTCAAGAAGAGTACTTCGGCGAAGACGGAAAGCCCGTCAACGATAGCGATGGCGTTCATTCCATCGTCATCGGATACGATGCCGCCGGACAAAAGAACAGCGAAATCAAAAGGAGCGCCCTGGGGTATGTAGTCGGAGAATCGAAATCTAGCGCGACTACCACTCGCCAAGTCCGCAATGCCAAGAATCAGGTGATTGAGGAAGGAACGTACGATCAGAGTGGCCGCCTTGCTCCGAATGCCGAAGGCTATGCCATCGTTCGCTGTGAACATGACGAAAGAGGCAACATAACGGAGTGGCGCTACTTTGACGCCAACGATAAGCTTGTGGACAGACGGGACAATGGTGCCATTGTCAGGAAGAAATATGACAGCCAGAATCATGTAATCGAAGAGGCCTATTTCGGCACAAAAAACGAACTCGAAATCTCACGCGAACACGGAGTAGCAGGCGGAAGAGTCAAATACGATCAAAAAGGCAAGATGGTGGAGATCACCGCATTCGATGCGAGCGGCAAACCGATGGAATCGTTGTATGGCTATGCGAAAAGGCGCAGGAACATTGATTCGGCAGGTAAGCCATTAGGCTCAGACTACTATGATCGGTTTGATGTGCGAATCTTGCATGATGGATCGAATAAGAACGTCCCCTCCGACGCCTCGCTGGTTTTCCTCCGCCAACTTGGCAAACCAGTCAATATTCTTGTGATAGAGCTAACGGCGAAACCAATAGCATCGCTAAGAAGGTTCATATACATGTCGGTGATGTACTTCTTAGCTATAACGGTGTCGGCTATGACGGAAAGAATGCTACATCGGCCATGGAATGGCTTAAGCAATTTGACATCGGCCCCGATCGGCCACGAACGCTTGAGATACTTCGAGATGGCAAGAAGTTCGTGCTGCATGTGCCCGTCGGAAAACTTGGCTTAACGATCCAGGATGCCAAAATCGATTAGTGGTCTGTCATGTCCGGCAAATGCATTTGGGTGAGGGGAACAATTTGGGAAACCAAAGCGATCAAACGACGGGCTCGGAGCAGACCATGGATGGCCAGCAGGATACGCCGGACTGTTGCGCGCATCCACCCCGCGCCCGGCTGGTGGTGCGCGTCGGTGTGACCGGGCACCGGCCCGGCGGTCTCGCAGACGCGGACACAGAACTACTCCAGAAGCAAGTCGATTCGGTTCTGGCCTGCGTGCGCGATACCGCGCTGCGCGTGGCCGCGAAGGGCCTCTTCAGCGAACAGCCTCCCTGCCTGCGCGTGATCTCCTCGCTGGCCGAAGGCGCCGACCGCCTCGTTGCGCAGCGCGGCCTTCACATGGGCTACGAACTGCAAGCCCCGCTCCCATACGCGCGCGCGGAATACGAAAAAGACTTTGCTTCGGCCGAATCCCGGGAGGAGTTTCACGTCCTTCTGCGACAGTCCAGCAGCGTCTTTGAAATCGATGGCACACGCCAGCAGGGAGCTTTGGCCTATCTCGCCGCTGGGCGGCTGCTCATCCACCATTGTGATGTTCTCATCGCTATCTGGAACGGCCAGCCGGCAGCTGGCGTGGGTGGCACTAGCCAGATTGTCGAGGAAGCCCTCAAGCTCGGCCTGCCCGTGGTGCGTATCGATTCTCGCGCTCCACATTCGATTTCATACAACCAGAGCAAAGCTCCGCTCCGGGACCTGGAATTGGCGATCGAGCGACTGCTTCTTCCTGAGAACTTCGCCACGATAGGTCCTGGCCACAAGAAGACGAGAGGAGACCTGTGCGAGGCATATTTCAAGGAGAAGCGCCCTTCCTGGCGCAGCCCCGTCTACAGACTCTTCGAACGATTTGTCGCGCAAGGCACTCTGATGATCAGTTGCAAGTTGGGCAAGGGAGACCCGCTACATGATCTGGCGGTGTACCGGCATTTCGACTGGGCCACATCCCTGGGTGTCTTCTATGCGGAACTTGTCCGCAGCGCGATGTTGTTGACCCAACTCCTGGCCGTGTTCGCGGTCTCCGCGGCAGTTCTTCCCTTGTTTCCACGATTCAATCGGGCTGAAAGCTATTTTGTTGGCTTTGAGTTGGGTCTCATTCTGATCATCGTCGTGATCGTCTTTCTGGGAGCAAAGTTCCGCTGGCATGAACGCTGGCTGGCTTATCGCATGCTCGCTGAGCAGCTGCGTGTATTGGATTACCTGGCCGCTCTGGCGCAAACTCTGCCTGCCTTTCGCCCTCCCGCATACCACGACCGCAGCGACACAAATCTGCAATGGGCAAACTGGCACTTCCGCGCCATCGTGCGCGAGGTCGGACTCAAGAACGGTAAGGTCGATGCAGCATATCTGGGCAGAGCCCACGCAGGCTTGCTCTCGGTGCTCGTTGCTCAAAGAGACTTTCATGACTCAACCGCCCACCGCTCCCACACCGTGCATCATCGGCTCCACGTTGCTGGGCAGACGTTGTTCTATCTCACGCTGCTGGCTTGCGCCCTTCACCTTTCCCTGGGAAAAGAGTCCAAGGAGGAAAAATCCATCTCGTCGGCGCTCATCATCTTCGCCGCAGCATTGCCCGCCGCCGGTGCGGCGTTGGCTGGAATTTTAGGCCATGCGGAGTTCGAGCGCGTCGGCAACCGCTCCTTGGCCATGAGCCACGGACTCGATTCCCTTGTGAACCGCCTGAACCAGGATTCCACGGCAAAAACCTTCGGCGGACTCAGCGGCATTGCCGGTGAAGCTGCGCTCATCATGACGGCCGAAGTACAGGATTGGCACGTCCTCTTCAAGGGGCGCCCGATTGAGCTTCCCTCGTAGAGAAAGGGCAGGCGAACTCACTGCTCTCGCCACTCCTGCACACTTCCCCCGCTCGAGGCACCCATTCGACGAATTCGGCCCTCACGTCTCAAACACGAACGCGACACTGCGCGCTCCGGCCCGATTCAGCTATGATGGCGTGTCGAGTCTGTGGCCAACCTCTTTGATGCCTATTCATTGGGCAGGAGCGGCCAAGCGAAAGTGATGTATGCGAAAAATGAAAACATTTACACGCAGGGCCCTCCTGCAATCTGCCCCTTCCGCTGCGGCATTGCTAATCCCCACTGCCTCTTGGGCGCTGCCGTCAAAGAATATTCCGTCCAGCCCCGCGCACGATGACCTCAATCTCCCTGTCCTCGCCCAGCCTGATCTGGTTTTTGCCTTCCTTGGCGATGCTGAGGCAGAGCGCTACCAGCTCTCGAGAACAGGAGAAACCTGGGCTGTAACCGGCCGGGCCGCCGCAGAGGTGACGGTCGATTTCGCTGCCGGAGTCCAGCAGGCAGTGGTCTCGATTGACTCGCCCGCCGTACCTGTCCAGCGCATACAGCTTCGCTGGAAGCGCCGTCTGGCAGACGATGTGCTAGCGCTTGGCGACGCATGGGAGCGCAGCTATGGGGACCTGGAATGGCGGCCGCTCCAAGCAGAGCGTGTACTGCCCTGGTACGCACTGCTCCACACGCAGGGACGAACCTCCGGCATGGGCGTCAAGACCGGAGCCGCTTCCTTTGCCTTCTGGCAGGTCGATCCCTCCGGCATCTCATTGTGGCTCGATGTGCGCAATGGCGGGAACGGCGTATCGCTCGGCCACCGCCGGTTGCAAGCGGCAACCATCGTGCAGTGCAAAGGCGAGTCAGAGGAAAGCGCCTTCGCCGTAACGCAACGCCTATGCCGTGCAATGGCACAAGGCGCAAAGGTGCCTGCCAAACGCGGTGCCATGCCAATCGAAGTTCTCTATGGGAGCAACGATTGGTACTACGCCTACGGGCAAAACACGCACGAAGGCATTTTGCGCGACGCCGATCTCATGGCCTCTCTTGCGCCTGCTGGTGGCATCAAACCATTCACCGTCATTGACGATGGCTATCAGGACCCTTCCCGCTTTCCAAGCCTCTGCAAGCTCGCCTCGGCAATCCGCGATCGCAATGTGATTCCGGGCATTTGGATTCGGCCATTACGCGCTGCGTCCACCACACCAGCGAATCTGCGTCTCGCGGATTCTCGCTGGGAGGGCCTCAGAAACGAGCAGGCGCCGCCGGCGTACGATCCGACCATTCCAGAGGCTCTTCACGCCATCGCATCGGTCGCCGCCGAGGCATGCGCGTGGGGCTTCGATTTGATCAAGCATGACTTCACCACCTTCGAGTTGTTCGGACAATGGGGAAGTCAGATGGGGGCCTCTCCAACCCGGAGCAATTGGCACTTCAATGATCGCGCACTGACCAATGCGGAGATCGTGACAGCGCTATATCGGCAACTCCGCGTCACCTGCGGGGAAGATCGCGTCATCCTGGGGTGCAACACGGTCGGCCATCTTTCGGTGGGCCTCTTCGATGCCTCTCGCACCGGCGACGATGTGAGCGGAAAGGAATGGGAAAGAACACGGCGGACCGGCGTGAATACGCTGGCCTTTCGCGCACCGCAGCATAAGACGTTCTACGCACTCGACGCCGACTGTGTCGCGCTTACCCCAGATGTGCCGTGGTCCATGAGTCGTCAATGGTTGCAAGCCGTGGCAAACAGCGGAACCGTCCTTCTGGTCTCACCGGATCCCAGGGCAGTTGGCCCGGAACAGAAACGATCCCTTCGTGAAGCCTTCGGGCGCTGCGTCGCAAAGCCGGGCAGCGAGCCGCTGGACTGGCTCAAGACACGCACCCCCGCATCCTGGCGCTCTTCCGGGGCCATTCAGAAGTACGAATGGATTCTGGAAGAGGGAGAAAGCCCGCTTCCCATCGGCATCCAGCGTGGACCGGATTAATCGTGAACCCGCTCTGATCGGCACAAGAAGTCGGCCAGCCTGCTGATTTCAGAGACCGAGTGGCGCTGTATGTCTTTTCTGTCCAACGGCCCCAGTCAACCGCGGGAGGCAGCGCATCGCCGTATCCCGCGGTTGACTGGGGCCGTTGAATATCCGACGATTGATGTTCAGCCAGAACTCCTCAAAAGCCAATGCGGCCGGATCAATGCTCCTACCGCCAATGCTTTCTGCAGGAGTCGCTGTCGCTATCGCAAACGACGGCGCGGCCAGCAACAACAATCAGGATTTGTTTGAGGAAATGGACCTCGGCGCAAAACTTCAAAAATTTGGCCATATGGATCCACAGGTTCTTTCGGCGGAGCAAGTGTCAAGATGGCGACAATTACAGGGGCCCGGGCATTGCACATGGAAAATCTGACTGGCTCTATCGAGCCGGGGAAAAAAGCGAATTTTATCCTTGTGGATACCGCCTCGCCGCACGCGACACCGATGTACAACCTGTACTCGCAAGTTGTTTACGCGCTCAAGGCAGCGGACGTTTTCACTGTGATCATTGGGGGAAAGCCGGTGATGGAAGATCGGAAAATGCTGACGATTGATGAAGCAACCATCTTAGAGAAGGCGAACGAATACAGGAAACAAGTGCTTGCCTCGTTCACACAGTCAGCGGGAAAATCGCCTAGCACTTGGCTTAGTGAAACACCGCACCTTTAGCCTTATTTGGCGACTCAGCACAAATGTCCCGGTAGTATTGGGAACTGTGAGTCGGCGGCCCCAATTGCTGTCACATCGTCGATTCCTCTTGGATCATAGCCTGCTCGGTAGTCGCCAAACTGCCAGTTGTATCGAGGTAAGAACCGCATGGATAAATTGATGCGTTGAAGAAAAACAGAGGCAATCTTCCGGGCGCCCTGAACCGCCATGGGAGGACGTTATCGCCCCGATAGGCCAGAATCAGCCAATATTCAGCAGGTCTCGCAGAATCGGGAACGGCAAACGCCCCGGGGTGCGATAGAGCAAGATGGCAATCAGGATCATGTTCTGCTACGTCGAATGGAGGCCGTGGCCATGGGAAAGAACAAGGGAAATTTAGGTTTCACCGGGATGATGAAGGAGTGTCGCTGATTAGGGAGTCTCAGCGGCCGAGTTCAAAGCCCATGGGCTTTGAACTCGCGCAGGTTTCGCCTTACTGGCCGGCAACCGCGCCGCCGCTGCGCCGTCGAAGGACTGGCCAAGCCCGGCGGACACCAAAGCAGGCTGCACTGCTAATGCGAAGAGATGAAATGTGAATCGACATCATAAAGCAAATAGACCGTGTCGCATTACCTCCAGAAACGCCAACCGAGTTGTACAGCGAACCCCAAACACAGATAAAAAGGTGCGCGAATCCTCAGAGCAACCTGCTAAAAGAGAATCTTCAATGCAAGTTGCGTGTTGAAGGGTTCTCCCGGGCCTATGGCAGGAGCGCCATTGTAGTCGCCGATCGTATCGGAGGAGTGTCCAAAGGAACTCGATCCAAAGGAGGCGCTCGGCGCGGCGAGATTGACGCGGTTTGTGATGTTGTAAAGTTCGGCGCGGAACTGCGTAGTGACACGCTCGCTAATGCGTGTGTTCTTGAATGCCGACAGATCGGCGGAAGCGTACCCCGGACCGTAGTAGGCATTGCGGCGTAGCGTGCCGAAGTGCCCCGCTGCGGGCGCGGCAAAGGCCGCTGAATTGATCCACTGCACATAGCGTGAGGTCGCGGTGGGAACAAAGCTGTGCGAGACCGCGAAAGGATTGCCGATCAGGTTGGGCCGCTCGTAGCCTTCATTGGTGCCGGTAAGGTCGCTCGATGTGGTGATATTGAAGGGCGCGCCACCGTGCAGGTTGATCAGGCTGTTCAACTGCCAGCCTTGAGCGATGACCTTCGGGGCATGTGGGTTCGTGGGCACATCGTAGTTGACTGTGCCGTTGAAGGCATGGCGCGTGTCGTAGTCGGAGTTGCTATATTCGGCGCCGAAGTTGTTGCTGTTTTGCGGCAGCTTGCTGCGATACGCCGTGACGTCGTCGAGGTTATGACTCCAGGTGTAGTTGAATTGCGAATTCAGTCCATGCCACGAAGAGGAGCGCAGCGTCGCTTCGAGCGCGTTGTAGTTGGAGTTGCCGATGCTCTCAACTTGATTGATGACGCCGTAGTTGGGGAATTGAGCATAGTACGGCCGCGAGGATTGCTGCACCGATCCCGGCTTGCCGCCCAGAATGCCCACCGCTGAATTCGTGGGTGAAGCGGGATTCAGGCCGGCCTGGTTGATATCCACCGTGGCCACCTGATGGCGGCTCTGGCTACCGACATATCCAAGAGAGAAAACCGCCTTGGACCCCAGTGCCTGCTCAATGTTGAAAGAGTAGTTGGAGGTGATTGGAGTTTTAAAGTTCTGGCTCACCGAAAACAGACCCACAATGCTCGCCGGACCGCCGGTGAAGAGTGGTGAACCGGACTGCCAGATGTAGGCGTTTTGGCTGATGGTCTGTACTGGAGAGGTTCCGGCTGGATTGCCTTCAAAACCGTTCGGGCCGCCATTGCCGGGACGATTGTCGAGGAACGGGCTGAGCGATGTTGCGTCGAAGAAGATGCCATAGGCGCCGCGAATCACCAGACCCTTGTTTTCTCTGGGCTGGAAGGAGAAGCCGACGCGGGGCGCAAAGTTGGTGTGCTGCGGCGGGAAGAGGCTGCCGATGCCGTTGCCCTGCACCACGAGTCCGCCCTTACTGGGCACAAAAGTAGGCAGATCGTTCTTGCCATTGTGCAAGGGGCCTTCGTAATCGTAGCGAATGCCGTAGTTCAGGTTCAGGCGGCGGGTAAGTTGCCATGCATCCTGGGCGAAGAGGTTGTAGCTGTTGACGTAAACCAAGCGCTCGGCATCACCGCGAGCCAGGCTCGAGGAGACGACTTTGCCGGCCAGATAGTCCGCCAGCGCCTTTACGTTGGAATCCGTATAGGGGTTGATCTTGTAACTCCCCTGCGATCCGTCGAAGGAGAAAGTCCCCTCGCCATTGCGATAGTAGAACTCGTCAAGCTGCGCCTTGCGGAACTCGCCACCGAATCGGAATTGATGTGCGCCAATGTTGTAGGAGAGCGCCTCGGTTACGTGGGCAGTAATGTCGTTGCGACCCTCGGGAGGCGTCTCGCCGGTCTGATCGAAGCCGCTAATCTTGATGGCCGGTGCGCCCTTCTGTGCGCCGGTGATCAAGCCCAGGCTGTTCACATCGAACGAGTGGTCAAAGTCGCTGAAGACCTGATTGTAGGAGCTGACGCCAAAGAGCAACTGATTGGCCAATCGCGGCGTGAACACTCTGTTGTAGACAACGGAGTAGTTCTGCACGTGAATGGGCGCGACCTCGTAGTAGGACTTGAGATACGAGCCCACGGGAGCGGTCTGATTGCCCTGGCCAACAACCCAGCGCGCGGAGATGTTGTTCTTGTCGTTGAAGCTGTGATCCAGTTTGACGACGCCGTTGTTGTCAAATCCATTTTCAGCCGGGGGGACGTAGTTGTTCGCGGTAGCGGGACCAGTCAATGCGGAGGCAGGCCACAACAACCCAAGCAGCGCGGTGGAGAGAGGATTGACTGCTATGTTATTGGCCGCGAGCAGGCTCTTCGCTTCGCTTTGATAGGCAGCCGAGGGCTCGGTGCCCGTGGTCAGCACGCCCAGAACGAATTGTTGCCGCTCGAACGAGGTGAAATAGAAGGTGTGATCGTGGCGGATCGGACCACCCAGCGAGAATCCATAGGACTGAAAGCGCTGCTTTGTTTCCGGCACAAACACCGGATTCGCCGCCAACGCTTCATTGCGGTTGTAGTAGTACGCACTTCCATGCAGACGGTTGCTTCCGGATTTGACCACGACGTTGGCGATTGCGCCCGGATTGCGGCCCGTCTCGACCGTCGATTGGGTTTGCAGCGAGAACTGATCGATGGCATCGATAGGAAGCGCTGTGCCGGCGATGCCGCCAATGCCGCTCTGGTTGATCGCCGAGTTGTTGGCCCACAGATCGTTGTTGTCGGTGCCGTCAATCTGCCAGTTGGTCTGGTTAGTGCGCGCTCCGTTGACGGAGCCAAGAACGCCGGTATAGCCTGCAAAACCGGGGACGACACCAACAATCTTTTTGAAGTCGCGGCCATTCAAGGGAAGATCTTGCAAGGACTGTTCGGCAAGCACTGTGGCCTGCTGGGTAGCCGTTGTGTCGAGCGCAATGGCGGCGGCTGAGACCTCGACGGTGGTGCTCAAATCGGAGACCGACAACTGCAGCGGCAAAGTATGAATGGTGCCTGCGCTTACGGTTACGCCGCTCACATCGAGTGGCCGGAAACCAGTGTCTTCCGCGTGAATCTTGTAGATGCCCAGAGGAAGGTCCTGAAAAATGAAGCTGCCCGCGGCAGACGTGACGGTAGAGTGGACTACGCCCGTCGCCTCATCGGTGGCGGTGATTCTGGCGTCTGAAAGCACGGCTCCCGTCCCGTCTTCGAGCGTGCCGTTGATGCCTCCGCGAAAGGTTTGCGCGTGAGTTGGAATCGACGCAAGCAGGATGAAGGCAAAGAGCAGTGTGGAAGACACGGGGACGAGTCTCTGTCGCTGAAGTACTTGTATGACGTTCATGACGCCTCCATTGGAAATGGTGAGGATGAGGGAAGATACCTTCCGCATCTGTTCAGCTTTTTTGTTCGGGAGATTTGGGAGAGAAATATGCCCAAAGAAAAAGGCCCACAGACTGAAGTCTGTGGGCCTTTTTAAAGAACGTTATGCGTCAGCATCAGCAGACACGGTTCTTCGCCCATGCTGTACAGCGACAGCTGGCAAGTGAGACGAAGACGATCATGCGAGCGAAACTCATATATCCAAACTGACACAAATCGACCTTGAAAGTCAACAACAAGCTCGAAAGCAATTTTCAAAAAAGGCAACGTCCGGCGTTATTCGCGCTATTATGTCACCACAACCATGAATCGACGGATCATTTCCCCTATCCTGGCTGCCTTGCTCGCTGCCGCGCCTTTCATCTCCTCCTTTTCCGCCGCACAAGAGAGCGCGCTGAAGGCGATTCCTTATCGCGACGAGCAGCCGGTGCGCGCACGGCACGGCATGGTGGTGAGTATTCACCATCTGGCCTCAGACGCTGGTCTGGAAGTGTTGCGAGAGGGCGGCAACGCGGTCGATGCCGCCGTGGCTACAGGGTTTGCGCTGGCCGTTGTCTATCCGGCTGCGGGTAATTTGGGCGGAGGAGGTTTTCTGCTACTGCGGACCCGCGACGGCAAATCTACGTTTATCGACTTCCGCGAGAAGGCGCCGCTCGCTGCCTCTGAAACCATGTACCTGGACGCCAAAGGGCAAGTGATTCCTGGCGTCAGCATCCTTGGCTACCGCTCGATTGCTACTCCGGGTTCAGTGGCCGGTCTGGTCTATGCCGAGCGCAAATACGGCAAGCTGGGCCTCAAGCGAGTGATCGCTCCGGTCATCAAGCTGGCTGCGGAAGGCTTTGTGCTGACCGACGAGGAAGCCAAAATACTCGCCGCGCCGAGTCTCGCCGGCTTCCCCGATTCGAAGCATATCTTTCAGCGCAATGGCGATCTCTATAGGCCCGGAGAAACCTTCAAGCAGCCGGAACTGGCGCGCACTCTCGCACGCATCGCAGCCGACCCGGAAGACTTCTACCACGGCAAAATGGCGCATGAGCTTGTGGACGATCTGAAGAAAGGGAGCGCGCTCCTTACACTCGATGATCTGGCCCAATATCACGTCGTCGAACGAAAGCCGCTCACCGGCACCTTCCATGACTACACAGTCATCAGTGCACCGCCTCCTTCCTCGGGCGGGGTAGGACTGCTGAGTGCGCTCAACATTCTGGAAGGTTACGATCTGGCCAAGCTGGACGACCGCACTGCCGCCTCGATGCAGCTAATTACTGAGGCATATCGCCGCGCCTACATGGACCGATCAGACTATCTAGGCGACCCCGACTATAACCGCATTCCCATGGCCGAACTGACGGGCAAGAAGTATGCGGGGGCATGGCGCGCCAGCATCCACGCCAACTCCGCCAGTCTCAGCGCGACTTTGCAACGGCCGGAAGGCTATTTGCCGTCGGCGCCCAAAACCGCTGGTCTGCGCGCGGAGTCGCAAGACACAACGCATTACTCCGTCGTGGATCGTGAGGGAAATGCCGTCTCCGTCACAACCACGCTCAATGGCGTATTCGGCTCGAACGTTACAGCTGGCTCGCTGGGCTTTCTGCTCAACGATGAGATGGACGACTTTGCCGCCAAGGTGGGTGCACCCAATATGTTTGGTCTGATCCAGGGACCGGCCAACGCCATTGCCCCAGGAAAGCGCCCTTTGAGTTCCATGACTCCGACCATTGTGCTGAAGGATGGAAAGCTTCGCTATGTGCTAGGCTCTCCGGGAGGACCGCGCATCATCACCACCGTGGCCAATATCTTTCTGTCGGCAGCCATGGGCGGAATGAATATCCAGCAGGCGGTGGACGCACCACGCTTCCACCACCAGTATCTGCCCGACAACCTTTATCTGGAACCTGGCTTCTCACCGGACGTAGTTACGAGCTTGCGCGCTATGGGCTACGATGTGAACATTACAGACCGCCACTGGTCCAACGGCGAGTGCATTGCCGTTGACCCCAAGACCGGCGAACTCGAAGGCGGCCAGGACCATCGCAGTCACTTTGGCAAGGCGGCAGGGTATTAGAGCGGGTCTCACAAGGTTCCGCCATACAAGCCAATTCGTCAACATATACGATTCGGCAATAGAGATGCGCCTGATTTCTGCCAGCGTGCAGATCGAGGAGAGTTGACATGTCTCGGCTGTGCACTTAATCTACCAACAATTGCTTAGCGCCGATACGTGGCGCTCGGCCGGCAAAGGATTCGATGGGCTATTTCTTCACTCCCGCAATGTGTATGTGCTGCTGTCAAGGCTGCGCGATGCGGGCGTGTACTCTGGGCTAGATTCCGAAGCAGGAATAGCGAACCCCGACAACCCACCTGCCACAAGGCGCGGTGGGTTTTTCATTTTCTGTGCTCAATGGACAGTTGCAGGTTTTTGCCGACCGCTGCCGACTGTTCCAATAAGCGCCGGTGGCGAAGCGGTCAACGCGCAGGTCTGCAAAACCTGTATTCGCGGGTTCAATTCCCGCCCGGCGCTCCAGATCTCGATGAGTGAACACATCCCGTGCCTTCTGCTCGCGTGATCGCCCTGCGAGTTGCCAAGCCGGCCTCGTCGGATTTCTTTCAAGAGGAACCTTCCGTGTCGAACACACTTTTCCATCCCTCCAAGCTCCGGACCGCCACTGCCTCGTCGCTTTCTCTCAGCCACCTCTCCCCCGGGGCTCTGCAGTCAGAGATCCGCGCCATGAGTGTCGAGTGCGAGCGCATCGGCGGCATCAATCTGGCCCAGGGCATCTGCGACACTCCGGTTCCTGCTCCGGTCGAACAGGCCGCGATCCAGGCCATTCGCGACGGCCACAACATCTATACGCGCCTAGGAACTTGTTGAAATTCGCCTGATTGCGTCGTCTTTGCTGGCCAGTTTCGTTCTTTCCTGTTTGAAATCTGTTTGAAGTGCGGCTTTGTCCTGTGTTTATTGAGGTCT
>Ga0224527_1000701_pt1 | contig 20414 bp, 21 predicted proteins | sample CBST0metaG_FD_179882 | JGI IMG/M metagenome (GOLD analysis project Ga0224527, IMG submission 179882) | Peat soil microbial communities from Stordalen Mire, Sweden - C.B.S.T0 | ecosystem: Environmental > Terrestrial > Soil > Wetlands > Peat | place: Sweden: Norrbotten County, Stordalen Mire... | reverse complement strand
GCCGCCCTGACGCCGCTTATCTGGGAGCACGTCAATCCATACGGACGGTTTGATCTCGACATGAACTCCCGGCTTGACCTGCCATGATCGAAGTGGCGGCAGGTGACACGACTGCTTGTTCTACCCCTGATGGTTGGCGAGCCGAACCAGTCGTCAATCTGGCCGCGATCGAGGAATATTTCGAGCGCGGCGGAGCCGAGGCCAATCAGAGCTATGCCGACGCCATCGACCCTCAGTTTACCGTCGCTTGAGCGAACGGATTTGCGCTCCTCCTGAAAGGCCGGCGGATCGTGAACAAAGCGGCTGGAGAGATAGATGGAAAGCATGCCGATGGGGATGTTGATAAGGAATACCCAACGCCAATTGTAGTTATCGGTGATCCAGCCGCCGAGCACCGGTCCGATAGCCGGAGCGGTAACGATGGCTACCGTGTAGAGGGCAAAGGCGGAAGCGCGCTTCTCGGGTGGAAAGGTGTCAACCAGGATAGCTTGCTCGACAGGCGCCAGCCCGCCACCGCCGATTCCCTGCAGGATGCGGGCAAAGAGCATCACCTCAAGCGAGGGAGCAATGCCGCACAGAAGCGACGCCGCTGTAAACAGACCGACACAAAGAATGTAATAGTTCTTACGGCCAAGAACCCTGGACAGCCACGCCGACATCGGCAGAACGACGGCATTAGCCACAAGGTAAGTAGTAAGAACCCAGGTAGCCTCGTCATAAGAGCGGCCCAACCCGCCGGCAATGTGCGGCAGAGCCACGTTTGCAATCGAAGTGTCGAGCAACTCCATGAACGTGGCAATGGTGACAGTGAGTGCGATGGTCCAGGGATTGACGGCGGCACTTTTCGTGGGCAAAGTGACGAGCGTGCCAGGAGAAGATTGAGGTCCGGGAACTGAGGGCAGCGGAGCGACGGCAACAGCCATGGGCAGAGTTCCTCGAAGCGCAGAATAGGGACCGTTCGGTCTCTTTACCGTTTGATTCTGAATAAAAGAGACCGATTCGTCTTTTTTGGCGTAAACTTTTGTCCTGAGGGCACAATGCGCAAGGGAGAGTTGACGCGGAAGAGAATCATCGCCGAAGCGGCGCCCATCTTCAACCAACGGGGGTTCGCGGGGAGTTCCATGCAGCATGTCATGGAGGCCACCGGACTCGAGAAGGGCGGACTTTACCGGCACTTTCGCAGCAAGGAGGTGTTGGCGGCGGAGTCATTCCGGTATGCGCTGGCGAGGGCTGTAAAGCTGCGCACAGACAAGGTGGATTGTTCCCATGGCGCAGTGGAGCACCTGCGCTCCATTGTGAAACGGTTTGTGGAGACGCCATCGGCTGTCCCAGGTGGATGTCCGCTGATGAATACGGCAGTTGATGCCGACGATGGGAATACCGTGTTACGGGCAATGGCCAGAAAGGGGCTTTCGGACTGGAGGGCGCGCCTTTGCGCGGTGATTGAAGAGGGCATTGGGGGCGGACAGATTTCTCCGGAAACGGAACCCAGGAAAATCGCGAATACAATCATTGCAACACTGGAAGGGGCCTTGATGATGAGTCGACTGGAAGGCACGAAGACCGCACTTCAGGATGCCAACGAAGCGTTGGATTCGCTGTTGGAGGGTATTCGAAACTCGACGAATAAAGCAACATCACTCACTATCAAAACGTCACGTTGACCATTAACTGTAGCGGACTGCAATCGAAAACGGCCGGGACTGCAATGGACGCGATTTCAGGACCGAATTAACTGCGAGTATCGATCCCTTCTGGACGGGATTATCTGCAACTGAGACTGCAATCGATCGCTCAGGACTGCAATCGATCGCGCCAGGACCGAATTAACTGCAAATGAAGCGTCCATCAAACGACCGTTTGTTGGACATTTCACGGACAGATGGTTTTGCTCACAAAATCCGCGTAGAAATCATCCAAGAACGGCTTCCATATTTCAATATCCGTTTATACTGACTTCCAACGTGCAAGTTGGACGAATCATGCAAATTGGCTATGCCCGCGTTTCAACCGACGACCAGAACCTGGATCTGCAACGGGATGCGTTGCAGCAAGCCGGTTGCGAACGTGTGTTTGAAGACACCGCAAGCGGAGCCAAGGCCGAGCGCGTTGGCCTTGTTGCTCTGATGGAGGTTTTGCGTGCGGGCGACACCGTGGTGATCTGGCGGATGGATCGGCTTGGGCGTTCCCTCAAGGATTTGATCGCTTTGGTCGAGCGGCTGGAATCAGTCGGAGTGGGTCTACGCAGCCTGCAAGAGAAGATTGACACCACGTCCAGCGGCGGTCGCCTCATCTTCCATCTCTTCGGGGCGCTGGCTGAGTTCGAGCGCAACCTCATTCGGGAACGCACACAGGCGGGGCTGACGGCAGCGCGGGCGCGTGGACGCCATGGCGGGCGTAAGAAGCGCCTTGATCCGGCCAAGCAAAAGATTGCCTTGCGGCTCTATCACGAGCGTCAGCACACGGTTGAAGAGATCTGCCGCATGATGGGTGTTGGCCGCTCCACGCTCTACAACTACCTGAACGAAGCAGAGCGGGATGCCCTCCGGCCGGCATAAGGAGATTCCGTCCGACTCGCTGCTGCAACTGCGGCAGCGACTTGACCGCCTGCCCCGAAAGAGTCCAGAACGCGCTAGGCAGATTACTAATCTCGCCGAGCTGTACGGCATCTCGTCCGCGACCGTCTATCGCAGTCTGCACCGGATTCTCAAGCCGCATTCGGTGCATCGTTCCGACCACGGCCAACCGCGCGTCTTGCCCAAGTCAGAACTGGAGCGCTACTGCGAATGGATTGCGGCGTTGAAGTTGCGCACGACCAACAAGAATGGACGCCATCTGTCGACTCAGCGCGCCATAGAACTTCTGGAAGCGTACGGCATCGAAACCCCGCAAGGTTTGGTCTTTACTGCCGATATGCAGCCAATTCTTCCTGCCAATTCCGATAGGTCGCATCGAGTTCTCGGCCCAGTTGGTCGACAACTCGATCACCGGATGCTCGATGAAGCGTGTCAGCTTCTCCCAACGCGTCAGCGTGTAAGAGATCGCGTTACCGGCAATGGATTTCGGCAGAATCGTCCCCGATGCCTGCATCGCAAACAACCGCGCTTGCAATTCCGCCAGAATCACAGGCACATGTTCTTGCCGCAGAGCATGGCGGTCCTCGAGCGATAACTTTTGTTCGCGCGCCTCGCGGTCGATCGCAAACATTTCATCCATGAGCGCAACGACGCGGTCCAACTTCGGGTCGGCCACATGAGCCTTGGTCTGCACCTTGATGGCCTCGATAAATTTGCGCCTTGAATGTGCAAGGCAGCAAGCGTGAATCAAATTTTCCGTTCCGATATCTTTTTCATAGGCGACATATCCATCCGTATGGAGGATGCCTCCATAGTCTTTGAAGAATGCTTTCGGCACTTCTTTGCTGCGCGTCATCTCAAAGTCGAAGACTACGCCTTTGCCCGGCGCACTGTACTGCCAGAAGTAGGCGGTATGATTTCTGCCCGTTTTTTCTTCTGTCTGCACTCCAACGTAGGTTTCGTCGGCCTGGATGTAATTGCCGGCGAGCAGATCGCGCTTCATCCAGTCAATGATCGGGATCAGCAGTTCGCCCGCACGCAAGACCGAATCGTTGATGGTGCTCAGCGCCACATCGATATCGAAATCGCGCTGCAGACCTGCGTGTTGCCTGTAGAGCGGGGTCGCATCCGCATATTTACTGATCAGGAAGTTGACGATAGTTTCGTCCGAAAAGATCGACTTTGGCGCGATGCGCACCGGCGTCGGCGCGGTGACTGCGCCCTGCTCGATGCAGTGCGCGCAGGCGCGTTTCTCACGCATGATGCGCGTCACGAACTACGCGGCCGGCTTCCTGTCGAGCACCTCCGATATGTCGTAGCCGATGATCTTGGTATCCCCACCGCACTTGCCGCAAGTGCAAAACTCGGGTGCGCATGGGATGATCTTGTCGACACGTTCAAGAGATGCGGGCAGCTCGTTGCGGCCGGGATGATTCTGGCGACTGCGCCGTTGCTTGTAGGTCGCGTTGTCGCTCTCGGCCGACTCCGGGAGCGGGCCGCGTTCGATCTCCGCCTTGATCTCATCGCTCGACACCGCGGGTTCAAGGTCGAGAAGCTTCAACTGGAGATCTGACAGCTTCTCGCTCTGCTTGCCGTACTTTTTAATGCGCTCCAGGCGAAGCTCTTCTTCGAGCTTCTGGATCCGCATTTCCGACAGAGCAATGATCTGATCTTTTGCGGAGATCGCCTGTTTCATCTCCTGCTTCAACTGCACAATGATCGCCGCTACAACCGGATCAAGCACAACTGGCACAGGCGACTTGGAAGCAGGATTCACTGCCTCCATTATCTCAGAGCCCGCCATGTATATATCGTCAATTCGTCTGTATTCATGCGGTCATTTGCGATATACACTTCTCTTCAACCATCGGCCTTCTATACCACTTCCGCCTCGTCGTTGCGGTCAGATCGATGCCGCCGATCAGCAGCGCAAACTCCTCGCGGGTCAACTGCACACGGCCCTCTTCTGATGTCGGCCAATGCAATCGCCCTTGTTCCATGCGGCGTGCACAAACCCATAGGCTGTTGCTGTCGAAAAACAGAATCTTCATGCGATCTCTTCTCGAATTTGCGAATAAAAACAGGTGACCACTCTGAGGGTTCTGCTGTAACCTGCCGACCACAAGAGCATAGAGGCCATTAATGCCCAAGCGCATGTCGGTTTTACCTGTAGCCACGAAAATACGCGTGGCCGCACCCAAGCCCAGCATCGCGCTACGCCTGTTCGAGCACGGCGATCAACCGTGTCAGCGTGGCCGCGTCGAAACCAGCAGACACTGCAATGCGCCGCCCGCCTGCCAATTCAACCAGCAATGGATCGCGCTGCGGTGTTTCAGTTGCGGACTTCTCGACAAACTCGACCCGCGCCAAGGGCAGTTCCGCTGCGCTCACCGGCCTGCTCATCGATGCGGACGGAAGAACATCGCGATGACGTGCGTACTTGCAATGCCTGTTGAGAGAAGACAGAGACAGACCGTGTTGACGACAAAACTGTGATCGGCTCAAGCCACTCTGCGGATAAGACGACGCGATCTGCGCCACCTCCGCACGGCTGCGACGAGGGCGACTATGCTCGGCAGAAACTGGATATTCACTCATGCCTTCAGTGAATCATCTTCAAAACCCTACGAAAAGAACGGCCTTACCCGGGTGGATACGTTTGATCCGGCAAGCTCGCTTGCAAGATTCATCTCGCTCCAGCTTTGATGAAGAAACGATTTGCGGACAGTTTGCGAATGAGCCGACAGCTTTAGAGGGGTAGACAATACGGCGGGGTTATCGCTAGTAATATCCGGGTCATTCTCGCCAAGGTCGCCCCAAAACGGAATGGTGAAATTTGTTGATCCGGCTGCAAGCCGCGATTCAATCAGGCTGTTAGGGACTAAAACGCCAGACTGAAATAGAGCGGTGGAGACGAGGCTGTTTTCCGCGATATATTCGCTGAATTCAGCCGGGACAACTACGTCAGAAATCTGAGTAGGCATGGGCATTCCTCGGAATCAAGATTTTGGATTGATCCGGGCTTGCCGACTGGTTCGCCTTTGGCTCAGACTTGAGCGGTGAGACCTGTTGCTGTAGCGCCGACTGGCACTGTTGGGAAAGTAATCCAGATTGCGATGGGATGCAAATTTAATGACGGGCGAGCACTGGCGTACGATGGCGTATAATTTCACCGAAACGAGAACGAGGGTGAAATCGTGACTGAAGAGTTCAAGGCTGGGGATGTCGTTCAACTTAAATCCGGCGGTCCAGTGATGACCGTGAAGCAACTCCACAAACATGAGCCTTATATTGGGCAATATCAATGCCAGTGGTTCGGCGGAAAGAAACTGGAGGGTGGATTCTTCTTTCCAGCATCGCTTAAACAGGCTGACGGTGATGCTAAGTAAGCCTGCTTTTTCTCCATCTGAAGTCGCGAATTGGATGCTCGCTGAATTGGAACGCGACGGCACGTTGTATCAAGAAACTGCTGTATCAGAGATTGAGCGGCGGTTTAGTGCGAAGTTCACTTCGATTAACGAAAACGGCAATCTTTCAATTCGTAAAGATGTACTGGCTTCCTTTAGGAAAATATCAGGTGAAGGAGTTGTTTGGGAACGTGGTGAACGTCTTTGGCGCAAACGCGAAAGCTACGACCAGCCCGGTAGACAACAGGACTAGATAAATGGATTAACCTTGTCAGGGTGATTGCTAAGTTGCTGACCATTTCTTGACGAGGCTCTCGACTCGCGCGGGAACACCCCATGAGCGTTCAATCTGATTATTGCTCTCAACAGCGGCCAAAATCCGTTTGGTAAATGATGGCTCCCAAACGCCCAATTCTTCCAGATAACCAATACGTTCTTTTGCCTGTGCGAAGTTGATGCTTTCCTCAAATTGCGCGATAAGGATGCCGCTCATTCTTGATTGAGTCTGCTTGTTCTTACGAAATGCGTCAAAGATTTCTCTCGCAAGTGCATCAACAGGCTTGCTCTTTCCATTGAATGCTTGAAAGCGTCCGATAAATCCATACGGGGTTTGACCGAAAAGCACCGAGCAAACTGGGACATTGCGCCCCATTGCGAAACCGATCTCTTGATCCGTCCAATAGCTTTCATGGAACTTGTCGTGCAACAATGCGATCAATGCGTCACACGTTGATAAGGCTAATTCAATTTGACCTTCCCATTCTGTAGTTGGCATGATGTCACTGTGCGCGACAAACGACGATATACCAAATTCCCGAAGCGAATCTTGTAGGTTTGCAGCAGCCTTCTTGTTTGCAGCCAAGTGCGAAATGAAGAGACGAAACATTCCATCGCCCCAAAAATCAGGTTCGATGTTTGATATCCGCGAAGCCTTAAGATCGAACCCAAGATGTTGCGACAGCTCAATCAGAGTCCTGTCAGGAGCATTTTCAATCATCTGCATTACATACGATGAAGTGTCGCCGCTCCACGAGTCCGAAATAGGCAGATCGAATTGCTTGAGCGTAAGATCAATCGGCGCCCACGGTTCGCCAGAGAGCCGATTGGCAATTTCTTTCATCGACGTGACGCGCTGCGACGGCGTTAGTAGTACAGCTTTCTTAGTTGCCACCTTCTTACCCTGTCTTTCCCTACGGGATTTTTACAGATAGGGTATACCCCTCCACCCTTTTCTGGCTCCTAAACCCGATGTGAGCTTGTGCGTCACAATGAGTCTGAGAGTTGGCGAGTATACGGCGGAACGCTACGTTATAGGGGTATACCCCATTTTCATATTCTGATCCCGGAGATTCGATGGGGTATCCCCGCGTTTGGCCGGAAGGCCGCTAGGGGGTGTGGGGGGTGTCCTGAACGCTCTCCGGTAGTGCGACACAGGGGAGTAAGCGCAAACGGCACTCCCAGGGCACAGACTCGCCAAAAAATTATTTTGTCACCATGAAATTATTGGGGTACAAGTTGGGGTATCTATCGATATGTCGGTTGTAAGCTGTTCATTCTAAATGCATATTGGCTCCTCAGGTAGGACTCGAACCTACAACCCTTCGGTTAACAGCCGAATGCTCTGCCATTGAGCTACTGAGGAGTGTCGCGCGTTGAATTCTCCATAACCAAAATAACAGAGAGAGCCGGGTGCGTCAAAAAGCTATCCTTAACGGGCTATCATCGCTCGTCCGTCCGTCCCCTCGATAATTGCGCAAAGCGGTGTGAGGCAGCCCTGCAGCGCCAAATTGCGTGCACACAATTCACCCGAACGATACCATGGAGAAGAACGGATGAGGAGGGCCAATGTCACGGATTTCCAGGCTGGACCGCAGCCAGGTGGCTCCTGAAGTAGCGGCGCTCTACGACAAAGCCTTTGCCCAGCGCGGCAATGTGCCCAACATGTTTCGCGTGATGGCCCACCGGCCTGAGATTTTTGCAACCATGCAAGCCCACTTCGCGGCTGTGCTCTCCACTGGCACGGTCTCCACCCGGCTGAAGGAGTTGCTCATCGTTCGCACCAGCCAGGTGAACGAGACCCCCTACTGCTTGGCCAGCCACACCGTTCTCGCTAAGAATCTGGGCTGGACGGACGACCAGCTTGCCCACCTGGTCGAATGGCCCCACCGCGAGGACTTCACTCCCGCCGAAAAGGCCGCATTGCGACTGGCAGAGACCGTCACTCTCGATGCCAACTCGATCAGCGACGATCAGTTCGCTGAGTTGCGCCGTTTCTATTCCGAGGGCGAGATCGTGGAGTTGCTCTGCGCCATCGGCCTCTTCAACTACTTCAATCGCTTCAACAACGCCCTGCGCATGGAACCGACCAAGTCCGGCGAGGGCGGCTGCGCAACGCTGGCCGAGGAGACAACGGCAATCCAATGAGTTCGATCTCCTCTCTCAATCCACCCGAGTGAGCGGGGAATCGGTGTGGAAAACCTACCTTCGAGCACCAATTCAAAACAGAACCTTCACCCATCCCACCAGGAGCTTCCTTTTCACATGAAACTGAAATTGCCCGCCGGACCATTCCGAGCCTATCTTTTTGACTGCGACGGCACCATCGTCGACTCAATGCCGCTTCACTACATTGCCTGGAAGGCGGCTCTTGCGGAATGGAACTGCGAGTTCCCTGAAAAGCTCTTTTATTCCTGGGGCGGCAAGCCCGTGGACGAAATCATTTCCACCCTGAACAAAATGAATGGCCTGAACATGCCCGTTGAATTCGTCGGCAAACGCAAGGAAAACCTCTACTACGATCTGCTGCCACGCCTTAAGGCGATTCCTGAAGTGGTGGAGCACATTGAGGCCCAGCACGGACACATGCTTTTTGCGGTGGTTTCCGGTGGGAGGCGCAGCTCGGTCGTTCGCTCCCTCACCACGACTAATCTGCTCGACAAATTCGAGACCATTGTCGGCGCGGAAGACTACACCAACAGCAAACCGGCTCCCGATGCTTTTCTGCTCGCTGCCGCAAAGCTCGGAGTGGCTCCCGAGGATTGCCTGGTCTTTGAAGACACCGACCTGGGCATTCAGGCGGCGACCGCCGCCGGGATGGCATCTGTCCGCGTCCCGTTCGTGCTCAACAGAAACTGAGCCACGTCGAGTGGAGTCTCCTGCTCGGCATCGCGGCCACCGTGACGATCATCCATCTCGCCACCAACGGCCGCTACGGCTTCCACCGCGAAGCCTTACGCCCTCTCGCCAGGCATCTCGTCGCCTGGCGCAGTGTTCAGCAGTTCGATTTTTAAGTCAGAGCAAACTCGCGTCGCTACTCGTCCATCTCTCAGAACCCATCGCAACGGGCGTTCATCGGTGACTGCATGCCACCGCCGCGGGGAGGATTGACACATGGGGAGGAATTGCATTTTCGCGTTCGTCGGCATGAATGCAGTTCTTGTTTTATCCGGCGTTTGGTCGGCATGGGGACAGGGGCTGACCGACGCCGGTGCTGTCAGCAATGTGCAGGACAACCGGGTCGCCCTCCTGGCCGGCCATCCATTCTCAGCAATCAAGTACGCGCGGAAGGTCAGAGTTCTCCCCGACGGCAAGCTACAGTTCCTCGCCAATGAGCGGTACCCCACTCAAATCGCTCGAGATGCCAACGGGAGGCTAATGATGCAGGATATCCACAGCGACGATCTGCAGTCAGAATGTGACCATTTGGAATTGCGCGATCCGCCTCCGTGTCCCGCTTGGTCAGTCATCGTCATCGACCCGGTGGCGCACACCGTCGCGCATTGGGCCGCAGGCGAGTTGGGTGCTCACGAGTGGATGGACTTCCCTCTCTCTGACGCTCGGTTGGAGGAGACCGTTCACGCTACCGCCGACCTGCCTGATGTGCCCCCGGATTTCAGCGACGAAGATGGCAAGATGAGTAAGGTGAACCTGGGTAACCGGACGATAGAAGGTATTCCGGTACACGGCATGCGATGGACCCTGCTTTATGACACGAATCAGGATGGCCAGACCATTCAGCGGACGCGCATACACGAGGTGTGGACGTCTGCCGAAATGAAGCTCATCGTCCGTGTCGTCGATGGTGATCCGCATGGAGTTGAATCTGTGTGGGGACTCAAGAAGATCTCCCTTTCGCCCGATCCAGCTCTCTTCCAACCACCGGCGGATTATCAGTTTTGGCACTGCTCTCAGGTGTACCACGCCAACTGCGATAAGTTCACCGGCCGTGAGATCGAGTATCTTGCTTCGTGGTTTTCGAAGTAACCCGCGCCGTTCAGCCCCACGTTTCCGAACTACTCCCATCACAACACGCCGTAGATAGCATGAAGCAATCAGCGCCTATCGCCAAACCTCAGTAAAGCAGCACCGCCACGCGATGCATCGTGAACGCGCCCTGCACGTCGCGCGGTGGGCAGCTTCCCACCGCCGCCTGGTGAAATTGCCCGGAGCTGAGCCGGTCGACCAACGCCTGCGGCAAGTGCGTCACGTCCGCGTCCTGCCAGCGTATGACGAACTGTGGCTCCTGGTTCGATTTGGTCGCCGGCAACCCCCGATCCATTGCGCAAGCCGCCCGGGCAAACGACGCATCTTTCACGATCGTCACTCCGCTCACTTGAATCAGAGCCCCAATCGCCGCCTCCACCTCTGCTGGCGTTTGATCCTGCACTCCACGCGCATAGTCAGCCACCGCATAAAGCACGCCGCGGCTGGCCATCACGGCTACTCCCACCCGGTCCACTTCCGGGTTCAGCAGGTTGGTGCGGTGCCCCTGCGAGTGCATCCAGTCATTGTGGATCGTCCCCGGATCGGGACCAATGGCAACATTCTCCTCAAGGAGACTGAAGTGCGCACCGGCCTGCCCGGCTCTCTCAGTAACGCTCGGCTCGCCGCCGTATCGATGAGAAATCTGCCCCTCGGCCACCATGCGTACGCAGTGCTGCCGCGCCGCTGTAGCCAGGGCCGCATCCCATTTGAGCGGCCCGGCTCCTTGCTCAGCGCGGGCTTGGTTGGCCAACGCAAACAACTGCTCCGCTTCCGGCTGAAGACTCTCCTGTTTTCCGCCCTGCAAGGACCGACCCGCCGTCGATTGCCCGAAAAACACCGGTGCTGCCAACCCCAGACACAAAATCAAACCCCATCGCGAGATGCCCATGTCCTCATTAAACCCCGCTTCGCCCCGCCTGTCGCTGTATTCTTTTTTGAGTGCCAATGTCTTTCTTCGCAGCCGCTCCAATCCGAGCCTTCCGTAATCGCCTGCGTCGCCAACCGCTAGCCGTGGCGGGCGTCCTGCTGCTCGCAGCCTTTGTGTTAGGCGGCATCACCGCGCCTTGGCTCGCACCCCGCAACCCCGCTTCCATCGACCTGCTCCACCGGCTCGAAGGCCCCAACCCCGCGCATTGGGCTGGAACCGACGAGCTAGGCCGCGACATTCTCTCCCGGCTTCTCTGGGGAGCGCGTCTCTCGCTGGCTGTCTCTGTCACTGTGGTCACCGTCTCACTGGCGCTGGGTCTGGCCGTGGGCGGCCTGGCAGGCTATCTGGGTGGCTGGATCGACACAGCTCTCACCACCTTTGCCATGAATACCTTTCTGGCCCTGCCCGGTATCCTGCTGGCCATCGCCTTCGCCGCGTTCCTCGGGCCGGGATTCGCCAACCTGGTGCTGGCCCTGGCCATCGGCGGCTGGGCTGGCTATGCCCGCCTCGTCCGCGCGCAGGTGATGGCTGTCCGCGACCGCGAGTATGTCGATGCGGCCCGCGCCCTGGGCGCCAGCGGCCTGCGCATCTTCTTCCGCCACATTTTACCGAACATCGTCCAACCGATTCTTGTGCAGGCCGCCATTGGCATGGCCGGCGTCATCCTAGCCGAGGCCACGCTTTCCTTCCTCGGCCTCGGCATTCCCGCGCCCGCCCCCAGTTGGGGATCCATGCTCAACGACGCACGCCTGCATCTGTTCGACTCGCCCCACCTGGTGCTCTTCCCTGCCCTGGCGGTCGCCGGCGCCGTGCTTGGCTTCAACTTCCTGGGAGACGCTCTCCGCGACCAGCTCGACCCACGCACGCGCCTGGAACTGGGGCTATGAGTCCGGGCGAGAGGCATCCCATGAAGATCGGCGTCATCAGCGACACCCACGGCCTGCTTCGCCCCGAACTTGCCTCCGCCCTGACTGGCGTCGAGCGCATCCTTCATCTGGGGGACGTGGGCAAGGCTTCAATCTTGGAAAAGTTGTCCGCCATCGCTCCCGTCACCGCCATACGCGGCAACGTTGATCGCGAAGGCCCGTGCGCCGATCTGCCTGAGACCGACGTCGTTCTCATCGCCGACCGCTATGTCTACATGCTCCACAATCTCGACACTCTCCACCTAGACCCGGCCGCTGGAAAGTTTGCCGCGGTCCTCTTCGGCCACACCCACGTGCCCAACTTCTATGTCCGCAAGGGCGTCCTTTACTTCAATCCCGGCTCCTGCGGCCCGCGCCGCTTCCGCCTTCCCGTTACCGTGGGTCTGCTGACAGTCGCCGAAGACGGGGAACTTCAGCCAAAGATCGTTGATCTGGGTTGCTCGTGAAGCGGGCGCTCTTTTTTGAGGAGTCACCCGCGCCCGCGCAGGCTGATCCCTGTTCCTGCGGAGCCTACCCCCGCATGCGCGGATTCACCCAGCGGTACACCACGTCCGTCAGCAGGTTCACCAGCACATAGGTCAGACCAATCGACAACAGACAGCCCTGTACCAGCGCATAGTCGCGATTCGAAATCGCGCTGACCACGAGTCTGCCCAGACCCGGCCAGCTGAAAATCGTCTCCGTCACAATGGCCCCGGCTAGCAACGCTCCAAACTGCAAACCGACCACGGTCACGATGGGAACCAGCGCGTTGGGCAGCGCATGGCGACAGACCACGGCGCTCTCGCTCAACCCTTTGGCGCGAGCTGTGCGGATATAGTCCTGACCCAGTTCTTCCAGCATCGCCGTGCGCACCATGCGGGTGAGGATGGCGGCCAGCGAAGCGCCCATGGCAATGGACGGCAGCACCAGGTAGCGCCAGTCAATCGCCGTGCTCCCGCCTGAGTTAGCGCCGGAAACGGGCAGCCAGCCCAGGCGAATGGAGAAGACCAGAATCAGCACCGGGCCCAGCGCCAGTCCCGGTACGGAGAGCCCGAACAGGCTGACGAGCGAAAGCACTTGATCCAGCCAGCGGCCGCGACGCACCGCCGCCAGAATCCCGGCCGGAAGCGCCAGCAGCAGCGCCAGCCCCAGTGCGGTCAACGTCAATGCCAGCGTGTACGGGTAGCGGGCGGCAATCAGGTGAGCCACCGTATCGTGCAGCCGGATCGAGCTGCCCAGGTCGCCGTGCAGAACGCCGGTCCAATAGTGCAGGTACTCCTGATGAAGAGGCAGATCCAGGAAGTATTGATGACGCAAAGTCGCCGTATCCGCCGGCGTGGCCCCCTCGCCCAGCATTTGTAGAATGGGATCGCCGGGAACCAGGTGAATCAAGAGAAAGACCAGCGAAACCACCAGCCAGACGACCGGAAGAGTGAGCGCGAGACGGGTGAGAATCTGCTTCATGGGCTTGCTTCTAACGATAAATGACTTGTCGGCCCACGGCCTGCATCCGGACCAATTGCGGGTGCCCCCGGGTGTCGGTTTTGAGACCGGGGATGCCACGCACTCGACGCCCGCTTCACCCTGGCTCACTCTCCGCCGATGCCCCCCCCTCCACATGCTCCACCCGGATTTTGCCGATTCTGCGGCCATCCATTTCAACCACGGTCAGTCGCCGACCGTCGTAGATCACGGATTCGCCTTCCCTGGGAATGTGGCCTAGTCGCATCAGGACGAAACCCGCCAGCGTCTCGACTCCGCCTTCACGAGGTAGCTTCCACTGCATTTGGGTCTCCAGATCGCGCAGGTTCACTCCGCCGTCCATCAGTAACACCCCAGACGCCGTGCTCAGAGCCGGTTTCGCCGGGTCGTCAAACTCGTCTTCCAACTCCCCTGTGAGCTGCTCGATCGCGTCTTCGGCGGTCACCAGGCCCACCGTCGAGCCATACTCATCCACGACAATGGCCATTTGCCGGCGTCGCTGTTGGAAGTCGCGGATCAGGTCAAGAACCGTCTTCGTCTCCGGAACCACCAGCACGTCGCGCATCACCTGCGAAAGTTTGAGTTCCACAAACGGAGCAACCGGGCGGAGATTCGCGCCCTCCCGAGCTTCAACCGCGCGGCCGCTCGAAACGCCCGCGAGCGCCGCTGCTTGTGCCGGTGCACGCTGCACCGACGGTCTGAAAAACATCAGCCGCGCCAGGTCTTTCGAATAAACAACTCCCACGATGTGCTCCGGGCTGCGCGTCTCGTCGTAAACCGGCACGCGGGAGTGCATGCGGTCGATCACCAGCGCGCTGGCCGCTTCAATCGGCAGATTCGAGGGCAAGGAAAAAATCTTCTGCCGCGGGGTCATAATTTCGCGTACCGGCACATCGTCCAGTTCCAGAGCCCGGTGGATGAGCATTTCCTGCAGACGCGGCAGAACACCCATGCGGCGCGCTGCGGTCGTGATGAGCTTCAGCTCCTCAGGCGAGTGAACCTGCGCGCGCTCGGTGATCGGAATGTCGAAACCGCGCAGCACCATGGCCGCCGACCCCTTCAGCAAGCGCACCGCCGGCCGCGCCAGTGTCATGAAGAGGAGCATCGGCGGCGCCACAGCCACCGCCATCGCTTCCGCGCGGCGTAACGCCAGCGACTTCGGCACCAGTTCGCCCACCACCACATGAAAATAAGTAATGAGGGCGAAGCCCAGCGTGACAGCGGCCACGTGCGCATACACCAGCGCGTGCGGCACCTCTCCCAGCCAGCCCAGAACAACCTCGGCCGCCAGCGGTTCGCCGATCCAGCCCAGAGCCAGCGAGCACAACGTGACGCCCAGTTGCACCGCCGGCAGAAAGTCATCCAGATCATGCTGCAATCGGCGCACTGCGCGCGCCCCCGGCACGCCGCCAGAGAGCATCTGCTCGATGCGCGTATCGCGGATCGAGACCAACGCAAACTCCGCGGCGACAAAAAAGCCGTTGGCCAGAATCAGCATGGCCACAGCAACGAATTTGAGCAGCGTTAATCCGTGCATCTCGCCTGTGAGCATAGCATTTCAGTCGGTTTGCGGCCGCAGCGGGGCGCGCAGGATTCGCCGCAGCTCCGTTCGCGACAGCGGGTCGGTCGCCGATGGAATTTGCCTCCGCGACACTCAAACGTCCCGGCCGCACCCGTTTCTCTTCCCCAACTGAAATCGCCCAATTACACTCCAAGGAATGAGCACCGCCAAGACAGCACCCATCAAAAAGAAGACCACATCTCCGTCGCCTGCCAAGCCAAAGGCTCTACCACGCAAGGGCGCTCTGGCCCCCGAACGCGTCGCCGCCATCCTGAAAGCCCTGGACGAAGCCTATCCCAACGCCGAGTGCGCACTCACCCATCGCTCCCCCTGGGAACTACTCGTGGCCACCATTCTCTCCGCCCAATGCACCGACGTTCGCGTCAATCTGGTCACCCCGGAGTTGTTTCGCCGCTTCCCTACCCCTGCCGCCATGGCCCAGGCGACCTTGCCGGAACTCGAAGCCCTCATCCGCACCACCGGCTTCTTCCACAACAAGGCCAAGTCGATCCAGGGCGCGGCGCGCAAACTGATCGAAGACTTCGGTAGCCAGGTCCCGCAAACTCTTGCAGAACTCATCACTCTTCCTGGCGCAGCCCGCAAAACGGCCAATGTCGTCCTCGGCGTCTCTTTCGGCAAGGCGGAAGGAGTAGTCGTGGACACACACGTCTATCGCGTCGCGCGTCGCCTCTGTCTGGCCAAAGCCGAAAGCGCCACGGAAGTCGAAAAGGAGTTGATGCAGGTCATTCCGCGCGACCACTGGATCGCCTTCTCCCACCAGCTCATTCATCATGGCCGCCAAGTCTGCGAGGCCCGCAAACCCAAGTGCGACCGCTGTAACCTGGAGCAGCTTTGCACATCGAAGGATAAGACTTGGCAGAGCTAGCAAGTGAGTGTAGTTAGAGCAGAGATTCGGAGCGAGTGGCGATAGCCCGCACTAACCCGCTCCCTTGCTGTCCCCGCGCAGCGGACGCTAACTCGCTATCTTTGCCCCACCTATCTCCTCCGGCACATTCAACTCGCCGATGCCTTGGGGGCCTTGTCGCACAAGAGAGTCTGCGCCACCGCGTCAATCAGCCCCGGGATATCGGAAGCCTGAGCCTCGGCAACTGGCGGCCAGCCCAAATCGCGCAGTGTCTTGCTGGTAATCGGCCCGATCGAGATCGCCGGAACTCCGACGAAGGGCCACGCAATCCCCGCTAGCCGTGCGGCTTCGTTGAGATGAGTCGCACTCGACGAACTGGTGAAGGGGACAGCGTCGATTCCCTCGGCCAGAGCGCGCCGTAGCAACTCCGGCGCAGATTCCGGCAAGACATTCCGGTACGCGTCCACGACATCGACCTCTGCGCCCGCTGCCCGCAACGCTTCCGGAATCACGTCCCGCGCAACTGCCGCCCGAGCCAGCAGAATTTTTCGCCCGGCCCCGCGCCGAAGTAACCCTTCCACTAAACTTTCGGCCACGTATGTTTCTGGAACCAAAGAAACCTCGAAGCCCGCCTCGCGCGCTGCTTCGGCCGTCGCTTCTCCGACCGCGGCTACCTGCAAACCCGGCGAATGCATCAGCGCCATCCCCAATTTCGCCACACGCGCAGAAAGCGCCCGGACCGTGTTGGCGCTGGTCAGGATCAGCCAGTCGTAGCCAGTCAACTCCCGCAGGACCGCATCGAGAGCGTCAAAACTGGCCGGAGGTCGAATCTCCAGCACCGGAACTTCGACCGCCTCGGCCCCCAGCGCACGCAATCCATCCCGGAGTTTTCCGGCCTGATGCAAGGCACGCGTCACCAGGACGCGCCGCCCGGCAAGCAGCGACTCGCTCACCGCCCCACCCCGCCTGCGGCCTCGAGCAGGGGACCCGCCCCGGCCTCGATCAACTTCCGTGCTGCCAGCTGCCCCAGAGCAACGGCGTCCGCGCCAGCGCGAGGCGCGCGATGAAAGATGCGAATCGCCGCGCCGGTTCCCGGGTCAGCAACCACGGCATAAATCTCATTCCACAACCCTGGCCTGCCGCCAGCCGCCTGAGCCAATTCCGGCCGACAATGGATCCCGATCGGGACCTGACAGCCTCCGCCCAAAGCAGCCAGCGCCGCCCGCTCCAGAGTCACGGCAAATCGCGTGTCCGTGTCGTCGAGAAACGCGATCGCGCCGATGGTTGCGATGTCGCCCTTGCGCGTTTCAATTCCCAGAGATCCCTGCCCCGCCGCCGGACAAAATGCGCTCGGCTCCAGCCGTTCCCGAACCCAGTCGGTCTTCTCCAACCGGTCAAGACCCGCTGCGGCCAGCAGAATCGCATCCACCTGCCCCTCGGCAAGCTTGCGCAACCGGGTGTCCACATTGCCGCGAAACTCGACCGCTTCAATGTCCGGCCGCAGCGCCTTCAACTGCGCCCGTCGCCGCTGGCTGCTGGTGCCCACGCGAGCGCCCTGCTGCAATTCGCGAATGCTTCCAAACTTCACCGACACAAGCACGTCCCGCGGGTCTACACGCGGGGGCGTCGCTGCCAGCGCAAATGGCTCCGGCAACTCCGTAGGAAGGTCCTTGAGCGAATGCACGGCCAAGTCGACCCGTCCCTCCGCCAGCGCCTCCTCAATCTCCTTGGTAAACATGCCCTTCGAACCGACCTGGGCAAAAGTGACCTCTTGCAGCCGGTCGCCGGTCGTCTTGATGATTTCGATTTCGACCGTGTGGCCCTGGCCGCGAATGAGCGCGGCAATGTGATTTGCCTGCCACAAGGCGAGTTGCGAGCCGCGGCTTCCGATGCGCAGGTTCATTTGCGGCTCATCACGCTGGTTTCACCCACTTTTGCGCCCTCTGCTTTCTGTTCTTCAGGATTCTTGCGGCCCAACTCGCTGCCCGTCGCAACGCTGTCCGGTTCCAGACCATCGCCGGCGGGTAGCGACCACGTCTCGCAGAGCGTTTCCAAGCGCACCGCGTCGCTCTCCCGGGCAGCCTGTTTCAGCGCCTGCATCGGCGGATGGAGAAATTTGTTCACCAGGCCCCGCGTCAGCGCCTCCACTGCCGCCAATTGCTCCACGCTCAGCGAACCCAGCCGCGCATGAACGCGCTTCAGTTCCGCCTGGCGAATCTCCTCTGCCTGTCGCTGCAAGGCCACGATCGCCGGGGCCACGTTCACCGTACGCTGCTGTTGGCGGAACCGCTCCACTTCGGCCGAGATCAAGCTCTCGGCATCGCTTGCTTCGCGGGTGCGTTCGGCCATGTGAGCGGCCGCCACCTGCTGCAGGTCGTCAATGTCATAGACAAAGATGCCTTCGAGCTTGTTCATCGCCGGGTCCACGTCGCGGGGCACGGCAATGTCGATAAAGAACATGGGACGATTGCGCCGCCGATGCAGAAACGCCTGGCCGTGCTCGCGCCGGAAAATAGGGTGCGGCGCGCCGGTCGAGCTGATCACGATGTCGGCCTGGCTGGCCGCGTCGTAAATCTGCTCGAACGGAATCACCTTTCCATGAAACGTCTCCGCCATACGCCGGGCCCGTTCCTGGGTCCGGTTGGTCACCAGAATCGCTCCTGCTCCCTGTTGCATCAGGTGCCGCGCGGCCAGTTCGCTCATCTTGCCGGCTCCCACCAGAAAAACCGTGCGCCCCTGCAGCGATCCAAAAATTTTGCGCGCCAGTTCTACGGCCACCGAGGCAATCGAAACCGAGTTAGACCCGATCTCTGTTTCTGAACGCACCTTCTTTGCCGCCGCAAACGCGCTTTGTAACAGGTGTTCCAGTTGCCCGCCCACGGTCCCGGCGGCTCGCGCCACGGCAAACGCCTCTTTTACCTGACCCAGAATCTGCGGCTCGCCTACCACCATCGAGTCCAGACTGGCGGCCACGCGGAAAAGATGGCTCACCGCTTCCTGGTCACGGTGTTCATACAGGTGCGGCACCAGCAGCGCCGGATCCAGGCCAAAATAGCGATGCAGAAAGGAGGCCAGATCAGTGCCCGGAGTTTCGATCGCGGCCAGAATCTCCACGCGGTTGCAGGTGGAGACGATCATGCACTCGGCGACGCCAGGAACGGCAGCGAGGGCGCGTGTGGCCTCGGGCAGATCCTCGCGCGAGATGGCGAACCGCTCGCGCAACTCAATGGGTGCGGTCCTGTGGTTGATGCCGATGAGGGCCAGGGTCATCGTGAACCGTACCTGTGCACCTGGCTGAAAACATTGGCCGCCAGCACGGCCAGCATCACCAGGAAGACCGCGCCGGAAAGGTAAGCGGCGCGACGGCCGCGCAATCCGGCGGTACGGCGGACGAACAGCAGGGTCACGTACACGGCCCACAAGATAAAGGAGGCGATCACCTTGGTGTCGAGGAAATAGGCAGCACCCAACGGGGTTTCCTGCGCCAGAACCGAGCCGATCACGAGGCCGACAGTCATGCACGGAAAGCCGAATTCAAGTGTGGCGTGGGCGACGCGTTCCAGAGTGTCGAGCGGCGGCAGCCAGTCCAGCGGCAGCCACCACGAGTCCTCGCCCGGTTTGCGCTTGCTCTTCAGCCGCCGCTCCTGCACCAGGTAAAGCACCGAGGCCAGCAGGCTGAAGCCAAGCGCGGCATAGGCGGCCAGCAGCGCGGCGATGTGCGCCACCAGCCAACTGATCCGTACGCCTTCGGATGGAAACGTGTACGGATCGGGGCCCAGCGCAGGGACAAAAACGATGAAAAATGTGATCGGCAAAGCAAAGATTCCAAGGGAGATCGCGTCATAGATCGCCCAGATCAGAAAGAACAGGCAGGCCACGGCAAAGCCCAGCAGCGACTCCACCTCGCGCACCCCGACGGGCATCCACCTGTGAGCCTGCACCAGCATCTCAACGCCCGAGACGAAATGGAAAAAGAAGGCCAACCCCGCCGTGTGGACGCAGATCTTGCGCCAGCGCTCCAAGCCATAGAGCACCGCCGGAAAAACGGCAATGGATGCCGCTGCATAGAGGATCGCTGCAACTCGAAGCCAAGGCAGATACATTTCGATCATCACCTTAAAGGTGCAAAGAACCAGTATACTGTGACGCTAATCACAAGCAGAAACTCACCCGAAAGACGCAAGCAATGTGCCTTGGCGCAAAAGATGTATTTACGCGGCTCTGAATCAGCGTTCCGAGCGACCACTGGCAAGACGTCGATCCGAACTGCAAATGCCAACAGACGGTGGCTGGGCCGTCAGGGCAAACGCATTTCAAAACATCTCCAATAGGCGGCTGAGGAAGTCCTCGTTCCATCCGGCGCGTTTGAGTTTTCCTCGGAGTGAGCCTTTGGACCCCTCTTTTTGCATGGCATTGATGGCCAT
>Ga0224527_1000699_pt1 | contig 20506 bp, 18 predicted proteins | sample CBST0metaG_FD_179882 | JGI IMG/M metagenome (GOLD analysis project Ga0224527, IMG submission 179882) | Peat soil microbial communities from Stordalen Mire, Sweden - C.B.S.T0 | ecosystem: Environmental > Terrestrial > Soil > Wetlands > Peat | place: Sweden: Norrbotten County, Stordalen Mire... | reverse complement strand
GTTGCCGATGCCTTCGTGAAGTGGAAGGAGATTGCCAACCGCATTGCCGAGCTGGAAAAGGGCGAGCAGGAAAAGCTCCGGCTGGTGGATCTGTGGAAGTTTCAGCTCAAGGAAATTCATGAAGCCAATCCCTCGCTGGGCGAGGATCAGAAGCTTGAGTCTGAGAAGCGCGTGCTGGCGAATTCCGAAAAAGTGTATGGCGCGGCCATGGGTGCATTCGATGTGCTGTATGAGGTGGAGGAGTCAGCTACGGCGCGGCTGACGGCAGCAGCCAAGCATCTGGAAGAGCTGGCGCGATTCGATGAGTCATTCAAGGAAGCGCTGGGACAGCTTGAAAGTGCGCGCATTACAGTGGAGGACGTGGCGACCACGCTGCGCGATTTCGCCGACGGGATGGATGCGTCTCCTGAGCGGCTGGCTGAGGTGGAAGATCGGCTTGCGGTTCTCGATAAGCTGCGCCGCAAGTATGGCAAGACGCTCGACGATGTGCTGGCGTTTCAAGAGGATATCGCGACAAAGCTCAACGAGATTGAGAACAAGGACGAGTTGCTGGCGGCGCTTCGCAAGGAGCTGGCCTCGGCGGCGGCGAAGTATCTGGCTGAGGCCCGCTCGCTCAGCAAACGTCGCTATGAGATGGCGCGCAAGCTGGAGAAAACGGTCGAAGCAGAGATCAACGATCTGGCGATGAAGGCGAAGTTCAAGATTGAAGTGTCCGGCTCAGACGAGGAAGGCAACTGGAGCACCTCGGGATTCGACCATGTGGCGTATCTGATCTCGACCAACCCGGGCGAGCCGATGGGGCCGATTGAGGACATTGCCTCCGGTGGCGAACTTTCGCGCGTGATGTTGGCGCTGAAAGCGAGCGTGGAGGCCGGGCGGGTACATAGCAAAGGCAAAGATGCGCAACGCTCGCTCGTATTCGACGAAATCGACGCGGGCATTGGCGGACGGGCGGCAGACGCGGTGGGCAAGAAGCTGAAAGCGCTCTCGCGGACGAAGCAGGTCTTGTGCATCACGCACCTTCCGCAGATTGCTTCGTTTGCCGACCAGCACTTCCTGATTGAGAAGCACGAGAGCGGCGGGAGGACGAAGACCACGGTGCGGCCACTCTCCGCCGATGAGCGGCGCGAGGAGATTGCTCGGATGCTGAGCGGAGCCAAGGTGACTGAGGCGAGTTTGAAGAACGCCGACCAGTTGCTGAAGGCGAATGCGTAGGCATGGGTATATAGAACGGACTCCATCACGAACATGAAGAAGCTCCGGTTTGGTCGTTTCGAACTGTTTGTGGGCATCTTGCTGGCGCTGAGCCATGTCCGGCTCTACCTTGATGATTTTTCGCCTGGAAGAGAGTGGCAGGGATTCCGCGTCTATCGTGCTGATATGCCAGTGTCGATTCCTCTACTCAAGCTGTGCAGGGTATGGGACACTCCGCGTCCATTTCTCATCGGCGGGACCTTTTGGTGGTTTTTCTTAGGTCTCCTTATTGCAATACTGCTGAGGGCATCCATTGGATCGTTGGTCCGTTGGCGGTATGGCTGGCGAGGGGAAGCTAGCCACGACATTTCTGAATTGCGAAAAGGGTAATAAAGATGTCTCCTCCGCGTGTACCCTGATAAAATCACTCAGTTGATTTGAAACGGAAGCGTGGGGTTGCGCAATTCGCCTCGCGTTTTAGGCTGCTGGATGCCGGTTCGCGCACTTCTATGGGTTACGGTGGTGTGAAGTGATTGGAAAATCTTAAACTTAAGGCAATGTGGTGTGGCCTTTTTTGAGGATGGATCCGAGCTGGCCGCAGTGGAATCTAACAAACCGATGACTGAAAACGAAGCTAAGACTCTGCTCTTACTGAAGCCCCGTGGATTTTGCGCCGGTGTGGTGCGCGCCATTGACATTGTTCGCATTGCTCTGGAAACCTTTGGGCCACCGATCTATGTGCGTAAAGAAATCGTACACAACAAGTATGTGGTGGAGGACCTGAAGGGCAAAGGCGCCATCTTTGTGGATGACGTGGAAGAGGTGCCGAACGGCGAGCGCGTCATTTATAGCGCGCACGGCGTTGCGCCGTCTGTGCGGGAGGCCAGCAAGCTGCGCCTTTTGCGTGTGATTGACGCGACCTGTCCTTTGGTGACCAAGGTTCACGTGGAAGCGATCCGCTTTGCCAAGGACGGCTACTCGCTGATCCTCATTGGACATTTGAATCACGACGAAATTGTAGGCACTTTGGGCGAAGCTCCTGAGGTGACGCAGGTGGTGAGCAGTGCCGATCAGGTGGCGGACATCGTGGTTCCGGACCCGGATCACGTCGCTTACCTGACGCAGACTACGCTCTCTCTGGATGAGGCGAAGGACATCATCGAAGCGCTCAAGGTGAAGTTCCCCAACATTCGTGGACCGCACGCACAGGACATTTGCTACGCCACGGAGAACCGGCAGGTTGCGGTAAAGAACGTTGCGGAGCAGGCTGAACTGGTGCTGGTAGTGGGTTCGCCAAACAGTTCGAACTCCAACCGGTTGGTGGAGGTTGCGGGAAACCTGGGCACGAACGCGTTTCTGATCGATACCTGTAATGACATCGATCCACGTTGGCTGGAAGGCGTGAAGACCGTTGCGCTGACGGCCGGTGCTTCGGCCCCGGAGATACTTGTAGTAGAGGTTATGGACTTCTTGCGCGAGAGGGGCTTCTCCAATGTGCGCGAGGTGGAAGTGATGCCGGAACACGTGCGGTTTGCACTGCCTCCGGAGATTGTTGCTGCTATCGGCGCCGCCCCAGATGCCGCGGTGGTGGAGTAAGAGATGAAGGAAAGTTCTGCGCCATCGACGGCGATTCGTTTTGGCAAGATCTCGGGCTTGGGAGCTCGGCTGAAGAGCTCCATCGAGGCGGCGCAGAACTTCCTGTTTGCCAAGCAGCATGAGGATGGCTGGTGGTGCGGCGAGTTGGAAGCCGACACTACGCTGGAATCCGATTACATTTTTCTGCATACCGTTCTCGGGACCCGCGATGAGCGGCGCTTCCAGCAATGCGCTACGGAGATTCTGCGGCATCAGAACGCGGACGGCGGTTGGCCGATTTACCAGGGCGCACCCTCCAATGTGACCGCCAGTGTAAAGGCGTATTTTGCGCTTAAGATGTGCGGTTATCTGCCGGACGACGAGCGTATGGCTCGTGCGCGTGAGTGCATTCTGGCGATGGGCGGCGTGCCCGCCTGTAACACCTTCAGTAAAATTTACTTGTGCGCGCTAGGACAGTATGACTACGACGCGGTACCGGCCATTCCGCCGGAGATCGTGCTGTTTCCGAGCTGGTTCTGGTTCAACATCTACGAGATTTCGTCGTGGTCGCGGGCGATCCTGATTCCGCTTTCCATCTGCTACGCCAAGAAGCCGTTCAAGAAGATTCCCGATGAGTGGAACATTGACGAATTGTTTCCTGAAGGACGGCATGGCAGTTCACTGCATTTGAAGTGGGACACCAAGTTCTTTGGATGGCGGAACTTCTTCCTTGTGCTGGATCGGCTGTGCCACTGGTTCGAGCGGGTTCACGTGCGTCCGTTACGGTCTGTTGCATTGAAGGCGGCGGAGAAGTGGATGCTGGAGCGCTTCGAACTGAGCGACGGGTTGGGTGCAATCTATCCTTCGATCCTGAACTCGATCATTGCGCTACGTTGCCTGGGCTATTCGCTGGACGATCCGCAGGTGATTCGCGCACTCGATGAATTTGAGAAGCTTGGCATTGAGGAAGGCGACACCTTCCGCATGCAGCCCTGTATTTCTCCTGTGTGGGACACGGCCTATGCGCTGTTCGCGCTGGGTGAGAGCGGAGTGGATTCGGCGGACCCGCGCATGGTGAAGGCCGCGGAGTGGATGCTGAAGAAGCAGAATCGGCGCAAAGGCGATTGGTCGGTGAAGGTTCCGAATGCCGAGCCAGGTGGCTGGTACTTTGAGAACAACAACGAGTTTTATCCAGATGTGGATGACACGGCGCAGGTGCTGCTGGCGTTGAATCACACGGAAACCAAGGACGCCCGCTTCCAGCAGGAGGCGATGCAGCGCGGAGTGGACTGGGTACTGGCCATGCAGTGCAAGAACGGCGGCTGGGCATCGTTCGACAAAGACAACAACCGGATGGTCTTCCAATACGTGCCGTTTGCCGATCACAATGCCATGCTCGACCCGGCAACAGTGGACATCACGGGGCGTGTGCTGGAGTCCCTGGCGACGCATGGCTTTACGCTTGCAGACAAGCCGGTTGTGAAGGCGATTGATTTCATCCGCAAGCAGCAGGAGCCTGATGGCTCGTGGTTCGGGCGCTGGGGAGTGAACTACATTTACGGCACTGCCTGCGTGCTGCGCGGGTTGGAAGCCATCGGCTTCGATAACCATGACGCCGTTGTGCAGCAGGCTACCGAGTGGCTGCGCATGATGCAGAATCCTGATGGCGGCTGGGGCGAGACGATTGGCTCCTATGATGACGCAAACCAGAAGGGCGTAGGCGTGAGCACGGCTTCGCAGACGGCTTGGGCGGTGCTGGGATTGATGTCCGGCGGCGACTATCGCTCAGACTCCTTGGCGCGCGGAATTGCTTACCTGATGGATCATCAGATGAGCGATGGCGGTTGGAGCGAGATTCCTTACACGGGCACGGGATTCCCGCGGGTATTCTATTTGAAATACCACGCATACCCTTGGTATTTCCCATTGCTGGCGCTCGCGAAGTACGCGCGCAGCCAAGTGGACTAGACTGTAAAGTCGGACACTTGCGAGCGCAGCCTGCTGGGCTGCGTTCATGTTTACGGAGAGATCGGCTTGAAGGCATTCGTCACCGGAGCGACGGGATTTGTGGGCAGCCATGTGGCTCGCCTGCTGGCAGAGCAGGGCGCCGAGCTGCGTCTGCTGGTGCGTGCCGGAAGCCGGAGAGAGAATCTGGAAGGACTGAACGCCGAGCTGGTCACGGGCGACCTGACCGATGCCGCATCGCTACGCAAAGGGATGGAAGGCTGCGATGCAGTTTTTCATGTGGCGGCTGACTATCGGCTGTGGATACGCGATCCGAAGCCGATGTACGCAGCTAATGTGGATGGTACGGTTGCGGTGATTGAAGCGGCGCAGGCCGCAGGAGTACGTCGCACCGTGTACTGCTCCTCGGTGGCCACGTTGGGCTTCGGCTACGAGCGCAAGTCAGTGAGCGAAGATACTCCTGTGGATATGGCGGATATGATCGGCCACTACAAACGCTCCAAGTACCTGGCGGAGCGAAAGGCCGTGGAGTTGGCGGCAAAGGGCGCGGAAGTGGTGATCGTAAATCCGAGCACTCCCATTGGCGAGCAGGACATCAAGCCAACTCCCACGGGACGCATTGTGCTGGACTTCCTGCTTGGCAACTTTCCTGCCTACATGGAAACGGGAATGAACCTGGTGGACGTGCATGATGTGGCGCGCGGACATTTGCTGGCTTGGGAAAAGGGTAGGCGTGGAGAGCGTTACATTCTGGGCGGAGAGAACCTCACGCTGAAGCAGGTGCTGGATATATTGGGCGAGTTGACCGGGCTGCCGTCTCCCACGATGAAGGTGCCGCACTCGGTGGCCATGGCTTTTGCGGCATTCGATCAGACCTTCAACGGTTACTTTAGGAATCGCGTGCCAAGAGCAACAATAGAAGAGGTACGCATGGGTCGGAAGTTCATGTGGGTAGACTCCGGCAAAGCCGAGCGTGAGCTGGGCTACACGCATGGCGCGGCTCGTGAGGCGCTGGGACGGGCAGCTCGGTGGTTCGTCGAGAAAGGCTATGCGCCGGAGTACGCGGCGGTGTGTCCCACGGCATGAGCGGAGAGCAAGTAGAGTTCGGATTCGTGGCCGCGTTGGAGCGCGAAGTCAAGGGAGTGGTTCGGGGTTGGAGTGCGGAGAAGGCAAGTGGTACGAGTGGTGAACAGCGAATCTATCGCGGCCAGAATGCCTCGCTGATCTGCGCTGGGACCGGGGTTTCCCGGGCATACGCTGCCGCCAAGTTGCTGGTTGAGAGGTGCTCGCCCAAGGTGTTGGTTTCGATGGGATTTGCCGGGGCATGCGTGAGCGAACTGCTTCCAGGCATGGGCAAGTTGAGCCCGGGAGCGGTCTTTGTCCCCGCGAAGGTGTTTCAGTTTGCCACGGGCAAGAGCTTTCCCGCGGCCTTTGGATTTGGACAGCTTGTCACGTTGGATTCCGTGGCGGGCAAGGGCATGAAACAGTGCTCCGCCGCGCGCTTTGGTGCGCAGGCAGTGGACATGGAGGCCGCTGGAGTTGCCGCAGTGGCGGCAGAACATGGGTTGGAGTTCGTGGCGATTAAGGCGATCTCCGATGGTGTGGATGAGGACCTTGGATTCCTGTCGGACTTTGTGAAGCCGGAAGGCTTTGCAACAGTGCGGTTTGTTGCGCATATTGCGGTGCGTCCGAAGTTGTGGCCGCGTGTTGCGGCGTTGCAGGCAAATAGTGAGTTGGCGGCGAAGTCGCTGGAGAGCGCAGTCTCGTATTGCATGCGAGATTGGCAGCAGTTCTCGAAGAGATACTCGTCCGGTACCGCTGAAGTCTGATGAAAGAGAGCGTTTGAGAGAATGGCAGTGATTCCTAAGACAACGCCGGTTATGAAGGCCTTGGATTCGATTCCCGACCAGATGCTGGCCGCTGTTTACTATGGGCAAAACGACATGCGTATGGAGACCGTTGCGGTGCCGCGCATCGGCCCCGGTGAACTGCTGGTGCGCATACACACTTGCGGAATTTGTGGCACGGATCTGAAGAAGATTTCAACTGGATCGCACTCGGTTCCTCGCATCTTCGGGCATGAAATGGCCGGAGTGGTGGTTGCTCGCGGTGCTGGCGTTACCCGCTTTGCCGAGGGAGACCGCGTAATGGTCTTTCACCACATTCCTTGCGGCACCTGTTACTACTGCCAGCGCAAGGTGTTCTCGCAATGCCCGGTGTACAAGAAGGTCGGCACTACGGCGGGGTTTGGCGAGGCTTCGGGCGGAGGCTTTGCGGAGTACATCCGGGTGATGGACTGGATCGTCGACAAGGGCGTAATTCATATCCCGGATTCCGTGAGTTATGAGCAGGCTTCCAACATTGAGCCGGTGAATACCGTGTGGAAGGGAATTGGGTCGTTGTCCGTTCAGCAGGGCGAAACTGTCCTGGTGATTGGGCAGGGGCCGATTGGGTTGCTACTAGGGAAGTTGGCCCAACGTGCGGGAGCAAATGTAATTACTTCCGATTTGTTCCCACAGCGGCTTACAATTGGGGAGCGCTATGGGTTAAGCGAGTCGATTGACGCGTCCAAGGTGAATGTCGTTGAGGCGATTCGGGAGCGTACCGAAGGCCGCGGCGCGGATGCGGTGATTCTAGCGGTGGGCGGCAGTTCGCTGATTCGTCCGGCAATCGACGCAGCACGATTTGGTGGCAGGGTACTATTGTTCGCGCAGACGGTTCGTGGCGAAGTGGTGATTGATCCTGCTTCGGTGTGTGTAGATGAGAAGACGTTACGGGGCTCCTACAGTGCGTCAGTGGAATTGAACGACGAAGTGGCTGATTTTGTTTTCAGCGGTGAGATGGACCTGGCGGGGCTTTACAGTCACCGCTTCCCACTGGGGCAGGCCCTCGAAGCATTGGCGTTAGCTGCGCACCCGCAGCCGGACACCATGAAGATCGCGATTCAGCCTGGCAGAGTCTGGGAAGGATAAAGTGAACGGACATATGACGGCAGCAGTCCTCTACGGCAAAGAGGACGTGAAGATCGAGCGGGTACCGATTCCATTATTGGAGAAGGGTGAAGTACTCATCCGAGTCCAAGCGGCATTGACCTGCGGCACCGATCTCAAGGTATATCGCCGTGGGTACCACGCCAAGATGATTGTTCCACCGGCGCTGTTCGGCCATGAGTTTGCCGGAGTCATTGAAGAGACTGGTCCAGGAGTCAAGAATTTCAAGGCAGGGCAGCGCGTGGTCGCGCTTAACTCGGCTCCTTGCGGACAATGTTTCTATTGCAAGAAGCATCAGGAGAATCTTTGCGAGGACCTGCTCTTCAATAACGGAGCCTACGCGGAGTACATCCGTGTGCCTCGCCGCATTGTTGAAAACAACATGCTGGTGATTCCCAAGGAGATCAGCTTTGAAACCGCTGCTCTGACAGAGCCTCTGGCCTGCGTGCTGCGCGGCTTGCATGAGACCGGAGTCGAGATTGGCGACACCGTCACTGTGATTGGAGCGGGACCGATTGGGCTGATGTTTATACAGGTAGCGCACATCATGGGCTGCGACGTGATTGCCGTGGTGAAGCACGATGAGCAGGTGCTATCAGCCAAGCACGCGGGAGCAAGCAAAGTTGTGCAGTTTCCGAAGGTATCCAATCCGGTTGAAGCGCTGCGCGACCTGACGCCAGAGCGGCGCGGTTCCGATGTAGTGATTGAAGCCGTAGGGCGTCCCGACGCATGGGAGTGGGCGATTGATATGGTGCGCAAGGGCGGCACGGTGAATCTGTTTGGCGGTTGCGCCAAGGGGACGCGCGTGCAACTGAACACCGAGCGCCTGCACTACTCGGAAATTACTCTGAAGGCCACATTCCATCACACTCCGGACACAGTGCGCCGCGCCTTTGCCCTGATTGCCGAGCGCAAGATCAAGGGTGCCGACTACATCACCGGGGAAGCGCCTCTCTCCAAGTTACAATCTGTGTTGCGGGAGATGCTGACACGCGGCGGCGAGATTAAGACCGCCATCATTCCCGGACACTGACAAGGGAAGACGATTGACGTCATTTGTGCCTACTCACTCCAACGGCGCCGGTAATTCCGGCGCTGCTCCAAACTCAAGCGAAGTTGAAACGCTGCTGGCCCGCGGCTGGGCAAGTTTGCCTCCAGAGTACGCATTTCCGGCGGTGGCTCCCACGCTGGAAGAAGCGCGCCGCTATTGCAGGCGGCTGGCGACCGGGCACTACGAGAATTTTTCTGTAGCGACCTGGTTCCTTCCGAAGAATCTGCACCAGCATTTCTTCAATGTTTACGCGTACTGCCGCATCTCGGACGACTTGGGCGATGAGACCGGAGACACGCAAGTTTCACTGGCACTGCTCGACCGCTGGGAGCAGGAACTTGACGCAACGTATGCATTGCTCGCAGGAGCGGGACAGGGCGTGGTGCGTCATCCGGTGTTTATCGCGCTGACTGAGACGATTCGTGTGTGCGCGATTCCGAAGCATGAATTCAGCGACCTGCTGACTGCTTTCCGCCAAGACCAGACGGTGACGCGGTATGAGAGCTTTGACGCGCTGCTCGGATATTGCACGAACTCGGCGAACCCCGTTGGGCACCTGGTGCTGCATCTTTGTGGCTACTCCGATTCCGAGCGTCAGCAATTATCGGATTTCACCTGCACGGCGCTGCAACTGGCAAATTTCTGGCAGGACGTCTCAGTGGACTGGAAGAAGGGGCGCGTGTACCTTCCGCTTGAAGACCTTCGCCGTTTTGGCGTGAGTGAAGAGCAGGTTGCGCGCGGCGAATTCAATGGGCAGTTTCGCGAGTTGATGCGATTTGAAGTGGAGCGCGCGCGAGAGTGGTTCGAGCGGGGCCTGCCTTTGGTGAAGATGGTGAACCGTTCGCTGGCATTGGATCTTGAACTCTTCAGTCGCGGCGGAATGGCAATTCTCCGCGCGATTGAAAAACAGGATTACAACGTTCTGGCGAGCAGGCCCAGCCTGAGCAAACTGCGCAAAGCCGAGTTGGCGCTGCGGGCTGTGGCTGGGCGAATCGCGATTGGGAGGGCAGGATGAGCAGTTCAGCGGCACACGCCGCGCTGCAGTTGTCCACTGCCTACAGTGTGTGCCGACACATTGCTCGTTCTTCGGCAAAGAACTTCTACTACGGATTTATGCTGCTGCCGTCGAGCAAGCGGAATGCGCTGAGCGCCGTTTACGCGTTTATGCGCCATGCCGACGATTTGAGCGACGATCCGGGTATGACGCCTTACGAACGGCGCATAAAGCTTGCCAATTTCATTTATTCCTACCATCACTCCATCGAGAGCGGACGCACAGACGACCCGGTCTTCCTCGCTTTGAAGGATGCTCAGGAACGGTACACCATTCCAATGGAGTTGCTGGACCAACTTGTCGCCGGGACCGAGATGGACGTGCGCGAAGACGTCGCTTCGAGCGGCCCGCAGGTTGTGTATGGCAGCTTCGATGAACTGTACGGGTATTGCTATCACGTTGCGTCGGTGGTGGGACTGGTCTGCATCCGCATCTTTGGGTATCGTTCGCCCGAGGCAGAGAAGTACGCTGAACAACTTGGTATCGCCTTCCAGCTTACGAACATTCTTCGCGATGTAAAGGAAGACGCGGCAATGTCGCGCGTCTATTTGCCGCAGGAAGATCTTGTGCGCTTTGGCGTGTCGGCGGAAGAGTTGGGCGCTGGTGCGCCGCTGGAGAAGCTACGTCCGCTGCTCGCTTTTGAAGCTGCCCGCGCCAGAGAGTTTTATGTTTCCGCCGAACGCCTGCTGCCGTTGATTGATGAACGAAGCCAGCCTGCGCTGTGGGCAATGGTGGAGATTTATCGCGGCATTCTCGACCGCATCGAATTGCGGCAGTATGACGTGTACACGGAGCGCGTTCGGCTCTCGCTGGGCGACAAGCTCAAGATCTTTGCCAAAGGCTTTGGGAAGAGATTGCTTTGAGCCTTTCGGATGCAGCACCCGATATAAAAGGCCGGAGCGTTGCCATTGTTGGAGGCGGGCTCGCAGGACTCTCCGCGGCGTGCGCGCTTGCTGACTCTGGCTACCACGTAACGCTGTTTGAGCGCAAACCTTTTCTCGGCGGACGCGCCTCCTCTTACGAACATCCCGGCACAGGCGAGGTGGTGGACAATTGCCAGCACGTGCTGCTCGGTTGCTGCACGAATCTGCGTGATCTCTATAGACGGCTTGGCGTGCAGGATAAGGTGCGCTGGTACAAGCGCGTCACCTTTATTGAGCCTGGTGGGCGCTCTTCGGCGATTGAATCTTCGACGCTGCCTGCACCTTTTCATTCCTCAATGAGCTTTGCGACGTTCGGACTGCTTTCTCTTCGTGACAAGATTGGGATTGCCCGCGCGCTGGTGGCGCTGATGCCGGGAGTGCCCGAGGAGAGCAGCGAGAACTTCCTCGCATGGCTGCGGCGCAAAGGACAGACGCAGGCCGCGATTGACCGCTTCTGGGCTCCAGTGCTCATCAGCAGTTTGAACGAGGAGTTGGATAAGTCGTCCGTCAAATACGCTGCCATGGTTTTTCGCGACGCGTTTCTGAAATCGGCAGAAGCCGGAAAGATGGGCTTGCCGATGGTTCCGCTGTCAGAGCTCTATGGTGTTGCGGCCGAATACATTCGCGCGCGTGGTGGCCAAGTGATGCTGCGTAGTGCCGTGGAGCAGCTTGCGTGCAGCGACGATGGCGTGCAACTGCGATCCAACGACGTGGAGTACAGCTTTGATTATGTTGTGAGCGCGGTTCCATTCCACGCTTTGGGACGCATTCTTCCCGCAGGCAAGCAGAGCGAAGAGTTGCAGCAGATGGTGAATCACCTGCGCACGGTTCCAATCACGGGAGTTCATTTGTGGTTTGACCGCGAGATCACTCCGCTGGAACATGCTGCACTGCTGGACCGAAATATTCAGTGGATGTTTCAGAAGTCGAAGATCATTGCGCGCCAAGCCGAGGCGGCGGATTCCGGCAGCTACCTGGAGCTGGTGGTGAGTTCGTCAAAGGCTATGTTGGAAATGGGCCGTAGTCAGATCATCGAGCTTGCGATGAAAGAACTGGCCGAGTTCTTTCCCACTGTGCGTGAGGCAAAGCTGGTGAAGTCTACCGTTATTAAGGAAGTACATGCGACGTTTGCTCCCGCACCGCTCAGTGACGAGTTCCGGCTTTTCCCGCTGAGTCCGTGGCCGCGAATATTTCTCAGCGGCGATTGGACCGCGACAGGATGGCCCTCCACGATGGAAGGCGCAGTGAGAGCCGGATACCTTACGGCAGAAGCTCTCTCGCGAGCCGCTGGAAAGTCCGAGCGCTTCCTGATTTCGGACTTGCCGTCGCAAGGGCTGATGAAGTTGTTTCCCGCTTAGAGAATTCTTCGCGGCCTATGTAAATTCTCATCCTTGCAGCAAAAGCTTCCAACATGATTCTGGAATTGCGATCTGGCTGGCCCTGAATGCGGGGCTGCTGGAGCGGCACTCGGACTGCTCTTCTTCTTCAAGATCAAGGAGGATTTGCATGAAGAAGTCTCTCTCGCTAGGAACCTTTGTATTAGGCTGCTGTATGGCTGCTGCCGCGCAGATGGGAAGCACACCGAATCAGACCCCGCCGGCGTCTACGCCGCCGACTTTCCCGCAAGATCAGACCGGTATGACGCCCTCCAATCCGACGACTCCTGCCGACCCGTCGGCCATTCCTCCGGACACATCCGCGTCAGGCCACAGAAATCAGACGGCGGACCAAGGCAGTTCAAACAGCTCGCAAGCCTCGATTGTGGGCTGCCTCAGCCGTGGCTCGGATGGGAGCTTCATGCTGGCAGACAGCTCAGGCATCAGCTTCCAACTGCAGGGCATGAGTGCGCAACTGGGCGATTTTGTTGGTAAGCAAGTAAGAGTCGAGGGAACGAGCGTAACCAAGACGCCGGGCGCAATGTCTTCGTCCAGTTCCACTGATTCCAGCGGAGCTTCCTCGGGAGCCAAGAAATTGACAGTCAGCAACATCCACAAGGTTTCCGACACCTGCGCTGGGAACTCCAGTAAGTAAGAGTATCCATTGCACAACGAAGGGCTGCCTTGTGGCGGCCCTTCGGTTGTACGAAAGGATGTTCAACGAGGAAAGGCCCAACGCTGATGGTTGGGCCTGACGTGCGGGACAGGAGCTTAGGCTACCTTCTGCACGTTTCCTGCCTGTGGTCCCTTCTGACCCTCGACGATCTCAAACTCTACCTGATCGCCTTCCTGAAGGCTCTTGTAACCCTCACTGCTGATTGCGCTGTAATGCACAAACACGTCCGGACCATCTTCACGTCCGATAAATCCAAAGCCTTTGGCGTTGTTGAACCACTTCACGGTACCCCTGAGACGAGCCACTTACTGTTCCTCCGTGCGTCTTGCTATCGGTGATGTGCCGACGGTCGCAACCGGCGAAAACCTCGCGGAGTTCAGGTTTCGATCGTGCGCTTCTGAACCACATGGGTCAATGCTGTTGTCGACCTAGTGTTGAAGATTGTCCGCCCATTCTTATGGGTTGTCAACGCTGGGAAACAGCAGCAAAGCCTTATTTTGTAAGGGGTTCCAGCAACTCTGCACGAACAGGAGAAGAGGTACTTAGGTTCGCTATTCGCCTTCTCCGTTGCCTGAGATATGAAACTTCTGTGCTGCCCACAGCACTCCTGCAATAGCCTTGCCGTCTTGCAGTTTTCCACTCATCACCCATTGCACGGCTTTGGCGAGAGGGACAAATTTGCAGGTGATGAATTCGTCCTCTTCCGGCGTGGCCTTGCCCTTGCGAAGATCGCGCGCCGCGAAGATCGACATGGTTTCGTCGAGAAAACCGGGGCTTGCGTAGTAATACAGGGCGAGCTTCCATTCGCGAGCAGAGTATCCGGTCTCTTCGGCGAGTTCGCGCTTGGCGGCGGTGAGAGTGTTTTCGCCTTCGTCGATGCGACCAGCGGGAAGTTCCCATAGCTCCTGATCGGCAGCGTACCGATATTGGCGAATCAGCAGAACGGAGGGTTTCTTCTTGGTCTCATCGAGCGCCAGCACAACAACGGAACCGGGATGGCGAATGATATCTCGACGCACCTGGACGCCGGAGGGTTCGATGACTTCATCTTGCGTCACCTTGAAGACTGGAGCCGTGTGAACGATTTTGGAGGAGAGCACGTGAACCTTGGTGCTGTCCGCAGTTTTTGCTTTCTTTGTGGTGGAGGGTTTTGCGGATTTGCTGCGAGTGGTCTTCTTGCTTGCGTTCGCCATGCCGACACTATACACAAATCAGGCTCGTGCCGTGCTACTCTGCTCATCGTGAAACAGGTAAAGACGATTTCATTCATTGGTGCGGGAGCCTTGGGCAGCGGCCTTGCGCGATTGCTGCACGCGCAGGGTTACACCATCTCGGAGATCGTGGTGCGCGCCTCGGCGGGGGCGAAGCGGCGAGGCGCGAAGGTCGCTCGCGACGTTGGCGCCGAGGTGGTCACACTCAAGAGCGCGAAGCTACAGTGCGACGTGCTCTGGCTGGTGGTTCCGGACGAAGCCGTCGAGGATGTTGCACGGTCTGTCGCGAAGCGCGAAGCCTTGCCGCGCATGGTTCTGCACGCCAGCGGTGCGCTGAGCAGCCGTTCGCTGCAAATGCTGGCGGCCCGTGGAGTGCAGACAGGGAGCGCGCATCCCATGATGACCTTCGTCGCAGGAGAACCGCCGAGCCTGAAGGGCGCGTGGATTGCCGTGGAGGGCAGCAGGGAAGCAGTGCAGGCAGCGAGGGCTATGGCGCGTAAATTGGGCGCCAACAGCTTCACCATCGAGCCTGCCAGCAAGACGCTGTATCACGCGTTTGGCGCGATGCTATCACCGATGTTAGCGGCGGAGCTGGAAGCCGCCGAGCGGCTGGGGCTGCGCGCAGGAATAAGCCGGAAGGATGTGCGCCGCATCATGCAGCCCATCCTTGAGCGTACGGTCAGCAACGTGTTGCGCAAGGGAGCGCCCAATTCGTTCAGCGGGCCCTTGGCGCGCGGCGACGTGCGCACGGTAGCCGCGCATCTTGAGGCGCTTGGTGCGTCTCCGGAGGCGGGTGTTTATCGTGCGCTGATGGAGTACGCGACGGGTACGCTACCAGTGAAGCGGAGCGATGAGATGAAAGAGCTTCTTGGCGAGAAGAAGCTACGCAGGAGGCGGTAAAAAGAGCGTCTATTGGAATGGAGTGAAGAAGTGTCCCATTTTTTCGCGCTTGGTTTGCAGATACCTGGCGTTACTTTCATGGGCTTCCACGTCGGCGGGGATGCGTTCCACCACTTCGATTCCGGCAGCTTCGACGGCTTCCACTTTTTCCGGATTGTTGGAGAGCAGCCGCAACTTGCGAACCCCGAGAGCCTTCAGGATTTCAACCGGCATTTGATAGCTGCGGCAGTCCGCCAGATAGCCGAGCTTTACGTTTGCTTCCACGGTGTCCAATCCCTGATCTTGCAATTCATAGGCCTGCAACTTCGCCATCAAGCCAATGCCGCGACCTTCCTGCTCTTCGTAGATCAGGATTCCTTTGCCAAGTTCGCTGATCTTCATCAGGGCGAGTTCCAACTGCTGGCGACAATCGCAGCGCATGGAATGAAATACGTCTCCGGTGAGACATTGCGAGTGGATGCGGACCAGCGGGGCGTCGGTGAGAATGTCTCCCATGACGAGCGCGACGGCTTCTTCACGACGGCGCTCCTTGCCATCGGGCGAGCCATTGGCAGGTGTGCCGGGCATCAAGCCCTCAAAGCCGAGGATTCGAAAATGTCCCCAGCGGGTAGGAAAATCGGCTTCTGCAATCTTTCTGATGGGCATCGTAGTTACTACTCAGTATAGACGCAGTGAAAGCGCTTGCGGATTCAGATGGACTAGTCTGCGCGTGTTACGTGTCGGCGCGGCTTCACTAAGACGCTCAGACCAATGGAGACTGCGAGCACCAGGATGATGAATCCGAGCGCATACACGGTGGGGATCTCGATGTATTTTGCCGCGAGCATCTTCACTCCGATAAATGTCAGGATGATCGCCAGGCCGTAGTGGAGCAGATGAAACACCTCGATCAGCCCAGACAGTGCGAAGTACATGGCGCGAAGTCCAAGTATGGCGAAGATGTTCGAGGTGAACACAATGTAGGGTTGGCGCGTGACGGCCAGCACCGCAGGGATGGAATCCACTGCGAAGATGACGTCCGAGGTCTCTATCACAATCAGCACGAGCGCCAGCTTTGTGAAATGCTTCAGGCCGTTGCGCGCTACGGTGAAGCCTCCTCCAGCGAAGTCGTCCGTGAGCCGGAGGTTGCGCCGGGCGAATCGAGTGATGAAGCTGTCCGCGGGATTCTCACTCTCGTCGTCTTGAACGAAGAGCTTTATTCCTGCATAGACCAGGAATGCTCCGAAGATATACATCACCCAGTGAAAACGGTTAAGCAGCGTAACTCCCGCGCCGATAAAGATGGCGCGCGTGATGATTGCGCCAAGGATTCCCCAGAAGAGCACCTTGCGCTGCAATCCGGATGGGACCTTGAAGTAGCGAAAGATAAGCAGGAAGACGAAGAGATTATCCACGCTGAGCGCTTCTTCCACCAGGTAGCCAGTTACGAACTCCAGTGAGAGCTGGCGGTTCCCGTCCGCGGCGTCGCCGGTCATCAGGTGGCCGAAGAAGAAGATAAGAACAGCAAAGCACGCGGCCAGTGCAATCCAGACTCCGCTCCATGCCAGCGCATTGCCCATGCTCGGCGCGGTGTTCTTGCGATGCAGGATTCCAAGATCGAGCACGATCATGAGAACCACGAACGCAAGGAACAGAATCCAGAACAACAGGTTGGCGGGCACATGCATGTTCGGACGTTCTCTCCACGCGGGCGCGGTCCGCCAGCGGACTCTCTAGGCTAACATTCGCCCGGCCTAATGTGTATTCAGTGCGCGGATGGTCTCCATCACAATGTCTCCCGTAACCTGGAGACTGGTGGCGCTGCACTTGTCGGGTGTGTCCTGCGTGGTGTGGTGGTACAGGTTGTCAAAGCCGTAATCGAGGTCAATCAAGTCCGCGACAGGAATGCCCACGGCGCGGAAGGGAAGATGATCATCCTGGATAGGGTTTGCGCGCGAGGAGAAGTGCGACTGCAAGCCCAGGCGTTGACCTGAGCGGCGCACAACCTCCGCAAGCCACGGCGTTGAGTTCGTGTCTTCATCCATGTGCAGGTCTTTATCGCCAATCATGTCGAGCAGCAGAAATGCCTTGATCTTTGCGGCGGTTCCGTCATCCGCCCAGCGTTTTGCCAGGTGCTTGCTGCCGTACACGCTGTCAGCATCGGTCCACTCAACGGTGGCTTCCTCGCCGTCGGTAAACAGCAGCCAGATGCTATAGCCTTCGGGCGGATGCATGCGCAGTTGGCTGGCAATCTCCACCATGAGGCCCACGTTGGAGCCGCCATCATTGGCTCCGATAAAAGTGGTGTCCTTCAGTGGAAGATTCGTATCGTAGTGCCCGGCCAGGACGATGATTCCGTCCTTCTTGCCTGGGAACTTTGCGATGATGTTGTCCATGGGAAACTGCCCGGCGGCGGTCTGCGCATTGAACCGGTCCTGCTCAATCTGCGCGCCTTCCAGATGGCTGACGATGTACTGCTCCGCGCGGGTATGCCCATCGCTGCCCAAGTAACGCGGTCCGAGCGCAACGAAATCCTTCAGTGTCTTGAAGGCTCGCTCGCCACTGACCTTCAGCGCTGGTGGAGTGTCCGGCTTCGGATCGAAGTCTGCGGCGTGCAGCTCAGGACGAGCGACCGTCTGTGCTTGGGCGACTTGCGTCTGCGCTGGGGTGCCGACATCTGCAGGCTTGTTCTCGTGACAGGCTCCAGCGAACAACATAGAAGCGGACAGCAGCGCGGACAGAATCACGGGGCCTCCTTTGCTGATTCGATTATTTTTCTGGAGGCCCCGATGCCTGATCATGATTGCTTCTTGAGCTCCCGCTTCTTGCGCTGCTTGGGATGAACAAGGTATGCCACGCCAATGCTAACCAGATACAGGATCACCATCGGTGCCGCGAAAATGCACATATTCATGATGTCCGTGGTGGGCGTGATAATGGCGGCAATGATGAAGATAATCAGAATGGAGTACCGGAAATTCTTCCACATGAATCCAGCGCTGAGAATGCCGAAGAGCGCAAGGAAGAAGACCAGGATAGGCATCTCAAAAACCACGCCGAGCCCGAGCACAATCGTCATGAACAGAGTGGTGTACTCGTTAATCGTGATCATTGGCGTGAACTGGCTGCTGTAGTCGATGAGGAAATCAAGAGCCGCCGGATACACCAGCTTGTAGGCAAAGAAGCCGCCAGCCACGAACAGGCCCACGGTGCTAACCATAAACGGGCCTACATAACGGCGCTCGCTCTTGTAGAGTCCCGGAGCAATGAACGCCCAAATCTGGTAAAGAACGAATGGCGAGGCAACGAAGATTCCCACGATCAGGCTGATCTTCAGATACATGTTGAAGGGATCAGTGGGATTGGTGTAGACGAGGTTGGTGGGCAGGTTGTGGCGCTTGAGTGCGAAAACGATCGGGCTCTGCATAAGTGCAAAAATCTGCTCATGCCACCAGTAGCAGACGCAAAAACCCAAGCCAATGTAAACAATGCTCCAAATGATGCGCTTGCGGAGCTCCTCAAGGTGCTCCATAAAGCCCATGGAAGACAGTTCTTGCCTGTCCTTAAAACTGCCTGTGGGAGTAGCTGTTTCTGCCATCAGAACCTTTGTTGGATCGCCTGGTTAACTGCTCTGCTGGGCAGAGCTGCTGTTAGCCGGCGCCGGAACTTGAGTAGAGTGATCGGTCGCAGCTTCAACCGGAGATGAATCGTGCGGTGCGGCGGTCTCGCTGGACTCAGCCACGTTGGTTTCCGAAGGGAGCGGTGCGGCAATCTCGGCTGGTTGAGTCGATGCAACCACTGGCGCGTCGGGCGTGCGCAGAGTAAAGTTCTGGGCGTCAAATGCCATGCGCGCGGTCTGCATCAGGCGGTCGTGGGCGTTGTCGATGTCAGAGATTGCCGACTTGACCGCGGGCGGAAGCAGCGTCTGGGCGAAAGTGGACGCGTTCTGCTGGTTAAACAACGACGAGGAGCCTGACGGAGCGATATCGGAGCCAGTCTTTTCTATCTCAGACTGGAGCTGGGAGGTGAAGTCGTTGGATGCGCGCTTGAACTCGGCCATAAACTTGCCGATCTGGCGCGCAATTTCGGGTAACTTCTTGGGGCCAAAGAGGATCAAGGCCAGCAAGAAGATGAAAATCATATCGGCACTCATACAGCGTTATCATACACGGCGAAACCCATCCCCGGTAAGGCGGAAAGCAGCCTGAGAAAGCATGAAACACGGTCTTACGTCCGAGATGCTCCGGGTGAACGACTGCGCCGCGTGGCACCCGAGAAGTTGCGAAGCCGAAGCATGCGCTTTCGCATCTCATCACTAGCGGTGGGGACGATTTCCGAATCCTGCATCCGGACTGCGCTAACTTATTGCCGGATGAAACTGCTATACTCTTGCGAAATAGAGGGTTGCGCCTTTCTGGTCAGGGCGCGGCAAACATTCACCGCAGCGCTCTCCGGCGCAGGGCAAAAAGGAAGTTTCAATGGCTGGTCGTTCCCGTCGCTCACTGGTATTCGTTTTCCTGGTAATTCTGACTTGTGGTTTTCTCGGAGTGGTCTTCGGGCGAACCGGAGCTGCGCCTGCAAATGGCGACAATGACATGCAGGACACCTCGCGCAACTTTGCGCAGGTTTACAGCGTGATCGAGCAGAATTACGCCGAGAAGGTTGACGCCGATAAGGCAATCTATGACGGCGCAATTCCCGGTATGCTGCGCGTTCTGGACCCTCACTCAAATTTCTTTGATCCAAAGCAGTACTCGGCATTGCAGGAAGAGCAGCGCGGCCGCTACTACGGCGTGGGTATGCAGGTGGGCCCGCGTAACAATAAAGTCATTGTGATCGCGCCCTTTGCCGGAGCGCCTGCTTATCGCGCGGGCATCCGTCCGGGCGACATCATTGCGGCCATTGACGGCAAGCCGACCGATAACATGACGACCAGCGACGTCGCCGATCTGCTGAAGGGGCCCAAGGGCACCACCGTCCACATCTCAATTCTGCGCGAGGGCAGCGCCAAGGCGCTGGACTTTGCCGTGATTCGCGATGAGATTCCACGCTACTCGGTGGATCTGCACTTCCTGATCCGCCCCGGCATCGGGTATCTCCATATCAGCGGCTTCCAGGAAACGACCGAGGCCGAGACCACGGCAGCGATGGATGAGATGGGCGACCTCAAAGGATTGATTCTCGACCTGCGCAACAATCCCGGCGGCCTGCTAAGCGAAGGAGTTGGCGTGGCGGACAAGTTCCTGAAGAAGGGACAGGTCATCGTCAGCCATCACGGACGCAACTCACCGGAGAAGGTGTACCGCGCGGCTCATGGCACCACCAAGGACTATCCGATCGTAGTGCTGGTGAATCACGGCACTGCTTCTGCCGCAGAGATTGTCTCCGGCGCGATTCAGGATCACGATCGCGGTCTTATTGCAGGCGAATCCACATTCGGCAAGGGACTGGTGCAGACCGTTTATAGGCTGAGCGAGAACACTGGCCTGGCTCTGACCACCGCGAAATATTACACGCCCAGCGGAAGGCTGATTCAGCGCGATTACAACGGCGTGTCGCTGTATGACTATTACTACAATCGCAGCACCACCGACTATTCAATCAACGGGAGC
>Ga0224527_1000698_pt1 | contig 20510 bp, 13 predicted proteins | sample CBST0metaG_FD_179882 | JGI IMG/M metagenome (GOLD analysis project Ga0224527, IMG submission 179882) | Peat soil microbial communities from Stordalen Mire, Sweden - C.B.S.T0 | ecosystem: Environmental > Terrestrial > Soil > Wetlands > Peat | place: Sweden: Norrbotten County, Stordalen Mire... | reverse complement strand
TGAAGAACTACGAGGTCATGAAGACGCTCGTGGACCAATGGATCGAGATGGCCACCGAACTATCCAACCTCCGCCTGGTCAACAAGCGCACCTCATCCTAACAGAGAACTTGGCACTGTCCAGTTAAGTAGGTTCAACTTTAGTTCTTGTGCCGGTGTCTTTGCCATTATCCCCTCGGCGAGATTATACCCGGTCCAACTCGGCGAATAAGTCGGCAAGCGCAATGCGGATGGGAGTTTCCGGAATCGATAATTCGCAGGAGCGAGCCAGTTCCAACCCATTGGCTGTGCCGCAATAGCCGACGCGGGCCGTAGGTGCGATCCTGCCCGCTCGGGCAGGGCGATCGCATTTCAAATCTCTTTGCGCGCAACGTTTGTCATCCTGAGCAACGGGAAGGATCCGCGGTTGCTTTTTTCATGACCTTGGGTGGAACACCGTTCCATGAATGACTGTGGTTGTCCTTTTTTCTGCTTTGCGGCGAAGGTTGGAGAAGCCAAGAGGTCCAACTTGCCGGAAATAGGCCGAAAGGCAACCGCAGATCCTTCGTCGCTGCGCTCCTCAGGATGACAAATCGATGAGAGTGCTCTGAGGATTCCAAATGCGATTGCCCTGGCCCGCTCGGCTCGCAGGTCTGAGCGCACGTTGGCCGCGCCTATAATTGAAAGCAGATCCCAGTCAACGCTTCTGAACGCGCGCGGGATTCCAGGAACCGGCTTGCCGGTCGAAGGAGGATTTTTTGGCGCCGTCATCCGACGACTCGAATCAACTGCAGCCCTCGCACAATGTTCCCCGCACCTTGCAGCAGACGCCTGCGACGATTCCCGTGCAGGCTGCCAGCGGCGTGCTGGGCAAAATCGGCGACAACGCCGTTACCGGGCGTGCCGAGTACATTCGCTACAGCACCGACGAAGAGATGATCTGGCAGGAGTCGCCGTCGCTGGCGCTGTTGCTGCCGCGCTTCATCAAGTACGCAATTCTCCTAGTGATTGTGTTCTTCGCGTGCTCGGCGGTGCGGAGTTTCGTCGGAAGGAATCCGGCGGCGCAGGACGCGCTGAATCGCGCTGGCATCCATGCGACGGCGGAAAGCCGAGCCGAACCTGCGCACCGGTCCGGGCGCAAGCCGAGGAGCGCGCACCGCGCCGCGGAGCAGCCTGACGACACTGCCTCCTCCGACGATTCAACGGATGGGACGCCGGCAATCGAAACACCGCGCAATGAATCGGGCGGGCTGAACGGCATTCTGGCATGGATCAAACTCGGCTTTGGCTGCCTGTTTACCTTGCTGTTCCTGATCTATTTGTTGAAGCTGAAGACGACCAAATACTGCGCGTCAAGCCAGCGGCTGATCGTTGAAGAGGGTTCGCTGCATTCGGTGAACCGGCCCTACGAGCTGCACCAGTTGGGCGATGCGGTGATCGAGAGGCCGCTGCTGCTGCGCATGTTTGGCGTCTCGAACCTGGTGATCACCAAGCCGCACATTGAGCTGTTCGGGCTGCGCAATGCCGACTATGTGCGCGACATTCTGCGCCAGGGCGGACAACTGGAAGCGCAGCGGGTGGACAAGATTCGCTTTCGGTAAATGAGTCGGGCGCGGACTGCGTTTTCCAACATCAAATCTCAAACAAAATTCGGCCCGTCCGTTCAGTGTGCAGAAACACACTGAACGGACGGGCCGAATTTTTATGCGGTCTATTTACAGTTCGGTTGATTGCCCCTCGACCAGCGCCTTGGCCTTGGCGATGAAATCGGCCAACGGAATGGAGCCCAGGTCGCCCTTGGCGCGCGCGCGGACGCTGACGGAGTTGGCCGCTTCTTCCTTGTCGCCGAAGACGAGAATGTAGGGCGTCTTCTGGTTGGCAAAGTCGCGAATTTTGCCGTTCATCTTCTCGTTGCGATCATCCACCTCAACGCGCAGACCGGCGGCCTTGAGTTCGGCCTCCAGCTTTTTCGCATAGGCGTGATGCCGTTCGCTGATGGGCACCAGGCCCACCTGCACCGGCGCCAGCCACAGCGGAAACGCCCCGGCATAGTGCTCGATGAGCACGCCGAAGAAGCGCTCGACCGAGCCGAACAGTGCGCGGTGAACCATGACCGGCTGATGCCGCTCGCCGTCTTCACCCACATACTCCAGCTCGAAACGGGCCGGCAGGTTGAAGTCAAACTGCACGGTCGAAAGCTGCCACAAACGGCCCAGCACGTCGACCAGTTTGATATCAATTTTGGGGCCGTAAAACGCGGCTTCGCCGGGGATGGTCTTGTAGGGAATTCCCTTGCTCTTCAAAACCTTGTCGAGCGAGTTGATGGCCAGGTCCCAGTTCTCGTTCGAACCGGCGTAATGGGCGCGATCGTTCGGGTCCCAGGTGGAAAGCTCGACCTTGAATTCGTTGAAGCCGAAGGTCTTCAGGACCGCCTCGGCAAAATCGATGCAGGCCGCAACTTCGCCTTCAATCTGACCGGGCGTGCAGAAGATGTGCGCATCGTCCTGAGTAAAGCCGCGCACGCGCAACAGGCCGTGCATGGTTCCGGAGCGCTCGTAGCGGTAGACGTTGCCTAACTCGGCGTAACGCGCGGGTAAGTCGCGATAACTCTTGGGCGAATTCTTGTAAATCAGGATATGGAACGGACAGTTCATCGGCTTCATGCGATAACTCGCATCGTCCAGTTCCATGGGGGTGAACATGTTGGCCGAGTAAAAGCCCTCGTGGCCGGAGGTCTGCCAGAGGTTTACGCGGGCCACGTGCGGCGTGTAGACCAGTTGATAGCCGCGGCGCAGGCACTCGTCGCGCATCCAGTCTTCCATCACCTTGCGGACAATGGCGCCCTTGGGATGCCAGAAAACCAGCCCCGGACCGGCCAGTTCCTGAATGCTGAACAGGTCAAGCTGCTTGCCGATCAGCCGATGGTCGCGCTTGGCCAGTTCCTCAAGCCGCGCAAAGTGCGCATCCAGATCCTTTTTGTTGAAAAAGGCGGTGCCATAGATGCGCTGCAACTGCGGGTTTTTCTCGTCGCCCAGCCAGTAAGCGCCGGCCAGGTTGGTAATTTTGACGGCCTTGACGCGGCCGGTGGAGGGCACATGCGGGCCGCGGCAAAAGTCCATGAACTTGCCGTTGCGATAAAAGCTGACCTCGTCGCCGGGCACGGTGAACTTGGTCACGAAGTGGGTTTTCATGAAGTCGCCGTCACGCTCGAACTCCGCCAGCGCCTGCTCGCGCGGCTCCGACTCGCGAACAAACTTATCGTCCCGCGCCACCACCTCGGCCATTTTGGCTTCAATGAGCACCAGGTCTTCGGGCGTGAAGGGCTTGTCGCGCTGGAAGTCGTAAAAGAAGCCGGAGTCGGTGGCCGGGCCGTGGCCCAGCTTGGTCTCAGGGAACAGCTCGAGCACCGCCGTGGCCAGCACGTGCGCGGCCGAGTGGCGAACCACCTTGAGCGCCTCAGGATCCTTTTCGGTGACCAGTTGCAGGCGCGTGTCTTCGGTGAGCGGCGTGGTCAAGTCGACCAGGCGCGGCGCGGACGCGTCTTCGGCGGCATACATGGCGGCTTCCGCCGGCTCGCTGTCGTGGGCCGGCTGTTCGGCGGCGGTGCCGGTAACGGGCGTGAGGCGGGCCACTACGCAAACCGCGGCCAGGCGCGGGGAGATGGAGTTGGCAATCTCCAGGGGCGTCGTTCCGGCGGGCACTTCGCGAATGGCCCCGTCGGGCAGATGTACGGCAATCGTCTTCGTGCTCATAATAGGTCGGGGTCCAGTGGGGCCGCGCCATGAGGAAAAGCACGGCCAACACATTGAGGATAGAAGGGTCGAGGGCCTCAAGTCGAGCGGAGTGGCGGCATTCGACTGAATATGCACCGAAGCCGAAGGCGATTTATGGGTCCGGCCCTTAATTAAGGAGCGTTGCGCCTTCCCACCCATTCCGCGATAAAACCTGCGCATTGGATGGGGCACGGGGCTTCTAGTGGGGGCCGGATCAACATTGTCCAGATTGGGGGAGAAACCCTTCCCGGCCACGCTGCCGCCGGCTTTTTCGGAGCGGTGATTCCGGGCCAGACGGCGAACTGCTCAATTCGGCTCATCCTGCCGATAGAGAGTGTGCCACTTGCCGGGCCAGGCAGGGGACGACCACCAGCGTAGAAGTGCACAGCAGACGAAGGATTGGCTTGCATGAGCAACAACGGCTTGCTTCCGGCATCATGCATCCGTGCCGGGAGAAGGGTAGAAGTCGGAATCGTGGATGGAAATGTGTTTCTGGAGTTCCAGCCGTAGCCCTTTAGCACGAAACTGAACTCGATCAAGGCAGCCTTGGTTCCGATGCCGGTACGCGATTACACCCTTTGAGGTCATCGCGGCCGGCATCTCCTTTTGAAGCGCGTTTCTTGCCTGGACTGGGCTCGCCCCGATCGGCCGTACGAGGCGGTTGGCTCCACAGCCACCAGAATTTGTCTTGCCCCGCGCGCCCGCGGCACCTATTCTTGTCCAGCACCGGCAGAATGGCCGGCGCACACGCCGTCCCCGGCGTGCCAGCGGAGCGAGGTCGATATGGACAAGCGGGAGTTTCTCAAATCATCCGGTGCAGTGGTGGCCGGGAGCGTGTTGTCGCGTGTCGTCGCAGGGCAGGAACACGCCGGGCCGCGGGAGAACTGGGCCGGCAACCTCACCTACAGCACTGACCGGCTGTACATTCCGGGTTCAATCGACGAAGTGCGGCAGGTGGTGAAGAGTTGCAGCAAACTCCGGGCGCTGGGCACGCGCCACTCCTTCAGCACCATCGCCGACAGTACGCAAAATCAAATCTCTCTCAAGCGTCTCGACCGGATCGACCTCGACAAACCGGACAAGACCGTGAGGGTCGGCCCCGGCGTCACCTACGGCAAGCTCGCGCCGATCCTGGACGAACAGGGCTTTGCGCTGCACAACTTGGCCTCGCTACCGCACATCTCCGTTGCGGGAGCCATCGCCACGGCAACGCACGGTTCCGGCCCTCACAACGGCAATCTGGCGACCGCCGTTTCGGCACTGGAAGTCGTTCGAGCGGACGGCGAGTTGACGACTCTTTCACGCGCGAAGGACGGCGACCGTTTCCTCGGCGCGGTGGTGGGCCTGGGCGCGCTCGGTGTGGTTACCGGCGTCACGCTCGATCTGCAACCCACGTTCAAAATGGCCCAGTCGGTCTACGAGAACTTGTCGTTCTCGCAACTGGAGCACCACTTCGACGAGATTTTTTCAGCCGGCTATAGCGTCAGCCTGTTCACCGACTGGCAGCGTCATCAGGCCACCCAGGTGTGGATCAAGCGCCGCCTAGCGCCGGGCGATGCCAACCAGTGGCAGCCGGAATTCTTTGGCGCCCGGCTCGCCACTCGCAAGCTGCACCCCGTAGCCGGTCACGACGCCGAGAGCTGTACCGAACAGATGGGAATTCCCGGGCCCCTGGTACGAGCGGATGCCCCACTTCCGCATGAACTTCACGCCATCGAGCGGCCGCGAGCTGCAAACCGAGTACTTCGTCCCCCTCGACCGCGGCTACGAGGCCATCCTGGCCGTCGAAAAGCTGCGCGACCGGATCACGCCCCACCTCTTCATCACCGAGTTGCGCACCATCGCGGCCGACAACCTGTGGATGAGCATGGCCTATCAGCGTCCGTCGCTGGCGATTCACTTCACCTGGAAACCGGAGTGGCCCGAAGTGAGCAAGATTCTTCCCCTGATCGAAAAGCAACTGGAGCCTTTCAACCCTCGCCCGCACTGGGCCAAGCTGTTCAACCTTTCGCCCTCGCGCTTGCAGTCGGAGTATGCGCGGCTCGCCGAGTTCAAGGCGCTGCTCAGCCACTACGATCCCGAAGGAAAATTCCGCAACGAATTCCTCCGCAAGAACCTCTATGCAAGCTGACGGCTACGAAAAATAGAGTATTCTGCCGGCATTTGTGTTATATCTGAATATAATTTATCGAGAGGTAGAGGACATGCACACGACCAATCTGCGCAAAGTCGGCGGTTCCGTCATGCTGGCCGTCCCGCCTGTTCTCCTCAACCTGCTGCAGCTCAAGGCGGGCGCCACGGTGGACGTGGATGTCGAGAATGGGCGTCTCATCGTCGAGCCGAAACCGAGGCTTCGCTATACCTTGGAAGAGTTGCTGGCCCAGTCCGACTATTCGCAGCCGGTTTCGCCGGAGGACCGGGAATGGCTCGACGCTCCTCCTGTTGGCCGCGAGTTGTTATGAACCGGGGCGACATCTACATGGTTTCGCTTGATCCCACCCTCGGACATGAACAAAGCGGTCAACGGCCCGTCCTGGTTGTGTCTCCTACAAAGTTCAACGAGGCGACGAAACTGCCCGTGGTCTTGCCGATCACCAGCGGGGGCGAGTTCGCCCGTCGTCTCGGTTTCGCGGTTCCGCTCTCGGGCACGAAAACGACCGGCATTGTGCGCTGCGACCAGCCGCGTGTGCTCGACCTTCAAGCGCGCGGAGGAAGGAAAGTCGACACGCTGCCGCCGGAGATTCTGGACGAGGTGCTGGCGCGGGTGGTTACGCTGTTCGAATAGCTGGCTGGATTCGTTGAGCGGAGTAATGTCTCGCCTGTTCCGCTTGCCGGTTGCTTCGGGGTTGGCGACCACCCTCTCGCTGAACCGACCGCCTCCTTGCTTTCACTTAATTAAGTTCGAAGACGATAAGGGCAACTGGAGTCGGCCCCAAGTTTGTTTCGGAATGGGTCGTTCCCCGTGGAATCCATCGCGTTTCTCCGGCTTTCATGCTCCAATCTACTGACCCGGTTGCTGGAATAATTTCGCGAATGTTCAAAGCAGTTATAGCAACAACAAGAGAATCGTACGCCTCTGTATGTTCCTCTAATCGGCCGCCTGATGCGATTGCTGCGGTATACGCTCGCATGGTCGGCCCGGCATATTGCTCGATGATTCCCGCGTCGTGCATGCGGATTGCAAGGGGCGCATTAAATCCACCTCCGGCCGCTTTTACAGGTTGGACAACGAAGATATCTGCCCGGTCTTGGGATTTATTTCGCTCGGCCACGTTGAACCCACCCTTTGACGTTCGCAGTTCTCCCTGTTCGAGCTGGGTGATAACCGGAGCGTGGCCTGCGATCTCGTTTGAAATCGCGACAGGTCGGAGCGAGAAATAGGCGTAAAACGAGGCGTGCCGATGGGCTTTAGTTACTTCATTCGGTTGCAACTGAAGGTGGAAAACCCGAATGCGGTCGTTCTCAAAGGCCAAGCTGTGGCGCGGTTCTCTTTCGATCGAAATCGGAGGCATTTCGACCGATTGCGATCTGGCTAAGGTCGGGCACAAAAACAAGGCAATCATCAAGAAGATGCAGAATTTCACTTTTTTGGACTCTGACTTTCCTTGGGCGTGCTCATCCGATTGGCCACGGGCGATGATGCAACCGATTCTATTTGAAAAAGCAGGCCATCCGCCATTGTCCGGGGACCGCTGTTGAGCGGGGAATCGATTCGGAGCCAGTAACCGCCTAACCGGCAGTTTCCCACAACCTCTACCTTTGCGCCGGCAAAGCACCTGGAACAGGTAGCCGGAATGAGTGGGAGCCCATCTCACCTCGTGGTACACGGCCAAGCCGGCCCGAATACAGCTTCGCAGTCGGAGGCGCATACTATCTGGTAGGTCGGTTTACTGAGGTCAACCTCCCCTTAGGTTCCCTCACATCCAGCTCGGCCTTTACACTTGCAAGTGCTTTCCATCCGGCTCGTCTGATGCACGTGGCCCGATGGACATTGAACCGATGCCCGCAGCTCAGCTTGAGCCTTGCCCGCACCGGAGAATCGCACCTACCCGCTAATTGCGGGGCCATTCGGCAGCTCTTGGGGTCCGACGAGCCCGGAGCCCGGCACGGTCCTCGCCGCGCGGCAAGAGGCATTTTGACACGTACCGGACTGACAGAGAGGGATTTATGACCGTTGCTGCTCGCTACCCAGGCATTCGCGTTACCGCAAATGGAAATCAGCTGGTCTCTTACCATACCGAGACGCGTATCGCCGACGCCGGCGTCTTCTATCCCATTACGCCTTCTACCGAGGGCGGCGAGCTCTTTCAGCAGGCCTATGCCGAGGGCCATCTGAACGTCTTTGGGCAGAACACCATCGCCATTGAGACCGAAGGCGAGCACGCGGCCCAGGGTGGCGCCATTGCCCACTCCGTGTGCGGCAAACGCGTGGTCAACTTTACCTCCGGCCAGGGCGTTGTGTACGGCGTGGAGCAGTATTACCACGCGCCCGGCAAGGCCAGCACCATGGTCATCGAAGTGGGCGCCCGCGCGCTCACCAAGCACGCGCTCAACGTGCATTGCGGACACGACGACATCTATGGCGCGCTCGACACCGGCTGGATCATGCTCTTCGGCAAGGACGCCCAGCAGGCCGCCGATCAGGCCCTGATCCTGCGCCGCGTCACTGAGCTGTCCCTGACACCAGGCATGAACATCATGGACGGCTTCCTCACCAGCCACCTGGAGCGCACCTTCTACAAGCACGAATCCGGCCTGATCCGCGAATACCTGGGCGCGCCCGACGACATCATCGACTGCCCCACCGAGGCGCAGCGCGTCCTGTTTGGACCCACCCGCCGCCGCGTTCCCAAGATGATGGACCTGGCCAACCCCATCCTGCTCGGCCCCGTGCAAAATCAGGAACACTACATGAACGGCGTCGTGGCCCGGCGCAACAACTTCGCCGAGCCGATTCTTCAGTTCCTTGAAGACGCTTACGAGCAGTTTGCCGAGTTGACCGGACGCCGCTACGGCCTCATCTCCAAGTACAAAACCGACGACGCCGAGACCGTTTTCGTCTCCCTCGGTTCTGCTGCTGAAAATATCGAAGCTGCGGTCGACTATTTGCGCGAAAACCGCGGCGCTTCGGTCGGCTCCATTCACATCAATGTCATTCGTCCCTTCCCCGAGGCCGCGATCGTGGCCGCGCTCAAGGGCAAAAAGAACGTCATCATTCTGGAGCGCACCGACGAGGCCCTGGCTGGCGACAACCCGATGGGTCGCGACATTCGCACCGCGATCTCCAAAGCTATTCAATATGAGGGTCACCCCGCCGCCGAAGGCCTGCCCGCGCTCACCGTCCAGGAAGTTCCCCACATCTACTCCGGCACCTACGGCCTCGGCTCCCGCGACTTCCGTCCCGAGCATGTGTTTGGCGCGTACGAGTTCGCCACCGCCAACCGCGCACGCCAGGACGGCAAGCGCGCCTCCGATGGCGTCAGCTTCTTCGTCCTCGGCATCGACCACCCTTACGCCGTGATTGGCGACGAGACCCCGTCCCTGTTGCCCGAAGGTGCAGTGGCCGTTCGCTTCCACTCCATCGGCGGCTGGGGAGCCATCACCACCGGCAAAAACCTGGGCGCCATCATTGGCGACTTGAATGATCTACTTTACGAGCGCGACGGCCTGCAGGACGAACTCGGCAACCCTAAGGAAGTCATCCACGTCAGCGCCAATCCCAAGTACGGGTCCGAGAAGAAGGGCGCGCCCACCAGCTACTTTATGGTTGCCGCCAAGGATCGCATCCGCGTCAACTGCGACTTGCGCCACGTGACCGTCGTCCTCTGTTGCGACCCCAAGGCCTTCACCCACACCAACCCGCTCGACGGCATGGCAAAGGGCGGAAGCCTCATCTGGGAGTCGGACCAGAACCCCGAGACGGCCTGGGAGCAGCTTCCCCTGTGGGCGCGCAAGCAGATCATCGACAACGACATTCGCGTCTTCACGCTGCCCGGCTTTGAAATCGCCAAAAAGGCCACCAACCGCCCCGACTTGCAATTGCGCATGCAGGGCAACGCCTTCCTGGGCGCATTCTTCGCAGTCAGCAACCTGCTCGAGGAGTTCGGCATTACGCAGGAGCAGTATCGCGACGTGGTTCGCAAGCAATACGTCAAAAAGTTCGGCAAGCTGGGCGAAGCCGTCATCGAGTCCAACATGGAAGTGATGATGCAGGGCTACGAGCAGGTCACGGAGATCAAGGTGGGCGCGCTTTCTGCCGCCGACCACTCCACCCTGCGCGGCCAGGCGCTGCTGCCGATTCTTGAGCTGGCCACTGCCGGCGGCTCCTGCGGCACCGGCTGCCGCTCCACTCCGCTGCCCGCCGGTCAGGCCGCACGCACGCCCTTGGCCAACGTGGCCAACTTCGACGCCGAGTTCCGGTCGTCTTTCGGCTACAACCAGCCCGCCACGCCGCTCTCCGCGCTGGGCATGATCGCCGCCGCGACTGGCGACACGGCCTCGAAATACGTGGCTCGGCGCGAAACGCCGCTCTACATCCCGGAAAACTGCACCCAGTGCATGGAGTGCATTTCCGTCTGCCCGGACACCGCCCTGCCCAACACCTCGCAGGATCTCGGCACGCTGCTTTCGACCGCCGTCTCCTACTACGTGGCCGACTCCGGCGATCGCACCAAGCTGCTGCACGCCCTGCCGGAGATTGAGAAGCAGACTCGCCAGCGCATGTTGGCCGAAGTCAAAATCGGCACACCGCTGCCCACCATCCTCCGCGAAGTGACCGAGTCTGTCGAAGGTTTCAGCGCCGAGTCCAAGAGCCAGTTCTTCGCCATTCTCGACAAGGTCCCCATGGCCTATCAGAAGGTGAACGCCATCTTCTCGTCGCCGGAGCGCAAGAGCCCCGGTTCGGGCGGCATCTTCTCCATCTTCGTCAGCGACCTCTGCAAGGGCTGCGCCGCCTGCGTCACCGCCTGCGGCGACCACAACGCACTCAAAATGGTTGCCGAAACCGAAGAAATCAACTCCGAGCACACCAGCGGCACCGGGTTCCTCGATCTGCTTCCGGACACCGCGCAGAAGTTCCTCGGCCTCTACAACGCCGCCAATCCGGGCGACTCCAAAACAGCCACGCTGCGCAACATGCTCATGGTGCGCTCCACCTACGACGCGCTGGTATCCGGCGACGGCGCCTGCGCTGGCTGCGGTGAAAAGTCCGTCCTGCGCTCCATCGCCGCCGTGACTGAGGCCTACATGCGCCCCGTCTTCCACGCCAAGAGCGACCGCTTCGTCGCCAAGGCCGGTGAGCTGGAGAAGCTTGGTGTAGCTCGTCTCGAAAAGCTGCAAGCCACTAGCCCCACCGAGTACGCGCTGCTCCGTCAGGCCATCGCACATCTGGTTCTCGGCCTGGGCGGCGAGGACGAAGCGGACACCAAGGCCCGCATCGCCGCGTATGAAACGGCCAATGGCCACCTCACCGACGCGCAACTCGTCGAATCCATCGCCGCTGTGCTGCTCACCGAGGCCTTCAACCACAAGAACCTGCAACCGGTCGACGGCCGCCTGGCCAACGGCATGAGCGTGATGGCCATGGCCGCACACACGGGCTGCAACACCGTCTACGGTTCCACCGCGCCCAACAACCCCCATCCCTACCCCTGGATGAACTCTCTCTTCCAGGACGGCGTCACCGTGGGCTGGCTCATGGGCGAGAGCTTCATCGTCGATCACGCCCGCCGCTCTGTCATTCCCGAGCGCCTGGCCGACATCCTCCTGACTCGCGAAGCCGGAGCCTCAGCCGACGGAGCTTCCTCCGATGGAGGTAGTTCCGACGTCATCGATGCCGAGGAGTACTACCACCTGACTCACTTCACCGACGCCCTGATGACCGACCAGGAGATCGTTGAACTGCCCAAGGTCTGGGTGGTCGGGGGCGACGGCGGCATCGGCGACATCGGCTACCAGAACACCTCCAAGGTGATGCTGCAGAACCGGCCCAACGTCAAGGTCCTCATGCTTGACACGCAGGTCTACTCCAACACCGGCGGCCAGAACTCCGACTCCACACCCATGCTTGGCGGCGGCGACATGAACACCTTCGGCTCTGCCACCCAGGGCAAGAACACGGAGAAGAAGACGGTTGCGGAAACCTTCCTCGCCGGCCACGGTTCGCCGTTCGTCGCGCAGGTCTCCATGGCAAACGCGCCCAAGCTCTACCGCGCCATTCTCGACGGTCTGGAGTATCGCGGCACCATGTTCCTCCAGGCCTTCACCACCTGCCAGCCGGAGCACGGCGTCGCCGACGACATGGCTCTCTTCCAGGCCCAGCGCGTGCGCGACTCCCGCGGCGTGCCGGAGTTTGTTTTTAACCCGCGCCTTGGCGAAACCTACCAGGAAGCCCTGGACATCAAGGGCAACCCGTCCATTGATCTCGATTGGTACGAGACCAAGAACAAGGTCACCGGCGAGACGTCGCGCTACACCGTCGCTCACTGGTGCACCACGGAAGCCCGCTTCCGCAACCACTTGAAAAAGATCAAGGCCGACGCAGCGGCAAAACTCATTTCACTCGATAACATGCTGGTCCGCATTACCCAGCAGGACGCCGTCTATCGCCGCTATCTTGACCCCAAGCACCGCGCCTTCATTCCCGACTTCGGCGTCTTTATCACTCTCGAAGAGAACGGCAAAACCGAGTACCGCGCGCTCTCCCGCCAGTTAGTCATGTTCTGCGTCGAACGGCGCAAGGCATGGCGGATGCTGCAATCGAAGGCGGGCATCGTGAACAAGGAATACGCCGCCCAGCGCGACCTTCTCGCCGACGTAGACGCCGGCAAGATCCCGCTGGCCGAGTTCCTCGCCCACGCCGACGAGATCCTGAAAGAGCGCCTGACCGGCGGCGTGTTGGCCAAGGCATAACCCGGTCAAGGCATAACTCGGCGCGATAGGCACAGGCTTCAGCACGGAAACAAGCCGAAACACACGAACGCGGACCGCAAGGTCCGCGTTCGTGTGTTTGTACTGAAATAAGGCCTCATGCATTCAAATAAAATCAATAGTTTGTTATCCTGAGCGAAGTCGCAGGGGACCTGCGGTTCAAGACCTCTATCGACGCAATGAACTCCACAGCCACCTCATAGCGGTTCCAGGATTGCTGTACCTCGAAACCACAACATCCGAGTTGACGCGACCAGCAGGGAGCGGCAACCTAGCAACCCGCCAGAAAGGGTATACCTATCCTGGAACCGCTATAGCGCGAACCTGAAAGCCTTTTCCCATGAACAAGCCCTGGCATGAACAAAACAAAATGCCGCCCAAAGCAACCCTGGAGCAGCGTGTGCAGTGGCACCGCGAACATCAGAAGCACTGCGCCTGCCGGGAAGTCCCCAAGAGCCTGTCAGCTCAAATCAAATTGAAGTAGAGATAGACGAGCCCGGCTGATCGCGGTCTGCGACTTTCGAGGAGATTGTCATCGAATTCGTTCCCGCTGCCACACGGCGGCGTCAAAGGTGTGCGCGCATTCGTAGCCTTCGGCGCGATAAAGGTCAATGGCATGAGAGTTGGCCTCGGTCACCGTCAGCGAAATTTCGGTGACGCCCTGGCGCAGGAAGCAGGAGGCGGACAGGGTGAGCAGCATCCGTGCCAGGCCGTGGCGGCGCGCGTCCGGGTGCACGCAGATCTGGGTGATGTGGCCGCTCTCCGGGCTGACTCGCGAACCCAGCACCAGCGCCACCAGTTCATGGCTGACGCGCTCCACGATCACATGCGACACCTGCGGAGAAAAGACGCCGCAGCCGGAGTAGCGGACGATGTTGTGCAGAAAGCGCAGTGAGCCGTGGACCGAGCGGTACTGGTCGTTGATCACGCTATCGGGGTGGTCGCGATAGGCATCGGCGATGAGCCGCGAGGCCGCGTTCAGGTCTTCGTCGCGCCAGGGACGCAATTCCAGCGCGGCAGGCAGATTCACGCGCGGCGGATTCCAGAAGCCTTCGAGCTGCCGCACCATGAAAAGACGGCGGTAGAGCTGGAAGCCGGCCTCGCGGAACGCCCCCGCATGGGATCCCGAGGGATGGACCAGCATCTGCGATTCGATGCGATCGACCTGGGGCGAATTCTGCAGCAACTCGAAAAGGTGGCGCAGCAGCGTGGCCTCAATTTCGCGCGCCGAGGACTCATGGCTCGGACCTCCATCGGGATTGGAACTGGCCAGGGCAAAAACATCCCCGATCACCGCCTTGGTCTCCTCGTAGACGCAGAAGACATACCCCGCGACCTGGCCCGCCTCGAGGGCCGCGTAGCCCGGCAGCATGTGGCTGTCGAGATACTGCATCAGCAGCCTGGCCGAGACGTGGTAATCCCAGTGCAGGCGTTGCCGCCACAGTTCGCCCTCGACCTCCAGCACCGGCCGCAGTACCTGCGCCGCGAAGTGCCGCAGGTCGAGGATCTCGATGGAAACGCCGGATGCCATGCTTCTCCTCTGGAAATCGTGCCGGCCAGAAGGCCGAATCGCACACTGCCCGGGCAACTTCGCCGCAGACGGCTCACAGCAGATTGCGCCTAGCGGCCACTTTGCCACGAGTTGCCCATCACTACAACTGAAGGGCTGACCCCGCCAATTATCGGCCGCCCACCATGTAGACCACCAGCCCCTGCTCCGGCCAACTGAAAAGCAGCTCGTAGTGCCGGCCCTCCAGATATTCCGCGAGCGCGGCCGCAGTGTGCAGATCCACGCCCCCGCGGCCTGCCACGCGCGTCACCAGCAGGTGCTGCTCGTCCGGCACACCGCTTTCCTCGTAGTTCACCACTTGGCGATTGCGATAAAACGAAAGTCCGTACTCCACGTCGCGGCGCACGCGGAACACGGCGACTGTCTCGTCATTGGGCGCCAGGGGTTCCAGCCGCTCTGCCAGCGGGCGTGCGGAATAAGAGCGGTCCAGCAAGTGAATCACCCGCTTGGTTGCGCCCACCGCCGGAATGCCAAAGAACGGGCCCACGCCATAGAGAAACAACACCAGCACCATCAGGACCCCGGTGGTGACCAGCCGCAGGCGCGCCACCCCGTAGCCCTTCACAACCACCAGGATCAGCAGCGCCGCGCCCAACGAGGCCAGCGATGCCACCACCAGCGCCCGTGTCGGCGGGACCTGCGGGCCGTGCGCCACAAACCAGGGCAGCAGCAGCGCAAACATGGTCATGATGCCCGAGAGCACCGCGTGGCCGATCAGAACCCATCGGTTCAGTCCCGCGTGCCGCCGCCGGAAAAGATAGTCCCCGGTAAGGATGGTAATGGGCGGAATGGAAGGAAGAATATAGCCCGGCAGCTTCGATGCCGAAAAGGAAAAGAAAATGATCGGGATCAGCGCCCACAGAACCAGGAACTCCGGAAAAGCATCGCCCGGCCGTCCGGCGCACGGCTTGCACACGGCGGCGCGACGCACCCGCCACTCCGCCACCGAGGTCTGAATGCCGTCTGCCAGCGCCCGCAGGGCCACCACCGTCCACGGCATCACCGCCAGCAGCACCACCACCAGGTAGTACCAGAACGGCTGCTGGTGCTGGAAGCGATTGGTGGCAAATCGCTCCAGGTTGTGCTCCATGAAGAATTCCTGAAAGAAGGTGGGATTCTGGTGCTGCACGGCAATAAACCACGGCAGCACAATGGCAAAGTAAAGCGCTATTCCCGGCCACCAGATCGACCGCCACAGAATGCCCATGTCCCGGCGCAGAAAAGCGAAAGAGGCAACAATGGCCAGGGCCAGAAACGGCGCCACGGGTCCCTTGGCCAGCGTCGCAACGCCGGTGAAAAAATAGATGTCGAAGAGCCAGAATTTGGAGTCGGTCTCATACCAGGCGTACCAGCCCAGCAGACCAATCGCCAACGGCGCCGCCATCTGCATGTCGGTGGATGCGCCGCGGGAAAACCCGATAATCCCGGCGCAGGCCACCGTGATCAGCGCCGCGTCCAGGTGACCGCCAGGGCGGAATCGTCGCATGTGCAGATAAATGAGCGCCGCCATGATGAAGGCGAAACTGGTTGAGGGCAGCCGCGCGGCCCAGTCGTGCACGCCGAAATCCTGAAACACGAACATCGCCCGCCAGTAGTAGAGCGCGGGCTTTTCGAGCCACGGATGTCCGTACAAATAAGGGGTGACGCAGGCGCTCAGGCGGGCCTTCAGCGTGGGAGCGGAGTCGAACCGTCCCAGCATCTCGTGCGCAATCTGCGCATAGCGGGGCTCATCGGCGCCCACCAGTCCCAGACCGTCGCCGCCCAGCAGAGGGGTCAGGCCATAGCTAAGGAAAAAAACGGTAAATGCAAGAAAAACCGACGCCTCACAGGCGGTGGCCCAGCCAGGCAGCCACGTACGCCAACCGCGAGGCAAATCCGGAACAGACGGTTCCTGAAAAGTTTCCACTTCCAGCATTTCTCCAACAGGCAGGCTACGCTTGCCTTGAGCAGACGAACAATACCGGCTTCGGTCGGGGCCATTGGGAGGCCATCCGGCCTTTGATCAGGCCCGCGCTCAAAGGAAACGCGGAGATCGTGCTGCGTTTCAACTTGGTCAAGGCTAACAGATTCCGGCGGAATCTCAACGGGCTCAACAACCATCGTCCCCGGCAAATACAGCCAGGCCCGAGCGCAGCTCCGCCAGAATCCGATGAAGCGCCTCCGTGAGCGGCCCATCCAGCGTGCACCCGGCGGCGCTTTCGTGCCCTCCTCCGCCCAGCCGTTCGGCAATCGCCGCCACGTTCACCCGGCCCTTGCTGCGCAGGCTCATCCGGATGCGCTGCTCCGGCAGCTCGCGCAGAAAGGCCGCCGTCTCCACGCCCGCGATGGCCACCGCAAAGTTCACAATGCCCTCGCAATCCTCTTCCGCGGCGCAGGAGCGAATCATGTCATTGTTGGAAATCCACAGCCACGCCACCCGTCCCTCGCGGTGCAGATTGCTCAGCGCCGCACCCAGAAGCAGCAGTTTGGATGGCGATGTGGAAAAGTACACGCTCTGCGCAATCCGGATGGGATCCGCCCCGGCCAGCACCAGTTCCTGCGCCAGGCCAAAGGTAGACGCCTGCATGGAGCCGTAGCAGAACCCTCCGGTGTCGGTTAGAACTGTGGTGTAAAGGCAAGTCGCCATCTCCGGCGTCACCGTGGCGCCCGCAGCCTTCACCAGCCGGTACACCAATTCGCCCACGCTGGCCGCCCGGCAGTCGATCCAGTTCAGATCGGCGAACTCCCGGCCGCTTACGTGGTGGTCGATATTGATCTGATAAAACGGCTCCAGGCCCAACAGCCCGGTGCGCTCCAACCCGTCACACTCCAGCAGAATCGCCGCATCATACGGTCCATGGACCCGCATCGCCGAACGAAGGTCGCTCGCGCCCGGCAATCCGCGATAGACAATTGGAACTCGGTCGGCAGTCACCAGGTCGGCCTGCTTGCCCATCTGCGCGAGCAGCATTCCCATCGCCAGTACGCTGCCCACCGCATCGCCGTCCGGGTGGGCGTGCGAGCAGACCAGGAACCGCTCTCCGCTGCGCAGAACCTCCAGAATCGCAGCCATCTGGCTGACGGTCGAGATCCTGGACGTCCCATCCAGCGTGTGAGCGGTCGCGTCACCGCTGGGCGAGAAAGACGCTCGATTTCGATTTGAGTGATTCATGCGCGGCTACTCTGCCGCGGCCTTTTGCTCAGCGGGAACTGCTGCTGCCGGGGCCTCCTGGCCAGCCGCAGCGCCCTGCGTGGCCTGCGCCTTTTGCCGCTTCCGTTGCCGCCCCATCAGTTCCTCGATCCGCGCCTGGAATCTGCCCGACCGGTCGGCCAGAAAACTCAGTTCCGGCACGTGCCGCACGCCCATCCGCTCCTTCAACTCAAAGCGAATGTATCCCTTGGCCGCCTCCAGCCCAGCCACTGTATCTTCTTCTGCCTTGGCAATATCCTTGACCGCATTGTCTACGGCCACATAGACCCGCGCGGACTTCGCGCCGGGGTTCAACGCCACTTCGGTTACGTAGCAGAAACTGATCCGCGGGTCGACCAATTCGCCCTCGATCATTGCGCCTATTTCTTCGCGCAGCGTTTCCGCCACCCGGTCCTGATGGTGCTTGCGTGCTCTGTGTTCCGGCATGATTCCCTCCTAGTCCGGGTAAACGTCTCAGGATACCAGAGCCGCGCCCACAACACAGCAAAGCGCACACCGCCTCCAGGACAATCGCACGACAGTGCCTTCTGTTGCCGCTCCCTTCGTCCGGCGTCAATGCCCGGAATGCCGCTCTGTGTTCTTTGGATCGTTCGACTTGAGAAGGAAGGAAAGGAAGAACATGGCCGCCGCTGCCGTGGCCAGCACAACGTAGGTGTCCAGGTAAGACAACCCGGCCGCCTGCCGCATCATGTTCTGATAGATCAGCGCGAGCCAGGTCAACTGCGCGCTCGCGCCGTGCGCCTGAAACACCATGGTCAAGGCAGGCGCTCCGGGGCTCAAGTGCTCGGCCAGCCGGGCAATATGGAACTGCTGACGGCGGGCCAGGATGGTTGTCACCACCGAAGCGCCAACGCTCATTCCTATATTGCGCACAAAGTTGCTCAGCCCCGAAACCGCGTCCGTCCGGTTCTGCGGAACCCCAAAATACGAGACCGTTATCGACGGAACGAAGATCAGTCCCAGCGGCGCAAACTGCATGACCATAATGACCGCGGCGGTTCCAAAGCTGATCTCCAGAGAAAGAAGCTGGGTGGTCAAGAACAAACCCGCAGACGAAGCAATCCAGCCGACAGCAATCAGATATTTGGCCGGCACCTTCGATGTGAGCACGCCGACAATGGGCATGGTGATCATCATCATCACCGCGCCGGCTGAAACCACCAAACCCGCCTGCTGCGCCGTATAGCCCATCAGGAGTTGAAGAAACTGGGGCATCAGAACCGTGGCCGAAAACACCACCGCACCGGCGATGAACATCATCACGCAGGCGCTCGAAAAATTCACGATCTTGAAGAGCCTCACATCCACGATCGGCTGCTTTTGACGCCACTCCCACAGCACCAGCCCGCCCAGGCAAAGCACCGAAGTGATCACCAGGGCAGTAATGAAGCGCGAGCCGAACCAGTCGTCTTCCTGCCCCTTGTCCAGGAAGACCTGCAGCGCCGCCACGCCCACCATCAGCAGCGAGAAGCCAATGTAGTCGAAGCGCATCTCTCCGGCCTTGAGCCGCCGCAGGAACGGCGGGTCTTCGACGTATCGGAACACCAGCCCCAGGACCAGCAGTCCTACCGGCAAGTTGATCAAAAAGATCCAGCGCCAGGAAAAGTTGTCAGTGATCCAGCCGCCCAGAATGGGCCCCAGCGCGGGTGCCACCAGCGCCGTCACCGCAAACAGCGCAAATGCGGATCCGCGCTTTTGGGGCGGGAAAGAGTCGGCCATGATCGCCTGCGACATGGGCTGCAACCCGCCGCCTCCGGCTCCCTGCAGCGCCCTGGCCAGCAACAGCACCGGCATGGTCGGGGCCATTCCGCACAGCAAGGAGCTGACCGTGAAGAGCACGATACAGATCATGAAAAAGCGCTTGCGGCCCACCACGCTCGAAATCCACCCGGTAATGGGCAAAACGATCGCATTGGCCACCAGGTAGGTGGTCAGCACCCACGTCGCTTGATCCTGGCTTGCCCCCAGGTTTCCTGAGATGTGAGGCAGCGCAACATTGGCAATGCTGGTGTCGAGCACCTCCATAAATGAGGCAATCGCAACCACGATGGCCACCAGCCAGGGGTTGAACTTCGGCGCCCAATGTTCATTTGCCTGGTCGCTGCTCACACCGCACTCCACATTCATTACAAAACGAAATGACCTGTTTCGTATAGAATCACAATACTACACTGAGGCAGGGAATCCCATGCAATCGATCAAGGGCAAAAACCGGACCGATCCCAAGCGCCCTGCTGGCAGACCCCGCAGCGCAGCATCACGGGCGGCGATTTTGCAGGCGGCCTACAGCTTTCTGCAAAGCAAGCCCATTGCTTCCATCTCCACCGTCCACATTGCCCGAAAGGCCGGGGTGAGCACGGCGACCGTCTATCGATGGTGGTCGACCAAAGAGGCGTTGTTGCTCGATGCCTTTCTCCACAAGGCGGACCGCGAACTTGTGCTCAAGGGCGAGGGCGCTCCATTGGACCGCCTCAAGGCCTACGTGCTCGAGGTGGGACGGTTTTTTACCGGCGAAAGCGGCATCGTCGTGGCCCGTTTGCTGACGGCCATTCAGGACAATCCCCTTCTGCGCAAGGAATTCATGGAGCGCGTCTACTCGCCGCGCGACAAGGAGATCCGGGCCGTCGTGAAAGAGGCGATCCGGTTGGGCCAACTCCCCGCCGAAATCGAAGTGAGCCTGTTTCTGGATACGATCATCGGTCCTCTGCTCGCTCGCTTACTCATCCGTCACGAGCAAATCGACGAGACCTTTGTGGTTTCGGTATTCGATTGGGTTGTGGCCAGGTTTGCCGGGAATTACCCTCCGCTGGCGCACACTCGCAAATAGGAGGGCGGGTGCCCCGGGTCCCTCGCATTTGGGGACCCGGGAGACGGCGAACCCAAACCGGATCATTCCCACATTTATGACGTTCCGGCTGGATCACCGCCAACTCGGACGTAACGAACAGCAACCGCAGATGTTTCGCTGCGCTCAACATGACACCTCTTCGGGGCGCATTTGGTCGCGGTCGTGTGACCGCCCAACCGGAAGTAATTCTTCCTTACCTAGGTGCATAGGCGTACCCCACCCC
>Ga0224527_1000697_pt1 | contig 20531 bp, 18 predicted proteins | sample CBST0metaG_FD_179882 | JGI IMG/M metagenome (GOLD analysis project Ga0224527, IMG submission 179882) | Peat soil microbial communities from Stordalen Mire, Sweden - C.B.S.T0 | ecosystem: Environmental > Terrestrial > Soil > Wetlands > Peat | place: Sweden: Norrbotten County, Stordalen Mire... | reverse complement strand
AGAACGGATTTGCCTACGGCCACAACCAGGTCGTTCGTAGAGACCGGGGTCTGATTTGAGGCAGGATGGGCAATGGGCTTGGAAGCCTGCGCGGACGACGCAGAGCTAGCGCAAAGGCCGCAGGTTAAGAGGCCCAGAAGACCAGTCATGATTACAGTTTTTGCGCTCACTGTTTATCCTCGGACGCATCTACTTTTTCTTCACTTTTTTTAGATCCGTTGAACACTTCAATCGAGTATCTGTCCTGCACTGGTCTCTTGGCGTTCGGCGGGCCAACCCGCTTCTTGGCGGGCTCCGGAATTGGCTTGGCTTCCCCAAACAGCCTGTTCATCGCCGTTCCGGGCATCTGCGCTGTCTCGGTATCGAGCGGATTGCGCAGAACGAGCTGGATGTGGGCCTGATTGATCGCCAGGCTCAGTGTTTCCGCCTGTTCCGGTGTCACCAGCAGATTCACCACCTGAACCTTGTTGGGCTTCCCGTCGCTCTCCTGCTTGATGTCGGTGCCGGCCGACAATACCTCGATGTTCTGCAGGAGCGTCCTCACCTCAGTTCCTTCCGACCCATTCGATGGACCGGAGGGATTGCCGGTGATGACCACATCCACGCGCATTCCAGGAGTTACAAATCCGGCCACGCCCACCACATCGTCCACTTTGACCGCGCAGGCTCTCATGCCCTTGCGGATCGTGGCAGCCAGCCCCCCACCGGAGCCCAGCGGCGCAAGACGACTGTCCAGAATGGGCTCACCCTGATATAGGTTCGACACCACTCCTCGACCAACCGCGTTTTCCAGCTTGAGAATGGCGCCTTTGGGAAGAGATCCGGCAATCTCGACAGTCGTCAAATTGGATGGGGTCAGAACGGTTCCAAGTTTGATGTCCGAGGCTGCTGCCACAACGCGCGTCGTGGCGGAGGTCCTTGTCGAAGTCACGCGGTTGCCGACCAGGCGATACACGAGAAGCGCGCAAGCTCCGGCAATAAGGAATGAAACGACAAGAATTGTCAGCAGTCTTCGATTCATTTGGGCATGACCTTCACCCTTGAGTTGCAATTGCCGTGCCAGATGCGCCGTTGACGGATTTCATTGCGAATCAAGGATCTGAGGGCAAGCTCGCTCAGTAAGTGTGAACGCATGTATACCATTGCCGCACGTGTGTAGCCGCGTAGACACTTCCCTACCCTGACAGTTCAGTTTTCTACGTACGCGAGCCGCAATTCGATTAACCTTGCAGGTGAGGCCACAGCGAATTTGGCTGCGAGGCTGTAATCCGCTTCTCGCCGCCGTGGCGGCATTTGGCACGCAAAATGCCGCACCCATAGATCGAGTAGATGAGGTTATCTCGTACGCTATCTTCCCGTACGACATCGCTGTTTTCGGAGCCGACCCGCTTGGGCCAGGGGCCTTCGTCGCTTCTCGTCTCGATCATGGTTCATGGGGTAGCGCTCGGACTGTTGTCCTGGGGCTTTCTCTCTTCGCCACAGGTGGCTCCGCCGGCCCTCCCTCATAGATACAATGTCCGGAAGATTTCTCTTCACGAGCGCGAACCGCAATCGGGGTCGAACGCCGCGACCGCTATTCGATACCCCCATCCTCAGTCCAGCGCCGAATCTCCACGGCTTGACGGCAGGAGCAAAGCCGCTCCCATGGAAACGGTGCAACTCGCGCAGGCGCCGCCTGGACTTCAGACGCTCCTCCAGCCCGATTTCCCCGACAGCCTGCCCTTGTCCGAAGAAGTCCCGGTCCCTGCCGTCATGATCTGGACTCCCAAGAAAAATCCGGTCAGGACCATCGTTCCGCCTTTGCCAGAAAAACCCACCGCCGCCGACGTAGAGCCTTCCCCCGACGCGCCCAATGAAGCATTGAAATTGGGCGACCGCAGCGTCCAGGCCAGTGATTCTGAGACGCCGATGCTCATGCCCCCGCCCAGTACGACTTCGCCCATCGCTCTTCAACGGCCTGAGTTGCTCCAGCTTCCCCCAGTAACCACCTCGGACTCCTCCTCACAGCCCACACCTGTCGCGGTGTTGTCGCTCTCCGATCTCCGCATGCGGGAAGGGACCGCCATGCTGCCTCCTGTGAATGAGGCGTTGCCGGCAACCTCCCTCTCGAAGCCGGAGAATGTTTTGGCGAAGCCTGCGCAGACGCCAAGGATCGCCGCGAATGCAGAACCAGATGCGAGCGCTCCAGCGGAAACATCCCCCACGGAAGACATTGCAGCCGCAACCAAGCATCCGGCTGCCGGACTTGCAGGGCAAGCTGGCTCCGGCCCGGGAAGCCTGCTTTCGACCAGCCGGATCACACTGCCGAAGAATGGTCAATATGAAGTTGTCGTTGTAGGGGACTCACTTGAGGATGAGTATCCTGCGATATTCCAGCTATGGGCTGGAAGGATGGCGTACACCGTCTATCTGCCGGTGGGCGAAACCAGAAACTGGATTCTGCAGTACTCGCTGCCGCGTTCTGCACCACCCACGGCTGCGGAAGACAACGGTCGCCTGCAGGCCCCATGGCCGTATGAGGTCGTGAAGCCTCGGCTTGCCTCCGGCGACTTTATCTCAGATGCCATTGTGGTACACGGCTTCGTGAATGTAATGGGGCATTTCGAGTCTCTGGCTGTCGTGTATCCGGTGCGGTTTCAGTATGCCGGGTTCGTGCTCCATGCATTGCAGCAGTGGCAATTCAGGCCTGCCGCATTCAGCGGTCAAGCAACCGCGGTCGAGATCGTCCTGGTCATTCCGCAGGAGTACGAAATCGGAAAGTGAATGGAGCCCGGGAGCGCTCGTTCAATGGGCATTCCGCGGTTACAGACACGAGCCTTCCCGGACTCCATCGAGGACGTGTTCCGGTTCGATCCATGGCGTCGATTCAAGAACTCCTGGCGAGACAAACTGGAGGCCGACCCCATCCACGCCAAACCGGACCACCTCCAACTGAACCGCAATGGAAGGTGCGGAGTCCTTCTCCACGGTGTCGGGCTGCTGCAGCGTCATCACCACCAGCGTGCCCAGAGGCCAGCGCTTCTCGGTCAGGAGATACAAACCGGTGCTACTTGCGTCCCTGATTCCGTGTACTGCAAGTTGGTCACCATTCGAGTCATAGGCCACCAGGCGAGGATTAAGTTGCCGAGGCGCCCTGCGACGATCGTCAAACATCCCTGACCCTGGCGAACAGGCGATGCGATTCGACTCCTCCGCGCTGGTTGCAGAAAGGCGCGTCCGATCCGGCCGTTCACCTTCACTTGCGCTCTTGAGCCGAAATTCCAGCGCCTCCGCCACGCAGATCACCAGTTGATTGCTGGTCTGAGTCTGGGATGAATAAATGCTGTGGGCCGGCAACGCCAACACGCTGGCCGCCGCCATTCTCTGCGAGGCAATGTGAAGCCTGGAGGAAGACTCGACTCCGTGGATCACTCGATGATTCCGGTCAAGGTAAAGCAGGTCAATGGGTCGCGCCATGCGCAAAGATACGGGGTAAAGCCTCCTGGACAGAACGAGCCAGAGGCCCTCATCGTGCGGGAAAGTCGGCCTTGCGATCATTTCCTCTAAGCACTCAAGCATGGTGTCGGCAACCGTAACGCCCAGGCTTAAGAAGCATTCGCTTGTCTGGTTGTAGACACAGAATCTCTGCCTATCCATCTTCTCTCCCGCAGGGTGATGCCGCCAGCTTTCAGACGCCATCCAATGTTTCCTGTGATCGTTTCATGCGCTCATTCTGGATCGTCTGAGCACATTCACTCCTGAGTTTTACGTCCAACGACAACCCGGGCCAGGCGCGAAGAGCGCAAGGCAAATTCATACGGGCAAAAACGGGGCAGGACACGACTCATCTGCCCAAAATAGGAACGAAGCCACAATCGCTGTACCTTCCACTCGAGGCGTCAAGCATCACTGCCGTTTCACAGGAACACCCAACGCGCTGTTGTTCAGAATGCAAAATTGTGACTTCGCTCCCGGGACCTTTTCGACGCGATCCGGACCAAAGCCGCGGGGATGTTCGCCCGCAGTGCAACATGACCGGAACGCGAAATGAGTGCTGAATGCCGCACCTTCCAACTTGGATGCGAGACCATGCTAGCGAACCCTGGTGCGACGGCGCTGGATGATGATGGCCAGCACGATGACGAAGACTACAGCGGCAACGGCGCGAACGATCATTACATTGTCCATTTTGATCTCCTTTCTCTCAATGTCCGAGATTGTTCCCGAATGATTCCGAGATGAGAATTGCAGCCGGCCCCACCATCACGAGAAACAGGCAGGGAAAAATGAACAGCACAAGCGGGAAGATAAGTTTGATGGTCGTTTTTGCCGCCATCTCCTCCACCTGCTGGATGCGCTGCGTTCTAAGCGTGTCGGAATGTGTGCGCAGTGTCTTGGCGATGCTCGTGCCGAACTGTTCAGACTGCACCAGCATGGTGACGAGGTTGCGCACAGTGTCCACGTCGGTGCGATCAGCCATGTGTTTCCAGGCTTGGGCGCGGGGTCGGCCGGCGCGTTGCTCCAGCGCGACCAGTCCCAATTCATCACTGATCGCCGGCTGTGACCGCTTCAACTCCTGGACCGTGCGCGCAACTGCCTGGTCAAGTCCCAATCCCGCTTCGATGCAGATGATCAGCAGATCGAGCACATCCGGCAATCCCAGCCGTATGCGCGTTTGCCGCTTGGTGATGACTCTGCCCAACCAGAAATCCGGCGCCAGAAATCCGACACTGAGAGCAATCAAGTAAACGAACAGTGGATTCAGGTTCCCCAGCCCACTGGCGAATGCAACCGCACAAAGGGTGAGAGGAACCAGGACCTTCGCGCCATAAAAGTATTTCAACGCCGTCTCCCTGCGAAAACCGGCGCGGATCATCCGCTGTTGCATCACGGACACTTCCGCCTGGCTCCTGGGCAAAACGCGCTCGAACGAACCAACCACTACGCCAAACGAATGGCCTGTCTGATGCAGGGCATTCGAAAGATTCCCGGGTTCGCTCGGGTTGATCACCGCGGAGATGCGCTGCAGCATCGCCTCGCGATAAAACAGGATCAGTCCCCCGCTGGCGATCAACAGGAACACGACGCAGAAAGCTAGTACCGTAAGTTCCATAGGTCCCCTTCACACATCCATGTGGACAATCTTTTGGATAATCAGCGATCCCACCACCAACATTCCCCCGGCCCCGCAAAGGAGCTTGATCCCGAGAGGACGTTTCCACAAAAGGCTGATGGTGTCAGGGCTAAGAAAATAGAGGACAACTCCAAGCGCGATGGGAAGAATCGTGAGAATCCAACCTGTCATGCGCCCCTGCGCGGTGTGCACCATCACTTGCCTTCTCAGGCGAAATCGCTGGCGGATCACGTAGGCCGTCTTGTCCAGTACTTCGGCAAGGTTTCCGCCACTCTCTTTTTGAATGAGGATAGCTGTCACCACGATTCTCAGATCCTGCAACGGAACGCGCGCGATAAGGTTCTCCAGAGAGGTGCGCAAATCGAGACCGAAGTTCTGCTCATCAAAACAGATGCGGAATTCGCTGCCGATGGGGTCGGCGGACTCGCGAGCCACCAGGCTCAACGCGGCGCTGAAACTCTGTCCTACACGAAGCGCGCCGACCAGCAATTCAAGCGCCTCCGGCAGCCCTTGCTCGAATTTGCCGAACCGCTGCCTACGCTTCACCAAGAGGTAGGCAAAGGGCAGAGCCCCCGGAACCAACCCGCAGAGCAAAGCAACCAAAGCCGAATGGATTCGCATGTCGATCAGGTAGGCGGTTAACGCAAAGCAGACCAGGCTGGTAAGAATCAGCGACCCGGCGGTCCACTTGAGATTGGCCTGGCTCAGCAGAATCCGCAGGCGCGGCGCAACGTCCAATCTCTGAAGAGTGCTATTGAACCAGGGCAGCGCGCTGAGCGAATCGTTCTTGCGAAAGCTCGTGGTGGTTTCTGACGACAGCGGACTCTCGGAGGCTAGCGCGGAGTCGAGTGTGGCCTGCATCCGCTTGGCCTGCCGCGAGGAAGCGTTGCCGCTGGCGAACAGCAGCGCCGCAACAACCGCGAACACCCCCAGGAAAACGAGTATCGTGACCCATGCCATTTCAGTTCGTCCTCTGCCTGCTCAGTAAACTTCCATGGTTTGCTCGAAGACATCCGGCGAAAGCGTGATGCCTGCAAGTTGAATGCGATCGAGAAACCGCGGCCGGATCCGCGTCGGCTGAAAGACGCCGACAACCTTGCCATCCGGGCCAATCCCCCTTTTCACAAAAGTAAAGATCTCCTGCATGCTGATGACGTTCTCTTCCATCCCGGTGATCTCTGAGATGCTCATCACCTTGCGGGTTCCATCGCTCATCCGCGAGATCTGGACAACAATGGTGACCGCCGAGGCAATCTGCGACCGCACCGTCTTTTCCGGCAAATTCAAATTACTCATTGCAACCATCGACTCGAGTCTCGACAGCGCATCGCGCGCAGTATTCGCATGGATGGTTGCCATTGAACCTTCGTGTCCGGTGTTCATGGCCTGCAGCATGTCGAAGGCTTCTTCTCCACGTACCTCGCCAAGGATGATGCGATCCGGGCGCATACGAAGTGAATTGATGAGAAGCTGGCGCTGCCGAATTGCTCCTTGCCCTTCGATATTGGGCGGGCGTGTCTCAAGCCGCACGATGTTTTCCTGCGCAAGCTGCAACTCGGCCGCATCTTCGATGGTGATGATGCGTTCGGTGGGCGGAATATTCCGCGACAGGATGTTCAGCATGGTGGTCTTGCCGGCGCCGGTTCCACCGGAAATCAGGATGCAGATCCGGGCACGCACGGCGGCGGAGAGCAGCTCCATCATGCCCGGCGAAATGCTCTTCAATTGAACCAGTTGGTTGCCTGCAATGGGGCCAGTCCCGAAACGCCGAATGGACATGGAAGGGCCATCGAGCGCCAGCGGCGGAATAATCGCATTGACGCGGGAGCCATCCGGCAATCGCGCGTCGACCATCGGCGACGACTCATCCACTCTGCGTCCTACACGCGACACGATGCGATCGATAATCTGCAGCAGATGGTGGTCGTCGCGGAAGACTGTATCGACCCTCTCAAGTTTTCCGCCCCGCTCGACAAAAACCTTGTCCTTGCCGTTGACCAGTATGTCCGATATCTTTGGATCCTTGAGCAGAGCCTCCAGCGGGCCGAGCCCGAAGACTTCGTCCAGCAGATCGGATTGAATCCTGGCCTGCTCCTCGAAGCTCAGCGGCACTCTCTGGCCGAGGATGATCTCGTTGATCAGATCGGCCGTCACCTGGCGCGCCTGCACGGAGTTCACACGTGAAAGCTTTTCCAGATCCAGCTTTGAGATCAGGGCGCGGTGGATCTCCGATTTGTACTTTTCCAGATCCAGAACTTCCACGTTTTCACCATCCATAACCGCTCAAACTTCTTTTAGAACAATCCGATGATCCGCTTTCTTTTCTCTGCTGCTTCCGGAAGCCCACATGCGGCTCTCGCCATCTTGCGGATCATGCGGGAGATCGGCGAGTCGTCAAGAGCCAGCGGTGTGGCCGTGCTCTGCGTCCGCAAGGCAGTCGCATGATCGTCAGGAATCTTCCATCGGGCCCGCATGGTGAGCGCCTTGGATATGTGCTCCTCATCGACCCCGAGCAAAGAAGGTGCATACCGGTTCAGCACAATCTCCACCTTGGAAATTTCCCTCGCGAAGAATTCCGAAACCAGGCGGTTCGAATTGCGCAGTTCGGGAATGCTCACCTGCGTCACGAGGTAGAGAGTGGCCGCTTCTTCGAACAGGGCCGTAGACGTCAAATCCAGCCGCGACCCCGAGTCCACCACCACGTAATCAAAGTCCTGCCGCGCCACTGAAATCAGCCTGTCGATCGCATCTTTTGAAGTTTCCATCCGGGCGAATTTTCCCGGAGATCCAAGCACGGACAAGTTAGGGCTGTACGGACGAAGAAGCTTGGAGAGAAAATTCGAATCGAGCCGGCTCGCATTCTGCAGTGCATCCACTGTTGAATATTGAGCCGTGATTCCGAGCGTAAGAGCCGCGTCTCCGAGGGGCAGATCGAGGTCGATCAAAAGAGTGCTCTTCCCTGACTCCCGTGCCAGGTGTACTGCGAAATTGCTGGCCAGCGTGGTGACTCCCGACCCTCCTTTCGCGCCAAAGAAGACCAGCAGCCTTCCTGCCACTTTTTTTTCCGGACGATTCGCCGGGCGGCGCACTGCGGCTCGAACCAGGGCTTCCGCCAGCGCGCCGGGCGCAAAAGGATACGTCAGGTACTCACGCGCGCCGGCCCGCATGCAGCGAATCATCAGGTTGGAATCGGCCTGCGTGGAATAGACCATCACCGTAGCGGCGCCATGGCCGCAGATGCTCTCCACCAAGTCCAGTGCGTACTCCGGATTGCTGTCCAAGTCGACGATCACCACATCCGGACTCTGCTCCAGTAGCAGCGGCACTTCGTCCAGGCCGGGATAGTGCGCGTATTCCCTGGTCATGCCCACCTGGTGTCCCGCAAGAACATGCGCAACCGTTGCGCGGCTCTGCACCTCCGGACCGATCAGCGCGACCAACAAGTCGCTGGCGCCAAGCGTATCCATATCTTCAGTCGCGGTTGATTTCACTTGGCGTCCTGCTCCCTTCTGCTGATTGCGTTGGTGCGGGTTGACCCCACTCACACTGAAACTGCGCCTGTCTTGCGAGCGCTTCAGCTCCTGCCTACCTTGAAAAGAAGGACAAGAGCGTCCCGATCGCAATCGCAGGGGCATAAGGCATCTTTCGTGTCCGCGGATTGGCAAGCACCAGTTCCGGATGGGGGCGCAACCCGCGCCGCTTAAGACTGGAAACCAAATCGCCTGACCCCGTGAACAGTTCGCCGAGAAATCCCCCCCATGCTGCCCAACCAAGAGCCATTGCACCTCCGGCCAAAGCCGTGATCACCATTGCCACCATCAACTGCGACGGACCAATCCATGCCCCGATGGCAACGTACAACTTCACGTCCCCCATCCCCATCCCGCCCATCCAGAAGAAGATGCCCAGGATCAGAGCCGCCAGGGCCAGGCCGGCCACACTCTGCTCCACTCCCTGCCACCCGTGCGTCCAACCCGAAACGGCGATTCCTACCGCCATGAACGGAAGCACCAGCCAGTTCGGAATCCTGCGGCTGCGCAGATCCGTGAATGTCGCTACGAAGAGGACAAGGAGAGTCGGCCACCAGGCGATGGAGTGCATTTACATACCCCTTCTGCGCGCTCATCCAACCTTGCTGAAATACAAAAGAGCCACAGCTCCCTCAAGCAAAGCGGGGAGCAGCAACCAGTTCACTAATGCGCGGCACCGCGAATCCACCAGCGCAACCGTCGTCAATATCGCCACGGCAAAAACATTCAGAACCGGCCAACCGGATATCAGGTGCATGCCCATATCTCTCCTCCCCAATTCAGCCAACAGCCCTATCTATGCAATCCCCAGTCCAAACCAACAGGGGAAGATGCTGACTGAAATCAGAGACTTGAGTGCAACCCGGCGAACCAGTGTGAACAGCCGTTTACTATCCTGCGTAGGAAGTGACGCGACCCAGTTACACCTGCACGGCTCCAGGCGCGGCTGCTTGGAAAACCGATCCTGCATCGGATACGCCGGCGGGAACACGACTGATCCGGCCCTAAACAAATGCACCGTCACAGCGCTGTCATCCTGAGCGAAGCGGAGCGGAGTCGAAGGATCTGCGGTTGTTCTTTCTTCTTCCCCGTTACAACACAGCAGGGCCGGATCAATAAGAGCGGAATCAAAATAGCTGTGCCCAGGAGGCAGCCGGCCACTCGCCTTTCTCCTCAACCAATGGCCACCGCGAGGACTCTCTTCGCAAGGCCACGCTGACTCTGATTCCGCACTGGGGAAAAAAGTCTTCGTCGCGAGCGGCCTTTTTGCAGATCATTGCCCCCACCTCGCGCACTATCAAACTAAGCGGTTCAAGACGTCAGGAATGGAGCCGTTCCGTATCCCCTCCAAGGGGTCCCCGCTTTTTTTGGGATAGATTCACTTTCTGTTCGCTTTTTGTTTCATAAAATACTAAAAATAAACAAGTTGCTCTCGTGGAGCTGAAAGATTTGCACAGGCAAAACGCTCAAAAAACGGTGTTTTAGGGCCGAAATGAGGCCAAAAACGGAGGAAAATGGCCTGCATTCCCGCCGGTCTGCCCCTTCAACGAACTTCAGGTGCAGCGCACAAGCCAGAATTCGCGTGACCGAGCGCTCCTGACAAGGCGAATACTAAAGTAACCTGCATAATGTTACCAAAAGACGTTTCGATGCCGATAGTTAGGATTGCGGCCTGATCGCATCCACACCAAACGTCGTGCTGCCTGCAGGAGAGGGTTTCTTGTCCATGATCAGGGTATGTCTCTTTTCTGACGATTCTGCGCTGCAGTCTCTTCTCTCTTCCACTTTGGGAAACGAATTCGAAGTTTTCCGTGTGGCGGACCAAGACGAGGTTGATGAACTGCTGTCTTCAGCAGAATGCGATGTCGTGCTCCTCGATCTGAACTCGCACCACAATCAAGTCAAGGAACGCATCGAGTACGCGCGCAGCGTCTGCGGATGCGAACTTCCCTGGGTCATCATGGCGGATGATCCGCTTCGATCCGCCGCCAATGAACTTGTCGAGATCGGCGCTCACGCCTACTGCCGCAGGCCGCCCTCCATTCGCGATCTGCGCATCATGCTGCGCCGGGCTCACGAGAGTTCCTCGTTGAAGACACAACTTCAGACGGTGCAGCGGCAACTTGAAACCGTCTCCGGCTGCGACCGGATGATCGGGGCCAGCCACCAGATGCAGCAGGTCTATCGTCTGGTGGAATCGGTAACCGACCTCAATGTCTCTGTGTTGATCACCGGCGAGAGCGGTACAGGCAAAGAACTGATTGCCCGCGCCATCCACAATAGGGGCTCTCGCTCCAATCGCCCATTTGTGGCCGTGCCCTGCGGCGCAATCCCCGAGACTCTCATTGAGGCAGAGCTGTTCGGTCATGAAAAAGGCGCTTATACCGGCACCGTGGGAGCCCGAGAAGGCTACTTCGAGCAGGCAGGCGAAGGAACCGTCTTTCTGGATGAGATTGCCGAGCTGAGCCTGCTCACGCAGGTCAAGCTGCTGCGCGTTCTCCAGCAGCGCGAGTTCAGCCGCCTGGGCGGCAACCGCCTTCTACCGTTGCGAGCGCGCCTGATCTTCGCCACGAACCGGAATCTGGCCGAAATGGTGGCACAGGGGAAACTCCGGCAAGATCTCTATTACCGAATCAATGTTGTCGAAATCAAGACTCCGCCACTCCATGAGCGTCCCGAAGATGTGCCGCAAATCGCCGCACACTTTCTGCGGGTTTACTCGGAAATGTACCAAAAGAAGATGGACTCCATCGAGCCGGATGCGCTTGCCCGGCTCCAGAGATACTCCTGGCCCGGAAACGTGCGTGAACTGGAGAACGTGATACAGCGGGCAATCGTGTGCGCTGTCGGAACCACGATCCGCGCCGTGGATCTCCCTCAGAGCTTTCAGAATGGACCCGTTGCAGACTCTGGCACACTGCAGCAAGGAGGCACATTTGAACAGCAGCTTCACGAGTTCAAACTCAAACTTGCCTCGACAGCCATTCGCGAGAACAACGGAAACAAAACGCTGGCCGCACGAAGCCTGGGCATATCCAGGGCCTACCTGCATCGGCTCATTCGTCTCCTTGATCCGGAAGCGTCCTTGGAAGAAGAGTGCCACCCAGTCGATTTGCCACACGAGGCACATGGATAATCGGCACCCATCCTCTGCGAGCCAGGCCGTACTCTTTTCAGATCGGACCGATGTAAATATCGAGAAGTCATAGAGTCAAGACCTGCTCCGGCAGATGCTCGCGCCCATTTCGGCCGACCAGAACATGCACGTCATCCCGGGAGGGTATGGCGTCATCTCTCAACTCCATCCACAGCCAGTTGAGAAAGAACAAGTCTGGAGGGAAAGACAGCAAGGCTGTCGCCCGCATGGCACGGTGTCTGCGCGACGAGCGGCAAGCGGGCAAGGTCGATCACTCGTTGCAGGATCTTCTCAAGCAGCGCGTGTTCTCCATCGCCTATGGTTATGCGGAGCCCAACGACTCGGCCCGACTGAGCGCCGATCCGATTCACAAGCCGCTGCTGGACCGCGATCCGGTTGCGGGCCTTGATCTGGCCTCCCAGCCGAAGTACTTCTCCCCTTTTCTCCGCCCGTCCAGTCCGGTCCGTCCAGCTCGATTCCACAATATATTGTCCTTTTCTTTCTCCCCTCCCGTTTGACCCTGTTCGCGCGTCTAACTAGACTTGCAGGCAGGGTTCCTCATGACGTTCAAAGCATTTTCGTTGTCCGCCGGTCTTTCGGCAGCTCTGTTGTGTCTTTTGGCGGGTCTTCCGCCGGTTGCGGCCCGCGCCCAATCCACCCCCGGCAGCTCGGCCAAAAGCCAGGGCTCGTCCTCCTCGGGCAATATCGCGCAGGAGAAGGCGCCCTCGCTGGTCGATCCGGCCGGACCCACCATCTCCCTGGTCAGCTCGGAGCCGGTCTTCCTGATGGCTGCAGCGCTCAACGCCTGCGGCTACGACGAGGGACTGGAGCAGAGCGCGCCGGTCCGCAAGCGCGTCCGCGACGAGATGAACCAGGCCCTGGCCCAGAGTGAGGACGCCCGCAACAAGCGCGACCACCTCTGCCTCTACATCGCCCAGCACCGCATGACCGGCTCGGAGCGCGACATTGCGCAATATATTTCGCTGGCTCTGTATCTGACTCCGCCGCCGGAGCTTGAAACCTCGGTGGAACTCACCGAGATGCCGCCCGACTCGACCCAGGTGGTCGAGATCGTGCCCCTGTTGCGCGACTTTGCCGCCGCCGTGGACCTCCACGGCATCTGGCTCGCGGTCCACCATATTTACGACGCCGAGACCGACAAGCTCCACGATCCGCTCTCCAGCATGATCGTTTCCACCAACCTTTATCTCAAGATGCCGGCCTCCACCTACGACGGCAGGCGGTTTGTGGTGGTTATCGAGCCGCAGCTTTCGCCCAGCGCTGTCAACGCCCGCATCTACGGCCCCGACTACGTGGTGGTGGTTTCCCCCTCTGACGGCAAGATCCGCATGAACGACGTGCGCCACACCTACCTCCACTACCTCATTGAGCCCCTGCTTTTCGCCCGCGCCAACGCCGTGGACCGCATGCAGCCGATTCTCAAGGAGGTGCGCGAAGCTCCCCTGGAATTCCGCTACCGGTCCGATACGGTGCCCTTGGCCATCGAGTGCCTGATCAAGGCCATCGAGGCCCGCACCATGGACACCGGCGTTCCGGAGTACAAGATTCCCGCCGGAACGAACCGCTCCGAGCTGCCCCGCTATGAGCGGGAGCGCCAGGTCTACCAGCAGAAGGTCGACGCCGTCCGCGTGTCCACCGTCCGCCACGACATGACCCAGGGATTCGTGCTCACCCAGTACTTCTACGAGCAGTTGCTGCAATTCGAGCGGGATCCCGCCAGCCTGCGCGACACCATCGGCGAAATGGTCTACAGCATGGACATCGAGCAGCAGACCCATCGCGCCCACCAGATCGATTTTGACAAGGAAGCCGACGCCGACGTGCTCGGACGCAGCACCCCGCGCAAGCTCTCCGGCCTCGACCTGGCCGAAGCGCGCCTCTCCGGGGGCGATGTGGCCACCGCCAGCGCCATGGCCCGCCAAATGCTCACCGTCCATGCCGATTCCCTGGAATCGGAGGCCGACGCGGCCCGTGCCCACTTCATTCTCGCCCGCGCCGCCATTCTCACCGGCCATCCCGACCAGGCCATCGACGGCTTCCAGAAGACCCTGGCCGCCAGCAGGGACCCCCGCCTCCTGGCCTGGTCCCACATCTACCTGGGCCGCATGTTGGACCTGGACTGCAAGCGCGACCAGGCACTCTCCGAGTACAACGCAGCTCTGAAGAATCGCGACGGGCAGCAGGATACGCGGCTGGCCGCCGAGCGCGGCGTAAAAGCCGCCTATTCGGTCAAAGGCCACAGTTGCGACGCCGATGACGACGACGATGCCCCCGGAGCGGCCAAGCCGCAGGGAGAAAAGCCGGGAACGGGAGCTTCCGGGCAGAATGGGGCTCAAAAGCCCCAATAATCCGCTCTTTTCGTCCGAATGGCCGCTGCCGTCGTCTAAAAAATAGAGGTTGCCCCCTGCGCGGTGGATCAGCCCCAGGGGTGGGATTCCCGGATTGGATTCGGAGAAGCGCCTGGGCCAGTTTCAATCGCTTGCAGCCGGAGCAATAATGGAAAGTGATGCGCCTCCGGTCCGGAAAATGGGGCCGGAGGACCACTTCAGCGGCGCGGCAACTGAATCGAGGCGAATTTGGAACGAGCTCTGGATCCATTGGAAATCGCGCTGGGACATCGCTTTCGAAGCCCCGAGGTACTGGTGCGCGCTCTCACCCACCGCTCCCTGGCCAACGAACTGGCGCTCGAAAACGGCGAGGATACTCAGGGAGTTGGCGACAATGAGCGCTTGGAGTTTCTGGGCGATGCGGTGCTGGGCCTGGCCGTGGCCGAGGCTCTTTTTCTGCTCCACCCGGATTGGCACGAGGGCGAGTTGACCCGCGTTCGCGCGCAATTGGTCAGCCGCCAGCACATGGCGGAGGTGGGCGCGGCCATCGGCTTGGGCGAGTATCTGCGCCTCAGCCGCGGCGAAGACAAAAGCGGCCTCCGTCGCAAAGGCACCGTGCTTTCCAATACCATGGAAGCAGTGCTGGCCGCCGTTTTCCTGGATGGCGGCATGGAACCGGTCAGAGCCTTTGCCCGCCGCTGGGTCATGGGCGAAGCTGCCGAGCAGTTGGCCCGGGACCTGCAATCCGGCGAAGCGCTGGGCAACTACAAGTCGGCGCTCCAGGAGCACCTGCAGGCGGAACGCCTGGGAACGCCGGTTTACAGGGTCAAGGGTGAAAGCGGCCCCGATCATCGCAAGCGCTTTCAGGTGGAGGTCCGTCTGAAGAGCGCGGAAAACGAACCCGGAACGCCCCTGGCGCGCGGCATGGGAAGCACCAAGAAAACCGCCGAGCAGGATGCGGCGCGGCGTGCCCTGGAGCGGCTGACGGCGACCGAAAAACGCCAGAACGTCCCGTTGGCTGATAGCCTCGCGGAAGAGGAGAATCAAGCAGCGCAATGAGCACCCCCGCCCAGGAGCCAGTCCCGCCCGCGCGGCCTTTGTCGCAGTTGCGGCTCCATCTGCCCACCGTGCCCGAGGCCTTCGCCTCGCTGCTCCGAACGGTGGTGGCGGCGCTGTTCCTGCTCACGTTTGTGCTGCAGCCCTACCTGATTCCCTCTGAAAGCATGGAACACACCCTGCTGGTCGGGGACTTTCTCCTGGTCAACAAGCAGCTCTACGCCCGCCCCGGCGTCCTCAGCCGCTGGCTGCTTCCCTATCGCGATGTCGAGCGTGGAGACATCGTGGTCTTCCACCATCCCCAGCCCCCGCTGCTGGTCAAGCGCGTCGTCGGGATTCCCGGCGACCGCCTGCGCATTGACGATGGCCGGGTCTCGGTCAACGGCGTCCCCCTGGACGAGCCTTACGCGGCCTTCGAGCCGGCCGCCTTCAACCCTTTCCGCGACGACTTCCCTGCCCGCGTCTACACCGATCCCGAAGTGGACCCGGCCTGGTGGAAGCAGATGCAGAGCCTGGTCCGCAATGGCGAACTGGTCGTGCCCGAGGGCCAGTATTTCGTCCTCGGCGACAACCGCAACCATAGCAAGGACTCGCGTTTCTGGGGCTTTGTTTCCCGCCAGCAGATTGTGGCCCGCCCCCTGGTCATCTACTTCTCCGTCACCCGGCCTTCCACAACCGATGTCGAACAGGCCATGGATGATAGACTCGGACACGATAGGGAACTTTCGGCCCGGCTGATTGGGTTTGCGCGTTGGAAGCGCATCTTCCACGTGGTTCACTAGGACTCGATTGGAACGGAGTCATCACTCCGCCACCGGTTGGCCGTTCCCCCGAAAAAGAGCGACAGGATGACGAAGAAAAACACGCCCACTCCCAAGACGCCGTCCGAAGAAGCACAAACCGCGCCCGTTCCCGGTGAAACCCAGGTCGAAGAGACTCCCTTCGAGGCCCTGGCCAGCATTTGTTCGGTGCTGGTGGTGGGCCTGTTCATCCTCACCTTCCTGGGGCAGAACTTCGTCATTCCTTCCGGCTCCATGAAAGACACGCTGCTGGTCGGCGACCACCTGGTGGTGGACCGCATCAGCCTTGCTCCGCCCGCGAAGTGGATGCCGCTGATGCACTATCGCGAACCCCAGCGCGGCGACATCATTGTCTTTCTCAAGCCGGAAAATCCCGACATGTTCCTGGTCAAGCGCCTCATCGGCGTCCCCGGCGACCACATCCACCTGCGCAATGGCATCGTGATTTTGAATGGCGTAGCCCAGGCGCAGCCCCACGCCGAGCCCACCACGCCGGAAAACCACACCGCCTTTCTCGACGAGTTTCCCTCCGAGCCGCCGGCCATGGAGCCGGGCGCCACCGAGACCTGGGCCGTGGACTTTCCCAATCATTTCGAAAACGGCGACCTCGTAGTCCCTCCGGGCAAGTACTTCATGATGGGCGACCACCGCCACAACAGCCTCGACTCCCGCTACTGGGGCTTTGTCCCCCGCGAGAACATCGTCGGCCGCCCGCTCTTCAACTACTGGTCCTTCATCACTCCGGAACACGAGTACGAGCAGACCGGCCTGGGTGAGAACGTGGCCTGGATGAGCCACGTAGCTCTCCACTTCTTCACGGAAACGCGCTGGACGCGGACGCTGCACATGGTGCGCTAGACAGTTGGCCGTCGTCCGCGACCAGTGGTCAGCACCGGAGCACCTTTCGCTGACCACCCATAACTGACGGCTGATCACTGCTCACTGATCCCTGACCACTGAAAAGAAAATGATGCAAGAAAATAAAGGCCGGCAACCCAACCACAAGCGGCTTTGGCTGGCCTTGGGCGCGGTTGCAGTTCTCCTCGCAATTCTGATTGTTCCTCCGCTGGTGAGCGTAGCTCGCTACAAGAGCCGTATCACCCAACTGGTCTCCACTTCTCTCGGCCGTCCGGTGCGCATGTCCTCGGTCGAGATTCGCGTGCTCCCGCGGCCCGGCTTTGTGCTCAGCGACCTCTCCGTTGCGGAAGACCCCGCCTTTGGCACCGAACCCCTGCTTCACGCCAGTTCGGTCACCGCCTACATTCGGCTGCTTTCTCTCTGGCGCGGACGTCTGGAGATCGGCACCATCAGCGTGGACGACGCCAGCCTGAACCTGGTGCGCGCCTCCTCCGGCCATTGGAACTTCGATCCCCTTCTGCGCACCGCTGCCGCCAGTTCTCAGGCCGCCGGCGCGGTGAAGTCGGTTCCGCTGCCCTACCTTGAAGCCACCAACTCCCGCATCAACATCAAGGCGGGCGTTGAAAAGCTTCCCTTCTCGCTCGTCGACGCCGATCTCTCCTTCTGGCAGCAGAATCCCGGCGACTGGCGGGTGCGCCTGCGCGGACAGCCGGCCCGCACCGACCTCAGCCTGGAGACCGACACCGGCATTGTGCGTCTCGAAGCCAGCATGCGCCGGGCCCCCGAGCTGCGCAAAATGCCAATCCACCTCGACCTCGAATGGCGTGCAGCGCAACTGGGTCAGCTCACCCGCTTGGTCCTTGGCTCTGACGCCGGCTGGCGTGGCGATTTGACCGGCGAGCTCCACCTCGACGGCACCGCGGAACAGGCCCAGGTAAAGACGCGCCTGCGCGCCATCGGCGTTCACCGCGCCGAGTTTGCCCCCGCAGCCCCTTTGGATTTCGACGCCAACTGCAGCCTCGTCGCGCACTTTTCCACCCGCGCCATCAACAACCTGGCCTGCGACTCTCCGCTGGGCAGCGGACGCGTTCACATTGCCGGCGAGTGGCCCGGCAGCGAACTTCCCTCGCACCTCTCCGTCGAGGTGCAACAGATCCCCGTCGGCGCCGCCCTTGACGCTCTTCGCACCGTACGCAAAGGGCTGGCCCCTGATTTGAAGGCCGTCGGGTCGGTCACCGGCAAAATGACCTACGCCCCCTCAGCCCAGGAGAATGCAGAGCCCGCTCCTCCGGCCCACCTGGCAAAAACTCGCGCGACAAAGTCCCGCCCCGAGCCGCCTGCTCCCCTCACCGGCAGCTTCACCGTGGCAGGCTTTCAACTCACCGGCGGCGGCCTCAGCGAGCCCATTCGCATTCCCAAGCTGCTTCTGGAGCCGGCTGCGGTTCAGCCTTCAGACCATCAGGCACTCACCGCGACCGTCGCCATTCCTGCCGGCGGCGCAGTTCCCCTCACGCTTTCCACCCGCCTGGCCCTCTCCGGTTATCAAGTCACCCTTCACGGCCAGGCCTCCATCGCCCGCGCCCGGGAATTTGCGCACGTCTCCGGCATGGAGTCGGCCTCCGCCCTGGACACATTGGCCGGTGAGCCTCTCCAGGTCGACCTGAACGCCGAGGGCCCCTGGATGGCGCCCCGCCGTCCCCTGGGCCAGACGCCCACTCCTGCCGCCACCGATGCCCCGGTTCCGGTGGCAGCGCCTGGCGACACCCTTGCCGGCACCGTGACCCTGCACAACTCCAACTGGAAGGCCGATTATCTCGCCAACCACGTGGAAATCTCGCAGGCCACCCTCCACCTGGAACCCGGCCAGCTCCGCTGGGATCCAGTGGCCTTTTCTTATGGCCCGCTCAAGGGAACCGCCAGGGTAAACCTGCCTTCCGCTTGCCCCGCTTCCCTGCCCTGCTCACCGCGCATCGAGGTTCAATTCGGCGCTCTCGACGCCAGCGCCTTCCAGACCGCCGTCCTCGGCGCTCAGAAGCCAGGCACCGTGCTCTCCACGCTCATTGACCGCCTTCGCCCCTCCTCCGCTCCCGCCTGGCCGGAGATCGATCTCACTTTTAAAGCGGAATCCCTTTTGCTTGGGCCGGTCACTCTCAGCGATTTCCAGGCCAACCTGCGCACCCTTCAGACCGGAGCCGAGATCACCAGCTTTGAGGCTGGCCTGCTCGGCGGCAAAATCCACGGCAACGGCGACTTCCAGCTTCCCGGCAGCGCCCACGGCAAGCCCGCGTACGCGCTCGAAGGCCAGTTCGAAAAGCTCAGCCCGCCCGAGTTGGGCAAGCTGCTCGGCCTGCGCTGGTCCGGCGGCACATTCAACGGAAACGGCAAGCTCGAGCTCTCCGGCTTCACCGGCAAGGATCTGGCAGCGTCCGCCAAGGGCGCGCTCCATTTCGACTGGCAGCATGGAGCCGCCGGTCCGCAGCCCGCGGCTCTGGCCCGCTTTGACCGCTGGGTCGCCGACGCCGAAATCGCCAATGGCTCCGTGACCCTGAAGCAGAATCAGGTCCATGCCGCCAGCCGCAACGCAACCGTCCAGGCCTCAGTCGCCATTGCCGACCCTCCCAAAGCAGTCTTCGCCTCCGACAAGCCGCTCAAGGCAAAACGCTAGCACTTCGTTCTCGAAGCAACCCGGCCCCATCCTCCTCGATGGGGCCGTATCGATAGAAATCCTCCAGCTACAATCTAAAATCGATCCATGGCCTCCTCCCTCGCTTCTTCCCCTGTTCAAATTCCCTGCCAAGGCATCCTCTTCGACATGGACGGCATTCTCATTTCCTCCATCGCTTCTGTAGAGCGCAGTTGGACCAAGTGGGCCATCCTGCGCGGCGTAGACCCCGTTAATGCCTGCCGTACCGCCCATGGCTGCCGTGCGGTCGAGACCGTGGCCAAACTGCGCCCCGACCTGGACGCCAACGCGGAACTCGAAATTCTCGAGGCAATGGAGATTGCGGACCAGGACGACCTGGTCATGCTGCCCGGCGTGCAGAATCTTCTGGCGGCTCTCGCCCCCCTGGGCGGAAGGCCCCGCTGGACCGTCGTCACCAGCGCCACTGAGCGGCTGGCGCGCGTGCGGCTGGCCGCGGGCGGAGTCCCCGTGCCGGAGCGCCTCATCACCGCCGACCAGGTCACCGAGGGCAAGCCGCATCCCGCGCCCTTTCTGGCCGGAGCAGCTCTGCTCGGCTTTGCCCCCGAAGAGTGCGTGGTCTTTGAGGACTCCTCCTCAGGCGCCCAGTCCGGCCGCGCCGCCGGCTGCACCGTCGTGGCCACCACCTTTTCCCACTCCATCGAATCCCTGCACGCGGCTCACTACCTCATCGAAGACATGACCCGAGTCAGCGCCGAAACCCTGCCCGGCGACCGGGGCATCCTCCTCCATCTCACCCCGCTCGGCAATAGCGAAACCAGAGTAGGTGTATCCCGAAAGCAAGGAGCTTAAGTCGACGCGACCACCAGGGAGCGGCGACCTTGCAAGACCATTGTCAGGACACAGTGACTCTGGTTTCGCTCTAGCATCCCGTCTCCGCTTGATCCAGCCCAAACGTTTGAATCACCCGAGAGCTGTCATCCTGAGCATTTTGACTCGCGGCTGAGAGTTACGCATGGAATGTACTGCCGCCAACTCGCTAACTCGCA
>Ga0224527_1000696_pt1 | contig 20588 bp, 14 predicted proteins | sample CBST0metaG_FD_179882 | JGI IMG/M metagenome (GOLD analysis project Ga0224527, IMG submission 179882) | Peat soil microbial communities from Stordalen Mire, Sweden - C.B.S.T0 | ecosystem: Environmental > Terrestrial > Soil > Wetlands > Peat | place: Sweden: Norrbotten County, Stordalen Mire... | reverse complement strand
TTCCGCGACAACCTGCACAACCTGCTGCTCTCTCCGCCTGCGGGGCCAATTTCAGTGCTCGGCGTTGACCCTGGGCTGCGCACCGGATGCAAGCTGGCGATTGTGGATGAGACAGGGAAATTTCTGGCGCATGACGTGATGTATCCATTCACCTCGAAGACTGGACTGGAGCAGGCCGCAAAGGTGATGGAGAAGTTGATGGCGCAGCGCAACGTTCGCGCCATCGCGATTGGCAACGGCACAGCGGGACGCGAGACCGATCAGTTTGTGCGCGACTTCCTGAAAGAGCGCAAGCTCGACAACATCTTCGCCGTCACGGTGAGCGAGAGCGGTGCGAGTGTTTATTCCGCCTCGGACATTGCGCGGCAGGAGTTCCCTGATCTTGATCTGACGGTACGCGGGGCGATCAGCATTGCGCGACGATTGCAGGACCCGCTGTCAGAGTTGGTGAAGGTCGATCCGAAATCGATTGGTGTGGGGCAGTATCAGCACGATGTGGACCAGCGCAATTTGCAGCAATCGCTGGAGGCGGTGATTGAGAGCTGCGTGAATCGCGTAGGCGTTGATCTGAACACTTCTTCATGGACGCTGCTGCGCTACGTTGCCGGAGTGACCGAGCGCACGGCGGTGAACATTGTGAAGTACCGCGATGAGAACGGCCGCTTCCGCTCACGCGCGCAACTGATGAAGGTTCCGGGCGTGGGGCCGAAAACGTTTGAGCAGGCAGCAGGATTCCTGCGCATTCGTGATGGTGAGAATCCGCTGGATGTGACCGCAGTGCATCCCGAGTCTTATGCCGTGGTGGAACAGATCGCAACATCGCTCAAGACTCCGGTGAGCGAGCTGATTCTGCATCCTGAGTTGCTGGCGAATGTGGATCGCACGCAGTTGATGGCAGGCACGTTCACACTGAACGACATACTGGATGAGTTGAAGAAGCCGGGACGCGATCCACGCGACAAGTTTGTGGCTCCCAGCTTTGCGGAAGGAGTGCGCGAAATTTCCGATGTGCAGCCGGGGATGGTGTTGGAGGGCGTTGTCACCAATGTGACCAAGTTTGGCGCGTTCGTTGATATTGGTGTGCATCAGGATGGACTGGTACACATCAGCGAACTCTCCAACCGCTTCATCAAAGAACCGAGCGAAGCGGTGAAGGCCGGACAGATTGTGAAGGTGAAAGTCCTGAGCGCGGATACGAAGACCAAGCGCATCGCGCTCTCGATGAAGGCGCTGATGGAAGTTGCTCCGAAGCAGCAACAGCGCAAGCCGCTGCCGCCCAAGCCAGTGGAGAAGCCGCAGATGTCGGTGGATCAGAAGCTGTCCGCGCTTTCGGCAAAGTGGAAGGTGCGTTAAGTCCAAGAAATCAGTTTCCCTCCCCTCCGTCCAGCAATTGGGGCGGAGGGTAGGGCGTCCGCAAGTTACGGGTTGCTGTGCGTATCGGGAGCACCGGCGGCGGTGGCTGATTGCAGTCCCAGGAAATTCTTTACATCCAGTGTGCTGTTGCCCAAAACCTCGCTGTACGCCTGACCGGGATGCACGAGGTAGTAACGGTTGTCTCCTGAGATTTCGCGATGGAAGAACTGTTGCGACCTGGGAGCCTTGGCGCCTCCGGCGGCGGTTTGCTGCGCTGACAACTTGTAGATTAGCGGATTGACGTTGCCAAGACGTCCACCATTCAACTCGACGGCAAGTGCAAGAACACCGGCAAATTCCGGAGAGGAAGAACTGGTACCGATGAGAAGATCAGCGTTCCCACCGATCCAGACAATGGCAGCGCTGCGTGGCAGCACGACACAATTCTCTTCCTTGAGGTTCGCATCTCCAGGACAGCCCCCCATCATCAACGAAACATCTGGGACTGAGCGGTGCTCGCTGCTCCCAGTGTCAACGAGATTCTGGTACGAGGGCTTGGAGAAAATCTTACTGAATCCGCCGCCCGAACCCCAGGTGTTCTTGTTCACGGTAACGGTCTTGGTGGCGCTGATCTGGAATTGCGCGGGCAGGCGAGGATCGTAGTCGGCGTTCTCGGTTTTGTAATCGGCATCATTTACGCCAGGCGTTGCAGTGGTGGAAAGGTTGGTTCCACCGACAGCGGTAACGCTCGGGTCCGATGCTGGATTCTCGACACCGGGGACGAACGAGGTACCGTTGGTTGGATTGCTGGCGAAGGCAGCGGATACACATGCCAGTGCGCCATTGTCTCCCGAGCTGGCCAGGAAGGTAATGCCCTGGGAGTTGCCCTGCTGAAAGAGCGCGTGGAAAGCCTTGAGTATTCCAGTGTAATCGGTACCACCGTTGTACTCGGCAGTAAAGTCTAGTTCGCATTCGCCAAATGAGGAACTGACGACATCGACGGCATTGTCTTCATCCACGGCAGTGTAACCGGCCATGATGGACTCATCGCTAAGGTCTGGAATGTTGTAGAGAATCTCATGGGCGCCGGGGGCGGTACCCAAGGACATCTGGGTATCAAGAGAGGCTTCCGCCGCATCGTCGCTGGTGGGATCGAACGGGCCGCTGCCGCCCAACACGGCACGAACTTCCACCTTGGGGACCGGAAGATTCGAATTGGCGGAATACGCCTGAATAAGGGCACCGCCTGCGCTAAGGCTGAGCGTGGAGTTGAAAGTGTTGTCCAGATCGCTTGGGGAAATCACAGAGGAGATAACAATCCCGATGGTTGATCCAACGCCAGCGATCTGCGCGGACTTATTTGATCTCCTCGGTCTGGCCTCAGTGCGGAATGAGGGTAGCTGATACGCCTCATTGAGATCAGTTGGATAGAAGAAGCTATCCGAGCTGCTCAGACGCACAAGCGGAGCGGCGGCGGCAAGAGGCCGCGCCAACTTTGCGGAGTGCACGTGCGCGGCGAGGTGCGTGATGAACTCCGGAATGACTGCGCCGGTGGAGGTGAGTGCATCTGGCAGATTCATGCGACCTTCGACAGCAGCCAACTTCACAGCTCCGTTCTTGACTTGCACCTGTTGCAGGTGAATCGACAAGAGATTTTCCACTGCCCATGCAGGACCCGCGACCTCGATGTTCTGGGTTTTCTCAGCTACGACCGTCAGTCCCGCCGACTGCAAGGCGGCCTTCACCTTGGCGACATCGGAGCGACTAGGACCGAACTGCGCTTTGAACTGTGCAGGCGTCAACCACTGGTGATATCTGGACGAAGCTGGATCGGTCTGATCGCGCAGGAGCTGTTCGAGAGTGTCACGATTTGATAACGGTAAGTAGACGTTGAAATGCGCTGTGATGTTCTTATCTGCAGCCCCTAGCGCTTTGACGTGTGCCGCAGCCGGTGCGCTATTGGTTTGCGAATTACCCATTACCGTTAGTGCCCCGAAGGCGACGAATATCCCAAGCCGATGAACTCTCATTAACCTCTCCTTTCGCCGAGTTGATGCCCTGAGCAGGAGGTGAGATGTCCCGGGTTGCTTTTTCCAGAATGAAAGTGCGTGGCCGAGAGTAGCTCAATAAAAACGGGAGCGCGCGATGTGCGGCTCCCGTTGGCGAAATGCGAACTGCTATTTTGCGAGGTACTGCTCCCACTGCCAGAGCATGCGGTTGAACAGGTGCGTGCGCGCCTGAGGGCCGGCGATGCCGTGCGTTTTGCCAGGGTAGAGTTGCAGGTCGAAGGGATGTCCGGCGTTCACCATGGCGTTGATTAGCTGGATGGAGTTTTGCAGGTGAACGTTGTCGTCACTGGTGCCGTGAACTAGCAGAAGACGCCCGCTCAGGTGAGCCGCTGATTTCACAATGCTGGTGGCATCGTATAGCGCGGCGTTTTCTCGGGGCATGCCCATGTAGCGCTCGGTGTAGGTGGAGTCATAGTTGCGCCAGTCGGTGACGGGAGAGACGCTGATCCCGGCCTTGAATCGATCGGAGTGCGTGAGGGCATAGCCGGTCATGGTGCCACCGTAGCTCCAACCCCACCAGCCTAGGCGCGTGCTATCCAGTTGCGGGAAGCGCGCTAGCGCCTGGTCGAGAGCCGCGAGATTGTCCTTCAACTCCACTTCGCCAAGATGATGAAAAGTCGGCATGGCGAAGGCGCGTCCTCGATTGCCCATGCCGCGATTGTCGATCTTCAGAATGGCGAAGCCGTGATGTGCGAGCACCTGATCAAAGCCGTCCATGGTACGCGCACTATCGCGTACGACCTGCCCGTGAGGGCCTCCGTAGGGGCTGAGGATCAGTGGTACCTTGCCGTTCACTTCCGTCGTGGAACCAGCGGGCGGAAGGAGAAGCGCGCCGCGAAGAAGCGTTCCGTCGTCGGCTTTGAAGTCCACGAACTGCGGCGTGAGGGTGTCATAGCCGTCCCATGTGTGAGATTCCCAGACCCGGCTGCAGGAGCCTTCGACCGAGCTGCTGGAGCCGCTGATGGCGCAGATCTGCATGCGTGTGGGCTCGGTGAGCGAACTGTAAGTGTCCACAAAGTACTTCGCGTCTTCAGTCATGGAGACGGAGTGGACACCGGGATCACGAGTCACGCGAACGGCTTCGCCTCCTGCGAGAGGCACTGCGAAGAGATGCTCCTGGCGATCATCGCCCTTGTTGGCTTCGAGGTAGAGAATGCCTTTAGCCTCATCCAGGCCGAGCAGGTTGTTGACCTCGTAGCTTCCCTTCTCCAACTGTCGCTCGAGCTTTGCGTCTTCGGCGAGCGGTTCAGTGGCGTGGAAGCTATAGAGATAGACATGTGCGAATCCATCGCGCCAACTGAGCCAGAGGAACTCGTCCCTGTGGTCGAGGAAACGCAGTCCCTGATGAAGGCCGCGCCCCATGGGGTCGTGGAGTTCTATGTAGTTCGAGTCGATTTCCTGCAACACGCGGCGCGACTTTCCGGTGCGGACGTCGATGAAATATAGCTCCTGATGATTCTGTGGACGGTTGAGCACCATGGCCCAGGCTAGTCCGGGGCGCGCCCAGCCGAAGCGCGGAATGTAGTATTCGCCGCTGAGCCCGAGATCGATTTCTTTGGATTTGCCGCGCAGGTCAGTGAGCATCAGCTTGACGGTTGGGTTGGCGTCTCCCGCCTTGGGATAGCGCTCCTGCTCGGTGTCTGGATGCGTGGTGAGCCAGTTGACGATGGGGTACTGCGGCACGGGAGCTTCGTTCATCTGGAGGTAGAGGATCTGCGTGCTGTCTGGCGACCAGAAGTAGTTGGAGCGCACGTCCAGCTCTTCAGAGTAGAGCCAGTCGACTTCTCCGTTGAGCAGGTTGGAATCTGTTCCCTTTGTTAGCGCGGCTTCGTGGCCGGAAGCGATTGGACGTGCGTAGAGGTTATGTCCGCGAATGTAGCTGAGAGTTTTGCCGTCGGGAGAGAACTTGGGATCGCTGGAGGGCTCGGGGGCATCGGTTAGTGCCCGTCCCCTGGCGGTGGCGAGATCGAAGAGCCAGAGCTGGCCGAGCGCGTCAAATAGCAGGCTGCGGGAGTCGGGTGCCCACTGATATTCCGCCACTCCGAAGCGTGCGCGATTCTCGCGTTGGCGATCATCCTTCAGTTTTCCGGTGGAGGGCGCGAGTGAGGCGAGTTTATCGGCTGCGATGAGTTGCGCGCTCTTACCGCTGGCGGGGTCGAAGTAGTAGAGCGACTCCTGCTCGCCGGAGGCTGTGTGCTGAATGTAGGAGAGCTTGGTTCCATCGGGGCTCCACTGCGTTGCCGCGGGAGGGCGGGCGCTGGCGGCAGAGGCGGCGAAGACGGACTCCACTGTGAACTGCTTTTTGACCGGCGGCTGCTGCGCCGTGACCGATGCTGTAAGTACCGCGCATAGCACCACAAGCCAATTGCTGAATTTCAAGGAAACCCCTCCGCGAGAGCTGTTTGCTCTCTTCGGGAAGGTAAATCTGAGCTGGCCGGGTTGGCAAGCACGCGAACGGCGAGCAGAGTTAGCGGAGGGTCATCCAGATGCGGACTAGGCTGAAGAGCGAGAGCAGGATTCCGAGTACAAAGAAGAGGTCGTGGGCAGCCTGCTTGGGCAGAGCACCGGGCAGAGGAAAGCCGCGCTCGCGAAAGGAGTCGGCTAAGGCGCGGTCCTGCTCGCGAAGGAAGTCAGCCACTTGCGCGTGGAAGAGCGCAAGTGTCAGGCCAAGCAGGACGCGGGCAAACTCCATAGGCATGCTGGGACTTTAGCCTGAGCGGAGGGCGTGCGATATACGACAAAGGTCCTAGAGAGGGAATAAAAATCCCCTGCTCTGCGAACGTGCTAAACTTTTTAGTACATGGGCTTACCTGAAATCATGCCAACTGATCTAGAAAAGCTCGTTGAACTCCAATCGGTCGATCTTGAGCTGGCGCGGCTGAATGCGCAACTCGCGGCCATTCCGAAGACCGTAGCGCGTATTGACGCTCAACTGGCCGCGGCCCGGAAACGCGTGGAAGATGCGCGTGGGGCGATCAAGGCGAGCGAGGGCGCAAAACGCCAGCATGAGCTGGAGATTCAGTCTCTTAACGAGAAGATTCTCAAGTTTCGCGGGCAGTCCTCCAGCATTAAGAACAACGAACAGTACAAGGCGCTGCTCTCTGAAATTGCGCACGCCGAAGGCGAAATCGCGAGCCACGAGGAGAAGATTCTCGAGGTGATGGTGAAGGCCGAAGGGTTGCAGTCTGCCCTTGCTGCCACGGAAGCCGCACTGGCAGCCGAGAGCGTGGAAGTGGATCGGCAGAAGAAAGAAGCCGAGAAGGCGGGCGACTCCGACCGGGCTGCGGCGGCAAAAGCGCAAACAAAGAGCAAGGCTTTGCGCTCTGGAGTGGATGAATCGCTGCTGGCGAGCTACGACCGCATCCTGAAGTCGCGCGGATATGCAGTGGCCGAGGTCATAGAACATCGATGTACGGCATGCCAGTTCATGCTGCGTCCGCAGGTGCTCTCCAACGTACGTGCCGCGCAGGAAGTGATTCTCTGCGACTCATGCGGACGGATGATGTACTACGTGCCGGAGCACAACGTGAAGACCTCCGCGGAGAACTTGACGGGCATTTCGCACCAGGCCGAACGCGAGTGGATGTTTGTGCCCTCGATGGGGACGAAAGGCGCATTTGTGGTGTTCATCAACCACAAGGGCAACGCCACCATGAAGGCTTATGACGCCACAACCGGCGCGGCGATTGCCAAGCGAGTTGAGAAGAACGCAGTTTGCCAGCGAATCTTTGCCGACGAAATCCGCGATGCACGCAACTTGTTTGTGGATGAGGTTCTGGAAGACAAGTACAAGGAACAGTTGCCGCCCGAAGTGCTGGAAGATCTGAGACACCAGCTCCCCAAGGCATAGCGACAACATTCATTCGGCGGGCACATTTGAGTTCGCGATGTGTCAACCTCATCTTTCCACATGAAAGCTCAAAAGAAAACATCAACAGCTCCGGTGGCGCGCGTAGTTGTGAACGCGCACGCCGTGGTGCGCCTGCGTGGTGGACATCCTTGGATCTTCCGTTCAGACATTGAGCGGGTGGAGTTGGCCACACCTGGAGCCCTGGTGCGCGTGGAAGACCAGCGCGGCAAGGTTTGGGGCTCGGCACTGTACAGTTCCACTTCGCAGATTGCGATGCGCATGATTGCCTTGAACGCGGTGGAGACGGAGAAGTATCCCGAACTGCTGCGCTATCGCATTCGGCAGGCGATTGCTTATCGCGAGCGCGTGGTGCGCGACTCCGATGCCTTCCGCGTGCTCTTCAGCGAGGCTGACATTACTCCCGGCCTGATTGTGGACAAGTACAACGACGTGATCAGCGTGCAGGTGCAGACGCAGGCAATGGATTCTGATTTGGCACGCGCAATTCTGACTGAAGAGTTGAAGGCGGCGTACAAGCCTGAGACGATTCTGGAGCGTGTGGACCCGCGTATTCGCGAGTTGGAGGGACTGCCAACGCGCGAAGATCAGCCGTTGTACTCGCGGCTGAAGAAGACTAAGACTGCGACGATCTTTCACATCAACGGACTTGCATTTCATTACGACGGCAGCGCTGGACAAAAGACCGGAGCGTTTCTGGATCAGCGCGAGAACTATCGGGCAGCCGAGCGTTACGCGAGCGGACGGGCACTGGAAATCTGTACTTACCAGGGCGGCTTTGCACTGCACTTGAATCGCGTGTGCGAGCAGGTGACTGCGGTGGATGTTTCCGGCGAGGCGCTGGCGGTGGCGGAACAGAATCGCGTGCTGAACGAACAGAAGGCGATTGAATGGGTGGAGGCCGACGCCTTCGAGTTGATGCGCCAATACGCCGACGCGGAGCGACGCTACGAGACCATCGTGCTTGATCCTCCTGCGTTTGCGAAGTCGAGAAAGAGTGCGGAAGATGCGCTGCGCGGCTATAAGGAACTGAATTTGCGAGCTCTAAAGATGGTGCGCAATGGCGGACTGCTGGTGACTTGCTCGTGTTCCTTCCACGTGAGCGAAGAGGATTTTCTTGGGATGCTCTCCAGCGCCGCCCTGGATGCGAGGCGCAACCTGCACATTGTGGAGAAGCGCATGCAATCGGTGGATCATCCGGTACTGCTGAATGTTCCAGAGACGCATTACCTGAAGTGCATTGTTTGCGAAGTTTTCTGATCACTAACAACTCCCACCTTGCCGCAGAGAACGCGGCGAAGGTGGGGCGCCAGTGCTAACTCATTTACATTTGTGCATGTTCGTGATGACGGCTGCCCATGCGCATCTGCTTCAATTGCGCGAGTTGATCTGGCGTGAGAATGGTTGCCAGTTGGGCCTTGGACGTTTGACGAATCTGCGCGAGCTGAGCCTGCTTCTGCTCATTGCTGAGCGCGGAGTTAGTGAGCACCGCCTGACGCTGCTGATGGGTTGATGCGCGCAGCTCTTTCATCTTCGACTTTTGATCGGCAGTGAGTCCGAGTTTGGCATCCATATGGCTTTTGCGTGCTTCGCGACGCGCGGCGAAAGACTTCTGCTGATCAGGCGTCAACACGGACTTCATCTGCTCACGGGTGCTGGCGCGAAGAGCCTTCAGTTTTGCGCGCTTCTGTTCCGCAGTGAGTGACTGATCATTGCGGATGATGGCGGCCTGGTCTCGCGCATTGGCACGCATTTCGCCGAGCTGTTCTTTCTGCTCGGCGGAAAGTTGGGGCCGCTGCGTGGCATTCTGGGCTGTGGTTTCAGGCGCAGCTGTTGCCTGCGCCAGCAGAGCGGTGCCGCTCAAAGACATTCCCAGCAACAACACCGCGGTCTTCATCCAATTGGTACGCATTTTAGTTTTCTCCACTTTACTCGCCAGATTTCGGGTGGTCTTCGATCCCCCGTTCTGTATTTAACGAAACACTGGGCAGCACGCGTAGTTGCGTCCGCTCGATATATGGCGAAGGTAATCAAGATCGAATAATCGTAAATGTCCAAAAGTGAACACGGTCGTAGACCTTCAGCTCACAATATGCTGGAATGATTGCAATGCCGAGCGAATTCCTGAGCACTCCTCTTGAAGGTCTTACCCCGGTACCCTCCGGCGAGCTGGTGGTGCGGGCGTTGCCGCTCGACGAGCGGATTGCATTTTCACTCGTGGTGCCAACACGCAACGAGAGCCACAATCTGGAAGAGCTGGTGGAACTCGTGACACCGGCAATTGTCTCCCAAGTCGGAGACTCGTACGAAATCATCGTGGTGGACGACAACAGTCCCGATGGTACCTGGCGGGTAGCAGACTCGATAGCCGCCCGCGATCCTCATGTTATTTCACTGCGCCGCATGGAAGAACGCGGATTGGCGACAGCGGTGGTGCGCGGATGGCAAGCCGCACATGGCGACCTGCTGGGAGTGATCGACGGCGACCTGCAGCACCCCCCGGAAGTGATTGCGCGATTGATTGAGGCGATGCAGCATGGCACCGACCTTGCTGTAGCAAGCCGCGAAGCAGAAGGAGGCGGGACAAGCGACTGGTGCTTTCCGCGACTGTTGATCTCGCGGAGCCTGCGCGCTTTGGGCAAAGTGCTACTGCCCGGGGTACTTGGTATGGTCTCCGATCCAATGACGGGATTCTTCGTTATACGGCGCTCTGCGCTGCAGGACGTTGTGCTGGCGCCGTATGGCTACAAGATTCTTGTGGAGTTGCTGGTACGGTCGCGGGTGAGAAGCATCATTGAAGTGGGCTACGTCTTTCGCTCCCGGCAACGCGGTGAGAGTAAAGCTTCACTGAAGGTGTTCGCCGACTACGTTCACCACCTGCTTCGGCTGCGCGCCACCATTCGCGAAATGAACCGCCAAGTGAACGAGGGACCGGGCTTGGTGGAGTTGGACAGCAAGACAGCGGTGGCGAGCCGCGAGTAGAGCGCACTCGCGCAGTGGAATCAAGAGGGAGTCCGCAAGCGACTCCCTCTTACTGCGTTGATTCGCGTTCGGCTGTTTTGCCGGGGCTCGCAGTCTTCTCTGGAGCGGCTGTGGCGGCAGTCGGCTTTTCTTCCTTGGCAGGCTCCTTGCGGACAACCGGAGCGTCCTTCTTTACGGGCATTTCCAAGATGTGAACCACGGATGGATCATCCCTCAACTTGAGGTAGAGGAGCTTTCCTTTGGGTCGCGGCACTTCAATCTCGGCGGACATCGCGTTCTCGCTCACGGCAGTGGCATCGACGAAACCCGGGTCGGAGGCGATGGAGTCGATAAGAAAGAGATTGGTCCCACTCAACGTGCAAGGATCCTCTTTACTGGAAGGACAGTGCAACAGCGTGAGTTCGGGGAGACGCACGAGAGTTGCTAGCGGTTGCCAATCTCCTGCGTAACCTTCTGCCGAGACAGGACGGAAGCGCAGCGCGCCGAAAGAGGATGCGCCGAAGGCTTGTGGGATTTCAAGCGTTGCCATGACGGTGTGCGCGTTCTGCCGCATAAGACCACCGTTCTCAAGGCTGAGATCTGTGTGGTAAAAACCATCGGCGCTCGACACTTCAACCTGCTCCGACTTGCCATAGACAGAGGGCTGCTCAGATTTGAGGCGGAAGTGAAGACGCGCATCCACCGGCAGATCATCTTGTCCGCCCAGATGTATGGGCGAGGCGGCGGGCTCAATTACCTTGCTCACCAATTGCAGGCGCGGACGCGGCGGCAAGATAGTTCCTTGCACATCGAGCACGCGGCCATCCTTGAGGGTGACATGCGCGGTGAGGGACTGCTTCTCATGCAGCGTTGGCGTTTCGGCACTCTCAGCGTGCATGGCCAGTGTGTCTTTGGCTGCGCCAGCAGGGGTGGTGGACGCAGGAGCCTCGGCCTTCCATGGAACTCCGGCGGCAACGAGAGACTCGACGCGGTCAAGACAGCTTCCTTTGAGCAGCCCTTGCGCGTCTCCGGCGTGTACCTGAAATCCCTCCAGACGACAGACCTCATCGTAGACGCGCAGCGGTAACTCGGCGGCGTGAGCCACTCCATATTGCTTCACCAACAACGCGCTGTCTCCGGCAGGGGCCGTTTCCAGCGGCAGATGAACTTCCAGCGCGTCTCCGGTTGCCTTCCATGTGACCTTCTTGATCTCGCCCTTGGCCGGACGGAAGTTGATCTCCTGCACACAGACACTGTTGCCGGAGCGCAGGTGCAGGGTGCGTTCGTGTCCTGCAATGGAAACAGTCTTGTCGTCCTCCGCGATCTTCCACTCGGCTGTGGGATCGGAGCGCTGCAATTTGTAGGATGGACCATCGAAGCTCTGGAAACCCCACTGTCCATGCACTTTTCCAACAAAGGACAGCGGGAGCCAGTCGAGCTCAGGAACGGGCGCTACGGTCACAAATCCGCCTTGAAGCGCATTGGCAACCACCGGAATCTCCTCGGATTTTCCCTTTGCGTCTTCCAGGTGGATCGTGAGGTGGTGAGCCAATTCAGAAGAGAATACGAGTGGCGCTCCATCGGCACCCAGCACAAGGGCGGGGTTCTGGGCGCAGCTCACGGCATCTGCGGGAACCGAATGCATAACCGGAAGCACGGCAGGCTGCACGACGGGAAGTCCGATGACGATCACTGACTGCGGCTTGTGAAAGCTGGGCGGATAGTTGAGACGGAGATGCAGTTCGTCTGACTGAGGCAGAGCCAAGGCTGAGATGTACTGATACTTGGCGGTGTGCAGGTTCTCCATGAGACGAGTGAGATCCACCACGACTCCGACATATGGGCTGTAGGCTCCGCCTCCGGCGACCTTGGTGGTGCTGATCGCGCCGAGAAGATCCGATCCCGCTCCCTCGGTGAGGGTTGAGACCATGGACTGACCGTGGCCGTCGTCGAGCACGAGCTGGTCGCTGTTCTGCATCAGGCAGGAGGCCTGCTGCAGCACCGGCCGCGAAAAGCAATTCTCATCCACCTTAATGTTTAGGCTGCGCGCCAGGGTGAGGGCGCGTTCATGCAAAGCCTTGGGATCGCGCTCGTCGGAGTCGCGAATGGCGGCGAGATATTTCTCAAGACGGGCGCGATTGAGACTGATGAGTTGCAGGTCCTGCGCTGCTCGAACAAAGGCTCCGGGCTTACCCTGCACGGCAGAGCGCAAGGTCGCGAAGTCTCCGCCGGTTTGCGGCGCAAGGAAGATGAGCGCCTGCTGCGCGTCCTTGGGCACGGTGACGATAATGCCCTCTTCGCGCACCTGCTTGCTCCAGACCTCAGCACGGGTAAACCACGCGTCCGGGGGAGGGTTGGTTGCTCCCCGCAGGAAGGCGACAACCATGAGGTAGCGGGCGCGCTGGTCGTCGGGAAGCGCAGGATGGATCCAAACGCGATCACCCGCCTGAAGATTAGGAACCTCGGCAATAGGCAGTGTGCGACCGGCTCGGGTGACCGTGACCTCCATGCGCGGGCCGATCAGATCAAAGGCAGCAACGTCTCCTGCGAAAGAAATTGTGGGCGCGAGTGCCAGCGCTGCCCACACCAACCAAGACCACACTCCACCTGCCAGTTTTTGCTGCAATTGCATGTTTCCATGATAAGCCGGGGAGCGGTTTTCCCAACCGCGACAAGCGACAAATCGGAATTCTTGATTGAGTTGGCCCGCGCGCACGATCAAGGTGGGGTGCAATGTATGCAGCGCCGATTCGGTGGATTTCCACCCTCTCTGAAGGGTTGGCGCAAACTTCCGGCTGTGCGATACTGAGACTACCTTCCCAAGGCCGGGATGGCGGAACTGGCAGACGCAGCGGACTCAAAATCCGCCGAGGGCAACTTCATGGGGGTTCGATTCCCCCTCCCGGCACCACTTGAATTCAAACGACTTAGACAGAAAACAACCGCCTATGAATGTGTGGCCTTTCCCTTACGGTGCCTGTTTTGGTGCCTGTTCGGCAGTTTTGGCTTTGCTCCGCCTAGATTTGCTGCCGTGATCCTCTCTACCACAGACTGCTTGTGAGCCGGCGAAAGATGGCTGTAACGCGCAGCCATCGAGATGGTTTTATGTCCAGCGGCCTCCTGAATTTCTTTGATGGAAGCGCCGGCCATTGCCAGCCATGAACAAAACGTGTGACGGTTTGAGTGCCAGACATAGCCAGTGATCTTAGCTTCTGTAAGGCACGGCTGAAACCAAGAGCGATTGTCAAACCGCTCTTTCTCTCCCTCTCGCGGAAAAATGCGGTCTCGGAGTCTCTGCCCCGGTTTGCGAAGGGATTCAATTGCGGCCATCGCATCACTGTTGAGATGAACCGTGCGAGCCGAGAAATTCTTTGTTTTTGTGAGATCGATCAAGTTGCGATGCGTATCGAGTTGTCCCCAGATGCTGGAGTATTGCTCGCTCAAGCGCATTCCCGTATGCACAGACACCACAAACTCGGGAACGTGTTCGGGAAATCGCCTTTCGATGACTGCATGCAGCGCGTCATACTCTTGCCTGCTAAGAAAGCGAGGCCGCCCTACAGGCTCTTTCCGTTGGCGCACAAGGCGGGCCGGGTTAATGTCAACCTTTCCGTTGGCGATCCCCTCCTTGAAACAAAGACTAAGGAAGGCCTTGTACCGGTTCGCGGTCGCCGGTGTTTTAAATGCCGATGCAAGCCAATCGTCAATTTCCTTGGGCTTTATCTCTGAGGCAATATGAGATCCAAACGCATCCTTTACTTTGATGGCTTTGCATTTGTAATCTCGAAAGCTGCGATTATGCTTCTGAGAGTATTCCACGGCATCATCGACAAGTGCCGAGAGCGTTGTTTTGCCGTTCTTGAGTTCGGGCAGTTTGATTCCCCGCCATGCATCAGCCTTCCGGGCCTGATACAGGTTAATCGCATCGCTTTTGGTGCCGACTTTTTCACGGCGCTGCTTGCCCCTGACGTAGTAATTTATCCACCAGATGTTTGAACCCTTCGGACGCTCAAACACGCCTCGTGCCGGTTTCTGTTCTTTCTTAGCCATCCCCTCTCCCTGAGTGCCTATTACATCTGACTTCGTCTCTTATGAACTCCGATGAAACATGCATCGCTTCAGTGTAGCAGGCACAGGCAACTATCCAAGAATCAGGTCAGGGCGTATGGTGCCGTCTCGGCATGCCGACGATATAGTTATGGAACCGTTCGCGCCAAACTTAGGATTCGTGTTTGGCTATTCCACAAGAGGGAGCACCCGCTGCCATTAGATGGCAAACGCACATTCTTGGCAGCTAACGGATGCCCGCAATCCGCACCAGCCCGCATTTGACGGCGCACATCCTCGGTTCGAAGTGTCCCCAAAACTGCCACCGATCTAGTCCACCAAACTATCAGGCATAGCTTCTAGTAGACGCTGAACGGCTCTCCGCAATTCTCCGTCTGCCTGTTTCTCTCGTTCAGCATGCTCAAGTAATTGTTGAAATAGTTCGACGGTAAGGGGCTCATTCTCAAGGCGCTCGTAAAGACCTGGCACGATGCCCTCCATGCACTCCCGGACAAAATCCTGTTTTGGAGAGCTGTCATTGGTGGACTCGCCCCTACTAGCTTCATGGCGAATAGAGTCTTCGGTTAGACGATCCTGATATGGTCTAGTAGTCTCGTCCAATAGGACAATAGTGGAGAAATTCAGGATAGCCGTCAGTTCGCGCCAGAAGCGACGCCTTTTGGGCAGATTTCGGAGAATACAGTCAATGTAGCTTCCTCTTTGATACTCCCTGGCTTTCAATGACTGTTTGCTCTTGTAAAGTTCTGACTGAAGAAGCGTAAGAACCCTCTCTACCTCCGCCGAATGGTCCTCTGTCGGATCGGTGCCTAGGGGAGCAAAGCCGCCAAGGATGCTTGACGCTTTGCTGCGAAATTCTGCAGCGACAAGCGCTGTCTTGTTGCGATTGCTTTTATACTTCTCGAGTTTCGCGATCCAATCCTGGAGCTCAGCTATGTACAAACGACGGTTGCAGGCAATTGCCTCGAACTTTCCAAACTCGAACACACCCTGCATAGCACATGGCGTCAGCACTCGTACTTTCTGTAAAGTGCGGAACTCCCTTCGAAGCCAATATTCGGAATCATCCTTATTCAGTTCACACAGGAATGTGTCAAGCCAGAGCTTGAACTCACGGCTGTAGGCGGTGTCCCGATTTAGAAGGTGACAGTACGGCACCTCGTTCGCCACCCTCCTGTCGTAGAAACACTTGGCACCGACAGGACAGCTGATGTAAGCCTGAAGTATCTGAGATCTGAAACACGCAATTTCCTGTTCGTCCAATCGATCGAAGACAGACTTACGGGATCGTATTCGGCTTTGTGACATTTCTTACTCCATCAAGGATATACAAGGGAGATGTTCACCTGGTTGAGATGTAAGTGCCTCCCGAATAAGATCTTATCTAATTTCTTATTTCCCCATAGACCTGTCAACCAGCCCCTTGGGCGCCTAAGGTTAACCACCTACGCTTTGTGCGGAAAACCGCGTTTCTTGCGAGGCAACTGTTTGCCCGTCCGAGCTTAACCCTCCGCCGTAAGCTCCGTCGCATGTCCAAAACCAAAAACCGAAAAAACTCCGAAACGCAAGCCACTCTCGGATTACTTGTTCCCCAACGTGCAACCGCCGGCTTGCTAGGCATCTCCCCGAGAGCTGTCGCCTACCTTGTCGCAGCCAAATTGCTGGAGACCCGTCGCATTGGACGCCGGGTCCTCGTAACCCGGAAGTCGATTCTGCAATTTGCATCGGTCGATCACCCTGCCTCCCTGTCGTTTAGCTCCCAGAAAGGTCGAAACGATGAAAGGTAGACCGGCGAGCGCTACCCTGACGGTGAGCATACATATTGAACGGGTGTATCGGCGGCTCATTAATGGTGGCCACTTTGTAAGTGCTAGCGCAAAAGGGACCGGCGTAAAGGAGGCAAAGAGTCCCAAAAAGGACCGTGCGTGTGGAGACCGGGATGTGTAAGATTTCACCAATCCCGGGTCAATGCTCGTTCGATTTTGCGAACGACACTCAAGCGCATAGCAGCGCACCGACCTCAACGCAGTCGTCAGAAAAAACGAACGAAACTCCACGACAGACCGACACGGAAACTCGTGACGAGCACTCTTCAGCTGTAGGAGTTGCTGCTAGCATCTCGGCTCCCATTCAGAATACCCCCGCCCCCTCGCGTAGCTGCGAACGGCATGGGGCAGCAAAGACGCGAAATGTGGCACCACAACCAATCACCTGCCTGGAGGACATCCTCGATGCCACCGAGACATTATTTCACGCGAAGTTAGACTTGTTAAAAAGCGACGCAACACCAAACACAACAATCGCAGGCCTAGGTCGTTTGGCCTCGGTCACCGGGAAAGACAAGCGCAATCTTCGGAACGCCAGAAAACGGATGATCTGCAAAGGAATCCTTGAGGTCTGGGGTGACGGGGACTGTCGTGGTCGCGGAACCGTGTATCACCTTTTCAGCCCGGAGGAAATCATCTCATCGCTCACCGAGCTTGGATACACACATTGGGTCCGCTGCGGCCGCGGAAAGAAGTTGCTAAAACTTGGCTTCGAAAATGGAATAGAAATTTCACCTGAATCCGGGATGGGGCCCGCATGAAACCACTTGACCGCCTGCTTGATGTCGTCCCGGTACAACATCGAGCCCAGATGACTGATGTCCTGCACTGCACGCTAGCCTCATCCGATCTTGAGGGGTTGGCAGGCGTGCTGCCCCATGTGAAGAAGATCCTCCCGTTGGCTCCTCACCTGATTCAATCGGATCTGGCCAAATACAGCATTGATGGTTGGCTCGACGTAATTAATTCTGTCGAGCTCAACTCCACACTCGCATTGCAGGTATTCCCTGATGGCGAGCCCGACGCTGAAAAGCTCCGGAAGCTATTCCTCCAAACAGTTCGACCGAATCCGCTTATCGTGCCGCAGGATGCGGCAGACGCTTTGATTGCTGATACTGCGTTTGCCGTAAATCGCCGTACACTGTACTAGCCATTATTGCTGTCGAGAGAGCTCTAGTTTTGGACTCCACTGCTATATGCCGCATCAGCAAGATAATGCTCGGCCTACCCTGACAACTTCGTACCTGAACGCGGTTAGCAGTTTGGCAAAATATTGCTAGGTGCTCGTTTCGGCCATCGAGCATGGAGGAAGCGTTGCGGGGTCCATCCGCAGGTCCTCGATTGCCTTAAGTTCTAGGACAGCGTGCTCTTTAAGCCGATGCCCGAGATACTTGCCCATCGATAATGGCCCGACGAACTTGCCGGCTTGCGGCAGGATCATGAATACTTCGCCGTCTCGGTAAGTGTGGAACTTAGCGTTAGACCAGAGTTCAGGTGTGTCGGAAATCACAATCTGCATGGATCGCCCGCTCGGGAAATGAAAACGCAGCACAAAAGCATCTTTGGTCGCTAACAGGAGCAGTGTGTAAGCTCCCGGCCATGAAACCAAGTCGTCTACAGCGGTTTTCGAGTCGCTGAAAAAGCCAGTACCTCTGATCGGTAGTTTCGATCTTTTCTCGAGATCTCGTTCCCACAGCGCAATTCGCAACTGTTTCGCGTACGGCGTATCGAGAAATGCGGTCCCAAACAGGTTTGCTCCCAGTCCGAGCGCAAGCTTAACTAGGAATCGCTGTTCAAAGCCAGCCTGAACAGAAAAGTTAGCCTTGTGTTCCAGCTCCAATACTGACCGAACCCGTTCCAGGTCTCTTGTCGGCGCATCCTCGGCCTTTTGAACGCTGTAGACTGAAGGCGCATCAACAGGGAAGCCGAAGTTCACAGCATAACGCTGTGCGTGGCCGAATGCCGCCACGAACGATCTAACTGCCAGCAGGTACCAGAGCTGGTTTGGAGAGGTTAAGACGATATAGACGCGTCCTGCATCCTTGTCGCGCTTGATTGGGTCCCCTCCTGCGTACGTATCAAAACGCGCTTCATCTTGAAGGTGGAAGTGATATGCGCGCGCACCGCAAGCACCCAGCCAAAGCTCGCACACTTCCCCGGGATCCAATTCGATGTTCGATATCTTTCCCATGAAGACCAAGGGTTCGATGGATTCTTGCGAATTGAGGTCGAGGTATTGCCGGGCAACGAGTGCTTCGTCGTTCTTTACGAACCAGTTGCGAATGAAGGCTGCGTCGATGAACTGGCCGCTCAGCGAATTACAGCGTTGGCAAACGTCGTGGGTTTTGAATAGGAGGCTGCACAGCTTTCCTCCAAGACTCTCTGGGAAAATGTGCTCCAGTGAAAACTCTTTGTCAGCTTTGTCCTTGCCGCAGTAAATACAAGTTCGCATCAGTCGGTTACTCTGTTCTACTTACGTCATCTTACACTCCAGGTCCGGTTACACTCCATATCCGATTTGGATCGAACGCAGCCACCTGCAACTGCGGACCGCCTTTGACGCCCAGCCGCTTAGGTTCATTCTCGATACAGATACCCAGAAGTCGGCAAGCTTCAGCGATCTGCCGCTAACTGAGATCTCATTCGTTGCTTCCAGGGCTTAGCGCGTTTCCAGACTCAAGCGTACTGGAAACGCGACATGGCGATTTGGCGTACATTGACAATCCGCTGAAGATCGTCGGACTGCGGATTGTGTGGACACACAAGGAGTAGCATCGTCTACCATTGTGCTCAGTCTCACTTGAGGTTGCAATGGAAAACCCTGGTAACCTAATCACGTCCGATCATCTACTGGATATTTTCAAATGGGCAATTCCGCTCCTGATCTCGTGCTTCGCCCTTGGGAAGAGTATGCGAGACAGCAGACGGAACAAACTCGAGAACAGTACTCGGGCTCGACAGCAGTTCAATGCTGAGCTTCGTCGTTGGACCAATGATTCGATTGGAACGCTCAGTGATGCGATCATGCTTTCCCGACAGATCGAACTCGATCAAGCGAGGGTCGAGAACACAATTTCCAAGTTGTCTGCTTTAGCCGACCAAGGAAGACTCCTGTTTCCTAATCCGAAGTTTGGCGTTCACGGCGTGGAGAACGAAGAGGCATATCAGGACTTTCGCCCTCGGATATTGGACTGGCTTATATATGGGCTCAGAATTTGCGGGACCATTCGAGTTGTACCAGATACGGAAGCTAGCAGGAGCCTCGTTCAGCTAAAGAGAGGGTTCACCTCGGACGCGCAGATGGCGATCGACCCACGAAACCTCTTCACTACTATGGAAGACTTGCAAGAGCTTCTGAGCACCGGAGCATTTATGGACAACACCCAGCAACACGCTAGCCTTCTGGCTGCTGAAATATTACTGAATGAGCGCCGAAGGAATGCAGCCCAAACTAACCATAAGTCTGGTGCTTAAGCCGGCCACTACTAAGTTACGTTGGGATGTACCATTCTCCCCGAAATTGAATTCGACCCGTGTGTGAATTCCTCCGCGCAATCCTCCACTGTCGACAACAGGACAATGCGCTCATTGACATCGTTCTGAGCGGTTTGTCGCCTATTCGGCAGTTACTTTTCGTTCAACAGATACGGTAAACCCGGTCGATATGGAAGTCTGTGCCATCACGCGGGATTCGTAACGGAGAAGATGATTTCACCTTCAACGCAGTCCCGAAGTCCGATTCGAGGAAGTTGGAAACTGCGATGGAGTTTCCGGCGGGTTCCCGATAAGTGAAGGGCAGCCGGAGAGCGGACGCATGGGGGACGGCTAAATCGACCCTCCACGCAGAGCAACCAGGTGCCTTGGGTCGGCCCATCACGCGCACGCTTTCCAGACCGCAAATGGTCGTTCTCGAATAATCAAAAACTCAAAGAGTTCATTCGAAAGAAACATAATAAAACAGAGAATTACTTTGCCGAAGATACTGTGGATGTTGCGAAGCGCTTGAAGAAGCTATTGGGCTTCCACTCCGGACGTTTTGTGGCATTGGCAACTTCAACGACGATTGCCCGGCAAACGTCTTCGAACTTGGCGGCAGTTTCGAGGTCGACCGGTTGGTTCAAATCGTCCGATGGCGCATGATAGCGCTCGGTGAGCCATGTCTTGTTGGTCGCCGCCTCCCGCGTGTTTCGTTCGAATCCAACCGACATTGCAATCGAGGGCACACCGACGCGGATGAAACTGTACTGGTCGCTGCGGATGAAGAGGTTGCGCAACGGTTCGGGATCGCTTTGCACATGGAGGCCCCACTTCTCTGCGGCCTGACGCGCTTCATCGCCCAGATCGGATTCGTTCAGACCGTATACGGTCAATAGCTTCATCGGAATGATGGGAAGAAACATGTCGGTGTTCAGGTCGGCCACCATCGCCGTTTGAGGCACGGTCGGA
>Ga0224527_1000695_pt1 | contig 20590 bp, 16 predicted proteins | sample CBST0metaG_FD_179882 | JGI IMG/M metagenome (GOLD analysis project Ga0224527, IMG submission 179882) | Peat soil microbial communities from Stordalen Mire, Sweden - C.B.S.T0 | ecosystem: Environmental > Terrestrial > Soil > Wetlands > Peat | place: Sweden: Norrbotten County, Stordalen Mire... | reverse complement strand
TTACCAACCTATCCAAGTGATTTAGCTTGTATTGGTTTTGACCGTTCAGGTACTACCTGTATTGGAAAATTCATCATTAATCATAGTTTTATCTTGCCTGGTTTAATTGGGGTAGCGACGTCATGTGCCGTTGGCTACGTATTAGTTAGCTTGCTGATGTAGTTGGTGTTAAAACAGGGATAGTAGTTTTCGCTGGATAAAATTTTGAAAAAATAATTAATAAAAAGGGGAAAATCCTGCAAAATGCACATATTTTGCAGGATTTTTTCCTTTTAATAGCTAATAATATGGTGGTTCATAAAAATAAAAAAAGTGTTGGATAATTATACAGAGATAGTGTATAATTATAAATATTAAAAGGGGGAACGGAAATGAAGGTTAGTATTATTGGTGCAACAGGTTATGCTGGGGCAGAATTACTAGGTATACTCCTCAATCACCCAGAGGTGGAGATTGGAGCAATTACCTCTGAAAGTCAGACAGGTGCATCTATTGCTGATGTATATCCTCATTTGCGAGGAGTTTACGATAAAAAATTAAGTAGTATGGCGGATAAAAGCCAGTTTGCTGATAGTCAGGTTGTGTTTATTGCCTTGCCACATGGGCATGCTATGGGGATTGGCAGAGAACTCGCAGCCCAAGGTATTAAAATTATTGATTTAGGTGCAGACTATCGTTTTCGTGATGAAGCCGTATATGAACAGTGGTATAAGGTCCCTCATACCCATCCACAATCAGGCGCTGTATATGGTTTGCCTGAATTATATCGGCAACAGATTAAAGAAGCGAAGATTGTTGGTAGCGCAGGCTGTTATACAACGGCGAGCATTTTAGCTTTAGCACCTCTTGCTATAAGGCAACTGATTGATGTGAGAAGTATTGTTGTTGATGCTAAATCTGGCGTATCAGGGGCAGGGCGCAGTTTAAATCTTGGTACTCATTTTGCAGAGATGTTTGATAATTTGAAGGCATATAATATTGGTGGCCATCGTCACACGCCAGAAATTGAGCAAGCCCTTACCGAATTTTCTGGGCAAGAAGCTGTTATTAACTTTACACCGCACCTAATCCCCATGTCACGGGGCATCCTAAGTACTTGTTATGCTAATTTGCTGACAGGGGTAACAGCAGAGGATGTTGACCAGGCTTTTCAGGATCTATATAGTGAAGAATATTTTGTTCGCCTACTCGGGCGGGGTGGTTATCCTGCGGTCAAAAATACTCGCGGTTCAAACTTTTGCGATTTAGGTTGGCATGTTGATCCTCGTACTGGGCGAGTGATTGTGGTATCAGCCATTGATAATTTAGTAAAAGGCGCAGCTGGGCAAGCCGTGCAGAACTTTAATGTGATGTTTGGTTTTGCCGAAAATACAGGTTTGACGAAAATTGCGTTATATCCATAAACAAAAATTAAGGGGGTAATATTCATGTTAACAGAAGTTACCGGCGGAATCACAGCACCACAAGGTTTCAAAGCATCTGGGGTGAAAGCTGGCCTTAAAAAAAGCGGTAAATTGGATTTAGCCATTATATATAGCACAGTACCTGCTAGTGTAGGAGCTGTATTTACCACAAATACCATGGCAGCAGCACCGGTTGTAGTGTCACGTTCAGCGGTTAAGGAAGGTAAGGTATCTGCGGTTGTTGTAAACTCAGGTTGTGCCAATGCTTGCACAGGTACGCAAGGTTTAGTGGATGCTAAGGCGATGGCCCATATTACAGGGCAATTGCTAAATATAAAAGATCAAGAAGTAATGGTAGCATCTACGGGAATTATTGGTGTGAACTTACCAATGGATAAAGTTGAAACAGGTATAAAGATGGCAGTAGAGCAGCTTGATGAACAGGGGTATGAGCAGGCAACGACAGCCATTATGACTACGGACACTTTTCCAAAGAGTTGTGCTTATGAATTTCAATTGGGTGGCAAAGCCGTACGCATTGCAGGTATTGCCAAAGGATCAGGGATGATTCATCCGAATATGGCAACCATGCTATGCTTCATCACTACCGATGCAGCAGTTGCTCCTGGCATCTTGCAACAAGCATTGAAGGAAGCAGTTGATGTATCCTTTAACATGATATCGGTAGATGGGGATAGCAGCACCAATGATATGACAGGTGTTCTTGCCAACGGTTTGGCTGACAACACTCTGATTGATACGACGGATTCTAAAGATTATCAAGATTTGCTGGCAGCATTAACTCAAGTTTGTATTTATCTCGCCCAACAGGTAGTACGGGATGGAGAAGGGGCGACGAAGTTTTTAGAAATCACCGTGCAGGGAGCGGCTAGTGCTAGTGATGCTAAGCAAGCAGTCATGGCCATTGCCAAATCCCCCCTCGTTAAAACTGCATTTTTTGGTGAAGATGCCAATTGGGGACGGATTTTGTGTGCGGTAGGTTATTCCGGCGCAGCAGTGAGCCAAGATAAAATATCCTTAGCAATTGGTGATGTGATTATTGTAAAAGACGGAATGGGCGTAACCGTTGATGAAAAAAATCTCAAAATCATTATGGCGGAGAAAGATATTATTGTCACCGTTGATTTAGGATTAGGTAAGGAGCGGGCCACGATGTGGACTTGTGACTTTTCTTATGAATATGTAAAAATTAATGGTGAATATCATACATAAGGGGGATAAGGGGATGACAAGTCCATTATCAACAGCGGCAGTATTGATTGAAACATTGCCTTATATGAAACAATTTTCAGGTAAGACGGTAGTGATTAAATATGGTGGCAATGCCATGATCAATTCGGAGCTTAAAAATAGCGTCATTCAAGATATTATCTTGTTAAAATATGTAGGCATGCGCCCTGTAGTTGTACATGGGGGTGGCCCAGATATTACCAATATGTTAAATCAATTAGGCAAAAAATCTACTTTTGTCAGCGGTCTACGTGTGACCGATACTGAGACGGTTTCCATTGCAGAAATGGTGCTGGTCGGCAAAGTCAATACGGAAATTGTTAGCTTGCTGAATCGTCAAGGGGCGAAGGCAGTCGGGCTAAGTGGAAAAGATGCAGATTTGATTGTTGCCAAAAAACATTTTGCCCAGGTCTATGAAGATGGACATGTGACTTCAGTAGATATCGGATTTGTTGGTGATGTTGAGGTTATTAATACGGATATTTTAAATGATCTCTTAGATCGTGGCTATATTCCAGTCATTGCTCCAATCGGTGTTGGGCGGGATACGGAAAGTTATAATATTAATGCTGACTATGTAGCAGGTGAAATCGCAGGCGCCCTTGGCGCAGAAAAACTATTGATGTTAACCGATATTGAGGGAATTTATCGTGACTACAAGGATAAGAGTAGCTTTATTTCGTCTTTATCCCTTACAGAAGCCCAAAAAATGATTGAAGACGGTAGTATTGCTGGTGGCATGATTCCTAAGGTAGAAACCTGTATCAAAGCCCTCCAAGGGGGAACAGGCAAAACCCATATTATTGATGGACGGCAGCCACACTCCATATTATTAGAGATTTTCACTGCCCAAGGTATTGGCACACAGGTTGTGAAATAAAGGAGGTAACAAAATGAACAAACAACAAGTGATAGAAACGGTCGAGCAACATTATATGCCCGTATTTGCTCGCTATAATATTGTGTTATCCCATGGTGAAGGACCCTATGTTTATGATAATGAAGGGAAAAAATATTTAGATTTTTTGGCAGGTATTGCCGTCAATCTGTTAGGGCATGCTCATCCAAAATTGGTAGCAGCCATTGCACAGCAAGCAGGCAAACTGATTCATTGTTCTAATTTGTATTACACTGAGGTTCAAGCATCACTTACTACTGAACTTGCAGCGATCAGTGGTCTTGATAAAGTCTTTATCGCCAATAGTGGAGCAGAAGCCAATGAAGGGGCTATCAAGCTAGCGCGCAAATATGGTAAAACATTAAATGCAGATCGAGTAGAAGTGATTTCTGCCCAACATTGTTTTCACGGACGGACGTTAGTTACTTTGACGGCTACGGCGCAACCCAAATACCAAGCAGGTTATGAGCCCTTGCCAAGTGGTTTTAGCTATGTAAATTACAATGATATCGAGGCCTTAAGAGCTGCTGTATCAGAGAAAACCTGCGCTGTCTTGCTGGAACCCATTCAAGGTGAAGGCGGCATTAATATGCCAGATGAAGATTATTTACAACAAGTGCGTCAGCTATGTGATGAAACCGGGGCCTTGCTCATTCTCGATGAGATTCAAACCGGTATGGGACGTACTGGAACCATGTTTGCTTATCAACAATATGGTATTGTCCCTGACATCGTGACCATTGCCAAGGGGCTTGGTGGCGGCGTACCAATTGGTGCTTTCCTTGCTAGTAGTAAGGTAGCAGCTGCTTTCCATAGTGGTGATCATGGTTCCACCTTTGGTGGTAATCCACTAGTATGTGCAGCAGCCAATGCGGTGCTGGCAGAGATTAAAGAGGCGGGATTATTGAGTAATGCGCAGCAAGTAGGTGCCTACTTAATTGAGTCATTGGGAAAACTTAAGGATAAATATCCTCAGGTCATTAAGACGGTTCGCGGTAAAGGTCTGATGGTGGGTGTAGAACTTACGGTGCAAGGACGGGGCATCGTCAATAGTTGCCAAGATGCAGGGGTTATTATTAACTGTACAGCTGGTAATGTGCTCAGGTTTGTACCACCGCTTATTATTCAGCCAGTCCATGTGGATGAAATGATTGCTGCCTTAGATTTGGCATTGGCAAAGATATAGAATAAGGTCCTGTAGTGAAGGACGTAAAAATATAAAAAGTATGGGGGTAGTGCTGTGGAAGATTTACTATCAATTCATGATCTATCGATACAAGAAGTCAATAATATCCTAAACCTAGCTACAACGCTGAAGGCTCAGCTTAAAAATGGCGAGCAGCACCATCTGTTAAAAGGTAAAACATTAGGCATGATTTTTCAAAAAGCATCTACTCGTACGCGGGTGTCTTTTGAAGTAGGGATGTGGCAACTGGGCGGTTCCGCTTTGTTTTTAAATGCCAATGATATGCAAATTGGGCGCGGTGAACCAGTCAAAGATACAGCCAGAGTATTGTCACGGTATGTAGACGGTATTATGATCCGTACTTCATCCCATGATGAAGTCATTGAGATGGCTAAATATGCTAATATACCTGTGATCAATGCCTTGACTGAGACCCAGCATCCTTGCCAGGCATTAACGGATATCTTTACGGTTATGGAGCATAAAGGTAAGTTGGCAGGATTGAAAATGACTTATATTGGTGATGGTAACAACATGGCTCATTCCCTCATACAAGCTTGTGTCAAAGTCGGCATGGATATTTCCATTGCTACCCCCAAAGGGTATGAACCAGATGAAAACATTGTGGCCGCAGCTAGAAAAGTAGCTCAGGAGACGGGTAGCAAGATCACAATTGGCAATGATCAATTAGCAGCAGCGGCTGAGGCCGATGTCATCTATACGGATGTATGGGCCAGTATGGGCAGAGAAACCGAGCAAAACATTCGTAAAGTGGCCTTTGCCAGTTATCAAGTTAATCAAGCAGTGATGGATGTTGCTAAAAAGGATGCCATCGTACTTCATTGTCTACCTGCTCATCGTGGCGAAGAAATTACGGATGAAGTCATAGAAAGTAAACAATCGGTAGTGTTTGACCAAGCTGAAAATCGCTTACATGTACAAAAAGCAATTATGGTACTACTAATGGGTGAAGCAGCACCAAAACGATAATTAACAATAAAGGAGATTATAAACATGAGTGAAATTAAAAAAGTTGTACTCGCTTATTCTGGGGGATTGGATACTTCGGTTATTATTCCATGGCTGAAAGAAAACTACCATTGTGAAGTAATCGCCATGTGTGCTGATGTTGGGCAAGGGGATGAATTAGCACCAGTACATGATAAAGCGATTAAATCAGGTGCTAGTAAAGTCTATATTGAAGACTTAACTAAAGAATTTGTAGAAGATTATATTTGGCCGACTCTGAAAGCCGGTGCTGTGTATGAGGGTAAATATTTACTAGGAACTTCTTTTGCTAGACCGACGATTGCCAAAGCTTTAGTAAGAATTGCCGAACTGGAAGGCGCTGATGCCATCGCTCATGGTGCGACAGGTAAAGGCAATGATCAAGTACGTTTCGAACTTACGATAAAAGCCCTAGCACCACATTTAAAAATTATTGCTCCTTGGCGGGAATGGAATATCCGTTCTCGTGAAGATGCTTTTGAATATGCAGAGAAACATAATATTCCAATTCCAGTAGCCAAATCACGTCCTTACAGCATGGATCGCAACATCTGGCATCTGAGCCATGAAGGCGCTGATCTTGAAAACCCAGCCAATGCACCCCTTGATGATGTGTATTTGGTAACTAGAACACCAGAAAGTGCACCAGATCAGGCGGCTTACGTGAATATCGATTTCGAAAAAGGGATTCCGGTTGCTATTGATGGAGAAAAATTAGCAGCGGTTGCCTTACTTGAAAAACTCAATGCCCTAGGTGCTGAGCATGGTATTGGGATTACCGATATGGTAGAAAACCGTTTGGTGGGCATGAAATCCCGTGGTGTGTATGAAAATCCAGGCGGAGCTATTTTGTACTATGCTCATCGTGAACTTGAGTTATTGACTCTCGATCGGGCTACCATGCATTATAAAGAACAAGTTGGCATTCGTTATGCCGAGCTAGTATATGACGGAATGTGGTTTTCGCCACTAAAAGAAGCATTGGATGCTTTCGTCGACACGACGCAACAAACCGTAACGGGTACCGTTCGTTTGAAACTCTATAAAGGTAATATCATCAGCGCTGGTACAACATCACCTTATTCCTTGTACCATGAAGGCTTTGTAACTTTTGGACGTGATGAAGTATACAACCAAAAAGACGCAGAAGGCTTTATCAATCTCTTTGGTTTGCCACTGAAAGTTCGGGCGTTGATGATGCAAGAGGTTAACAAGAAATGAGTAAATTGTGGGGCGGTAGATTTACCAAAAATACAGATGTAATGGTGGAGGAGTTTACCTCCTCCATTTCCTTTGATCAGCGTATGTATGCCGAAGATATTGCGGGGAGCATTGCTCACGCCAAGATGCTAGCCAAATGCGGCATTATTGCCACTGAAGAAGCAACGACCATCATTGATGGCCTAACCAGCATTTTAGCGGATATTGAAGCCGGGAATTTTAGTTTTGAAGTGTCCCTGGAAGACATTCATATGAATATTGAAAAACGGCTCACCGATCGCATTGGTGCCGTAGGCGGCAAACTACATACTGCCCGCAGTCGGAATGATCAGGTGGCCTTAGATACTCATATGTATTTAAAAGGGGAAATTAAAAATATTGGTATATTGATCACTGAGTTACAACAGGCAATTATAGAAGTAGCAGAAAAACACAAATCCGTCATTATGCCGGGGTATACCCATTTACAACGGGCTCAGCCCATCTTGTTTGCCCATCATATGATGGCCTACTTTTTTATGCTAACCCGGGATTTTCGTCGTTTGAAAGGTGTATGGGAAGGTACTGATATGATGCCTCTGGGCGCTGGTGCTTTAGCGGGTACCACCTTTCCCATTGACAGACATTTTGTGGCAAGTGAACTAAAATTCAGTCAACTGTATGAAAATAGTATGGATGCTGTTAGTGATCGGGATTATATTTTAGAGTTTCTATCCTGCGCTTCCATTTTGATGATGCATCTAAGCCGAATTAGTGAAGAAATTATTATCTGGTCCTCGACAGAGTTTTCCTTCATTGAACTGGATGATGGTCATTGTACTGGTTCTAGCATTATGCCTCAGAAAAAGAATCCAGATGTGGCAGAGCTAGTACGAGGTAAGACAGGACGGGTGTTTGGACATTTAATGGCTTTACTGACAACGGCTAAAGGATTGCCGCTGGCTTACAATAAAGATCTGCAAGAAGATAAAGAAGGTATGCTTGATACCATTGATACCTTGAAGTTTAGTTTAACGGTATATGCTTCCATGTTACGGGGTATGAAGGTGAATGACCAGATCATGGGCGGAGCCGTGCGCAATGATTTTTCAAATGCTACGGATATGGCAGATTATCTTGTGAAAAAAGGTTTGCCTTTCCGCCAGGCTCATGAGGTGGTAGGTAAATGTGTGGCTTACTGTCTAGGACAGAGTAAATGGCTAATGGATTTGTCCCTAGCGGAGTTTAAGCAGTTTTCTCCATTGTTTGAACAGGATATTTTAGAGGCGATCACGGTAGAAACTTGTGTGGATGCTCGCAACTCATATGGAGGAACCTCTTCTACGGGTGTACAACGCGAATTAGTCGTAGCAGAAGAGATCCTAGGAAAACAAAGGAAAATACTTGACATGTTTACAACTGGTAATATATAATAGCTCTAATTTATGGTAATGTGTAACTAGGCAAAAGAAATTCGGATGGATCATCTTTATCATAAAATAATAAGGGGGCCAGAATATGACAGAGATTGCAGTTGTAAAGAAGACTATACTGGGCACTATGCCACCAGAGGAAAAGTTGGGATTTGGTGAGCATTTTACAGATCATATGTTTACCATGGACTATGACCCAGTAAACGGATGGAATAATCCACGGGTTGCTCCTTATAACGAATTCTGTGTATTTCCTGCAACAATGGTGCTTCATTATGGGCAGGCTATTTTTGAAGGCATTAAAGCTTTTCGGACTGCTGATGATCGGGTCGTTGTATTTCGCCCCAAAGATTACTTGCGACGCTTCAATCGTTCAGCTGATGCCTTGTGCATACCACCGATTGATGTTGATTTAGTGGCCGAAGGTTTAAACAAGGTTGTTGAGATTGATAAAAAATGGGTACCGCAAAAAATAGGTACGGCTTTATATATTCGTCCCGTGATTATTGCCACTGATCCTTATGTGGGCGTGAAAGTATCAGATACTTATAAATTGTTTATTATCTTATCGCCAGTTGGTGCTTATTATGCCGCAGGCTTTAATCCAGTCAGTATTAAAGTCGAGGATAAATATGTTCGCGCTACCCTAGGCGGACTTGGCGAGGCTAAAACTCCAGCCAACTATGCCATGAGTCTCAAAGCCCAAGTGGAAGCGAAAAAAGAAGGTTTTGCTCAAGTCTTGTGGTTAGATGCTGTAGAACGTAAGTATATTGAAGAAGTGGGTACTATGAACATTTTCTTCAAGATTAATGGGGAAATCATTACTCCAAAACTAGTCGGTAGTATCTTAAGTGGTATGACAAGACGAACGGTTTTGGAATTGGCGAAATCCTGGGGGCTCACGGTATCTGAACGGCGTATCTCGATTGATGAAGTCTTTGCCGCTCATGAACAAGGCCAGTTAGAAGAAATTTTTGGTACTGGTACCGCAGCTGTGATCTCTCCTGTCGGGGAATTGGCATGGAAAGGTAAAAAAATTACAATTAACAATAATGAAACTGGTCCTTTTGCTCAAAAACTGTTTGATACCGTTACAGGGATTCAATATGGGACTGAGCCCGATCCTTTTAATTGGGTGACAGAAGTAACCAAATTGTAATTCAGAATCTATCCCTCTTGCATGTTATTTGCAGGAGGGATATTTTTTTTAATGTTTAAAAGAAATAATAAAGGTTTTGCAGGAGATTGGGTAGAATAAATTAGTATTTATTTATAAATTATTTAGGGTGAGGAGTTTGTTGTGTAATGTCTCAATTTCATGCGATTCTTTCAACAATTGGTTTGTTGGATATCCTTGATATGGTCCTTGTAGCTTTTGTTTTGTATAAGCTATATGTTATGATTAAAGATACCAGAGCCTTGGCACTACTAAAAGGTCTTATTGTAATGTTAATTGCTACCGTAATTAGCAAGTGGCTAGGCTTAAATGTGATCTATTGGCTATTGCAAAAAACCATGACGGTTGTGATTGTGGCGCTACCAGTAGTATTCCAACCCGAACTTAGGCGAGCACTAGAACAACTAGGGAGAGGAACTTTATTTAAAAATAGTGTATTTTTAAATGAAGAAGAACAAGAAAATCTGTTAGACGAATTAGGAAAAACAGTAGCGGTACTAGCGAAAAATAAGATCGGCGCACTGATTGTACTTGAACGGGAGATTGGTCTTAGTGATTATATCGAAACGGGCATTAAGGTGGATGGTCTAGTATCCAATGAATTTTTAATTAATATTTTTATTCCGAATACACCACTGCATGATGGAGCCGTCATTTTGCGTGGTAACCGCATCATGGCCGCAGGTTGCCTCTTGCCTTTAACAGAAGATCGAAGCTTGAAGAAGGAACTAGGTACTCGGCATCGTGCTGCCATTGGTCTTGTCGAGCAATCTGATGCTGCCGTGGTGGTGGTCAGCGAGGAAACAGGCATTATATCCCTAGCCCGGAGCGGACGATTGGTGAGGGATCTTGATGCAGAGTCATTAAAGGGGAAGTTACGTCCCTTGTTTGCTATAAAAAATCATCCCCTGGGTAACTTTTTAAATTGGAGGCAACATATATAATGGAAAGACTCCCAAAGAAAAATCTTACCGCTAAAATAGTTGCCCTAATTATGGCGGTTATTTTATGGGTCTATGTCATGAATGAACAAAATCCACTGGTGGAAACCAGTATGGAAGTTCCTTTAGAAGTACGCAATCTTTCTAGTGCGGTAATGGCTACCGATATTCCCGAAGTCGTACGGGTAAAAGTGCGTGGATCACGGGCATTGATTATGGGCTTAGGCCAGAAGGATATCAAGGCATATATTGATCTGAAGGGGCTCGGCGATGGGCGCAATACGCTCAGTGTTGCTGCCAATATCCCGGCCAATATAGAATTAATGGAAGTAAGTCCTAATAGTATCAATTTTCGTTTAGATACGATTGTTAGTCGTGAGATACCAATTGAGGCTAGGCTAGGGGGCGCGGCGGTTCCAGGGGGAGCTGTGGATAGAATTAGCTATAGTTCACCAAAAGTGACTGTAAAAGGTCCGAGCGAAATCGTAGATACGGTGGTAAAAGCCGTAGTGGATGTGGATGTATCGGGAAAAAATACTGATTTTACGATGGATGGTCCGATTATCTTGCTTGATGCTCGGAATAAAAAAGTGGAGGGCTTAACCACAAATCCAGGAGATGTATCGGTCTCCCTAGCTTTTACGCCTGTTATTAGTAAAAAAATGGTTGAGGTCAAAGCCAATATTGTTGGCCCATTTGGGAAAAACATTATTTTGCATCAGATTTCTATTAAACCTGAGCAAGTTGAAATTAGTGGGCAGGGCAAAGCTTTTGAAAGAATTGATTCCATTTATACGGAGCCGATTAATGTTTCGGAAATCAATAAGGAAACGGTGCTGCAAGTTAAGCTACAGCCCAAAGATAGTATATTATTGAGTAAAGATATGGTAACAGTGAATATTAATGCTACTAAGCAGTAAAGGAGAGAAACTATTTGTTAAGGATCGTCAATATGCGGGTAGCTCTTGCTGATAATACTAATATAGAGAAACTAGCTGCCAAAAGACTAAACGTGCCACCTCAGGTTGTGCTTGAGGTGGTCATTGTACGTAAGGCTCTTGATGCCCGTCGTAAAACCAATATCAGTTTTGTCTATACCTTGGACGTTCGAACTTCCTTGCCAGAGGGGCAAGTCATTGTTGCCCTTGGAGAGGACAAGAATGTGTCCATCATCACTGAGCAGACTGCTGAACCCATTGTTCCTGGACAAACTTTACTAGAGCACAGACCAGTTGTCATTGGCTTGGGACCAGCAGGTATGCTAGCAGCCTTGACCTTGGCTCAGCATGGTTATCGCCCCTTAGTATTAGAAAGAGGGCGGGATGTGGAACAGCGCACCAAAGATGTGGCCAAGTTCTGGCAAACAGGGGAGTTTGATGAGATATCCAATGTACAGTTTGGTGAGGGTGGGGCAGGAACTTTCTCTGATGGTAAACTTACAACCCGTGTGAATGATCCACTGATGCGCCAAGTATTAGACGTTTTTGTGGCGGCAGGCGCACCACCTGAAATTACATATTTACATAAACCCCACATTGGCACCGATAAACTACGCGGGATAGTCAAACACATTCGAGAGCAAATTATTGCGCTTGGTGGGGAAGTTGAATTTGAAGCCAAGGTTACGGACGTTGCGGTGGAGAATGGCAAGATTACAGGACTAACCATCAATGAAAACCGGCAGGTTCCCTGTGAAGTTGCGTTGTTTGCCATTGGGCACAGTGCCCGCGATACCTATACCATGCTACATAACCGTGGGATTGCCATGGAAGCCAAACCTTTTGCAATTGGGGTACGTATTGAGCATCCCCAGTCCCTAATTGATGAGGCACAGTATGGAATTTCTGCTGGACATGCTAATTTATCTCCTGCTGATTATGCTTTGGTATACCATGCCAAAGCAACCGGGCGAACCGCTTACTCATTTTGCATGTGCCCAGGTGGCTACGTCGTGGCTGCCGCATCAGAAACAGGTGGAGTAGTAACCAATGGCATGAGTCTATACAAGCGAGCTTCGGGGATTAGTAATAGTGCCATAGTAGTCAATGTTACGCCAGAGGATTTTGGCAATCAGGTACTGGGGGGAATGGAATTTCAGCGCAAATATGAGCAATTAGCTTTTAAGTGTGGTGGTAGCAATTACCACGCTCCCGTACAGACCGTGGGTGAATTTTTAGGATCAACTACAGGCAGTACGGCTAAGGCTACAACATCTAGCTATCGACCAGGGACCAGTGCTGCTGATTTACGCCAGTGCTTACCTGATTTTGTGGTAAATACCCTAGCCAGCGCACTACCAGACTTTGAACGAAAGATAAAAGGCTTTGCTCATCCAGAAGCGATTATGACAGGGGTCGAAACTAGAACCTCTGCTCCTGTGCGCATCGTGCGTAATACAGACCATAGTTCAGTCAATACACAAGGCTTCTATCCCATTGGGGAAGGCGCAGGTTATGCTGGTGGTATTATGAGTGCTGCCCTTGATGGCCGCAATTCCGCCAGTGCTGTGATAAAACAATACAAGATATACGAAAGGGGTATATAGAAATATTATGGGTAAATTTTTTGGTACAGATGGAGTTCGTGGGGTCGCAAATCAAGAATTAACGCCAGAACTAGCTTTTAAATTAGGTTGGGCAGCGACTACTCATTTTGGTAAGGATCATGAAAAACCAGTGATTGTCATTGGTCGCGATACTAGGGTTTCGGGGCAAATGCTGGAAGCCGCTTTGGCTGCAGGAATTTGTTCGGCAGGTGGACAAGCAATCTTATTATGCGTAGTACCAACGCCGGCAGTTGCTTACTTGGCAGGTAAATTAAATGCGCAAGCTGGTGTAGTTATTTCTGCATCCCATAATCCATATCCTGACAATGGTATTAAATTTTTTGCTGGCAATGGCTACAAACTATCAGATGCTGTAGAAGAAGAATTGGAGGAACTAGTACTTAACTACAGTGAAGAGATGGAACGGATTGTTGGTGCCAAGATTGGGACCATTGCCTATCATCATGATCTTTTAAAACACTACATTGACTACTTGGTAGGTACTGTGGATGTAGACCTTACTGGTTTAAAATTGGTAGTGGATTGTGCCAATGGAGCATCTTATGAAGTAGCACCAGTTGTATATAAACGCTTAGGCGCTGAAGTGATTGTCATTAATAATCAGCCTAGCGGCACTAATATTAATGATAAATGTGGTTCTACTCACATGGAAGAATTGCAAAAAACAGTGCTAGAACAAAAAGCAGATTTCGGTATTGCTCATGATGGAGACGCCGATCGTTGTCTAGTTGTTGATGAAAAAGGTCAAATCGTTGATGGTGATCAAATGATGGTGATTTGCGCCATTGATCGTCTAGAGCAGAATAAATTAAAAGATAATACCTTAGTTGCTACCGTAATGAGCAATATTGGTCTTTACCAGGCCATTAAGAAGGCCGGTGGCAAAGTAGAAGTGGCTGCGGTTGGCGATCGCTATGTACTAGAAGCTATGCTAGAAAAATCCTTTGTTCTGGGCGGCGAACAATCAGGCCATGTTATTTTTGCTGAACATAGCACTACTGGTGACGGTGTTTTAACGGCACTACAAGTCATGGCAGCCTTAAAGAAAAGCGGCAAAACTATGTCGGAACTAGCAGGCGTTATGACCCGCTATCCTCAATTATTAGTAAATGTACGTGTGGCTAACAAAGAAGGCTGGGAGAGCAATGAAGCCATCATGCAAGCCATCAAGCAAGGGGAAAGTGAGCTTGGAGAAGATGGACGTATTCTTGTTAGACCATCGGGTACCGAACAGCTCATTCGGGTTATGGCAGAAGGTCCAGATCAGCCTGCCCTGGAACATATCGTAAATAATATTGCAAAAGTTGTAAAAAAAGCACAAGGATAGTTGACCAAATCCCTTGATTATATTACAATGAAATATGCAAAGGAGCACTAAGGTGCTCCTTTGCATATATATATTATCAAACGGGGGGTGAGAGATGGATAAGCAAGAGATTTTTGACACACAATAAAGTTAGAAGCGCTGGAGCTTGCGAATCTTTAGCAAGCGGACGAGGAAGAGGTTTATCGAACATTCAGCGGATACCTCTCGGTTACTCTGCAACCGATAAACAGCGACAAAACTGCAAGGCGACTTGCACGACAAAGCGACTGGAGCAGATCATCGAATAGATTGAGTACTTGAACACAAATAATCGAATACTATTTTTTAAGTAAACTTAGGAGGAATTACCATATGTGTGGTATTGTTGGATATATTGGGCCCAAAGAGGCTGCAACGTTTTTAATTGAGGGATTAAGCAAACTGGAATACCGTGGATATGATTCAGCAGGGATTGCTGTGCATGACGGTAACCATATTAATATTGAAAAAACCATTGGTCGTCTTGTGAACCTAGAAAAAAAATTGAAAGTAGATCAACTTGCTGGTAACATGGGGATTGGGCATACACGTTGGGCAACTCATGGTCGTCCATCGGATGTTAACTCTCATCCACATAGTGATTGTACTGGAAACTTTGTTGTCGTGCATAATGGTATCATTGAAAACTACATGCACCTGAAAGAAAAATTAATTGCCAAAGGTCATGTCTTTACTTCAGAAACTGATACCGAAGTGGTAGCACATTTACTAGAAGAACATTATGCTGGTGATTTTGAAGCCGCTGTTAAAAAAGTATTAGCGGATATTACAGGTTCTTATGCCTTAGTATTCATGAGCAAATTTGAGCCAGACAAAATCATTTGTACCAAACAAGACAATCCACTAGTCATTGGTCTTGGTGAAGGCGAAAATTTCATTGCTTCAGACATTCCTGCTATCATTGCTCGTACCCGTAGAACTTACATCATGAGTGATGGTGAAATGGCAGTTGTTACAAAAGATTCTGTATGGGTAACTAATCGTCAAGGTGTACCCATTACGAAAAAAGTATTTGAAGTCAATTGGGATGCCGAAGCAGCAGAAAAAGGCGGCTATGAGCATTTCATGATCAAGGAAATTTATGAGCAACCCAAAGCCATTCGTGAAACCATGACCAGTCGTTTAGCAAAAGATAACAGTCACGTTGCTTTTGAAGAACTGAAATGGACCAAAGGTGAAATGGCTGCTATTTCAAAAATAGTGATTGTAGCCTGTGGTACTGCTTATAATGCTGGTCTAGTAGGTAAGTACTATATAGAAAGCTTAGCTCGCATTCCTGTAGAAGTGGATGTAGCTTCCGAATTCCGCTATCGTGGGCCACTAGTAAACGAAAATACGTTAGCTGTTTTCACCAGCCAATCAGGGGAAACACTCGATACTTTGGCAGCTTTGAAAGAAGCGAAACGTTTAGGCGCAAAAACATTGGCTATTACTAACGTAGTAGGTTCCTCTATTTCTCGTGAAGCTGACCAAGTCATTTACACATGGGCTGGCCCAGAAATCGCTGTAGCTTCTACGAAAGCTTATACCACTCAGCTCATCACCATGGCAATGTTAGCCATCTACATGGGCGGTTTACGTGAAACTATTTCGGCAGAACGTAGAGAAGAATTGATTTCTGGCTTACGCAATGTGCCAAACCAGATTCATGAAATATTAGAAGACGTGGAGTCCATCAAAACCTTCGCGCAACAATATGGCTTCAATGAAGACGTATTTTTCATCGGTCGTTCTCTAGACCACGCAGTAGCTCTAGAAGGCGCGCTAAAACTAAAAGAAATTTCCTACATCCACGCTGAAGCCTATGCGGCCGGTGAATTGAAACATGGTACCTTAGCCCTCATCATTGAAGGTGTACCTGTGATCGCATTAGCTACTCAAAAAGATGTATATGAAAAAACTCTTAGCAATATCAAAGAAGTCAAAGCTCGCGATGCGGTCGTAATTGGCATTGCACAACAAGGCGATGAAGAGATCGAAAAATATGTAGATCATACCATCTTCATCCCGCAAGCTGACAAATTCTTGGCACCAATCCTTGCTGTAATTCCATTGCAGTTATTAGCCTACTATGCTGCTGTAACCAGAGGTTGCGACGTTGATAAGCCACGTAATCTGGCAAAAAGCGTAACAGTGGAATAGGTAGATACCAGAACTCCCATATCCTTGTAGCATTGTAAAAAAGTTTGAACAGTATTAAAAAAGTTCGAACACAAGCAAAAAAGATTGAACAAAATGACATAAAAAAGATTGAACATTATTTAAAGCTAGTTTGGATTAAAAATATCCTCTAGGATGTAAATAGTCTCTAGAAATTCACCAATGTAGTTATAGATGCAAAATAAAGTTGTACAAAACGCCACCATCTTTTAGTATGATAAAAGCATCACTAAAAGATGGTGGCGTTTTTATGAGCAACTTTGTGAGTGAAAGGATAAAGCGGCTAAGTTATGCTTCCTTTAAAATGCTAACGAAAGCGAAAATTGTATTTTAAAAATATGAAGTATCACCAATTTTTAGGAATATAAACGTCAATGAAAAAATGGGTCACCAACATTGTGGAAGAACACTTATATATTAGCGTTTGTATATACGAAAAGGTCATAGTTACAATACCGGTATACATGATATTAGAAACGCTAGCTTGCTTCATGTTATTGAATGATCTGAGGGATGATTATAAGGGAAATCCTGCTTTGTATAGTCTGAAGCGAATAGTAGTAGATATTCGCGCATAACCATATATATAATTAATGTTCATTAACGCAAACCATTTTTTATAGTAATCTTATTATAAAAGTGGTTTACGTTAATTTGATTTTGATAATGGTTTTAATAAAGGAACTTATGCTTTTTAAGTGCATAAAATTGTAAAAATAATATTGATCATAAACCATCGTTTTTGGTAAGTTTCAATTCACGCACCCACACGGGATGCGACTTAAGCTAACGACAACCTTCTTTCTTATCAATACTTAGAATTTATACAAAAAGAAAAGTCATAACATTGCTCATCAAGATTTTTCTAACACAAAAAAGAATAAGAGTACAGGCTCTTACTCTTGATTTTATATAAGAACTTAAATATTACCACCAAGTTCTCTTTATTCTTGACTTTGCAGACAATTGAATTTGCGCATAGTTCCAACTCCAAAATTAAAAACGAAACTCTCAGAACTCTCACAGTATTGATTTTTAGCTATTTTCCAGTCTCGTCCAACTAATTGCGATTGATATCAACTTCGCTGGTGCTGGGCCAGTTAGCATTGAAGAAAGCAGGAATATATTCCAAGAAAATTGAATCATAATAAAAGGGAAATAAAGGAGGTTCTTTTGTGCGATTATTACTAATGTTAAGCCTATCTTTCTGTCTTTTGATCAATCTAAACGGGAATGCGTTTGCTAGTGACTCGGAAGAATACATTACGTCAAATTGGGGACAAGCAAGTCAGCTGCTTTATAAAGGAATACCCACCGACTGGTGGGCAGCATATTTTCTTAAAGAGTTTGATAAGGTAGCGCCAGCACCTCAATCTAATTGGACTTCTGGTTCTTCGAAGCGTACTGCCACTGGACAAATTATAACTTCCTGGTTTGGTAATGCTCAAGAAAACGGGTGGGTTGTTAAAGCGTTGCCTAATGAAGCGTTGCCTGGAGCCATTGGTATCAAAATGAAAGGTACAATGGCCTCGCTATTTATCGTCAGAGAGGTGTATCAATGGGGAGTCCTTGTTAGTGGATTTAACAAGGATGCCGTACCCAGTACGTATCAGATGACGTATGCGCAAATGAGTGATAGTACCAATGGCTTTACGTTTCGAGGCTACATATGGCCGGTAAGGTTAGATGACTATTTAGCAAATCGACAAAGTTATGATAAGAAGGTTGCAGATTTTCAGGATAGCAAATACAAAGGTTATAAAGATTCCTGGTGGGGAACATGGATGTTGCATGAATTTGATAAATATGCGCCAGTTCCTGGAGTCAATTGGCATGGAAGTATGCATGAGTGGATTGACAATGCCGAAAAAGGAGGATGGAAAGTTTCAACAAATCCACAAGATGCCAAAATTGGCGCTATACTGGTGCGCAGTGATAAAATAATGGATCGTGCATGGGGAGGCATAGTGCGCAAAATTACACAAGATACGATTACTTATCAGGACAAAGAGGGAGTTGTTTATACCATTTCCATAGCGGATTTGCCTAATAAAAACTTCTTAGGATATATTTTCCCTGAAAGACAGTGATTAGTTGTTAAGGAAAAAAACGTGTTTTTGAACTGCCCCCTGTCAAGTAGGCAGGCGAAAAAATAGAAACAATTATGCTACTAAGGTCTGATTTCGATATTCTATCGGGGGGGGGCAGACCTTTTAAGTGGCGGTTTGTCGAGCCAAGTGCAACAATTTCGAGGTTTTGCCCTGCTTTTTAGTTAAGCCTGTTCCCCAAACGCTCATCACAATAAACACCGTTAACGCCTTGTGTTTACTAAGGTTAACGGTGTTTATTGTCATTTATATAAATACATGACACTGAGAATAGAGTAACTGTGGTTCGTTGGTACTACAGTAAACATGGATCCCCTGTTTATTAATACCGTGTACGTTATAAATATAAGGTATAGTCCATATTTATATTAAAAAAAGGTCCCTAATCAATAATTTAAAAATTGTTTTTCGTATTTATTTATAAAATGCAATGAATGTCTAATACCCTATATTTACGAATAGCGGTTCATTCTAAGTGGCATAAGTTAACCGATTAAAAAGAACAAGTATTTTTCAAAGGCAAAAAGGTATGTGGTCAGCTGTGTTGAATAGTTAATTTATGGAAATATATGTAATTAGCTATTGAGGAGAAGTTTACATGATTCGAGAAAAAATTAAAATTGCTATTGCTGATGACAATAGAGATTTTGTAGCGATTATTCAGGATTATTTGAATGGGCAAGCAGATTTCGAATTAGTTGGTGTAGCTTACAACGGCAAACAGATATTAACAATCATTGAAGAGAAAAGTCCTGACGTGGTAATTTTGGATATTATAATGCCTCATATTGATGGAGTTGGCGTTTTAGAAAGTCTTTACGGATTGCGAGGTAAGCGTCCTAAATTTATTATGCTAACAGCATTTGGTCAGGAAAGTATTGCCCAACGTGTAGTAGAGCTAGGCGCTGATTATTATATATTGAAACCATTTAATATGGAAGTTCTAGCTAAAAGAATTAGGCAATTAACCACGAACATTACTATGCATCGCCCAGTAGTTGCACAAGCGATCAATATACAATCTGCCGATGTTGAGGTTACCAATATTATACGTGAAATGGGTATGCCTGCTCATATTAAAGGATATCAATATCTGCGCGAAGCTATTATGATGATTATTGTTGAAATCGAATTATTGGGTGCTGTAACTAAAATTTTATATCCCAGAATTGCTGATAAATATTCCACTACGCCTAGCCGAGTAGAAAGGGCGATTACGCATGCGATTGAGGTAGCGTGGAATCGTGGTAATGCAGATGCGATTAATCGTTTATTTGGCTATATTACTAAAACAAGAAAACCAACCAATTCTCAGTTTATGGCAATCATTGCCGATAAATTAAGACTGGAAATGCGTGTATAAGTAAGATAGGCAAAGTATGCCTCTAATAGAGGTCGCGATAAAATTCGGAATTATAGCAGATTAAGCCAGAAGCACCCTCACTTCAAAATGAGGGTGCGTCTTTTTTAGGTGTCATAAGTTAACACTATTGACACTGATGGTGAAATACCTTTCTGAGGTGCAATTTATAAGCAAGATTATGGGGATCGCAGCTTGATATTCTGCTGAAAAGCAGAGTATTTGACTTTGCGAAAAATTTGCACCAGAATCAAAATGTAATGGATTTGCATTCTAATGACAAAAAGATGTAAAATTGAAAAGGGCAAAATAAATTTTAAGTAAAAAGATGTCTCCCAATAACAGTGTAGGAGGTTATTTATATGCCTTTGGAGCGCGTCAAAAGGTTTCTGAAACCTTTTCCAGATTTAAAAATTGTTTTATTTGATCAAAGTACGCATACGGCAGAATTGGCTGCCCAAACGTTGGGGGTTATGCCAGCGCAAATTGCCAAAACCTTAGTATTTATTGCTGATGCACAACCGCTATTGGTG